>OMLO01001696.1_pt1 | contig 17194 bp, 24 predicted proteins | sample 1674811 | NCBI WGS metagenome assembly OMLO01 (sample SAMN06265003, study PRJEB25207) | coral metagenome | isolation source: Coral host | place: Mexico:La Bocana,Puerto Morelos, Mexico | collected 2008-11-13 | reverse complement strand
CAGGGGTGCGATCCACTATGGGTGGTTCTTCAGCTTATCCCGCTGCCTTTGGTCGTGCAGTGAGATTTGCTCATGATACATTCCTACAGTTTCGGGGTTTGAATCCCGCTGCTACGAATGTTTTGGTAGCCTGGAGTGTTGACATGGTGGCCAACCTCCCACCTCAGGGTGAATTGGAACTGCCTGACCCTGGGGCCAAAAATCCAATCCAAAACATTAATGTATGTTTTGTCAAAAAATGCTAGATACTTTGTTTCATTAAGTGATCAATGAACACCTTATTATGATTAGTGAATTGTTGTGGGTGCAACCAATCCTCTTCTTGAAGGAGGGACATGACCGCCTTCGTGCATATGACCAAGACCCCGGGTGGGCTGGGATGTTGGCTACTGATCGTACTCAACCTGAAGGGTCATCTAGCTCTACTGGGGCATCTTGATCATCACAACCATCCAGTTCAGCTTCTCAGCGACCCCGCCGCCCTACTGTGTATCAATTGCTTTGTGAACAGGTGTGGTAGTGAATGAAACATTATCAGATCATATGGTTTACCATACATGCAATGTAAGCATATACCAGTTTCTTGAATTGAACCTTACTCATATCAAGGTAAAATATAATATGTGTGCAAGTGGTTTTGCCTGGGGTAGGATTTAACAGTAACATTCTATGAGGCCAATGAACCATTGTTTATATACATCTCCCCTATAGGCCGCTCGACAGCAACCTCCTCCTGCCAAGCGAAGAAGACGTGGCAAACAAGCTCAGTGAGTATATCATCATGAAGGAGCCAGGGGATACACTAAAGGAGTCTGCATGAAAGAAATCTCATAGAAAAAAACGTGAGTGGATAATGCATTAATCAAAACTAGAGTCTATACATATAAATATATCATGGTGCATGGGCTAAGTATCTCCAGTGTGCGTGCAGCCATTTTCACACCTGTAGCCTAGCAATGAGCCCGTGAGTAGATTCGGAATTTAATATGGCGCATATCTCAGCTCTTTCCAAAATTGCTAGAGCGACAAATCACTTATGAATGCACTACCCATTCTCCCCAGCTACCATTCAGGTGCTTATGGTGTCAGCTTCAAGTGCTTGCTACATGTTGGTCTTTGAACTTGAGGCTGGAGCAGGGCAAAAACCCCATGATAGCTAGACACTAGTTTTGCTGGACATGAAGCGATTGGGTACTACTGCATGTATGTAAATATATCATATGGGATTTGCATGAAGCCAAAATTGAGGTGTTAGAGAGAGGCGATCAACAAACATGTGGTGTGGGAGTGGTGGTTTGGAGGTATAGCCTTTGCTGGTATGGTGGGCTGGAATGCTGGTGGAGGAGACAAACCGCAGTGATTACTTTGACATTGCTAGCAGAAGTGATCAAGCTTTACTACTCTGTATTTTTTTTTATAGATGATACAATGACAAAATAAAAGTTTATAAAGTTTGATTCAAGAGCATCAATCATCAATCAGCAGTAATATCATAACTCATAGATTCATGCCACCATGATGACCCTTCTGCTTTTGATTCCAGGAGGAGGCATGGCTATGGCTATGAAGTGCTGAGCTCGCTCTTGTCGATGGCAACTGCTGTGCAGATTTGGTTCAAACATGAAAATATAAGTGACCGAACTGCGTACATATGCAAAGAAGCCAAGAAAATATGTTACCACTAGATCAAATAGATGTAATGAAACAGGGGCGGTGTGTATGAATCAATGGGTGCAAAGTTTAAACATGTGAGAGGATTGGCAAGCTGCAGTCAAGGCTTGGTTTAATGCCTGTTGAACTTGCAACGATTCAGGCACATCATCAAATGGAGATGTTTCTATGTCTGGGGCACTCAATCCGAGTATCCTTGTGGGCCTGGAAGGGAAAAGGTGTGGGAAATAAAAACCATAAGAAGATCAGATTTTGACTTACACGGGGCTTTAGGTGATGGTAACTTTGAGTTGTGATCATGATGGTTTATGATGATGGTGATAATGATGGTGATGATGATGATGATGATGATGATGATGATGATGAAGACGAAGATGAAGATGGTGATGGTGATGGCAAAATTGGGGCTTTTGTGAGAACTTTGTGGGAAGCACTCTGAGGGCTAAACTTGAATCGGAAGATGAAGATAGCCCAAATGCTTTAATAAATTTAAGAGAACAGTGAGTTTGTACTACTGTACAAATAGGCTTAGTCTCCTAATTTGGACCAACAAGTGAAAGGAAGAGATAGTTTACTTGTCTGTTAAAGGAAACATATTGAAAGGAGAATTCAACACAGTAATGACAGCGCCTAAGATTAAGATAAACAAAACCTTGATAATAACTATCATTGAGATCAAAAGGTGTTTATTTATTTAATGTGTATATGTATGTAAGTCTTTTTCTCTCTGAATTATTTCCTAGTGAGATCTGTTGAGTGTGTACCCAGCTTTCTCCCTCACTGTGTCATTACTGATGCCATGAAGCGGTGGAGAAGATGTACATCACTGGGCAACTATGCAGTTCCCATGCCAAGTTCTGCCCTCAATATCAATGTTGGGAGGGGTTGGAATTGGAGACTATCAAAAGTTGGTAATCATCTGATAAGTTAAGAAAAAGTAGAGCTAAATTGGGTGTTGGCAAATGGAATGGAAGTAGCAGTTTGCCTCCATGGATGTGATAGTTGAGTGGCTGCTTGTTGTGGTTCTGCTAGGGTCTTATTATATCTACTGTAAATTAAATTACTGTAATTTGATTGAACAAAGACACAAACCTGAAATTAGATTGAAGCTGGTTGTTTCAACATGTAATGTAAGAGTCAGGCCAAAGAAAAAAATGTTGAATCGAAGGATCACCATACACTGTTTGATATTAGTGCCCTGGTTGGTATCACCTCGGCTTTGACCATTGCATTGACTTGGAAGTAGCCCTTTTACTGACAGTTTCACCAAAACCGTGCTGGCTCAGGCCCTTCGATTCGAGTTTGGTTGTGCTGGAATGAGGCACACACTACTTGTGGTTTTGAGCGGGTGGTTTAGTCTTGCTTGGGACCATTTGTACAAGTGAGACTGACGAATTGTTTGAAGACTAGTGATCCCTTTTGAAAGAATAGATTGACAAACTGAACATCTTGAAGAATAAGTTGGACTGCATGTGTCAACTAACTATGCAGGAGTTTTGGGTCAGACTCGATTCGATAGTTTTGTGCTTTCACCATTTTCGGTAGTCTGCTGTAATGGCTTCAATGTCCTCTACCAATGTTGCTAAGACATCATGCCCTGATCGTGACAGAAGTCGTTCACCTGCCAGAGATGACAAGATCATTGACCTGGAGGTTGAACCACAGCCTGAGATGATGCTGAACGACAGCCAGGAACAACCGCCGTTTGATCCTCTCATAGAACATATCATTTACAAGGCAATTTGTGAGAATCAGAAAGCATCACTTCGAGGGAAGCACATGTACCAGATCGATATTGCAGCTCTGAGGGCTAAACTTGAATCGGGAGCTGAAGATAGCCCAAATAGAGAACAGTGAGCTTGTACTACTACTGTACAGACAAAGGCTTAGTCTTCTAATTTGATCTATATAATTCAATTTGACTTTGGAGCATCGAAGTTCCATGGGACATAGATCAGTTCACAGTGTCGTATTATTTAGATACGTTTGCTGCCATCGTTGGTTGACTCATTGACTGATGGAGAACAAAAGGAGTGTTACTTTTTAAGTTCATAAAACCAGCGATGCCCGAAAACATTTTTTTTTACCCCCCCAAAACAGGTTTCGGGCATCGCCAGTTTTATGGCCTTTGGCATCATTCAGAAAAAAGATACATACAATATGTGTAAATGCATTGTGTACCTTTGCCCTCATCATCCCCTTCAAATGATCAGCAACATGGCCAGGTGTGATCAACCTATGAGTGTCGTGTGCCAAATAGCCCGGAATGGTGTGGGATCTTGAAGACTTAGATAGTGAGCCCTTGTTCAAAAGAATTGCAACAGTGCCTCTGACTGGTTTCGATCAATTTCATTTTTCATGGCACTGTGCATTGCGTGCATATTTTATAAATAACACACTCCTGTCAATGACACAAGCGCAGGAGCAATTCCATTTTGTGAGAGACGGACTGCACAGCCAGTCAGCCTGGGGGGTTTCTTTGAGCTTGGCAGTTTGCCAAGGATTGTAGTGGGTAGTATTGGAACTAGCCGTTATGCAAGGAAATTGATAGATGCTTTTTTAAAAGCATCATTAACCTAATTCCTCAGACTCAGCAGGAAGCTTGAAACTTGGAGTTGGGAGTGAAAAGGTAGAAGAGGGTGCTGCATAAATTGTGTATATTTGTAAGGGTTTGCAAAGTGCTTGTAACTAGTAAGATTGTTGATTGCAAAGAATCTGGCACAAGCAATCGCACTGATTCATTAATTTCCTCACTGATTCACTTCAGATCTTTGCTCAATGCCCGAGTAGGTTTAGGGGGCTAGATGATAAACCGCTCGGTGATGCCTGGGAAGAAGAAAAAAATTGTTCCCGGTTCCCAATCCTCGACCCAGACTGGGGGCCAATCCTCTGAGAAGGCTTCGCAATCAGTTATGGAATCAGCTCTTGATAGTTCCCTTACTAGCATGAAGATTGACATGGCTAAGAACATTTTGGCAGAAGGAGGAGACAAGAAGAGCAAGAAAAGCAAGAAAGAAAAAAAGAAGAAAAAGAAGAGATCTAGCACATCATCTACAGAGAGCGAATCAAAAGAAGAGATCGATATGGATGAATTGGCGATGCAGCTTGCGATGAAGCCTAAGCATTTCAAGTTGAAGGATATGATGCGATATGAAGATCTTTCAGCAGTAGCTTTGCCTATTAGTCGTTCAAAGGCGTTGAGTGTTTTGGGTTTGGAATGTGAAAATCAAAAACAAAGATATATAACACACACGGTATGTCTACTAATATGTAATGAAGATTGGTTAGTAATAATGGATATGCTGTAGCAGTACTTACATGAATCCTCCTACTTGGATATCTTCTCCCTTGCTGGCTTCAGCTTCATCGCATCAGGAACAGATTGCCTTTCTCATTGCGTCACCTCATCCAAGCTGCAACTCCTTCCTTTCCGTGATGGATCTGTTCGAGGTTGGAGGGGAGATCTTGGCGATTAGACGTCGTGAGAGTCAGAAATTGAAGGGCAAGGACAAGGATGATATCAAAAAAAGCAAAGAAGTTTTCCTTCGCATTGAGACAGTGGCTGAGAATGTCTGGAAGAAACGTCTTCTCCAAATTCTTCAGTTACTTAGACATGATTAGGAAAAAATGTTTGTGGTCTCTGAGACTGGGTTTCAACATGTGACTTTAATGTTGGCAACACCCTCTATTAATGTGAATGTGCTCAAAATACATTGCCTTATTATTTGAAGTTTGACAGCAAGCTTAACCCAGGTTGCTGGCAGACAAGAAGAGGTCCACTGTTATAGTCCAATTTGAAACTTTGACAGCTTTGCGACAGTCAGTCATTGGCAAGGCTAAAGGGCGCATCAGGGACAATGAGGGGCTTGTTCACGAGCTGCAGGAATTGATGAAACAGTTGAAACAAGAGGGCCAGAAAGAGATCCAGGAATACAACGCCTCATTGCACAAGAAGAAGAGAAAGTTTGCAGAGATGTTTCAAGAGAAAGAGAACAAGAAGAGTAGTGCTAAGAGTAAAAAGGATAAGAAAAAGAAGAAGAAGAAGACGACATCCAGCAGTGACAGTAAGGGTCAATCCTCAAGTGATTCCACCAATGATAGTGATGATGGCAAGGGTGATGCTGGTGGTGGAGGTAGTGAGGGGGAGGAGGATGAGCAGGAGATTCTTAGCCATTGTTCCAGTTCAACTCAAGCGCTTTCCAATCCCCGCCCTCCTCGGGTGCCAAAGGAACAACGCAAGACATCAAGCCAGGCCAGTGCGGTCTCCAGGGCTAAGACAGATGATGACCTATGGAGTAACAGCAAATTTGCCCCAGCATCTAGCGAAAAGGAGAATTCCCAAATCAGTGATGACTTGATGGAGATGCTTGCAGAGGTTCTTCATGCCAACTTCAAATCGGCATCAGATACTTGCATATCAGTTTGGAATTTTCTGGAATTGATTGAACACAAAATGCATGACGATAAATGTATGTGATTTGGTTTGTTGGGGTCGAATCTAGTTTGCTTCAATTCTACTTCAAGTTTATCACCTCATCACCTCCTCTTATTTGAGGACATGCAGTTGTTCACTCGTGGTTTGGCCCTGAATGACTTCAAAACGCCTGCATCTTTGATGAAGGGCCTTGAGACTTTCATGGAGCAAGATAACCCTCAAGCCAGTGTGTTTTTGTCGCAAACTGCAGAGGGGGCACTCATGTTTGGTCAGTTGACTTGGGCTGGGAAGATGAGTTGTGTGGCAGTGGTCAAACATTTGATGGAGAACAAGGACATAAACGAATGGGTTTGTTGGGCAAGCCATACCATGTAGTGTATGAATAGTCAATAAACAAAAGGTCGAGGTGCTTGTATGTAATACCGAAGGTAGATAGATACTATGATGTCGTGTTTACTATACAATCAACATGATACATTTATTTTTAGCACAATATAGAGGTTTATGTTTTTATAGATTAGTTATCAACATAGTTTATGTAGACACATGTGATGGAATCATTGTAAACATATTTATTTCACTACTGAAGAGGGGAAGAATCAAAGGAAAAGGGTTGCCCATGAATATAAAACCTTTTTTTGGGGAAAGCCATTTGATGGAAAAAGGTTTGGTATCCTGAAAGGACAACTACACGGAAGTGCTCCAGGCCATCAATCCACCACTTTGCAATCAGAATCAGTTCGAGGAAATGCCCCCAATTGGCAATGGTGGATCCACTGTTCCAACACCTCCTGTTGAACCTGCACCTCCTTTGCCTGCTGACCCTCCTGAGGGTACATCGCAAACAGCCGAAGTTGCAGTGGGGTCTCAATTTGGAGTCCAGATTTTGAGTGAGTGAAAGATTCAATTTCAATTCAATTGGTTCAGAAAGAAACCATATTTATAGACCAGGGGTCCCAACGCGTGTGCGCGACGACGCGATGAAAGGGTTTGTGCAGCTAGCCAGGGTTTCAACGTACCAGCTCAAGTCCAACGAACTAGCTCAGTTCCAACGCACCAGCTCAAACCAGAAGAAAAAAGAAAAAAAAAAAGAAAAATCGAGATGGATACGTCGGGATGAGAAGGATACGATATCTGTTTTCGTGAAAGGTTGGTAAAAACGGACCATGTAGCTATCCCCGGGACATGTATCCATCTCAAGTTTTTTTTTTTTTCTTTCCTCTCCATTCCTGCAAATGAGATAGAATCTTCGGACTGTGGAATTGGAAGCAGCTGGGATGACTTGCAAATCAGTGAAAAGCAATTAAAGAATATGAGAGAGAAAATAGTTGAAGGATATTGCATTTGGTTTTCACTTGGGACAAGAAATTTGAAATTTGGAGTTGCCATGCGCGATGCGCGATGCCCAGAGAGCCTTGAATTTACATGTTTGATACACACTGATCGATGGTTCAGGAAATGGGGATGGGTAAGGTCTGACAGCAAGTGTACACCATATACTAGACACAAACATGGTATTTAAGTCGGAGATATATGATATTGATTTATGCTGTTGAAGATTTTTTTTGCATTGTAGATAGAGAAGGAAGGTATGAGAGGATACTGGATAGTAGGAAGTAAGCACGTAGACCAACACTTGGATGCTACACCTCACTTAGTCACTTACAGACAGGATATGATCTTCAACTAGAAGAGTACACCACACAAGATTGTAAGTATAGTCTATGACTATGATCAATCGTTCCTTATAGCATTTGCAGAATGGCTGATGATTCTGCTGGTGGGGCCCAGGGTGGGCCTGGGGTGCCTTTTGTGGCTGCGGGCAACAATGAGGTCAGAATGTGAGAAAGCGGTTTGAAATTTCAGGTCTTCAATTGTTTCTTTTCCAAATGTTTATGAGCTTATCAGTTGTTGTAGATTATCCTTAGCCTGAATAATTTTAAGCAACAAAGAAGCCCATTGCCCTGAAGGAAGAAAATGCCTTCTTAATGCACTTTGTCAGAGTGTTGCGAAAATATGCATCCAATGAGACGAAGTTCACCGAGTTTATTGCAAAATTGGATCAGGCAGTTCATGACCAAACCCCCTTTGCTTCACTTAATGGTGCAGTGATATCCCAGGAAGTCATGATGAAATGCTTATCGGAAGTCAGGGCATGTTGCCAATTTCCTATCAGGCCTGAAGCCCAACCAACCCAATCATCTGAATCAGAGTTCGCATCAAATTTGATCAAATTTGCCGCAGCGAAAGACGACAGAGACCCGAATGTGGTTTCCTTTGTGCTCCTCTACTTGCAGTTTGGGTTGAATGTGCACGTGACTTTGGTGAAGGCGGGTTTACCCGGTGGAGTTGGTCGGTAGTAAAAAAGCACGGGATGAAGGATCACTACTTCACAATAAGATAAGAATACAATCTAATAACCTATGTTGTTTTGAAGGGGCAAGTGATGTCACAGTTTTGGCTCAAAAAATGCTGATTGTATCACTAGTCCAACGTGGCGATGGCAGGGCTTGCGTGCCATTTGAAAGCCAGTTTGGCAGCTGAAATGATGAAAGATCAGCAAGAAGGGCTTCAACTAGCTAGAGACTTGCAGTGTGTTGTCATCTCAGTGGTAGGCGTTCTCTTTTGCATTCCCTATCACATCAAGAATCAGAACTTACGTGGCCTTGGGGACTTTGCGATGAAAGCGTCCTCTGATTTGGTAGCTTTGTGCGGTTCAGTATTGGTGAATTCTCAGACTTATCAATTGAATGCAACAACATCATGTCCTCCAATTGTCAATGATGAAGTCATGCAGTGGGAATATCAAAGAGAAGAAACACGTGCTCTAAAGGAAGAATTGGGATCCTCGATTGCCCCCATCTCGACATGGCAACTGGACAATGTGGTTGCTATTGGAATGGATGTGGAGATGGCTTTGTATGGCTTGAGTGATTCGGTCGATCGTGTAAACTCTGATTTAAAGTCGAAATTTCCCATGCTCACTGAGATCAAAGATTGGTCTGACAGCATTCTTTGGCGAGTTTTTGAAACCCAATTTAGTAATGCAGTGCAGCAGCCTCGCACTGCATAAGCCAGTGTGGAGTGGTGTGCAAAGCAAAGGATCTACGTTACAGGAGCGATGGAAAATTAAACTGAATGGCTAAGAGGCTTGTGTGAACAAGTGGGGGAGTAAAGAATGAGGTCTTAGTCAAATAATGTTGTTCATTGAATGAGGGGCTAGAATTGATTAGCCAGCTGTCATTACTCTTGAAGAAGCATGAGGATACCTTAAGAAGTATGATTTGGTCAGGTGTGTTTTCACCATGGATTGGTTGGGCTGTATTTGATTTGGGTACTGGGAAGAGTTTTGGTTGGAAAGAAGCAACACCACATTTGGCAACATTGTAGCCATATCCTGAAAATGTATTTGGAACACTTCTTTCCAAGCATTTAACATCTTATACATTGCATGTGTACTGTACGACTACAATCTGCAGCACACACGAAAAGATATAAATATATACATATAGGTATATACATATCACATATCATGTGTTTACTCAGTACTTTGGTATCAATATGTTTATCATAATATTATTCTTAAAGGGGGATGCGAATGATCATCAACAAAATAGATCGTGATATATAGCATTACTTAGATATTGTGACAGGAAACATATACCATATACTATGGACATTTAGGGAGTAATGTAACAGTAAATTACTACACATATAAGTTAAGTAGTCACCAATATCCATGATAGTATACATATCTATGGAAGTATAACCGTACCTGACATGTATATATACATCCTTGAGTCAAAAAGTCAACTTGCAGTGCACTTCCTGGCAGGTCACTCCTACTCCAAAGCACCATTGTGATGGCTATGAGTTCCTTTGGATGATTGGAGATGTGTGGAGGGAGCTGGGCTTGAATGTGAAATGGTATCAGTGGTGGGGCAAAAACCAACATCACCTACGGGATCTTCAGTCCAAATGGAGCATTTCTGAGAAACATCTCATTCGTAGCTGCTCTTATAAAGGTAACATCGAGGATGTGATCACAATGCCTGGTTTGAAATACGATAGTGGTTCGACCCTTGGGGTGTTGTTGATATTAGGGTGCCTTTCGCAAATCAGAGGACTTGCTCATCCAGCACAGGTGAAAATCGTCACATTTCTTAGACGCTTGATGAGTCATGCAAAGTGGCCTGCTGGCCTGTCTTTACTTCCAGATTTGGTATTGCCTGTTGAAGACGGGCAAGTGTCATTGGCCCCATTTTTGGATTTACTCAGAGGAAATGGAAAACAATCAATGAAAAGCAGGTTTGGGGGGATGAAACTGGTTTTGGTTATTGGGTTTGTTTAAATAACTCGCCAAATTTTCAACTAGGCATTCAACAAATACAAAACCATGAGTCCCCCCAGGTGGGAGAACACAGTAGCACTTGGTCCTCAACGGAATCATTTGCTCGGAACAATTGCAGTTGCTGATCTACTTTTCTTCTTTATGAGGCAACCTGTGGCTGATCCCAGTGCAATGGGGTGTGATTTGATTCGCTTGCAGAAACGATTGCTTCACCTGTGTGCTCAAAGGGTGGAGATGGCTTTTGGGGATGGAAGTATCAGACTGACCTCTGTTGCAACTGCTTTGAAGACTGGGGATACCATGGACTTGCAACAATGGAGTGCAAGTAAAACCCGAACTCAATCTGCTGACCTTCTTCGCCAAGAATTGATTCGTCGGTTTATGGCAAAACCAAATGGGTTTGTGACAGGTTTCAAAAATTCAGAACAATCAGAGCTCAAGATGCTTCCAGGTGCCAAAAACCATGGTTGTGGTGTTCAGGCCGCATCCCAATTTGTGACAGCGTACTTCGCTTTGGCCAGTGAAATGTGTATGACCAAGTTGAGTCGTCAACGATTTAAGCATATTGCTTTCTTCTTCGATGCTGCTACAGTGGGAAAGTGGAATGAAGCTAGCATTAATGTTTATGAGAAAATGTTGGAAGTGTTCTTTTGTCCTTCCCATGTTTTTACATGATTACTTTCAGGAGGAGTTTCATTGAAATCTGCAATCCAAGGTCTTAAGGTGGAAAGAATATTATCTATGAATATACAATTATGCTGATAATGTTCATCAGTCATTTTGTCATTTCAGATTCAACAAATGATCCGTGGATAGAAAAAATCCAGCGATTCCTGATTAAATGAAGTTTGGATCCATCCAAGGTGATGTCTATCCACATTGCAACTGACAATGTTGTATGTGCAGCTCCATGCTCTTTGCTCCCACAGCTAAAGCAGCCTCGGGGGGAAAAATCTGCAGATGAGTTGTTGCAAGCAATCGAAGATGTCGAACCTGGGAAAGCCCTTCATGAGTTGAAAAAGAGCGACCCTTGTGCCAAGCAATTGAAGCTGTGTGATTCGGGAAAGACGCCAACCCGGCAGAAACTCCTCGCTCTCAATCAAAGTTTGGCATCTCTGCTGAAACTTCGACTGTCAGACTCATCACCTAGCATCAAATTGCGAGGGCCGTCACCTTCAGAAACCCGACATTACCATAATGGCAGGGCGTTCTACTGGTGCATCATCACCAAGGAATCAACGTGGCAATGTACCATGGAAGAAGATCATTGTGTACGCATGTCAGTGTTGATTGACGAAGGCGAGGCAACTTCAGCGCATGCACTTTGCAACGGGGGACTCGCGATCTTCCCCCATCGCGATACCCAGCACAAGTTGCATCGCGAGGAACTTCTGGCTGTTGCTGATGTGGATGAAATCCATTGCTGCATGAAAGAGACCTTGTTAGTGCTGAAGAGTGAATATGCACCATGGGCTACAGCTATGTTCGGACGACGGTTGAGGGAATCGATGCAAATGGTACATCAATTGCCAGTTCCCCATGTTCTTCTCGATCTTTGCGGCCCAGGAATCATTGATGACCTCCAGCTTGACCCCATGACGTCCCAGTGTCAACTCAAAGAGGTGTTGGTGGACTATGCAGAAAAGGGTGGGTATTTTCGCACAGGTGGAAACCACAAACTTGGGAGATGGGCTGACTCGGTCGACAACTTTAACAAGCTGAGAAAGGTTTGGCACATCAAGCTGTTCTTTCACCTCTTCAGCTATACGTTGGAAGGTATCAGTCCATTTGCAGCTTTAGCTGGTCATCTAGCAAATGCCACTTCCCAAAAGGTCATTCCAAGAGTCCTCCGTGTTTCTTGATCCTTTGAAAGATAGTTTTGTTTTGTTGGTTGAAGGCAAAATACATATTTCTTATATGGATGATAGACTGATGTGAGGCTCATCTCAGGGATTTCAGATTGATATTTCTTTTGGTGAGGTTCTGGTGAACCCAACATCATTGGCAGTGGGGAAATCTGCACTGTATTGCTTGTTGCCCTTTCGGAGCTTCCAAGCTGCAGAGGCTTTGTTGTTAAGCATGATGGAGGGTTGGAGAAAACATGAAGCGGTGGTACAGTTTGAAGCTTTCAATGAATTCCAAAAAGAAGACTACTCAATCTATTCATGACTTATACTTTGTAGTCTTCCACCAGCCTGGTCGTTGTTTCTTGTCCATTCATTCACCATTGTTTTTCAGTACTGCAAGTGGTCCATGACACATTTCAAAAGTATCATTTGAAATCAAAATGTAAAACATTGAATGATAATGATAATCATCAGATTTTGATGGGATGTCGCCAGGTGAAGAGTGATGTGGTACCAGGTGCACAACCCCGAATCATGATGCTGATGTGTACCCAGTGGACTGAGATTTGCAGATGTACTCTTGAATCAGCTCTCAATACCCAGCACTTGGTAGACATTATCAAAAATGTGGAAGATCCTTCAGAAATCTTGGCGATTCACATCAGGTTCTTGGTTGCTACCACCCGCAGATTCCTCGAATTTGGATTGTTGTATCAAGCATTCCCTTGGAAATTTTTCCTGCTGCTCAGTCAGGACAAGGACTTGACCGAGTCAACCCTGGCATCCATGCGTGTGGAGTGGGAATTCCTTCTGAAAGTTGAGACGTCGGGGCAGTGCTATCGCAAATGGCCCCTAAATTCTATTCCTCATTTGCTTTGGTTTGCATACCGAGAAATCATGACAGCAGCAGAGGAATCAAAATGGGCCATGACTGAAGAATTACAACAAAGGGTGCAGGCATACTTTCCTGAGCCATGTTCAACGTTGGGTGCAGACGCCATTTTTAGAAACCAACGTTTTGGGGAGACCAAGAACATGAAGAATGAGGTCAGTGTGGAACAACTTATGGCTAGTGCTGCAAAAGCCCTCAATGAACGTTACAAGGAATTTGCAGTTCCAAACAAGTTGGACTTTCATGGAATTTCTCCATCCCAATTCCTGAAGAGGAGTGTTTTTGATGCATCACGGGCTTCTGCAACCGACACAGGGTTGCAAAATTTCAACCAAATGGTGCGGGCACCAACCATTTCCCCACATCACCTTACAAGAAAGTCCTTGAATTTGTGGTTTGCCCTAAAATCCCATTTCCACAAACGTGATTCCTTTTGGACAGCACAGCTGGTTCGCAGTGGGCAGGTGCTTCTGTTTTACCGTTTGTTGATCATGGGAGGTTTTCCAATACAAAATTGCATTTGAAGGGTTTGGGTGTCCATTGATCTTTTATGATCTTTTACTGATAGCCATTGCACTACCATCATCCTGCTTTCACATTGCACTACCATCATCCTGCCTTCACATCATCATTCTGTTTTCACAACTTGAAGGTGCTTTTGGTCAAGAACAAGTACTTCCTGGTGTTTGATGCGCCATACGTCCTTCTCAAGATTTGGCCATTGGTGGTCCAAGAGGTCGACACTGCTAAAGTGGCAATCTTGGAGAGTAGCGTTTGGATGATGGAGGACTGTTTCAAAGTCAGACATTTAAGTTTTGATCTTTTGATCATTCCATCTACAGGTAACCTCTTGGTGGAGTGAGTGGATAGTTTGTGGGAAATCACTGCATGATAAAAACCTGCAAATTCAGAACCATGGTCCGATGGTCAATGGTAGTAGAAGTTGTTTGTTCATCACCTCCAGCTTGAATTGTACAAACAAATGTTTACGATACTTGAAACTGGCATTTATGTATGTATAAATATATTTATGTAAGATATATAGAAATGAACATATTGAAAATATGATGTATATAAATCTATTTATATATATATATATATGTTTGAGTGTATACATATATATATATACACTAGTAATGATACTGGATATATTTCCCTTACTCCCTCTCTCTTACTACACTCGTGTTTTGAGATAGGTTACAAAAAATCAGACAAATAATAACCAAAAAAACATATATATATATATATTTATTTATATATCACTATTGCAGTAACTGAAGTATTTGCTCAGGTTGTTAGTCGATTTGATTGTCGATTAGAAACCTTTTCCTTTGCCCTTGATGAATGAGTGGGGTAGGATCTTGTTTTGGAAGAGCCATTGGAAGCAAGTGTGGTACCCTTCAAACCCACATTGGTGAACGATGGTGGCAACAAGGCCCTGAGGCTTGAACTGTCTACTGCACAGCTCTTGGTGAACTATGCGTTGGAGAATTATGCTCATAGCTCCTCACCTTTTGTTTTTAAAACATCAGTCAAAGTCAAGTGATCAGGTGGTTGAGGTACATGTTTTCGTTTCATGTTTGGGGGCTTTCCAGACTATGGTCCAGATTGAAATCACGCAGATGCGTGTTATGGTTTTTGGTCGTGCTTTCCAAGGCTTGTCAGCCGAGTGCTTGAAACAGCTTTGTGCATTATGTGGTGTGGACCTGGCTGGCAATTGCACCTGCAAGCTTCGTGTTTCAAAACTCCTTGATCATTTCTGCTACTCAGACGAACTCAAAGCAGAAATTTTGGAGAGATTCAAGAAAGGCGATGACAACCAAGCAGAGGTTGATGAGAACTTAGCTCCTGAGTTGGATTCCCGATGTGAAGCAGAGCTCTTGACAAAGCTTTTGGAGGAGAAACAAACTTCGCAGAGTGATGAGAAAGAAGAAAAAAAACCAGTGACCAAAAAACAAAAAACAGGACATGGTGAAGCAAACGGAAATCAGGGTCAGGGTGAGGAGGGCAAAGAGTCAGTGGCGCCTCTTGTGCCCTTTCCAGTGATGGATGAGAAACCCGATTTGGCAGAAGCACATGTTCCCAGTGGATGTTCCTTGAACGTTTACCAGGGCAATGCATCTCCATATGTGATTGGCCGGCTTCCAGCAGGTGAAAAGTGGAAATCCAAAGCAACGCATTGCAAGTCGTTTGATCCCAATGTTACAACTAGCTCTACTGGGGCATCTTCTTCGTCAGTGGCTGGGCGTCAGCCGGGGAGGGCTGGCCTTTCTGAGAGTGCAGCCAGGGCAGCTGTTTTGGCTTGGCTCTGGGATTGGGCAAATGCCCGTGGGGTGTCAAAGTGAGTAGTGGCCTTCTTGGATACTGAGGAGTGTCACAATGAAATGAATGTTTGTAAGTGTTTGTACTTGTTTGTAACTGTTTGTAAAAAAACATCTTATATCATACAAGAAGGTGTGCCATTGCTCCTTTATTTGGGGCTCAGAGGTTTGATACAATCTCTTGAGAGTGAGAACGAAGGACAAGGGGGGTTGCGAGGAAAATGCACTAAATGTGGCAGCTTGATGCGGTTGTGGTCAGGTGGCCATTTTGTTTTTTCTGATTATTAGATCAATCAAATATTGATGATGAACATATCAAATCACACACAATAGATATTCTGCTATCAACAGGATCAATGAATATACATCACTTTTTGTGGTACTCTAATTGAAACAATCATTGATTATGAACCTGGAGCCAGCCTAATTGGACACTTGGCTGCAATTCATTGGTCAATGGATGATATATACTCAAACAAATCAAAGGGTTGAGATAGATACATCTCCTGGGGAAGGAGGCAGCATTTGCACAAAACCTCCCGACTCCTCCTCCTCCTCCTCCTCCTCATCATCATCATCATCATCATCATCACGACCAAAAACAGGAACTTTGGGTCTTGGATGTTTATCGGATGTTGAGTCCTTAAGCTGTTAGGCCTCCCCAAGGAAGAAGGAAATTGCTTCATGACTCTTGGATACACTCCCTTACCACCAACATAGCAGGATGGAATGTTTAGGTACCTGCAATTAAAGGATTGAATAAAGCTAGGCTACATTTACCCTCCCTGAAACTACACCCCGAAAAACTAGCATGACTGGCTGGAAAATCACCATTTCCAATGGGAAATACATCGACTCAAATGGTCCGTCGGACTTCCAGGAATCCACGATTCGAATGGACGTGTCATGCCCCCCCCTCAAACTTGGATGTTTCGTGGCTCATCGATGGTAAATTGTTCAGCGGCTCATGGTGGGAGTCGTTTTTCATCGTAACATGCATCTTCTTGAAAATCCGAAAACCAAATACAACCACTAAATCACAATCAATTCCTTTAAAATAGAAAATTTCACCAACTCTTCATGTACCTATTATGGAAAAAAGACAACACAGCACAAAAAAACAACTCAGGCGCCCTCACTGCGGTCAGGGACACACCGTGCCCACACGCCTTCATCCTAAGTGGCAAGGCCGATCTCTATGCACAAGAGCATTTTTTTTCCCCTCAAAAATCAGTTCTTTTTTGGGGGGCATCTGAGCAGGTCGGGGCACGAGATATCATCAAAACAGTGATTTTTACTGGAGCAAAAGGAGCCATGATGTGTCAAGTTTGGGGAGGACATTTCAAACTCACCCCTCAAAATCCCAGCTTAAAGGGCCAGAAAAATCCATCAGATTTCGAAAAAAAAACAGTTCTTCCGACACCAAAACAAAAAAAATACCGTTTTTTCATTTTAAAGGAAAACATGTTGAATTTCGGGTTGGGTTTTTTGGGGTCTCAAAACAAAAAAAACTTGGTGGTGGTTTCACATATTTTTTATTTTCATCCCGAACCCTGGGGAAGATGAACCCATTTTGACTCATGTTTTTCAAAGGGGTTGGTTCAACCACCAACTAGAAAAACACTTCCCACTTTGGTAGTTTCAAAGAGGCATCGAGATTTCAAAGGGCAACCCATG
>OMLO01001695.1_pt1 | contig 17195 bp, 16 predicted proteins | sample 1674811 | NCBI WGS metagenome assembly OMLO01 (sample SAMN06265003, study PRJEB25207) | coral metagenome | isolation source: Coral host | place: Mexico:La Bocana,Puerto Morelos, Mexico | collected 2008-11-13 | reverse complement strand
CGCTGATGTTTGTCTGAGTCTCGCGGGGGGTCCGAAAATATGCAATCTATTTTTAGACCTCGCGCGCTTCGCTATTAACTTTGTGGCTGTGCTCATTTATCCGAAATCAGAAATTATAATAATTCATCCCGTTTCCCCGGGCGACGTAACCGCTGATCGCAAATCAACATAACAATACGCGCATGTGTTGCATTGTGGGATAAAACATTTTTACTTCCTCGTACGAGTTTGAACGCAGTTGCAATGATTAGCCGTTGTTGATACTTAACAGATACGATGTCCCTAGTTATTTGCTTAACTTGGTTGCTGCTGTTTTGCCATGAAGCAGGTAAGGAGCGGGATTACCTAGAGAGTATCACTGAGATGGAATTTCAGCTCCATCTAATTATTTCGAACTTTACTATAAGACGTTGTTTGTACTGTCTTCCAAGATTCGAATCGAAGTGCTGCAGCCCTTTCAAATAAATTTCGATTTAGGGAACGTATATAAAATAGTAGAAACCAGCTCAGTTCACCGGTTACGGGACGGTGTTCCACCATTCTAACAACGGACCGTACGTTTTAGTTAATTAAGCCAGGATTTGTGATTCACGACAAGAAAGTTGTCGCGGTCGTTCGACTCGCTCAACGAAGTACTAGCTTGAGCTCTTTGTCGCCGTTGGTGATTGTTGAAAAGGTAGGGAAAGTTTGCCTACACAACCATAACAAAATAGAGCACCATATACTGTCGCCTTGCTATGTAATCGAGTAAGACAAGCGATACCAAAATATGAAACGAGCTAAAATAGAAAATGTAAGGCTGCATGATTAAAGGAAACAAAATGATTCAATGGAGTTAAGATCAATAGTGATAATCTTCGCAGAATTTTTTCCACTTGTTTTCATTAGAAACGGAACTTCAGGGGTAAACTATGTGGCTAAATTAAAAGACCAGCATTATGTGGCTGGTGCACTGTACTACCTGCTACCATGTACATGTGCAAAATAAGGAAATAACACTTCGAGAAGTTTAGATTTAGCCAAGTCTAAAAGTGGAGCTCCTGGGCCGGATTATGCAAATCCTATTAAAGCTAACCCATATGCATGATAATCAAGAATTTTGATCTCAGTTTTGTACTTTGTGGTGAACCTTTCTGTAGTTTTGTTTTACCTTCTGTTTTGAGTTCGAATATTTTCAAACTACACCAAGCGAAAGCAGTGAGAACATTTGTATACCAGTGACAAAAGCTAAATTTTGACACCACTCGGCATTCGGTCGAGTGACTCTGTAAAGGTGCTTACTCAGTGAAATTTTCACTCTCCCAGAAAGATGCATCCCCTCAATCCCAAAAAATCCCTGCATTAATTTTCGATTCATAAACCATGGGTTTCTCAGTATCCTGTAATTACGGACAACCAGCTTGCCATTTTGTGTTGAGTCTTCATTCTGGTCCATGTATGAGACTCCTCCTTGGGATTGCAGCCAGAGTTTATTGTTTAATCTTCATTATTTTAATCATCAACTTTTGACACTCTGGAAATATTTTGACACTTCCATAGTTTTAACCAAACAAAAACTAAACAAAGGTCAGTGAAATCACCTGATTATCGTAACATCATTGCTTTGAAAAGCTCTGTTTTTAAAACGTGTTCCATCCACACAAAGCTGGAATTCCTCCAGATTGAGGAACATTTTGTAAATCTCTGTTTTAATGATGGATTTGTGTGAAGTGCTCAATATTAGCATTTGTCCGGTCCACTAAAAAAAGAAGAGTAAACAAAATTATGGTTTGGACAACCATTTTTCTGTAAAATAAAGGCCTGATTGTCCAAAATAGCCCCAAATTACCATGCATATGTTGTAGATTATATTGTGATGTAAATGGGAAAAGTTAACCATGAAAAGGGCTACTGCAGCTTCTACTCAGTGTCTGAATTTTTGACATGAATTTTTTGGGTACGTTAATAACAGTATAAATGTATTACATCTTAAGCACAATTTGAGTAATGGTAATTTGTGGTTTATTAATCAAAATTAAAATTTTAAGAGGTGTAATGTTACATTGATCTTGAGATTGGATTTTACTTTTTGATTGAAAGGTGTCATTGAAATCATTGTTTTAGCACAGGATGTATTTTTGCGCATCAGAAGTGTGACTTATTTGTTTACATTCTAAACACAGTTTCTACAATTCGCAAATTAACAGAATCCTGAGTTGTCAAAACTTTGCTACATGAACTAATGTAGGAAGATGGATGATTTGAAATGAAGTACTTAAAGTTACTTAAAGTGCTACTGAAACAAAATTTTCATATCCTGTTTTCTTCACCCAATCTATACTTTCAAAGGTGCTTATAATCATGGTCAACTTTAATTTGTCAAACCCTTATTGAAAGTGCTGTTTTTAGCTGCTGAAATCAACTTTATGGAGCAAAACCATGTCTGGGCTCTGGATCCAAGTTTAAGGACCTTGTGATGTCACTGGTTCTATTCACACAGAAAGTGCGATAGATTCTCTCTTGTTTTCACATGATTTATTCAAGTTTATATTCAAGTCCTCATTTTCATACAGAAGGCATCATTTTTTGACACTATTTGCATTTGCACTTTTCTGGTCCTTCTGTATGGAATAACTTGGATGAAGAATTAAAGACATTCTACATTCATTTAAGCAAACTATGAATAAGCATTCCTTAACCCTTTACCTTCTAAGGGCTTTTGCATTTTTGAAGCGATTTTCTGGATACACACACCCCATGGGCTTTCATGACTCCATATTTAACATTACCATTAATAGTGCTGCTGTTCTAAAACACTCAAGGCTCAAGTTTACTGGAAATGTCAATGTGACTGAAGAACACAACAAGCGTGAAATTTGGGTGGTAGGTCGGAGTGGCTGTGGACTTAGTATAAATATGAAATATGTGGGGAAAGGAACGAACGCTTTCAAAAATTGTGCCAGTTCCCAGCATGCAGTGCGGTGGTGATGTTGAAAATCGAGGCAAGGTCAGTATGCACTAAACGAGAGGATGTAGCTAGACCCAAGTAACAAATGAGAGCAAACAAATATGCTGCTAAGCTAGGACTAGGACTAACGTTTGCTGGGAATGTTGACTTTTACGGTTGTAACGAAGATTTGGAGCGCTTATAGAATACCCGTCCACTCAGACACCACTGTAGTTATATGATCCGCGGTCCGCAGTCAAATTGCATATATGGAGATTACTGTCCGTAACCGCGGTCCGCAGTCCGTAGTGAGAATGGGAATATAGAACTAAGTGTAACCGCGGTCCGCAGTCTGTAGTGACAATGGAAATCTAAAACTAAGTGTAACCGCAGTCCGCAGTGAGAATGGAAATATAAAACTAACTGTAACTGCGGTCCGCAGTCCGTGGTGACAATGGAAATATAAAACTAACGTACTGTGTAATCGCGATCTGCAGTGCGTAGTGAAATGGAAATATAAAACTAACGTACTGTAACCGCGGGCTGCAGTCTGTGGTGACAATGGAAATATAAAACTAAGTGTAAACTAAGGCCGAAACGGAACACCATGATGGATGAAATTAATGTTTAATTATGTTATTATTATTACATGATGCAATAGATAAGATATATTAAAAATTGCCAAACAATAAGTGTGGTTCATCAAATGTGTAAACCTTAATGAAATACAGAATTTTAATGAATTTAACTAAGTAATTGATGCATTCTACTTTTTGACGAAATTGAGAATAGAAGTCGAAAATATTAAGTTACAAATTATGGAACAAGAAATTTATATATAAATTTAGGTGAAATTATTAAGCGAGAAGTACATTTTCTCTGAGATAAATTCTCATTGGCTCTGTAATGTCATTGTGTATTTCTTTATTTAAAGAACTTTGGAATTGTTCTTGTGATAGAGTGGCGTTTGCTGGTCAAGTTGGTGGCGTTGATTTGACGAATACTTTGCATGGCTGTCGTGCTCAAGGAATCCTAAACTCGACCGTACGTCCAAATCCATCGGCTTCAAGTAACGTTGTGGCTCTGTGATACTCATGTAGGCTCAGAAATTACGCGCAAGTTTCTCTTACACCTGAACAATCGAAAGGAGGTCACCGGCCGTGTTGCTAGGAGCACATTTTCTCAGATCTTCTGATAGGGTGCGATAAAAAATTGCAAATTATGTGAAATTTTCATGGCAGATTATGCGATTAGAAAGGCCAATTATGCGATAAATAATGAAAATTGTGCGTTTTTTTTTTCTGAACAATTTTAAGCCTGTTTTATGCGGTTTTAGGATAAGAAAAACACTTTTTTGTTGTCCTAAAGACATTTTGAACACAAAGGAACGTGTGTATTGGTGCGCAACATTAAAAATTGAAAGGACATAGTAACGTGCCCAGTTGACTGTACAAGTTGCCTACAGGAAATTTTGTCACCAACAAAACTTTATTCACCACATTTCAAAAGTCTCACTGGTTAAAAGTTTGCAAGGTGCTTGTGTAACGCTGAGTCAAGGTGCTTGTCAATCACGGACTTCCAAAGATGGTCAATCACAATATCGCACAACAAGCAAAACAGTCCGTCGTCCACGTGGAACGTACCTGTCGCATACTTTCTTGTTCGATCGTGAGCTATCAGATTAGGCAAAAAGGTGGGAACTTGGCTTCTTGGTCGAAGAAACAGCGGGCGTTTTCACTAAGGTTTTTATCGGTAGCGCTTTCAGTAAGTTTTAATTAGTTTTCAACGAAAGAAACTACATTTTGCCGAAAAGCTTCCAACTTCGCTTAATATTCTTCCAACAAATATCAGCCATTCAGATTGGCTAATCTGAACAAAGGGCATCTTTATGTTACACCAATAGGCGATTCTTTAAGAATGAGACTCGTACCAGGCCCCCAACATGCAAAATAATGCCTTGAACTTCGAATGTTTACGAAATCGAAGGTGACAAAGGTTTTTTTAGCCTTTTGCCGAAGTAAATCATCTTAAAAATGGCGTATTTATACAGGAATTCCTAAGAAAATTGTTGATTTATGTTTCATTTTATGAATGTTCTGCGTTCTTTTATGAATTATGCGATTTTTTGTGAATTGTGCGATCGGATGCGATTTGAGGTCAATTGTGCGAAATCGCACCATCGCGTAATACCAGAAGGCCTGTTTTCTTTAACAAACTCTTGTGTTGGCTGTGAAACGGTTTTGTTACAAGCAAGTTACAAGTAGGATTGAAAAGAAAAGATTAAAAATGAGGGATTGATTACTTTTTGGTTATAGAAGGATAAAATGTTAGAACTAGGAGAGGTCTACAAATTAAAATAAGTAACAGGTCAAACATAGATGACTGATATTGTATGGCTGAAGTAACTATCGAATACACCGAATCAAGAAAGTATTCTAATATGGGAATGGAGCTATGCACCACAGAAAGGAACGACCGATCGAAAATGAAAGAACGAGAAATAATGATATAAAGTGGCTCATAAGTAGGCGATTAATTAATGCATTGTTGTTGTTGATTATTACATTGGAATGGAAATAAGCGTTGCTTAAAACGATTTTGTTAAAGTAACTGCAAATATAATAAGAAGCACAGTGTTTAAATACCTGGCACAGGATGTCTTTTTGACTTTCGAGATGGTTGACTAGAGCTGTCGCACTCTCAAGTGTAGTATGTGAAATTGTTGTTGGTGGATCAGTAGCAGTCGCGCCGTTTAGAAGGTCCTCCATGAAGTGGTTAAATACATGCAGTGCTGCGGCTACTCTTGGCATCAGTTCAGTTTTTTTTTTACTTTGGCAGTACTCTTCCTTCTTGGATGGCTTTATTGACTTCTGTGTCGAATGTGTCCATCGTTTCTCGCATTAAAACCTTCCCGTTTGCATCAAAGGTGAATCTGGTGCTCTCGTCTATGTCATTCATTTTTGCAAATACTGTGTCAAAATCTTGAACATTTCCGTTTCCAACCATGCCTTTGCCTCCTCAATTTGAGTGAGGGTTGGACGTAAAGCCACTGTAGATAAGTAAACGGTCAAAAAGTCTGTGTCCCTGATCCATCTTTGCAATTAGTTTCGCTGCATTGACTAGTTACGTTGATCCTAGTATGCTAAATGGCACATTCTTATCGATGACTCTGTTGTCAATGGTGGAGTAATGATACGACGATTTCTCACCAGAGAAAAGTTTGCACAGTAGCTGTATGTCTCTGGTAGCATTGTCGTCGTCTGATTTTAACAGCTTTGTTAAAATGTCGCTGATCTCTGGTGATAGCATAAAAGCCCTATTGTTGCTGGATAAAAGTTTGACAAGTCCAGATGATGTGGATTTGCTGACGATGGACGGTGCGTGTTGGATGTTTTCGAGCGGATCTTGTGCTGCATATTTTACTGCTGATGATTTTCCTATAAAAATGAGAGAAGGTATGAGTCATCTTATGATACAGTGTTAAATAAAAAGTGACATAAAATGAAGTACAGGAAATGTTTTATATAGGTTTCGGGCTATTACATGGTAATATATGTTTACCTGTTCCTGGGTATCCAAGGAAGATAGAGTAGAGGTTCGTGGGACGTTGTTTCAACCACTCCCCAACTGCAAGCTAGTACAAATGCTGTGGTAGTTAATAGTGAAGGAACAAAGTAACTGTCACAGCTTCCAACTGACATGGCCTTATTCTTGATAAATTCGTAGACAGATTCTGGGAATGGGCTGTTGTACTTGAATTGAACATCGTTTAGACGTTTTTGTAGGTTGATCCACGTCTATTCGTTTTGTTTGTTGTGTTTACTAAGAGAGTACACGTACATGTTGATCGGAATAAACTAGAGTAGCTGAGAATGTGTTGTTTCACTCACGAGTTCTAACAGCAAGTGATGGTGAATGATAATGGAGTGCTGTGGCCATTTCAGTTGATTTATTCAAGGATAAATGAAACCGTAAAAAGAAGAACAAAGGAACCATATTTAAAAACAGTAAACTGCGGCTTATTAAAAAGGGTGCCGAGAGGTGTGAAGTTAAAGAAGACAATGGTAGCCCAAAGAAAGGCTTCATTTGAAAGGGTGTTATATCTATATGTAAGACAGAAGCCGATTAAGATGTGAGTTGTTAGTGACATCACCTCTAAATCATCAGTAATCTCTATGTTGATACAAATTGTGAATACAGGGAAATATTAGTGTCACAAACTAATGGATCAAAATTTATTGCCATCTTTTGTTATTGAACTACACAAGGGCGACAGTAGTTTTTATTAGACTGTCAAATGAAAATCATCTTTAATCAAGACGACTGGGTTATTAAAGAATGAGAAAATAATAGTGGTGCAAATGAGTTTTTATTAACTGTGTGGGTTATTTAAGAACAAGGAAATTCGATATGTAGTTTACAGTAGTTGTAATGTTTTGTGCTTGTTACTTCATTCTATTGTAGACTACCAGTGATAGTTGACTGCCGACCGTGGCTACACCAAGTCAACCTATACAATGAAACGTGTGAGATTATTCTGTTGTGGACTACCTGTGGTAGTTGACTGCGGACCGCAGATCATGCTAACGCATGGTGCCCTTAAGAGTGGACGGGTATTCTATAGCCTAGCCGAAGATTTCAATAAAAAAACTGAAGGAAAAAATGTGCTATTTGTTGTTGTCTGTGAGGTTGAAAATAGCCATTTTTGTTGTTGTCGAAATTCAAATGCTTATCTTTTGCAAAAATCGCTGACTTTTTTGTGTTTATTAGTCAATTGGAAGAACCTTCTAGTCAATGCTCACAACTGATAGATAAGGCAAAGTTCGCGCGATTAAGAAAGTTGCAATTTTTTGAAAAGCAGTGGGTCTTGTAGTGCCATATGGCACTCTTAGGGGTTAAAGGGTTAAGTTCTTATGGCTAATGCTGGCTTAGTGTTTTAATTATTATTATTGTTATTATTATTATAGTGCCGAGTTCAATCCATGAGCCAAGGGCAGTCATAAGTCTGATGGATTACTTGATGGATAGAGTCCTCCTAAGTATGTGAGCAGTTCAAGGAGGACGATCTTCTGTAGCTCTGTTATTCTAATATTGCCTGGGATCTTGCCAGTGTAGTTTTCTGTTCTCTTCTTGACAAGCCTGAAAGCTCCAATGATCACTGGGACAGTTGTTGTTTTTATTGCCCACGTTTTCTCGATTTCAATCTCAAGATCTTTGTACTTTGTGAGTTTTTCCATTATTTTCAAGGAGGTGTTCCTTTCTGTGGGGATAGACATATCAATAAGCAGACAGGTTCTTTCCTTCTTGTCTTTGTCTTATTATTATAATTATTATTATTATTATTATTATAATTATTATTATTTAAACATTATTATAACTATTGTTATTATTATCATTATTCCTTTTTTTTCTCATTTTTTTCACTTTAAAGGTCAAGTCTAGAAGTGCTAAAGAAAACAAGATACTTATGTAGACTTAAAGTACTTAAATTAAAGACAAGTTCCTATGACAGCAAACAGCCTCCTTTAATTTTTACCCTTCATCTTACATATTGAAATTAGTTTCATGTTATAGTTAAATAAGGGTACTGGCAACCTGAAATAACCAGTGGATTAAAAATACCAGATTGCCAGTTTACAATAATGTACAATACCGGTATTTTTCTATGCAAAAAATGGTTGGACACACATGTTGTAGGTTAAAATAAAAATTCAGGTTAAAAGGCCTTTAATCTAGTTTGATTCTTAACCCTTTCACTCCCAATAGTGCCAAATAGCACTACAAGACCCACTGCTTTTTAAAAAATTGCAACTTTATCAATTGCGCAAACTTTGCCTTATCTATGAGTTATGAGCATTGACTGGAAAGCTCTTCCAATTGTGATACCCAATAAACACAAAAACGTCAGCGATTTTTGCAAAATATTAGCATTTGAATTTCAACAACAACAAAAATTTCTATTTTCAACGTCGCAGAAAAACAACAAAAATCACATTTTTTTCCTTCAGTTTTTTTTATTGAAATCTTCATTACAAGCGCAAAAGTCAACATTAACAGCAAACTTCAATCCTACAGTACCGTTCAAATGTAAGTTGACAGTCTCGACTCGAAACTCAATTCTCGATCCTCAAAGTTTTCGAGAATTGAGTTTCAAGGCTTGAGTTTCGATTTTCAAGGATTGAGTTTCAAGTTTCGAGACACTCGAAGAATTTTTTTGAACAGAGATTTCAAGAAAACAATTAAATTCTCGAAACAAAACAATAGCAATGAACAAAGCAATTGAGGCGCAGCTTTATTCTCACAAACCCACTTTGAATATATGCAAATATTTTTTTGTGTTGTGCATTTTCTGCAAGGCACATGCAGCTTGCTTATATGTATCTACACTGAAGCAGATAACTCAATGACAGCAAGCTACACAGTGTAACGTTCCAGAAATATGGGTTTATTTTTATAGCTTTATCTGTCGAAACGAGTGTTTTTTTTTTCTTTGCGTGACTACAACCCAGAGCGAGTTTGTTGTTTTTATTTGTGTGACTTCAACCTGCTACCAAAATGTAAACAAATGCTAATTACGAAAAAAATATGTTTCCTTACGAAATTCGCCTGACATATAACTTGCGGTCGGTAATGTTATCGCTTTCGGCCGAAATAATTCGCAAGTGCATGAGTATTGATATTTCTTTTTTACATACCATACAGAATGGTTTCACATGCGCGAAGCCGTGCAATTTGTGACTAGAGATCTTTAGAGATAAATTAAGGTGATGGAACACAGTTTTCAAGAGCCTAAGCCTAATTCACCGTTACTTTTAAGCCATTTATACTTTGGCGCCCGTTTTTTGCAAGAGTCAACGTTAACCTCTGAAGATTTTTGGCTAATGTGTGTGCTGTTGCCATGGCAATGGGGCTGATTAAAAACAAGGCTTAAAGAATGGTTTTTGTTTATTTAACAAAAATTTAGTCGTTAGATTTTTTTCATCATTTCCCCACTACGAATTGACATAAAATCCCTTCTGTCAACACTGTTTTAATAAAATTTTGACATAGGCGATTTTCATAATTCTTCGTAAATCGTTTTCACTGCATGTTCTATATTGTTAAAAATTCCCTATGTCAAATTCAGATTTTTTGCGATAGATCATTAACGTGGTTTCTGAACTATTGTTTTGCAAAATTTCTTGAAATTCTAACGACTGGGTCATTAGAAATCCACAGGTTTGTGCAAAATCAATTGGTCTCAATTTTTCAAGCAACTGCGCATGCGCTGCATTTAACTGGGTTCTTTCGGTAGCAAAGAAAAGCTAAGAATTGCTGGGTTCTTTATGTCATTACCTTTTCTAACATATCTTTGTAACAACAGACTAAAGCCATCAATACACTGCGTTCAGTAATAGAGAAAAATAGCGCATATAGTGTGGGTTTTGAATACATAAAATGATCGCTCTATTGACGACATGTTTGTTTTTGCAATCCTTGTGCGCACGCTGAATCGCATCAGCAAAAACGTGCCCGAAAACTGTGTTCGGCCACCTTAAGCGAAGACAAAAATATTTCTCTCACAGCGTGGCGCAACAAACTCAGTAAAATCTCGCGCGAAAAATAATGACCTTAACAATGAATTTGTTTGCTCTTATTTGTTACTCGGCTCGAGCTACAGCCTCTCGTTTAGTGCATACTGACCTTGCCTCGATTTTCAACATCACCACCGCATTGCATGCTGGGAACTGGCACAATTTTTGAAAGCGTTCATTCCTTTCCCCACATATTTCATATTTATACAAAGTCCACAGCCACTCCAACCTACCACCCAAATTTCACGCTTGTTGTGTTCTTCAATGGTTGCAACTTCCAAAATATGCCGTGGTACAACTGTAGGTTAAGAAATTCATCCGGAGTCGAGTCCCAAGGCTACTTCGTTTCGTTGCCGCCATTTTTCCAGTTCAATGAACAACAAATTCACAAATGGAGTACAACACCTAACTTGCTTCATTGAGAGAGTGGACTCTGAACTACCTTGAAGCTTAATGATGCTCATCAGGCAGCTACTAAAGATGAAAAATTTTTTCGAACTTACCGAAAATCATTGGAACACCCTATTTCAGTCGTTATTGCAAGTCAACAAAGCATTATGGGAACGTCACAGTGACATTTCAAATAAATTTGAGCCTTCAGTGTTTTAGAGCAGCAGCACTAACTAACTAATGTTAAATATGGGGCGCGATCCATTCAACCAAAATTTTCCCAAAATTTCAGTCTAAAACTGAATGGATCGCTTCGCTCCAAACGGAAAAGTTTCGAATAAGCGGGTCCACCTTTTGAGGAGGAGCACTTTTCTTCGGTTGGAACAACAGGAACATATCCGAAGATTCCTGAAGGCATCCAAAATTCTTCCAAATTTCCAAAGTCTTCCAAGGATGAGGTTATCAAAAAATGCTTTAACCACATGGACCGAAGACATTAGTTAATCATGACATCAGTGCTATACTACTGTACTACTGAGTGACTTTTTAGGGTTTATTTTGACCAAATTTGCATACAATTTATTAGCAGCAGCAGAAACAGTCCTGACATGCCCCAGTCTCAGTCTCGGAATGTGCATTGCTAAACACGAGCTTACTTCTAGTTCTTTCTATTTGGAATTAAGAGTGCTCTATCTGCTAGAAAGCTCGGATCACTTGTATTTTGTGCACCCCTCGACCGATATATCGGTCGACATATCCACCGATGTATCGGCCAATATATCGACTGACACTCGACCAATATGTTGGTCGACATATCTACATGTACTGACACTCGGCCGATATATTGCCTGCAGTGCAGATATCCCTGTTTTTAACCCCCGCTTTTCAGAGGCTTCTTTGTATAAACCTAGCGTAGTCAGTCGAACAAAATCGAACCCAAAAAAAACAATGGAACCCGATCCCAAAAAAACAATCAAACTCAATCGTACCCGATCGGTTGGATTTTTTTCGATTGGTTCAGATTGGATTTTTTTCGAATATTAGCGAACTGGAACTTTTCGGTGAGTTCGATTATCAAATTCAATCGAACCAATCAAGCTCCATTTATTTAGAGCAGTTTGACAACAAAAACCTTTCAATTAACCCGGAATTAACTAAAATCTTTATTATTGAAGTGATTTAAAATCAATAAATTCACAATTAATACTGGGAAACATTCGAGCACAGGCACCAGTATACGTTGCAAAGGTCCTAGTTGGTCGCGGTCATAAACTTTTTACCGCCACTGACAGTGAAGGCGGTCACTAGTGGTAGCCTTTAACCATCGTTTCCAGAATGGTTCAAGTTTTCTGCCTAATTTATTCCTATATAAATTAATCACTATTCAGTTGGCTTTATCCTTTTTTTCCTTTTTGAAAGACAACATTATTCCAATTAGGTGTATTGCTTGCACTGCATTATAGAAAGGGTGTTTTGCAACTGCAACTGAACTACGCGTTTAGCTGTCGCTTTTCCATGTTGGATGTGTTTTTTTGTTTTTAGGCTTAAAAACAATGAAAAATCCAACAGGCAAATCTTGTTTAAGGAATGTGGGAGGAAGCTTTCTCCTGAAGTGTAACTTTGATGTTTGTTCTCTCCCCCTTACTCTTCCCTGTTCCTACAAGGAATGTCTTACGTCCTGGACTGCTTTGATGGGGTGGGATAACGAAACTTTAAACGGTATGTTGGAACAGTAGATTTATTTGCACCCAAAACAAATCAGTCTATTACCCACAGCTGATAAAGATGGGAATTCTAACAACTGAGAATATGCTAACTGAGTCAGGAAACTTCCTTGGTTTTAATGAGTTGAAGCAGAAAGAGACAACATTAACAATGGCCAATTACTTCCTTTGGTTGGGAATCGATCACTCCCTCCCTTGTGAGTGGCAAAGGATGATTAAGGCGGGCAATATCGGTTCATTTTCTCAACCTACACCAAGGCATTTTCATTCTGATCAGATACATGTCAAGCTTGATAAAAATAATGTTGTTAAAATTCAAGCTTTAACTAGCAAACAAATACACAAAAAACTTGTGACCAAGAGAACATTAGAACCAACAAGCAAGGCCAAGTTTAAAGCTATCTCTTCCGAAAACAATTTGGATTGGGCAAATATCTATAAAATTCCATTCAACTCGACACTTGCTACAAGAACAAGAGCGTTTCAACTCAAAATACTTCACAGAATTCTTTTTACCAATTCAGCTCTTTTTAAGATGAAAATATCTGTTACTCCTCTTTGTACCCTTTGTGGCTTGGAGAACGAAACCCTGGAGCACCTCTTCGTGGATTGCCGAATATGTGAAATCATTCTAGGAAGCTTTTACCGCTTGGGTTAATCTCCTAGGCATTGTTCTCAATCAACCAACTGACCAAGAAATAATGCTCTGAATAACAGGAAATAAGGATGATTAGTTAGTTAATCACCTCCTGATCATAAGGAAACAAACTATATTTTATTGTAGACAAAAGGAACTATGTTTAGTGACGAAGGAGAAGAAATTCAGTAAAATGAAAGATTTAATAGCACAAAAATGACAGCCACTTGGTGTGACATCGATAGACTGAATTGCATGAATCGAAGTTTTCTTAACGATTAGTCATTTAATTTTTGGTTTGCTAGATAATAATTGTGATATAATGAAAAATAATAACAGAAAATAGTTTGTGGCAAACAATGAAGGTGCTAGAAATATTTTACTCATGAACAGTTGTAGTTTCAACCAAGAAAACAAATAAACTTTTGTAAGTCAATGCCAACTTGTTTAAGTATTGTTCAAATAAGATCATGGATCATGGGTCTAAAAACGAACTTCGATTATTTATCAGTAACACAATGAAACAATGAAACCAAATCTTAACAAGAATCTTATCTACTCTTGCCTTGGATTCCACAAGGAGAGAAAGTGAGTGTAAACCATCAAATTCTCTAGCCAGGAAAAAAAGTTACAAGCTTAATTTCCCGATCTGCTTAACACAATCTCACTTTCTGGCTTAGTCTTCCTGGGTGTCTTGTATGACAACTCATTGACCTCCCTTACTGTGCTGTTGTGACTGATTCATGAACACAGTCATAAATACCTCTAATAGCTTGCACCTACGTGTGAGCAAAAGCCGATAGGCAAAAAATATCATATTAACGAAAGAAAAACACATGAAAACAAAATGACCAACTTCAATCTTAACAAACTTGTTCCAGGCTCTCCATTTACCAGGCAAAATGTATGCCTTTCTAGTCCCCCCTTGTCAAAAAACTTTCCGGAAGACAACTGAACACTCTTGGAGAAAAACAATACTGAGAAGGGGATGTAGGGGAAAAATGTTAAATGAATAAATTAATCAGAATCGAGTGAGTGAGTGCGATGCCAATGCCTCAACTGCCCCCTATACCCATAGAATGACTAAATCATTTATGAGCAATGACACTTTCTCTCTCCTTTTTTATTTAAACTAGATCGAGTTTATGAATATGAACAGATCAACTAGTTGATATGGTAAAACAGCAATAGTTTTGTATACAGTGACTTTACCCGGGCTTCACCTTGTTACCAGTATATATGTTCTTCACGATATAACTGTGGCCCGAACATATGCACCCTGTGTTGCATTTACTACTGGGAAGTTCATCATCGATGCTTGGCCTTGAAATTACAACATTTGGAACATCTTCAAGGTTTACGGGCTTGAACTCGAAAATCGGCTTAGCCATTACAAAAACTACTGCTCCAAGATGTTTCTGCAAAAGTATTATGGCAGCATGAACACAAGAGGAAGCCACATGACACAGTCAATTAAAATTCCTTCTTGTGCCAACATTTTCCTCCTTTTTTATCACAATGATCTATTCCCAACATCTCTCCTCATCCTTTAAATTGACGTAAAAAGGCTCATACCACAGACTTGGAATGATTGCTACAATAAAAACTGCTCAATACTCACATTTGCACAATATTTTGTTGTTCTGAGTGGAAAGCTCGCCAATTATGACATCACAAAATCCAGTTCAGACAATTTTACGAAATTTGCACAACCATTCCATTTGTAAAACGAAGAAAAATAGCAGATCTCAAGGTTGAATATATCGGCACCGTTTTGATGAAATCATGTTAAACTTTGGATTATGATTATTTAGATTAGAATCTTTTATTTTAACTTAAAATCAAATTAAACTATAGGCCCAATTTTGTTGAATTTGACCTTTAATGTAAAATCATTGATAATCTCAAACAGACACTTTCAATAATATTCTCCAATTTTTTTTGGGAAAAAAGGACATTTAAAGCTCCTACCATACTCTATGTAGATATCTAGCAAACTAACTACATGCATGTGTAGTACGCAAAAATACTACATTATATTATTCAGTCTATTCGGGCTTTTCCTGCACTACAATTTCAACAACCACATGAAATGAACAAACAAGTACATTCAACGTACTAGGTGTATATCCAATCATATAATGTTTTTGATACACTCATGGCAGCCTAAAATGGTATACAATTGCATAATATCAAACACCTTCTTAGCTTAACCTGCAGAAAACTTGCAATTTGGTGAAGCCTTACCTTTGACCAGGCAGAGAATATATTAAATAACCTTACATAACACAAAGAAAAAATATTAACAAAGTTCAAAACATACTCAGTGTCCTTTAGTTCCCTTTGTTCCCTTTGTTCCCTTTGTTCCCTTGGTTCCCTTTGTTCCCTTTGTTCCTCAGTAAAATGGAAAGTTATTATTTTGTAAATAACAATCCCAACAATGAAAGTCATAATTATAACACACGCCACCGGGTGGTGGGTGACAAAAAACCAACTTCCTTCAGAGGCCATCGTACTACGGATTCAGCTGAAATGCAATGGAGTTCATGATCAAGGATGGTGGGAATTTAAATTTACTTGTCACCAACTGTTCAAGGTTAAAACATATTTGAAGTAAATACCTTAGAGCAGAAAATTACAATCCTGTCTATGAACTACATGTACATTAAGGCATTTGCACAAAAAAAAAAAACAAACCTGTTAACTGGAAAAGCAGTCTAATATATACAATCCAACAATATACTTCGAGAAGGGCAGCAGCTTTCTATTGATTATGCTTAAACATGGAGCGAGCCTGTATAGTGAGGCTCAGGTGGTCAGCTTGCCAATCACAAATCCAAATGGATGACCAATCTGCCCACTTGATTGGCATATTCGGTCAGGTCCAATTTTAGCCCATTTCCACAACATTCTGGAGAGCAACAGGTGTAATTTTCTGTTTTATTTTATAAGTAAGCAATACCTTTTGAACTAAATGAACAAAAGCTTCAAGAGAAGAGTTAAGAAAGATACATGTACTGGTAATTGACTTTTTTATTTCACCTTGATAATTTTGTTCTTCCATTTGCAAAAACTCAAGCTGTTTACTCAAATGTATATATGTCTATAACCTGTATAGCAGCTGTTTTATTTCCTTTTATAGGACAAGCATGTGATGAGCAGTAGTGCAATTTTATAGGTTAGCAGCCTGTCAATCAAAAAGTTGCATAAGAAATTTGACATTCATGCATAATATTAATCTCACATCTGGAACACAACAAGATCAAAATATATATGGCCAAGTCTGAGGAAGAATTCAAATTTTATGTTCGGGAAATATTGAAAGGCCTTTCACAAAATGGCCAACACATTGATCTAAAACTAGAGAAAGAAGCTGCCATTTGAATCTAGTCCATGGACAGGATGTCCTTGCAATCTATGAAAAGTTTGAAAAGGAAAGGTTTGAAACCTAGGAAAAGTTTGAAATCTAGGAAAAGTTTGAAACATTTTGTGAACATGTCTCGTCGACATTTATTGTGCCGTCTGACTGGTAGATTCAGTAAAACTGTCAAGTACTGTACTTTGCTTCTTATCACAATATCACAGATATCATATCTCTGTCATGTTTGATTACACAGATGACATACTGTCTTCTCCAGGAGACAATCAAGGTCTTTCCAGTGCAGCTTTTGTGTGAGCCTCGTTTTCAAACTCGTGGAAACGCGAAGCGTTGAAATGTGTTTTTTATGGGGACTCCAATATGCAGATGTGTCACTCACTCACTCACGGGTAGACACTCTTCATAATTAGTCGGGCCGAACGAGACTGCCCGAGCCTGGCGTTGGAATGGCAACCGTGCAGTCCGAGCCAAGGCTGCTGCCTAATGGTCGCCCGGTCGCCTGAGGCGCCTAAGTTACGAGTGCGGGCGACTAAAGTTTTGTTCAAGGAGCCCGAGTGGGCGCCTA
>OMLO01001694.1_pt1 | contig 17196 bp, 12 predicted proteins | sample 1674811 | NCBI WGS metagenome assembly OMLO01 (sample SAMN06265003, study PRJEB25207) | coral metagenome | isolation source: Coral host | place: Mexico:La Bocana,Puerto Morelos, Mexico | collected 2008-11-13 | reverse complement strand
TTTAAGAACATCAAATTTCCGCGGGGCAACTATCAGCCGATAGTTCCTCGACGGAAACACTCTATTGTTTAATTAGTATTACTGAATGTACTAGCGGTCTATCACAAATGCCGCGCTTTGATTGGCTGATCTATTCTATGATAGATAGTGAGTAGCGTAGCAGTGTGCCCTTGTTAACAAAATGACGGCGGTTTTTGGCGTAGATTTATACTAAAACAATTAGATTATTCGCTCTCGATTTCTATGCGTGATAGAAATCTAGAGAGCAGTGGCCAGAGGTTACCCTTTTCAGCAAAGAGAGAATTAAAAAGAATAGGAGAACAGGTAATGCTCAGCTTGTGAATGCTCTACGACAGTGGCAAAACATCAAAGACAACATCTGAACGCTTCAATGGCTGTTTATTATCATTTACGCTCCATGTTATTTTCGGCTATAAAACTTTACGCAGATGCTTATGGTGTTTTGGCAACGACATATAGCGCAGTGTTTTTAACAGGTTGTACTTGACTACGGCAGTGTTCACACTACATTGTAGAAATTTGAAAACGCAGCTTTATAAGAAATAAAACGCAAACTTCGGTGATAAAAAAAGTTATATCTAGGGCTACACCTACCATCCACTCCAATCCGTCGCGAAAACGAAGCTCTTCGAAAACGCCTTCAAACAGAAGGAATTTTTGGCTTTCGTTTTCGTTTGAACGGAAAACACTTTGGGAAACGGAGCTTTTCGAAAACGATGGTGTGACAATAGTCATGTAATCTCCCTGACCGAGTTTTACTCAAACAAAAATAAAAAAATAACTGGTGATTGTTGGGTTTTAAAATTCCCCCGGCGTTGTGTGGATAAAGTAGTTTTTTCATTGTTCGCATGGTTTATTTTTTTCGAATACTGCCCAAGTTCTTTTTTTTACATGACGTTGCAGCAGCCATAGATCAAAACAAGGAAACAGTAGCTATACTCAGGCTGTACTAAACCAATATGGTGTGAGTTGAACTCTTTCCTATGTAAACACGCTCAATAAATTGACATGAGTGAAAATAAACGTTCTATTACCAATATAATTATTAGTTTTTGATTTCAGTACGGTTTTAAGCTTTTCCTGTTAAATATAATCCCTTGTGACAGTTTCATGATTAATTAAGCTACGATTAAATAATCTTGCGTTTCAAAAAATGGGCAAAGATGTGGCTACCAGGAGCCCATAGGCTCCTGGTGGCTACTTATCTGACAAAGAAATTTGGCATAGATATAAACTGATTAAAAATCGTCCGGAGCATGACACGTGTGTTTACTACTGCAGTTTTAACTGGTTAACAATGTCACTGCGAATACAGCTTCTATCATGTTATAAAACGCTTTCAACTCGGAATAATCAGTGAATTCCAAGTTGTAAACTCGTCGCCCTGTGATGACGGATGCAACTTGTCCCAGGTTCCCACTTTGATGAGCTCCGATTCTTCTCTTGCGCAAGGCATACTTCTGGGCATTGGAGACGAGCCGTCCCGGCTGCACCATGCGGAGGTCTGAAAAGAAGGATTCTTGTGAGAAAAAGCTTTCTTCCACAATGAGTAACTTATCGTTATAAAAACAATTCCTAAGGGTGCTTTGTTCAAAGAAACAGAATTTCCCCAAAACTCTGATGAACTATCCAGTGAACATTATCAAAAAATAGACCCTATGCATAAATGGCTTCCAATTAAAAATTCTTTTGTAAGTATTAAAATTAGCCCAACTAACCTCGTTTTTGAGTTGATAATTGAAAAAAAAATTTTTCTCAAACGAGGCTAGTTGGGCTAATTTCAATGCATACAAAAGAATTTTTCATTGGCAGCCATTTATGCATAGGGTCTATAGCTTTCTACCTTTTAGGTCAATTATCCTTTTGGTTTTCTCATTGCCAACTGTTTCCTCTTCGTCAGTCTTTGACCTCAACTCAAGTTTGTGAGTATCTTCCTCAAAACAAAGTTTTCCAAAATGTGGCCTTCTGCTCCCTGGAAACGAAATAAGCAGTGCTAAAATGAGTACCAAAATTTATTGACTTCCTCGAAAGGGAAATATTTCCTTGAGAATTTCGCCGTCAAACGTGAAAATTGACATTTCTCGTAATAATTTATTTTCTATGTTTCAACTCCTGTCCAGCGTTCCATTTCATTATTTATGCAGCTCCCAGTCTCTGTTCCCCTTTTCCAGCGGTCGGGAAATGAACGACCCTCGGTAAAGATCCGATTTGAAGTCCGAAAATATCTTCCGGTTGATTTACGCATACCTAGCTGACAAACACGTGGTTCAATGAGACGCTGGATTTAAAGTTCCGCTCATTTCTATTATTTTTAAAACCAATCAAAATCGAGCCTGTAGCGAAACTCTAGAGAGTCGCTCGTTTCATCAAGCTTGCGTAGTAAGGAACGAAAACTTGAGGAACGAGATTGTTATTTATGAACCAATCATAGGCAAGTTCATAACTTGCGCACATGTCTGAAAGGATGGATATCCGAAACTAAATTCAATATTTTCTGTGTGAATCCGTTAAGGCACTCGGACCTTTAGTGGAATTTGAGCATCACTGATTCTTCAAGTATTATCGTTCTTGTTTGCTGGACTCTAAGTAGTTTCAGACGCGAAAAGGATACTTTACATTGACGCCATAACTTGCACATCTTATCTCTTTCAATTTCATGCGGAAAAACGAGGGCTATCGATGAAGCTTAAGTCATTGACAGATATTTACCTTTCTTCGAATGAAGGAATACGTTCACACCACTGCAAAGTTTTTCGACGGCTCGTCTTTGATGAAATGTTCTTGTAGGTCTAGGGAATTCTGGGAACAGCATGCGGTAGTTGAACGCTAGGGCAGTTGCTAGGATACTACCTGTCACGTGAGCATCGGGCAGCTCACCTATGGAGTAATGGTCACCAGGAGATACGAGCACCGTTGTGCCTCCATCTACCAGCTGTCCCCATACCTCGTCAAAACTCTCTGATGAGGAAATCCTGGGCGAGAAGCGGTCATCTTGGCTTTTAATGTAGGTGAGAGCACCTCGATAGCGAACCTAATAACGAAACGTTTGCATATTTTAGTGAAGTTGAATAGCCATGCGGATGCGGTCACACTTTAACTTCGAAAAACGTCCCTAAGTTGCCAGGTCTCTGGAGGTTACAGCCAGGCCTCCGGTTAATTTCCGGCTCCTACAGCTCAAATTCCCGGAAACTCTTGTAAGATTGCGGGACTGGGATTAATGTTAACGTTCAAACTGATTTGTAATTACAATTCAACAGAATATGTCTCACACCTGAGCAGGCTGCCATTCTTGGAATGTTCTATTGGCAATATTTAAGTTCTTAAGAAGAGCCTCTCTGAGGGCCCTTAGACTGTAGTCAGGAAGCCCTTTCTCACGGTTCCTTCTCTGTAGTTCATCTATGATCCAGTCAAGATTGTGTTCCTCCCTCAAGCGTTTGTACTCATCTGCTTCCATCTTAAGTGAATCTACTGCCAGTTTTGTCAAAAAGTTCTCAAAAAAGAGCTGAAAAGACAGGAAAGAACCAATTAACTATTGGACCCGCAGCCCGCAAGGGCTACGGGTCAATAGAGCCTTGGCCACGGGCTATTGAACGTGGCCAAGGCGGAGGGAATAGGGCGTGAGGGCGAATAGGGAAAAGCCCTTGGAACGAGGTTGTTATCAGGCCTGCGTGATAATCAAACGGTCTAACATATAGGAAAACGGCAGAATGTTTTTTTTCTGTGGAATCTTTACCTGGGGGTATATGGTGAAAAACTGTTAATTATCGCCCCACACCTGGAAATTTCATTTCAATCCCGAACAAACTTGTTCCGAATAGGTTGTCACGCAACTCTTCTTGTTTTGCTTAGCGTGACGATCAAGAAACCGCTGCAAAGGAGACTAGGGACAAGCATACATGGCAGTCTGCTAATCAGGTGCAGTTGTACTGCTTGGCAAAGCCAATGTAAACAGCTAGATGGCCAGCTTCCCTCGAGATGGTATACTTAGCATTAAATCTGCTGTTTCCCTTGTGTCAGTTTAATCTATTAATGAAGACCTTAACAAGACGGCATTCAATTAGTTGGTAATCAGGTTAATGTTGCTATCACTACCTTTCTCACGAACCTCGACCTGTAGACTTGACGAAATTGCGTTGTCCTGCATGGAAGCCAGTCTTGTGCTGATGGTCCGTGAATGGGGATACCAAGGAAATGTGTCAATCATGGCCACAAACTCCACCCTCTGGTTCTGCTCTGTCAACAAGGACGCCATTTCGTACGCAACAAGCCCTCCGTAGGAATATCCGCCAAGAAAGTATGGTCCATGGCGCTGCTCTTTGCTGATCAGTTGAACGTAATGTGCAGCAAGTTCACGTACTCCACCCCAGTCTTTACTCACTACTGTTGGGTCCGTAAAGCCCAGTGAATAGAAGGATATCAAATCCTAATTAGCAAAGAGAAAAGGTGTCAGTCATACGTCGATTAAACATTCTTGTACAAATAATGGCTTCAGTCCGCTTAAAACACGAAATAACTTGAAAACACCGCAAACACACATAGGATGGTCAAGGCAGGACAAGATTAAGGTGGATTGCAGCGATCTGAACGTGACTTCTGGCAGAACCAGCTAAATCACGTTTGGGCACGTACGTTTCTACGAATATGTGGTCTTTGATACTCAGACTGAATTTTGCTCGTCAGGGAGGTGATAGTGTCTTCTCGCGCCTTACGTTTCTTTCCAAGGGCGCAATCAAATGTAGTTACCACTCGGCCGCCGCACTATCCAAGTTACTTCGCAAGGACCTTTAACACCAAGTAATACATGACATCGTCACATTTATTTCTTCCGCTAGATTGGCATCAATTGTCATAAACAGCGCACCTTAGAATGACAGTATTAAACTTCCCCACACAACAAAAGGCCATAAGAAACAACAAGGAATAACAAATTTAGCACTAACGCTGCCTTAATTGTATGAAATTCTCCCAAGTAGATCTGTACGAAATGCTTCGAGTATGGAGAATGTCTTCTTTGATAGCGAAATTAATAATTAATTATACAATAGAGGATCACCTGGCCTTGAAATCCCGTAGAAATCGGCACCAAATTCAACGCATAGCGATGTGATGGATGTACGCAGAAAAACTTGATAGCTGCACCCGCAGGAGAGTACAACGGTACAACTTGTACCTGGCTCTCTGGTCTGATGTCTGAAGGCGATGTGTCCGCCATTGGCTGTATTTGCGCAGTTTCATTTTCTTGGCCTTCGTTGTTCTGAAGCTGTTCGCTAGGTGCCTCTCCACTAAGCTTGGCCGTGATGTCTTTTGCAAGTTTAAGTGCGGTTGTATCAGGCTGCATAAAGTAGAAAACCTGAAACAAGAACCATCATGATCTAGTAAACATGTATGTGAAGGAAGACGACTATCAGAGTTGACGCCCATCTCAAACACATCTTTACAAGAGTCAAAGGAAAAAAAACAGCGTCTGACGGAAATTTAGGCGAACTGAAGTTCATAATCTGGTTCCAGTTCACCACTTGTAGGCAAAGACTTACAGAAACGTAAACTTCCATGCGTCTCAATATTCAAGATGGTAAAACGCCCTTAACAAATACTATAGTCAAACTGGATTAATCTGTCTTACTTAGGGTTTGGAACGGTGAACGTTTAACACCGATTTCATGAATGCTACTTGGGAGATTTTGGTGCAAGACAAAAGAATATCCTTCTCGTCACCCATCTGACTGCATCAAATTGACCCAAGGGGAGACCAGACGTGGATTATTCTGTGATTTTATGATTATCAAAGGAACCCACCTCAAAAGAGACCTGCAAACTGGATTCAAACTGCATTTTCAAAGTCAAAGCACCAGCTGAGTCGATACCGTAGTTGTACATGCTGTTGTTAAGATCGACCTCAGAGCTCGAGGAAATTCCCGTCCACTCTTTTATTACCAAACCAACGTACTCCATGACGAGCTCGCCTCTTTTTTCTGCATCCTTCTCCAGCGTTATTTTTTGTGCTAGAGTCTCCGACGAGCTGGTCTGACGACTGTCAGAATCATTGATTTCTGCTCTAATGACAGACATTCGGGACGTCTTCTTCAGCCCGCTTATACTTTTTATGTATCTGGGCCAATCCACACCACATAGGGCGATTTGGAAGCGGCTGGGTTCCTCAGTAAGAACTTTGGCCATGTGTTTGGCTCCTGTGAAATGTTAAAGTGCTACTTAGAAGATATAGTTTTAACACAGTTCAATTACACGTTCATGTAGTGTGATCGTCCGAGTAAGAGTAGAGGAAAAACAGTTGAAGGTACGCGAATTGTTCGTCCTGTATTACGAAGCCCTAAAACTCAGTTGATCATTTGTTTGAAACGTGAAAAGAGTTTTAAACTCAAGTTCCATATCTGAAGGCACCGCATACAATACCTCAACCAGAACTTTGTAAAAAGCCACTGTGTGCGGTATGGTAACCAACGAGTAACTAAATAACTTTCACTTAAATGCTGCCTTTACTGAGGACCTTGCCGTGTCACGAATTTTGCTGATTTTTGTTGCGTAGAATTCTGACATTGTTAGATTTGGAAGGTTTAACTATTCACAAAACGTAAGCAACGAAGTCGGTAGTTTAAGGACAGGACTGTAAAGAAGTCACCGGACGTTTTCTACCATGTATTTCAATACCCACATTTCAGTTATTGTGAACCAGTGTTAGTATCTTTTTGACATCGAGATAGAGTTTTTTTTAAATAATGTACGTGTCTTAAATAAGAAATAGCGTACCATCCTTGGCATGTATGAAACCAAGTCCTGCTATAGTCATCAATTTAGCGACGCTTGAATCTCGTTCCATTACGCCCGCTCCACTGATTGGTCCCCAGTTTATCGCCAGTCCGGGTAGACCGAGCACCTGTCTTCGGTACTGGGCAAGAGAATCTTGAAAGGCATTGCAAGCTGAGTAAGAGCATTGCCCCACGTTGCCTATGACCGAAGCCATGGATGAAAACATGACGAAGAAATCCAGATCCATTTCCAAGCTCATTTGGTGAAGTAAGAAGGAACCTTCCAACAAATTGAAAACTGTCACCATAATGACTCTAATGGTCAAATATCATTTTTAGAAACTCACGATAAGACGCGTATGAAACATAGGGAGCTTTTTGTATTTGACAACATTGTAATGTTGGGTAAATGTTACAATTGATAGGAAGTTTCCTTCCATGTACAACAAGACAATCAAAATAATTTGTAAACGGTCTTCTTGAGTCACGAAACTAGCTTTAACGGTAGAAAGACTACTAACTGGTTTCTAATATAAACCTATTCATTGCAATTTTGACGATGACGTAAGTTAGATACAATAAAGCTACTGCATTACTGTGACTTACCTTTTATTTTAGGGCCCATGGCATCAGTAAAGCTCTCAAATGTCAAGTCCTTGAGAAATTCATCTGTAAGAATCATGGCGGTGATCACGATGCCAGCCACACTTGGAAGAGTCTCAAGCTCTCCTCGAAAGGTCGCCATTTGCTCTGGGTTGGATATATCAACCTAAAAATAATAATAATACGAAATAAATGTTTAAATTTTACCGTATTCATCGCGGGAAAAATGCCCTTTTACTCTACTGATAAAGCTTTCGAGAAGAGATATCGTAATGGAATTTCAATAACCTGGAACATATGAATCTTCGCACTGGTCCTCCTCTCTATCTCTCGCACTTCTTTACGTTTGGCGTCTGAGGGTTTTGAACGGCCAATAAGCCCTATGGACTTTGCACCATTTTCAACCATCCAGCGAGCTACTTCAAATCCATATCCTCTAATACCTCCTGCAACTAAGTACGTTCTGTTTTCTTTTAGGCCACATTCATCTACACCAGTTGGAAGTACGGGAATCGTGCTACGCTCGGCGTCCTCACCACACAATTGAAACGAGTGAATTAAGAAAGAAAGGCTCGAGGGTGCTTTCATTTGATCTTTTGAAGATGGGTGTTCCTTAAGGGTTGCGTTTGCTGCTTCGATGGCTCTTGTCAAGTCCACAGAGACGAGTTGCATTTTCAGAAGCTTCTGGAGGACTCCTTTGCTTTGCAGAAATTCCAGACTTGTTAAACTGAGGTTTTCGTAAACCTGTGGAGATCTGAGAATGTCTGCTATGTCCTCTCTCTCATAGCTGACATTTGTAGTTGCAGTAAATACGACGTCGCCCGCACACTCGGAGCTCAAGATTATAACTTTTCCTCCTCCTTTGAGAACCCGACTACTTTTCCGAAGAGCATTTGGAGCAGGTGGGTAGAAAAATAGGACAGCGTCAAAACGACTAGAATCGCCATCGAGATAAGAAGAACTCTGGGGCATCACATTTTCCGCACCCAATTCAAGGAGACGAGCTTTTTCAGATGCTTGGAAAGTGTCGGGTATGGTGCAAAATGCCCTGTGACCCAATGCTTTGGCAAGGACAACTGCTGCTGGACCAGGACCACGGTTCGCTTCATGTATCAGCAATTTCTGACTTTCCTCTCCTGACGCTACTCTTTGAAGGGCATGAGAAGCTATGGATAGACACGCTGGGATGTATGCCGCTTGTTCGTCCGTTAAGCTGGTTGGTTTTACAAACACCTTATTGACGCAGATGGCGAGCGAAGAGGAAACCCGTCCAGAGGCGATAACACCACACACTTCATCCCCAATCTGTAATCGGCTATTCTCGCTTTCTATAGGTAAATCAGTTACCTTTCCAACGACGAAAACACATCCTTTTGGTTTAGCTACATCAAGCAGGGATTCAGAGGGTGTCCAACAATATAGCAGATCGAGTGTAATCTCAGACGGAGACAGTTTCGAAAGACTCTTCTCGCGCAGGCAGAGTGTTTTTGACGAAGGGATACTTGACAAGTACAACGAGCTCCTCTTCTTGCTTTCAATTTGCTTAGTTCTTGGCTGTTCTGGGGAAAGTTTTGTTCTCACAACGCGATTTATGAAGCGTTTGCCATCTCGAAAGGCTACCTCTTCCTCTATGCTGTCACCCAGAATCTCCTCGACCAAAGAATCTACTTCGTGCACATCGCTCTTGTTGTTTAGGTCAACAGCATTAATCCTGACATTTAATTCCTCGAGGCGTGCTGTTCGCTGAAGACCCCAGACTGTAGAACTCCACGGGATAATGTTAGTCTCACAAACACTCAACAGCTGTGTACGTTCTGTGACGAGGAAAAGTCGAGAATTGAAGCACCCCTTCTCAATCAGCAGCTGGAGTAAGAAGACAGAACTGCTGAAGGCAAGACGTTGAGCTTGGTCTATGACATCGAAGTTGTTCGGTAAAAGAGTGGTTTCTACAGGCCACATGTTGATGACCCTGAGGTTGGAAGATTGGCCTGTTGGTATATCCGTGAAAGCTACGTTAATTTCTTTCTCCGCTTCTGTGTTGAAACATCCAGCATTTGGTAGGTCAACGGTGATGACATTGAACTTTGCCGCTTGAAGTCTTGTGATAAGTGCAACTGAAAAGTCGGATGAATCTTTCAGCACAATGCAAGTCGAATTTCGCACAGTTTCCTTCTGCCTTTGTAACACCTCCTCCGTCCACTGGACCTCATAGGAAAGATCATCAAAGGGAAATCGGCGTTCGGTGCTAGTCAACTCTGTAGCAAGAAAGTCGTTTATGGTAAGAAACACTTTTCCTGACGGACTCATGAGGGTAACATCAAATCTTCGAAACGTATTCACATCTGCAGTGACGTGGCAGTACAGTTGGGTGGTAGATGGCACATCGTTCAAGGTAACGCTCTTGAAACTCACTGGCACAAAGGACGTATAATCAATTACTGCGTTTCCAAGTGGAATAAAGCAGGATTGAAGGCAGGCGTCTAAAATGCAAGGATGGATAACATAACCTTCAGCTTCTGCTTGAATTATCTGAGATCCACTGATGTCGAGCAAGCAAAGTCCCTCGTTTCCGCGCTGCCATATTTGTTTGATGATGGAAAAACTGGGTCCGTAGTTAAACCCCAACTTTTCTGACATTTCTCTGAACCGCTCCAGTGTCATGATCGTCATACTTGTCATCAGCTCCTTTACAGCTGGGCTAACTTTGTGGGAATCTGTGAATATTTGCAAAGACGATATGATATCCTATATGACTGGGCAAAGATATCTTGAAGGATTTTAGGGTTTTAGCAGATATATGTTTTGTAGTTTTCATTTAAAACATATCATCAACACCAACATATTGTTTAGTTCTAGTTTGTATGCAATGACACCATTATTAAAACAACAACAAGACCAAAACAAAGGGAGCAACAACAACAACAAGCAGAAGAGTCTAAAGAAGAAAATGGCGTTTTTTCAAGATATTTAGAGAAAGCTTTATGGAATACCTTTTTCCTCGAGATTCTTGTGCCTGTGCAACAGATCTACAGAAATGTTCCCACTGCTTAGAAGAATTTCAGAATGTTCATCCTGTAAGCTTGAAATGTGGAACTGGGCCTCGTCAATTTTGTCGGTCTTCAGAAGACGTAGTCGTAAGTATCGAACCTAAAAGTACATCGTAATGAATCTAATCAATTTTGGTACTTCACCTAGGGTATTTTTATTTTACGCGAATGAGGTTTCAATAAGCCATTTTCAAGTTGCTGTTACCTCTGTTTCAAAGCGAGTCTTTTGCACAACCTTTGATATGGAAATGAGTTTTTCTTGCATGTTAATTGTCTTGCAAATCAAACTATTCCATATGAAATGTTGTGCACCAGGACTCGTTTTGAAAAAGAAGCAAAAAGCAACTCGAAATAACTTCTGCCATTCACTGTTTCCACTTGGGTCATATAATTTCAATTACCTGTGTTTCTGGCAGGGTAAGAAGATTCGCAAGCTTCACATCAGTAAGTTCCATACAAGCAACATCTACAAATTTGTCCTTTGCCATAGCAAAGGCCATTTCCAAGTAGGCAGCTCCAGGCATCACAGCACCTCCCTGAATGAAAGCATGATCCTTTAAAGTAGGAAAACGATGGAGGTCAATCTCAGTCTCCCAGCAATGCAGGCCTGAATATGGTTCGGTCATTTTCACCTGTCCTAGAAATGGATGGGCTTGCTGCTTTGTGGTTCTGTCAGCACCATATGGACGTAATATGGGTTGAGGGGAATTTTCCCTGTACCAAAAGCTCTTTTCCAGCCATGGGGAGTTCACTGAACGGACAAACCTGGCCGATGAGTCCTTCTGTACACAAGACCAGTCAATGGGGAATCCCATTGTATACAGTTTACAAACTGTGTTTTGAAGAAAGCACCAATGTTGGTCTTTGACAGGTACTCTCTTTCGGGGAAGAGTTGCTACGACAACTGGAATTTCCTTCTTATCCAGGTTTTCTTGAAGAGCAATTTGTTTAACATAGTGGGCCAAAATTGGCTGCGTACTAATCTCAATAATCTGCTTGTAACCATCCTTTAGAACATGCTTTATAGCCTGGCAGAACTGGACCGGACAGCGAAGATTTCGCCACCAATAATCGCCGTTAAACTTCTGACCCGAGAGAACGTCGCCCTCAACGGTAGAGTACACTGGAATTTTGGAAAGTTGAGGCTTAAGCTTGATGTGTTTCATAGAAGCTTGAAAAGCCGCCTTAATGGGCTCCATGTGTACGCTATGAAATGCACGTTTTGTTCCAAGAACGCGCCAGAAAGTATCTTTTGCTTGCGTAGTCAGATATTGGCCCAGGGTCTCGATCGATTGGGATTCGCCAGACACAGTCACACTTTTCGCATCATTGACTGCGGCTATCTCAAGTGTTGCAGTTAACTTCAGGTTCAACAGTAATGTCCTGGCCTCTTCTTCGGACATACCTAGGGCCGCCATACCACCATTGTCGGGGCATCCAGCTTGCAAAGTGGAGCGAGTCAGCACCAGTTGAACAGCTTCCTCGACGGTTACGATCCCAGCAACACAAGCAGCAGCAAACTCTCCCAGGCTGTGACCGATGACAGCAGAAGGATGAATTTTCCAAGACTTTAACAACTGCGCCGTCGCGTACTGGACAGCAAAAGTGGCCGGTTGGGCGATGCAGTTCTCTGCAATTCGCGAAAGGTCTTCTGGTGCCATAAGCTCCTCTATGAGAGACCATGTCACACCCAAACCTTTTAGTATGTTGCTCACCGTCAAGACAGCTTCTCTGAAAACAGCTTCACTTTCAATTAACTGTCTTCCCATAGCATACCACTGAGACCCCTGACCACCAAACATGAAAACGAGTTTGCCGTCATTGGAGTTCACTTCTGCGTAGGAAAGCAATTTATCCCATCCAGAGGAGTCATCAGCAAAGTCTGCCAAAGACTTAGATGCTTCACCAGGGGAACCAAAGGCAAGAGCCAGACGGTGTGGGAATTGACTGCGGCGTTCGTTCAAAGAATAGCACAAGTTCACCACGAAAGGCTCATCCATATCTTTTTTATTTTCATTGATCCAGTTTGAATAAAGTCTTGCCATTTTCTGTAGAGCTTCTCTTGAACGTCCTGACAAGGTGAGGACACTATTTAAGCGATTAACGCCCATTTCATGTGAGCATCGCTTTGAAGGAACCTCGCGAAGGATGACATGCACGTTTGATCCGCCAAAACCAAACGAGTTTAAGGCTGCTATCCGTGGTTTTCCTTTTTCTGTTATCCATGGTTCAGTGGTTTGTTGCACAACAAACTCGTTTTCTTCCAGCTTAAGTTTGGGATTCAGCACATTTATGTTAACAGTTGGTACATATTTCTTCTCTTTGATCATCAGAGCGACCTTGATCAGCCCAGCAAGACCGGACGTAGATTCTGTATGATTGAGATTTGACTTGACAGAACCAATCCTTAACTTCTTTGTGGACTTTGTAGCTCGCCTAGTGTAAGTTTCAGCTATCGAATTAACTTCTACCACATCACCAATTGCGGTACCAGTGCCATGAGCTTCGAAGAAATCCACATCTTCCGGATTCACTCCTGACTGTTCCAGAACCCTTCTGGATAGTTCCGCTTGCATCTTTGAACTCGGAGCGGTCATCGGCACAGCATTTTGTCCATCGCTGTTCATTCCACAAGCGAGGATCTCGCAGTATTCGTCATCTTTGTCATTCACAGCTGCATGTGACATCTTCAAAATGACTGCTGCGAAACCTTCTCCACGTCCATAGCCATCTCCAGAGGCGTCAAAACTTTTACTGCGTCCATCCGGGGCAAGGAGACCACCTAAGCTGGATGCCATCTGCATGGCATGATTTAGGATAACATTAGGTGCACAAACGATGGCTATCTCACACTCTCCATTGTGCAGGTTGTCACAGGCTATTTTGAGGGCGGTTAACGATGAAGAGCATGCTGTATCAACCACCAGGCTCGGACCGGTTAAATTAAGACAGAATGAAACTCTGTTCGCGATAATAGACAAAGTGCTCCCTGTCGAGGAAAACTGGTCCACGCCTTTGTAATTGGATGGATCTGACATCAGTGCTGCGTAATCCAGATTCATCACGCCGACAAAGACCCCTGTTCTGCACTTCTGCAGATCGTTAAGCCGTAGTCCAGCATCTTCAATAGCCTCGTATACCACTTGTAACAGAATTCGTTGCTGAGGATCCATTCCACGGGCCTCTTGACTGGAAATGCCAAAGAACGTGTTGTCAAAGCGAGTTATTTCCTCCAAATAGGACCCATTTACAACACAGCGGCGTCCGCCTACAAACCGCGTAGGATTATAGAGCTCAAAGAATGTTTTATGTTGTTCAGGTCTGTTCTTTGGGTAGGCACTATTTGAACTCTTTCCTGTTTCGAGTAACTGCCAAAATTGATCCTTACTACTGGCTCCAGGAAATCTGCAGCTGATACCAACGATGGAAATTCCAGGGCGCTTAGACGTGAGCTGTCGTGCGTCGCTTTCTCGTACTTTCAAAGATAACCCGTCGTTTTGTTTCTTCTGAGTAGGTACTGTATCCATACCATTCTTGGAGTCAAAACTGTGTACAAACTCGGCAAATAACACGACGATCGATGGCAAAATAAAAAGGGCGTGGATCAATCCTAGAGCAAGCAGCACAGGGACAAGTTGATGGAAAACTTCTACTAGGCTTGGATAAATAAACCCTAGTGAAACCGACCCAGATACAGTTATTGACGTTGCAGTTACCACAGACCACCCAACGGAACATAGAGCCTCAACCATGCGCACTCGTATTTTTTGCTTTGCCGAGAAAACGAATGAATGGGCAACCTGAATGCTAAAATTCAGGGAGATGACAATCGTTATAAAGAGGGAGAGAAAGGAGATGTGATTGAGATGTATTCCAAACGTTTCCATAATAGCTGATGCCTCCAATACGAGGAAATCAAATGTTACAGTCAGAAGGATGCTAATCCCGAGATGCGCGTTTGAAATCAGAGAGAATACAAACACAACACCAGTGGCAGTTATGAAAATTATGAAGATCGCTTCACTCTCCAACAAAAGCACGTTATCAATATCAACCAAAGTTTCACATGCTGGTACAGTTTTCAGTGGCGACTGTTTGAGAAAGTCTTTCCTCAATTGCTCTAATGATCCTCTGTCTTTTCGCAACTGATTTTGTATTTTCATCTTCAGCTGAATTCGAGATGCCAGAATTTTAACTTGGTGATTTTTATTTCCAAAACGCAAGTCTTGTCGAAATAGGAAGTTTTGGGAGTCACGAAGGAAACGCTTTAAGCACCGATAAAATTCCGAGTTTGAGCAGGTCCTGTTCTGATCCAGCGCCCACTGTCGCAATGCTGCCGTCCAACACAAGAGTTTCCCCTCTCTGTAAGAAGCCTTTTTCAGTTTTGTACAAATCTCTATTATTTGATTTTGTACTGTCTCCTTTGAATAATCAATTTTCTCTGAAAAAACGACACTTGTATCAGCCTCGTTGCCAAAGTGCATTAGTAGTGCTTCTCTGAATTGTTGGAAATTGTCATTTTGATAAAGTAGTTCTGTATTGTTCGTTCGGTCGCTAGGTTGTAAGGCAGACAACACACACAAACTTACGATGCACACAAGTATGAAAAGTGAGAGAACTTTTCCTCCAAGTGATGTTATCAACCAAGTAAGTTTTCTGAAAATGTGCTGCAGTTTACCATTTAGGCGTTGCACGAGTCCGTGTTGGAAGCTACCAGCGCTAGTAATCGATGATATTCTTTTACAGGAGCCTGCACTAGACGTGTTACGTTTCTTAGCCCTCTTTTCAAAATGCGTCAACAAAATGACTGTTATTGTAAACGATGCAGCCGAGACTAACACAAGGGTGATTAGTGCCGCCTTAAAGAAATCCGAAATAACATCGAAGGACGAATAAATTGCAATTCCAGAAAGAATTGCCCCGCATAACGCGGACAATACAACAAGGAATCCCGCTCGGTTAACACAGCAACTAACTCGATGTTTAAGTGATGTCGTTGCCTTTTGCCGTTCCCATTCCACCAGGAGAAGTACTACGTCAGAGGTTGGTTTTCCCAAAAGCAAAAAGGGAATAAACAGGAAAGTCGGGTAAAGGGATGTGTTGGTCATTGAGATAATACCTGCAGAACAGGTCATTGGAAAGAGAATAGATAACATCATCAATAGAACTGTTGTTAGGCTACTGGGATTATCAGAGGAAACGTACAAAACAACGAAGACAAGAACAGCCATTGCCAAAGCCGACAGACTAAGTGGTTTCACTTCAGGCCTCAGGATGCTTAGCAAAGCATCAGATTTAGATTTTTGAGTTTTAAAGAAGAGTGACGCGCATCTAAGGCCAGGACTAATTGATGACAGGAGACTCTCAAAAGACGTTTCAAAGTGAATAATGTTCGGTTTATCTTCGTCAGTTGATTCTCGGATGAAGTATATAACTCGTAGAGCGCTAGCCCGAGCAGTCGGTGGATCTGTTTTGTGACGAACACGAAAATTACTCAACATGCGCTTGTGGGTAGAATTGAATGTTTGTCCTGAAGAGAGAACAACAGTTGGACGAAGAAACTCGCGAGCCAGAATGGTAGAAAAGTTCTTCAAATCTTGAAATTGAGTACCAGCTAATTCGAGAGGACTGCTAATGATACAGTCATGTTTGGATGGTTTTTGTTGGATGTCTGTGGGCAATTGTCTAGAGCATATCTCATTGTAGCCACTGATGTTTACTATGGTCTGATGGACAAGAATGGCTTCTTTCAAACAATCTTCATTGAGGATATTCCGACCACGTTTAGGGACTAGTATGATCTGTTCTTGACGCGCTTCAAGAAGAGGAAAGAACTGTGCTGCATGATGCAAGTCTTTCCTGGATTGGCTACTGGTAGCGGTGAAACGTTCAACAGAAGTCTGCTCAAAGCGAAGACGGACGAATCCCAGACAGCTCGCAAAAACAACTATAAGTGACACCAGGAGCACAATCCATGGTCTGCCAGCAAGAAAGAACCCCAGTCTCTCGAAAGCTTTCTCGTAGGCTATAAGGATGTCAAAAGATAAAGACCTCCATCTTCTTTTAATGGACCCACATCTAAGGCGATGCTTTTTACGAGGTCCGTGAATCTTATAAGACCTAGACGTAAGAAAGCGATTTGGTCAAGCTATTGGGATATTTTATCGCAAATTCGTGGTAGAACCTGCACTGCATGAAAAAAGAAATTTCATGCACCCGATATTTTCCTTCTTTAAATTAATCAAGTGATTAAAGCATCCTTTGGGATATAAATATTATCTCTTAGCAAGCAATGAAAGAAGTCGGTTTTCCCATTGGATAATACCAGGCCAAATTTAAGGAAACGAAAATCTCTTGACAAGCAATGCACTAATAACTTGCTTTCAGGCTCGATCACGTGCACGTCCTGAAGTCCATCACGTACACTACACTCCTTGGGCTCGATCACGTGCACGCATTGGGCTCAAACACGTGCACACTCAAGACGTGATCACGCTCCGCCTCTTGAATCCCCATTGGAAACAACAGGGCGGAGGCATCAGGAGCTTTTTAATAGTAGTCGATGAACAGAAACGTGATAATTGAATTAATCTAAGCTACTTTATTGACTAAATTGCTATTAGCGCGAAATTAAAATGATTTTATAAACATTTGGAACGCTTAGAGGTCGATTACCTAGCTAAAATTAACAGGATATCTTTGTTCGGTTGTGAGGAACTTTATCTTTTTGTCTTTTCGTCATAATTTTGACGTATTTATTA
>OMLO01001692.1_pt1 | contig 17209 bp, 13 predicted proteins | sample 1674811 | NCBI WGS metagenome assembly OMLO01 (sample SAMN06265003, study PRJEB25207) | coral metagenome | isolation source: Coral host | place: Mexico:La Bocana,Puerto Morelos, Mexico | collected 2008-11-13 | reverse complement strand
GAGGACAATAATAATAATAATAATAATAATAATAATAATAATAATAATAATAATAATAATAATAATAATAATAATAACAATAACATTAATAATAATAATAATAATAATTATAATTGACTTTATCTAAGTGTCAATGTATTTAGCGCTTGACTTTATCTAAGTGTCAATGTATTTAGCGCTTGACTTTATCTAAGTGTCAATGTATTTAGCGCTTGCACTAATTGGGGACACTTTCCAAGCTAGAATTGGAATTTGGAAATGTTGGTTTGAGGAAAGGGGAAAACCAGATTACCTGGAGAAAAAACATCTTGGAGCAGAGAAGACAACCACTAACAAACTCAACCCACATATGATGCTGGGTCCAGGAATTGAACCTGGGACACATTGGTGGGAGGTGAGCGCTCTCACCACTGTGCCATCCCTGCTCACTGAAGTCACTGGGTTTGCAGCTTGTAAATGAAGTAAATGTCAATGAGATTTGTTTTGTGCAGGTGACGTGTTTGTGACAGCTATCAAGTATGTGAGACAAACAAGCACTTTGCTTGTAGGATTCAACTTTGGTTGCTTTCAGATGTGGAACATGGAGAGTCTCACTCATGTGTAAGCATTTTTGTATACTGAACATAGACAGTCGTTTTGTAAATTAACAACAAACTAGGCATTATTTAGAGGGAGTGGGCCAAATCAGAATTTGTTGTTTGTGTTAAATGGTTTGGGAAATTATGATGTTGATGCATGGTTGGACACAGTGTTGACACAGCAGTGCATGCTTTTAGTCTTTTAATCCTAAAAATTACAATTTCCTCAATTGTGATTGGTTTAAAGAAACTCCTATTTCCTACTAATTCACTTGTCAAGTTGTTATCAGACAGTTGTTATTGGACAGCTTGTTATCGGACAGTTTGTTATTAGTATTTAGACAGTTCTAAGCCAATCACATTCAAAGTTGTAGCTTAAATCAACCAATCACATTTAAAGTTGTAGTTTAAATCAACCAGTCACAACCTTGGTTTCAATCACCATAGAAACTGTAGTCAATTTCAGAACAATAAGCAATTTATGCCTCCTTTGTCAGTCTTTTAATGCAAATTTTCCCTTTCTTTCATACATTCTTTCTCTCGGAAATTGTGATTTTAATGATAAACAAATTGGACTGCCGCTGCGTGGTCGTCCGATTTTGTTATCACTCGTATGATTACAGACTGAATTGGACTCCACTCAGTCCTATTACCATTACTCACTGCTAAGCCACCAGACACCCATTATCATGCCTTATGGAGATATTAAAATATCTGGATCTCTGCACTTCCACTCTGGCAGTATAGAGGGCAGCGTTGTTGTGTTAGACCTGCAGGTATGGCTCATATGCCATGAAAGTAATTCAGTAATTAGTATTTGGCAATTTTACTTCAGGGTAGCCTGTTTACTATGTTCATTACTTTTCAGTTTAGACTTCTTTGTGTAAACACAACATTCAAATAGATTGGTGTTGACAGTTGGAGGAGCTTAGTCCATTTTATAGTGTACCTCCATGTTTAATGATGCCATGGAAAGGGAAAATATTTTTACCACTACTTGACTTCTTATAATTACTTCTGTGTAATTTTTGTCAACTGACAGTTGAACTCTTCTTGTTTATTAGGTACAGCAGTCAGATTGACCAGTATTATTCAGCAGTCACACACTTCATGTATCAGGTGCCAGTCTGCTTTATTTACATCAGTAGTGATTCCAGTATAAGAATTAGTTTGTAATTTAGTATTAGACTCAAAATGGTAGGTTAAAATTCCTTTAAAATAGAGTACTTGTTTTAAATAATTGTTATAATTATGAGGCATTGATTAATGTCAATGTTTTACTGCCAGTAAGCACAAGCCCTACATGTAAAATTTCATGGTAACAACCATTTCCAGTACTGTGTCATTACCATGATTGGAACCAAATGATGGAACCAAAAAAACGTTTGCTATGGACGTCTTTAGCCTTCCTGATCACAGTTTAATAATTTTTTTCTGTTGTAATTCTTGTTGAGTAGATCAATTCCTTTGATTATCACTCAAGCTCACACAATCATTATGTATGAAACCAAAACGTCTTTTCACAATACCAGTCTACCATCTTGTATTTTTCCAAAATGCATCACACAGATGGGTAAGGCAGTCTATTACTATAACATAAAAATGTTAAAATTGCAGTCTAGGATGGACATCAGTATTATACAATTGAATTTGTTTGACACTGACTCTACCAAAACATCAAAACAGCATTTATAGCTACTTATAGAAAGAGGTTTTGAATGGACAACTATATCTTTATCGGTTTAAAAAACCAATTGAAATTACTAGCTATACACATGTAACGGTTAACAATTCTGCATGTGCTACTTTATTATAACGTGTTTGTTTCATTTCCTTCTTTATTCTGTAATACATTTTTGGTTTCTTTTATATGTGTCCTAATCAAGTGTGAAATGTTGTCAACAACATTTTCCATTACTGATCTATTCCCACAATCACTGGGCACAGAGCCAAAAATATGTTACAGATGAAATGTGAAATCCTAAGGCTTGTTAGCAGGCTGGGATCACTCCCTTGAGCTCTGGGTGGAGATCAAGCTAATGTCAAATAAAACACTAAGTTGTATCTTTTGTTCTGTCTTCCTGTTGCAAACTCAGGATAACACTGTTCCTATGATTTGGGCTCTGTAGTGATCTCAGTTCTGTTGAAATTGGTCAAATACATTGTTTTCACTGGTTTACTTTACACTAACTATCCTACATTATACATGTAGATGTAAGGCAGCGGTCTTGCAAGTCTAAAAATACTAGCCCAGAGGAGTAAGTAAGGTCATATCATGATGATTGAATTAATATTGCTCTTACATATTTTGTTGTGTCAACAGGAGCCAGAGAATGACCCACGTTATTGCAGCTATTTGTGGGTGGCAAGAGGCCCCCTTGTTCTTGAGAACTGTCCAGAGACACCTGCCACTCTCACACTATACCAACTGGTGTTTGCATCAAGAGATGTACTTACAGGTTATGGAGTTATCTATAAGGTGGGTTTAAAGCATTCTATCTGTAATAGCCTGTGTTGTAGTTGCTCAAAGGGAAAGGTTAGGGAAAACTTAAGTGTGTAGCACAACTAGGTATGGAGGAGAATGCCGGTGTTTATAAAGTTCCTGATTGGTGAGAAAATAATAATTAAGTATGTGAACCATCCCTCTGATTGGTCATTAATATATCATCTAGTAAGTGCTTTGGCTCAATTAACTCAATTATGTTCAGATGAATCAGGAGATGATGCTCTTGAGCATCTTCTTTAAGAAACACTTCACTAATTGGAAGAAAAATAGTTTGCAAGACTGTTATTTGAACATGAAGCAGAACAAAGCAATCAAACAGCTGTTTGAATGGAAAGAACTGATAGCCATTGTGCCAACAGAGAATGGAAATATCTTGGTATCATAACTATTAATGTTGGTTGAACAAAGAACCTACATACAAGCCAAAAAGTGCTTGGTGGTCATTTTGTAGAATAAGATTTGTTGAAGTCGAGGCCATGAATTTTCTGCCTGTAATTTTACACAAAAGCTGGAAAAATTGACAGAAAAATAAAAGCAAATTCAATATTGTGTGTGAATCAACAGCAAGTTTTATAAATAGAAATGTTGGTATAAATTAATTACTTAAAGAGGCCTCTGTCTTCATGAGATGTCTTGTGGCTTGTACAGTTGACAAGTCACACACATGTACAGGTTGTACAGTAGAAACATGGCCCAGTTTAGGGTGAGAGATGTTATTTTTTTCAGGGTTCTGAGTTAAATTGGAAAACCACAATGGCATTAGAAAGCAGGCATCCTCCCCTCCCACCATTCTTATTGTTTTCCCCTTTCCTCTCTTTTTTTAAAGAAGCTGTACTTTTTTTCTTCAGGACCTTAGTGGTGTTGGTCGTAGATTTGAACATCAACTCACTGCTGATGCTCATCATCTTGCTGATGCTACGTCTGTTGGGAGTAAAATTATTTGCTGCTACACATTAGGTAAGCACTTACATGTACATGTACAAGTCCAGCTTTACTATCGAAAGAATATAACTCATAATCAATGCTGTGAAGGCTGCATGCAGGGGGAAATACAGTACTTGGCTCATGGTTCAGGCTATGGATGGATCAGTCACTACGTGTCTTTTTTTTGTCTAGTCAAGCATTTTTTTGTTTACCAAACTCAAAGGTGACCAGAGAATCCCTTAGGTGATGTTTTAAATGTAGTTTGACAGCTTTAAAAAGGTCAACAAAATTTGTAAACAAAAATTTGGTCTCACATGTCATATTCCTGCAGCAGCGCAAACTGATGTTGTTTTTTGAACCCTGGTTTGCCGGAAAAATATTCCTGAAGACATTTTTGTATTCTCAAATTTCAGGGAGGTTGTGTGTTTAACATTTCCAGTAGGAAGGTAGATAAAATAGCACTCATATAGTCATTTTTCTTCTATAGAAAAAGGTGGAAGCTCATTTGATACTTCAAGAATGGATGAAGGTTCCACAGCTGAAAGTACGTGATCAGTTCTTAAGTTCTTCTTTTACCAGTACATGTACTTTAACCAGTACATGTATAATTTCTTGGACCTGCAAGGGAAAGAAAAATTTTCTTGAGCAATTTGAGTTTAAGTTTTCTTATGGAAGTACCGATAGACTTGTTTTGAAAGTAGTATTTTTTTTTTTATCACAGCTAGTGTAGTAAACACAAATTGATAGTTGCTCTCTCTGTTTTAGGATTCTTTCTGAAGTTGTAGGATGGGTTTCTATTCTTCGTGGTTTAGGATGGATTTCCATGACTCGTAGCTTAGGATGGATTTCCATGTCTCATAGTTTAGGATGGATTTCCATGTCTCATAGTTTAAGATGGATTTCCATGTCTCATAGTTTAGGATGGATTTCCATGTCTCATAGTTTAGGATGGATTTCCATGTCTCAGAGTTTAGGATGGATTTCCATGTCTCATAGTTTAGGATGGATTTCCATGTCTCATAGTTTAGGATCGATTTCCATATCTCATAGTTTAGGATGGATTTCCATGTCTCATAGTTTAGGATGGTTTTCCATGTCTCATAGTTTAGGATGGATTTCCATGTCTCATAGTTTAGGATGGTTTTCCATGTCTCATAGTCTCATATCTCTTGGTTTTCAATGTCCCATGGTTTAAGACGGGTTTCTTTGTATCATAATGTAGGATCTGTTTCCACATCTCATGGTTCAGCATGGGTTTCCATGTCTCATAAGGATAGGGTTTCCATGTGTCGTGGCTTAGGATGTATTCCCATGTCTCATAGTTTAGAATGTTTCCATGTCTCATGTTTTAGAATGGCTTCCCTTGCCTCATGGTTTACAATGGTTTTCCATGTCTCAGTGTTTTGAATGGGTTTCCATGTCCGGTGGGTTTGGAGGTGTTTTGTCTCATGGTTTAGGATTGGTTTCCACGTTTCTCGGCTGAGTTTGGCCACTTCTTCTGCTCTTTCTCTCTTGTCTAGAAAAGGTGCTATGTTTCCCTAACATGAACAGTACTTTTATCATCAGGTGTGATCTCATACATAACACATTTTCTGTCATGCAGAAATTTTCTGTCTTTCACTTAGTTATAAACATGTGACTCTTTCAACTTCCTGCTGGGTCTGAAAACAGCACTAAAGGAGTGAGTGTGGCTCAGCAATTCCCTTACATTACCCACTCCAGATAACTCAAGTATTGTATGGCCTTAACCTCAAGGTCTCTTGTTTTTCTTGCTACTGACTGTCTGTCTATTTTTGTTTCATGGATGGTCTCACCATCACCCTGAGGAATCCATTGGCTAGCTACAAACCTTTGATGTTGTGTAGTTTTTTTGAGGCTTTTTTTTACATAGCTTTTACTCAATTTGCAAATTTCTTTGTAATGGCTCTCTTTACACTGTTTGGGTATGCTCCTTTTTTCACATTACTTTATTTTTATTTAACCTTATTTTTTAGCACTATTGTGCTAATTGGGGACACTAAATAAATAAACAAAGAAATTATTTCATAAGAACATAAACTATTAAGAATCTGAATAGGTTGGTCAAGGAGTTCAACTAGGGAGGAGGATTTGAACCAGAGGCCTCCAGATTTCAAATCTACTGCTTTCAACCACTCAATCATGCCACTGTATTACAGACTTTTATTTATCTCAAAACCATGATTATATGTCTAAGACAAAATTTAAGGACTTGCATGTAACCCAGTAATTCTCAGCTCAAAACACTCTTCCCTGGTCACTGGTGATTATAATAGTTTGTTGGAGTTTTATGGAAAATGGTATGCATAAGAATTTTTCCTGAAGGACATCCATGAAGGTGGGAAGCAACCTTAAGAAGCCAAGTAATTGGGATTCTACAGAGATTAGCGTTTGTGTATCCCATCTGAAACAACTGTTACAGCATTTTTACTCTCCAGAATGTAGCTTAATCATTATAAGTATCTGTGTTACAGGTGATTATTTTCGAGATCTTACTTTAGCTGTGTGTGTGTGGGAGGCTCCAGCACATGATCTACACTCCAGGCCTACATGCCATTTAGGAATCTTTGATATCAATTGCTGGTACCATTCACAAATGCCTCCATCCATCAGGTAAGCAAACTGGGTCTTTGTGTCGACACAAAGTTGTGATGTTCTCCATGTTTATTATGTTTGTTGAATATAGTCAAACCTCCCATTTGCAACCACCCAAAATGTCAACCCTAAGCCTTCGCCTATTGGAGGTGATCAGTTACAAGGGCTTAGACCATGTTGAGTCAGAATTTTGCCTCATTAGCATATGGTAACTGCAGAGAGTAACCCCACATTTTAAATGTTTTATTCATGTGAAAAGTCAAAATCTGCTAGTTTGCATTGAGAAATTTCCTCCCCTTCAGGGTCCGAAATTAACTTTTTTCGTCAGGGCCAACTGGCAACCGAAATTTTTTTTTAGTCGCCAAATGGAAAATTGTGGTCGCCAAAAAGTGTTGGTAAAACTTTTCCTTTCCAGCAAAACACAAGCCAAAATTATTGGTCACCATGGGCTTGCCGGCAAAATATTTGCAATCAATGTAATCAGGAATCAAACCAGTGCTGAAATAATCTTTTGACCACTTTGACAGATCTACATTGCCACCTTTTGATGCCCAGAGAATAACTAAATCTTCTTCTAACTTCTTCGTGGATGTTCCATCTCCACCTTGTAATAAATTACGAAAAGATTTCAGAACATCTTTGGATGTTACATTGCCTGAATAAATATTCATGCGTTCTTTCGCCCGCAATATGTGTGATATGGGAAACCGCTGAAAAAAACATGGAAGCGAAGCTTCGCACTGTTCATAGCTGTAAAACATTGTGGTAGAATGATACTAAAAGGAAATCGGTTTTATACTTCCAAAGCAATGGAAAGGTAAAAAGGAAGTGACCAATTGGCGGGCGGCTTTGAATTTATTTTGATCAATTTCGCTGAAAATCAAAGCTATTGTTCGTGTAATTATCATAGCATGAAATAGCGTAGTTAATCGTCCGCTGGTGACCAGTTGTGAAATTCTGGTCGCCAGTGCAAAACTTTTAGTTGCATTGGCGACTGGTGAAGTGCAATTTCGGACCCTGCCCTTGTCCAAGAATGTTACAACTGACACTTTATTATCCAATTTCTGCTCATATTTCTGTCAAGTGGTTGCTTACATTGTATGAGAGGTTATAAACATTAAAAAAAAATTAAACTCTTAGCTCTAAAAGTGATTGCCTTTGCTTACAAGAGGTTCCAAATATAGTGATATGACTTGGAAACTTTTCTGGTCATGGAGGAGAGGTGTTCACTCATGAGAGGTGGTTGCAACTGGAGGTTCGACTGTAGATATCTTTTGCCCTATACCTTATAGCAACTGTACTGTACATTATAGCAACATTGCATTTCCTCAAGTCTAACTGCTTTGTTTTGTGTATGTGGTTAGGGATGCTATGTTTGGTAGTAAGGATCCTACATGTCCATTCTTTGCTTTCTTTTCCCTGGCGGACATCTTAGATGCTGCTTCCCCTGATGGGATTGTGGTACGTTATTTGCAGTAAAATTAGTAATACCAACACAGAAAACCTACAGGGTGTTCTCCCTGTTCAAGAGTTGAGAACTAGCATTAAAATAACTCAGAGGATTACATTGTAGTTTTACTACTGAAATATGCATGCATACCTTTAGTTTTTTGTTTTATCTATTTGGCAATTTCAGTCAGGGATCTCAATAAGGTTTTTAGCAGGCAGCCATCGGAGTATGACAATCCCGCAGAAAAAAAGGGCCGGCCTTGCCAAGCTACATGTAGGTTGGTACTACTTGGTGGGTGCCAAGCTACATGTGGGTGGGTACTATTAAATATAAATTCTCTTTGAAGCAGCCAGGCCAAGTTTTGTGCACAGCTGGTTAATTTGCCCAATGCTTGGCACTCTATTCAATGTGGACTTTCCAGTACAATGCTGGCAGCTTCTGACCAACAAGAACACATTATTTTTGGTTATGTTATAAAAGGTTCATGACATGCCTATTGTTTACAATTTTTTTTTGTTTTTTTTTTTTAGGATGTGTTTGTAGATGCAAAGTCTGTGTGCAACTTTGTATCAAGTGCTGGATCAACACTAGAGCAGCACCTGTGGCCAGCATCTCTCAAGTTTGGTAGGGATTAGATTTCTACACAATAGAGTGTTCATGAGCATAGAAAACCAAAATGTTGTCAATGCAGAATGCTCGCAAACCATTCAGCTGTTGTTAATTCCATCCCAGCTCCCTAGTGGTTATTTGCTCCATTTTCATTGCCTTTAAGACTTACAGGGATAAACAATTCTGGAAGACCATGCTTCATTTCTAACATTTATTACAATGTATGAGTTTTTACATGTAATTTAATAAGCCTTTTTTTGATGCCAAACTCATAGCAATCCCACGTTTTGCAAGCTTTTTCTGGATCTACATGTACATGTATCAACTTTTTATCTTGATGTTTTTGTGTGTCTGCTGATGTATTTCACTCATAGCTTTTAGCCTATTGATGAACTGAAGATGTTAGAAAAACTGCAGCAAATTAATTTTTGAGAATGTGAATTATCACTAGAAAATGTGCAGAAAAGTATTTTGTGTCACAAATTATTGTTCAAAAATTTGTGTGAACTGGAACAATAGGCATCACTAAAATGTGGGAAATTTTTTCAAAATATGGTTTTAAGTAAAATTTCCTCAAAGAAGCTTAGAAAAGCCAAGAATTTTGTTGAAATTTTTATGCATTACTTTTGCACAATGGGGCAAGCTAAGTCTGCATATGAGCTAAGTAGCTCATCAGGCTGGATTGTAAGTATTGCGGCAAAAAAGTAAAACAATAAAAGGAAAAGACAAAAACAATCAAAGGCCTCTTTGAGGCTACAACTATTTTGCATGATGAAATGCATGCATCAGTATAAGCATAAGAGATGAAAATATTTTGGCTTTGTTGCAAAAATAAATTTCTTTCTTCTGTCCCTTATTTAAACCACTTAACACTGCCCTAACTCCACAATACTAGACACATACACGCTTTGCGGATCTATGTGTTAAGTTAGCTCAATACGTTGGTATACTGTATTTGAAGCTGGGAAAGCGTGAAGGGCGAGAGTTCGTGTCTTGGGGGTTGCAAACGCACAATTTTTTTTTTCTTTTCTTTTTCCCTCCGACATGTTTTTCATTTTCTTTCCCCCATGAAGCTAATAAGTGCTTCCCATTTATAATAATTTATTATTTTGCTCGATATTCATGCATTGCATGCATCATGTTATTAAGACCCATGCTTGCCAGGAGCCCGCATTCATTTCATAACTAGGACAACAAATGCTTTCTAGGTTTTTTTTTAACAATTTGAATAAGAAAATACTCGCACCACATGCTGTTGACATAGCAGTAACTATCTCATCACTCACTGCTTCACTATGTTTCACATTTGCTGAACCATTTAACGACATTTTTCTCTTCGTCAAGTGAAGTTGTGCATTGGTCAGCGGAAATACAAACAAATGTTTACGACCCAAGGATCGACTGACCAACCGACCAAACGACCAGGCGAGTGAATTCGCGCTCACTCACTAAACTCCTATTTCGCATTCTGCAAAATACTCGTAAAAATGGATCTCAGAATCAACTCAGGTCCACTGACACCAACAAATGGCCAATCAAGACTATCTTGAAAATAATCTATAAAGAGCTATGCCTGAATGTTTTTTCTGAGTCACAATCAATGTTATTATCTATCAATCCAATATTTTTTCTAGGTAATAAATCTTACTTTTGGGAAACCAGTCTGGTTATTTTGTGATGAGTTTCAGGATAGCGTATTAAATTTTTATTTTATTTATAAAATAACTCATTGTAAAGAAGTGAAAAGGAAACACCTACTATTACTGTTTTAATGACACAAGCTATTGGAACAACACATTTAGAGGCAATTGTCATAATTTTACTTTAGATACTTGTTGCTTAATGGAGACAGGACTAGTGCATTCAAAATTCTTGGGAGTCCAGCGTCAGGTAAGGCAAATTAGGGCCATTCATACAGGAGGATAACTAGGCTAGCTGGACTCAGCCAAACCATGAATGGTTGTCCAAATGCATTTGCAGAGAAATAGTGTGACTTAAGTCATAGGCTTAGGTGAGCATACAGTGTGGGTACAAAAGCTGGATTTAATTTCATATGTACTTAAGTCATAGGCTTAGCTGAACATACAGTGTGAGTACAACAGCTGGATTTAGTTTCATATGTGCATATGTGTAAGTTGTCTCTTTAAATAATCTGAGAAACGTTTCAGCGTACAACATGATTGCTGATTGGTCTACCATGCATGTTTAAGAGGCCACTGGAGGACCCTGGGTACCAGAATAGTCTTTGAACAAATAATATGCTGAATTGATGCTGGCAGCATCACATCAACAAAATATCAAATGCTATCAAGCTGAATGGATTCAAGCATACACAGTATGTCAAAAAAGAAAGACTAAATTGTGTCAGGGATCCATATTATTTTTTGATGTTAATTTGTTGTTAGGGCAAGTATTTCCAGATTTCACTTTACTTTGCCTGTTATAATCATTTACCGGTATATATAGTTCGTATAGTGTGATCGTCCAGGTGAGGGTACATGTAGTTCTGAAAAGAACTGTTGTTGGTGACTGACGTTTCGACAACCTGAGCGTCATCTTCAGTGTCAAGTGAATAGTGTTTCTCAGGCGATGATGTTAGAAGTCTGGTTTGTTGAAACTGATTCGTCAGTTTAGCCATGATGGTTTTGGCTGAAAGACTTGATGGTCTCAGAGGTGCCCTTAATGTAACATACAGTCACTGTAGTAATAGGTATTGGGTTCCTGTTTGTTTTGTCAGCTTCAGAAGTAAATCTTTCGTTTAATAAAGTCAGTGTTATAGTTGTTCTTGTGAAAAACATATCTTAATAAAGCAGACACATCTGGATAAACTGACCAATCAGTTTCAACAGGCCAGACTTATAACTTCATTACCTGACGAACACTATTCACTTGACTCTGAAGATGACTTCCACTCAGGTTGCGAAAACATCAGTCACCAACAACAGTTCTTTTCAGAACTAACCTCACCTCAATGATCGCACTATACCAACTACTAATACTCCTTGGCTCAAACCATTTACCATAATCATTTATAAGTGCTTCTCAAAGTACCGGTACTACCACATATCACCACGAAACTTACGTGGTGAAAGATTTCATATGCGCCTGTTGCTGCAGCAGTACATCAAAGAGCATTGCTAGAAGGGGAGCAGTTGAAACTGAGTCTGACAAGAGTTGTCATCATTATCATCAATCCTTATGGCGCCCAGTGAGGCATAGGGCCACAATAATGTCCCTTCTCCACCAAGTCTTTCACAGTTGCCTTAGCCTGTTCCCATGTCTCTAATCCACCTCCTTAAGGTTCATCTCAGCTGTCCTCCTCTAGGTGGTTTTGCAAAGAGATATACTCTTATCATTATTTCAAAAGTTAGGAGTTTGTATGAAATGACATTGTTAATGTAACAAAGAATGCAATTCTATTATAGATTCTTGCAAACATGAGTAAAGAGGGAATCAGCTGTCTGTCTGATGCACCTGAGTATTTCAACATGTGTTATGTTGCTGGGCTTCTTCCAAGGAATTTTGACCTTTCCAAACCACAGGACAGATCTGTGAGTATTTACTACATTCAGTGGAACCCTATTAATCTGGGTCTTTAAGGGTTCTTTAAGTAATAAAATATTAGACTGAGCATTAACCTGGTGGCTGTAAAGCAGGATTCCACTTAAGCATGTTTGTAATGTACAGTATCGCTCAGTATCGCTTGCATCTCTCTTGTCTCGCGAGATGAGAGTCTTGTCTCACGAGACAGTGGTAACTTACTGTAAACACTTGTGTATAAGTCGCACTTATTTGCTTAAGTTTTGGGCCAAAAATCGTGGGTGCAGCACAAGACAAGACAATTGCTTTCAGAGGGAGTAAAAGGGCTTGTAGGGGTCATAGATTGAACTGAAAACCTTCAGTGAATAAAGATTTAACATATTGAAACCTTTTGTTAATCATTGCTTTCACAAGAAGTGATGGCTTCTTAAGGAGCCATTTGCCTGGATCTTCAGGTTCTTAACCTAAATCTTGTTCGCCAGTAGTTCTTTCAAGGGTTTTATTTGCAGTATATTTGAACAGGTAAGCTCTAACTGGCAAGGAAGTCCTCCACACAGCTGCTTACAAGTGTTGTTACTACGTGCAAGAAAATATCGCGCTATTCGGGAAGAACTCACAAGGCAAATGGCAGACCAATTAATTGCCCAGGGCGTGCTTGTCCACAGGATTGTCAAACTCTCATTTAGCAACAAGTTTTTCTCCAATCAATGACTTCCATACATCTTGATAAACATGATATCCATGCACAGCTCATGCGAAAGCAAACATTTCCATGTTGCGTGTTTACCAAGCTATCATTTTGCATCATTCTCCTGCATTTTATTTTCGATCAAATTCCATCGTTTTCATTTCAACTGTGGGCTTTAGGAATGAAGACAACTGTTGTCAGTCAGAGAAAGGTGTTTTGAGAGTTGATTAACTTATTAATGTCGCTGGAAATACAACCAGCTTTTTTTTACAAGGGTGCTTTTTCGAAAGTTTTTTTTCCAAAATCATGCCTGAAAGTTGGGGGTGCAGGTTATACACGAGTGCGGCTTATCAACAAGTGTTTACGTTACCTTTGAGCAGTACTGTACAGTAAACTAGCATATAAAAATTTTTACATTTTGGGTCTGACAATACATGTTCAAGATTAATATCAACATGCCACATTGTCTTTGCTACATTGAAGACAAAGGCAATGATGAACCAGAAGAGCTGGATTTGTAAGATATGGCAAAAGTTGGGCAGTCGAACAATTGTTGCTAGCAATCCCTTGCAAGAAAATCTCAAGAAATCGGTTTCTTGCCAGTTTTGTCATGCAGATATTACTTTATTAGGGAATGTTTCTTTGCCGTTAGCAGTGGTAACTTCTTGATCTGCATGCATATGTCCCATTGGGGTTTCCTTTCTCTTGTTTATGCGGATGCTTTCTACCTATCTTGGGTATCTCACAACCTGTTTCATTAGAAGGAATGTGAATCCACATTGGCTTGTGGATTTAAACAAAAAAACGAAAAATTGAAAGAAAATACCGGGTAAGTTCCTTACTAACCTCAAATCCAACTGAAAATGAACTTGATTAGTGAAACTCTGTACTTTGAGAAATATTGTGCTATACTTAAAAAAAGCTAAATTTTTATATTAATGAATATACCTTCATTATCTGCAGTTACAAAGCTTTTAGAAATGTATATTTTACTGAGGTTTGAGTCAAATGTCCAAACATAAAGTCGTACCAAGTTGTTACCAAAAGTATCTGTTGAAAAATATTAAGAGTCAGTAGCAATAGACCACAAGCTTTTATGGTTTAGAGGCTGACAAACCACTTGGGATGTTAGAAGAACACTAGAAGAATTCGTAAATCACTTGCCTGTGGCTCGTGATTTACGAATTGTTCTTGTGTTCTTCCAACATCCCACATGGTTTATCAGCCTATAAACCATAAAATCTTGTTGTCTAGTGCTTAAATAGCGTGCAATGGAAACACTAATAATTTATTGATGTGGCAGCTAGTACATGATACATAAACCGAAGAAAGAACATAAATAAATGGAAAGAAATATAACAATAGATACATGTATGTGCTCATAAATAGGATAGCAACAAATTTAGGTGTTTTAGTAACATTTTAATGATGGCTGCTAATAATATGGTTTTGTTAATGAGATGCACATACAGTTATATTTGTATCTGTTGTAGTTAAAAAAAAAAAAATTAAATTCAGGTAAAAATAATTTTTACCTAGTTTGATTCTCAATTTCCTTTGTCTCCTAACCCAATTATTCATAATCAATAAATAAGTAGGGTTAAGAGACAAAGGAATTTGATTTTTACCTGGATTTAATTTTTAACGACAACATAATATTCACATTTTTCTGGCTTATTTTCTTGTAGTTTCACTATGAGGCTCTCCTATCCATTGCCTTGGAACATGGGTTGGTGACTTTCATCACATTATGCATTAAAAAACTGGGAGCAGGAAGTAAGTTGGGTTATTATTTTAGTTTGTTTCTTGAAATGAAGATAGAGGAGGGAAGCCTGGCACCAGAGTACTAATATATCATGAAGTGACAATTTGAGCAAACTGGGAGCATAAAGTAAAGATTGCTATGAACCTCATTTTGTACACAGTCTTGTAATGGTTGGAACCTAAAACTCTTCTTGGATGGATATAAACAAAACACTTGCTAAATTAATACAAGCTGTTTTGGTCCCACTGCTCCTTACCCACTCTCCCTTTGCTCTTTACTGAGGTTTCTAACTTAAGTGATCCAGTTGCCTAGTTGATGCTGTTAGAGAGCTTTAGTAGGGTCTTATGGCTTGTTGTGGGTATTTTCCAGCTATGGGAGTGATTACCATTATATAGGAATTAGTCAATTCATTACAAATTCCTTGAAGTCCTAGGGACTCTATTCCAACTTAAGTGGAAGGCTTCCTAATGTTGTATTCCTCTTCTAGATGTGACTCATGCTGGCTGCAGTTTGAAGTTGATTCTGGATTGGGCTTGGGATCGTGTTGTGGATATTAAAGACCAACTTGATCAGCTATGTAAGAATTTTTTTCTTGATCATCATAATTCCTTGCTTGTTGATTCATTCAAAAAGTTGAAAAAGGAGCTCACTGCACTTTTTCCAAAACTTTATACCTTCATTGGAAATGTTACCAATGGCAGTTGGAAATATTAGATGTGGATAGAAAGCAAATTTGTAAACATCTACAATGTAACAGTCATGTAACTTTGAAGAGCTATTATTTGAGCTATGAAGGTCTGTATTGGTGACTAGACTGTAGGACTTTAAGTCTACAATATAACTAATAATAACAATATAACAGTACTGTATATTATATTGTTCACAACAGAATTATCTTTAAGTTAATGATGATGATTTGTTGTTGAAGGTATTCCACTGTTTGATGGTGGAGGTGGCACTCCTGATGAGCAGATGCTCTTACTGTTAGACAATCAAAAAGTGCAACTGGCTCATTTAACAACTATATTCCAAGCTCTGATATCTCAGTCAGCAACAACCACTCAACAGGGTAATTCCTTAAGATAGATAGAATTATTAATTTTTATCACTAGAAATAGTGTTCACTATAGGTGCCCTGTTTTTGATATCCTGTTTATTGGATGTGTCTTGAATACAAAGATTGCGTATACAACTGCTGAGAAATTAATGTTTGAAGCCTTTTATTGACCTTCAAATGCTGCAAGATGCTACTAGAAGATGGCGAAGCTCGAAGGTGACGAAACAAATACAAACTCGTAGATGCAAGACCTTCAAATGCTGCAAGATGCTGCTAGAAGACGAAGGTGAAGAAATGCGACCTCGTGCTTGCAAGTACCCGACACACCAATCATGATGGAGGAATTAAATCTTGTACATGTATAATTAGGGCTACTCCTCTGTCATGGACATAACATTCAGACTCTATTTTGAAACGTATAAATTCAAACTACAGTTAAGTGGTTGTGTGATCCAAAGAGGTTGATTTCATTTAAACAGACATTTGCTTGAACTTACATGTAAATGCTACAGACATTACAACCAATGTTGTGGAAGGCTAAATTACTGCCAATGATAGAAGATAAATCAGCTTAAAATCTGTATTGTTCTTGGTCATACATGTATGATGCAAGATATGCTCATATTTACTCTTGATATGGATGAAACTTTTGGTATTTATGAAATATCACAGTCAGTGTGAGGGATACAACATGGTTTTTGCATTTTGAGTCTGTAAAAATCTGCTGGTCACCAGAATAATAAGACAGTGTTTTTTTACCAGAGAAAAGAAAAAATGACAATTAATTCTAGGTCCCTTTACTGTGTTGGCACAGCTACTTGGCATCAGCGGACCATTTGAAATTCCAGAGCAAAAAGATGTGGAAAAAATACTCTTGAAAGTAATAGGAAATTGTAAGAAATTGCAGAATAGTTTACAAACCTCTTGAAAGCTGTTGTTTTTGTCCAAATTTTTGTTAGGTGAAACTAGAGCATGTCTAGAAGTACAGATGGTCTCATGATGTAATTGTTTGGCTTTTAAGTTTATATTTTTGTGTAATTGTTTGGCTTTTTTGTAAATATTTTTGTAAGCTGATGTAACTTAGGAGGAAGCAAGGATGGCAGAGTGGTGAGGCGCTTGCCTCCCACCACTGCGCCATTCTTGCTCCCCTTGAGGCATAACAGTTTGTTGGTTCTCACCTAGCTCTGAGTATTTTTTCTGGGTTCCACTGTCTCCTCCCTCTAGAAAAGAAACCAACAATTCTAGTTCAATCTGGAAACAGTAAACAAAGAGACACTCTGATGACCACTGTTAATTCCAATTTATTAATTTTAGTTTATTACATGGTGTGTCTACATTCTTTTGGCTTCCACAGACAGTACTTGTCTTAAATAGAAAGAATTATTGTAAAAGTTAAATTGAATTGTGAGGCGCGGTGGCCTCATGGTTAGTGCGCTCGACTCCGGATCGAGCGGTCCGGGTTCGAGACCTAGCCGGGGA
>OMLO01001691.1_pt1 | contig 17213 bp, 11 predicted proteins | sample 1674811 | NCBI WGS metagenome assembly OMLO01 (sample SAMN06265003, study PRJEB25207) | coral metagenome | isolation source: Coral host | place: Mexico:La Bocana,Puerto Morelos, Mexico | collected 2008-11-13 | reverse complement strand
CCCCCCCCCCCCCCCCAGGCGACAAATAATGACCGGTCCCTTATTTTGTGACATGGTTAACAAAGTGTTGAAAGAGAATTTTCTAACACAGTTTTTCTCCTACAGGTTGTTCCATATTTGTTTGTTGGTTGGTGTTTTTCTTTTTTTTGAGAGGTTATATCTGTTTATTTTTTAGATGTCACATCCCACATCTAATGCGCTAATCTGGTTAAAATAAATATATTAGACAGCTCTTAAACTTCTTTCTTTACTTTAAAAGCCATTCCTTTATTTGTTTTTAAGACCTGCTTGAACTCTTGCCAAGCCGAAAAACAGATCTCTACCTGTGGATGTGCCGAAGGCCAGTTTCCATCTGACGCAGAAATATGTAACTTGCGAAATTCATCAACAGGTAAAAACGATAAAGAAGGAGTGAAATGACAACTCGAAGGGCCCACTGAAGTGATCGAATAACTTCCAATGATTGCGTTGAAAACAGTGCCTATGTCACAGCAGTTTCGTACTTTTGTATAGCCATCTAATCAACTACGACTGTTCCAGTTAACTGAATAAAAAAGTACAGTCATCTGTTCAGTACGAATGTTCTTGTAAATTATGTGTAGGTATCTTTATATGATTTCATTCCACGGAATTGTGAATGCAACTGATGGACAAACGCTAAAGCGCGAGCGAGACCGACGCTGAATTGGTCAGTGAGTGTATATTTTATTTCTATTTCCCATTATTTCCGCAAGCTGCTAAGTCCACCGTGTCATCCCTTCCTCAGCAAAATGTTTAGAGAAGATACAGCTGAAACTAGTCACTGGAGAGCTGGACTGCGAGAAACAATGTCCCACACCATGCAGGTAATGTACGTCACAAGCACAAAATCTAGTACCAAACCTTGTTTGCGCGAAATTTTCTCAACCCTCGGGAACGTTGTGTTTATATATCTTTGCTGCTTTGGAAATTTGTTCGCGATAAAATTTGAAAATGTGTATTTTCATACTGAGGCTTGGTGATGAAGCTTGCGGTTCTGATGTCAACATACATCAGGTTATTTTGCTTAACCCCTTTGAGCACTTACTGGAGTATACGTCCAGTTAATTGTCGTGCAATCTGTACCACTTGTGACGTCATCAGTTTAAGTGACGCTAAAAATCTCTGATAGTCAGTCGATGCAACGCAAATAGAGCTTGTAAATGATGCCTGATCGAGAAAGATCAGATCAAGTGAACCTAAAAAACAGCTAAAAAACCATCGAACTTTTACCCCCAAAACACAGGAAAATCATGGCCTTCCCGCCGACTGCTACTTTTGGCCAAATCTTTCCTTTTCAAACGAGCTTTGAGGCCAAACTTTTTTTTCATCGCCGGAAACCGTGGTCGTATGGCTAACTCGACAGCAATAAGTGTGAACCCAAATGACAACGAGAGCGACGGGCTTGTGCGCTAAATCTCGAAGAGCCGTAGACGATGGGGTTTCTCGCGTACAAAATTTGGAATTGTGCGCATGCCCCAACTAAAAATGCTAGAAAACGTCTTCAAACGAAAAAAACGGACACTGTCTATGCTAGAAAGCACTTTTCTTGAGGATTGGGACGAAATTGGGACCAAAATGGCCAAAAAAAGGCCATTTGCTGTCTAAAAGTGGCATTAATTCGGAGCTTGTCAGTATTCAAAGGGTTAAGATGCCATAAGTAAGGATCAACAATTTTATGACGCCTTGAACCCTTCACTACCATATTACTTCTGTCCTAGTTCACCGTGAGGTTCTCTATTCTCGTGCAGAGCTTTCAAGCTTACTGATCTCTGAAAAATTCTTTGGGCTGGAAAGATTTCATTTTTTTTAAAAAATTGAAAAAATCAACGGAGACAGCATGTGGGTATGAACTGCTCTAAATATGTGTGCCATTTTTGGTCCTGTCGAAGCTTCTATATTTATGTTAAGGGTTTTCCTTGACTTTGTGCATTCTTTTGGTAGGAGAGTTGTGCACTTATTTTAATAGATTTTTAAAATGTATATTTTAGATATGGGACTGCGTGTATTTGTAAATGTCTAAGTATGTATAGAAATAAAGTTTAGAACTGCGCGTTGTACCACGTTGTACGTTAGTTTTTTGTTTTTTTTTGTTTCTTTTTTTCAGAATGGTTACATCTAAGTCTGATATGTTTGTGTTAATAACCTTCTTTTTGTAGAGAGGTGCAATTTGTGAGCACGCTGTCGATGGGAAATTGGCCTGCTTTTGGATATGAGGTACAAGCGTTTAACTGCGTGTTCAGGCTAGTGTGAGATATACTAATGAGTGTTATTGAGTGTTAATGATGCTAACTATTTTTTTTCTCGTGCACAGGCAATCCTGGAGAGCCGTGTAAAGGAAAACACCGTCTACGCAAAAGAATTGTATACAGGATATTTTCTGAGGTAAAGAAGCTATTGGAAGAGTATCTATTAATCCTCAGACGTACAAGCTAACTCATGGCCCCACTGTGGTACAAAGGGGGAGGTGGATGGAACACCCAACTTGCTTCTCGTTCTGTTAGGTCAGAGCGTAATAAATATACATTGATTCTATAGCCCTGAACTTGCTCTACAATATGATACAATTTTTTGGCAAAGACGTCATACAACGTCAAATAACGCCATGTTATCCACCATCTTGAATCTGCCATTTTAGACTTCACCACTTTTTAAAAAGTCAAGAAACAACGGAATTTAGTAGAAATAACAAACACACTGCGGTGACGTGACAAACATGACAAGACAACGCATATCGGAGAAACCTTTGATTTTAAAAACTTGGCGTTTCATATGTCACCGCAATTTGTTTGTTATTTCTACTAAAGTTAAAATGGCCGAAAAATAAGAGTGTTTACAACGGAAATTAACCCAAAATCAAACCAAAATGCTTGAGAAATACATGAATTTCCGCTATTTCATGAAAAAAAAAATGGAAAAGAGAAACTTCCGAATCATCTCAATATAGTTTATTTTCTGTCAGACCTACATGCTATTTGATGGTTGCCATGGTTGCAACATCAATCAAAGGCCTCTTTGAGACTACAACTATTTCGCATGATGAAGTACATGCATCAGTATAAGCAGAAAAGATGAAAATATTTTGGCTTTGTTGCAAAAATAAATTTCTTTCTAAGCCTCTTAAAATCACGCTTTAATCACTCCCCTGACTCCGCAATACAATAATGCATAGCGCTCTAGACACATACACGCTTTGCCGACCTATGTGTTGAATTAGCTCAATGGGCTGTATATCGTATTGGAAAGCATGAAGGGCTTCTCAAAAGAAGCTAATAAGTGCTTCCCATTTATAAAAATTTATTATTTTGCTCGATATTCATGCATTGCATGCATCATGTTATTAAAACCCATGCTTGCCTGGAGCCCGCGTTCATTTCGTAACTAGGACAACGAATGCTTTCTAGGTTTTTTTTTTAAACAATTCAAATAAGAAAATGCTCGCACCACATACTGTAATTATCTCATCACTCATTGCTTCACTATGTTTCACATTTGTCGAACCGTTCGACGACATTTTTCTCTTCGTCAAGTCAAGTTGTGCATTGGTCAGCGGAAATACAAACAAAAGTTTACGACCCAAGGAAGGATCGACCGATCGACAGACTGAGCGAACGACCAAGCGCATTCTGCAAAATAGTCGTAAAAATGATGGTTACAATTGAAATATCAAAATTTCCGCGAGGGATAAATGAACAGCTACTAAAAGTTTCAGCCTCTCAGAGTAAATCGTCTTTTCAAAACATTAAAAATACATCGACTCCCCCAACCCCTTCCTCTCTCATTCTTGTACGCCCAAGGGTTAAATAAGAGTGTAGTATCTTCTCGCTGGTGGTGGAACTATGCGACAATAAATTGACAATCAATTATAATTATACGCCAATTAACTAACAATATCCTTTCCTCGTTTCGCAGTGAAAACTTGCTTCAGGTGAAAATATTCTACGAGCAACTGAACTATGAAAGAGTATCCGAAAGAATAAGTTATGAGGTATGTCTCGCTATAAACTAGATATATGTATCAATTTGTCTTTCCTTTGTGAGGCTATTACTTGCCCTTCTTAAACTCATTCATTAATTAGCAAAGGTTTTGACGATTTTACTTCTCTGTTTACTCTGTTTTAGTTTTCATTAAGTTTCTGTTTCGATTGAGAGTATACATTAGACAGTGTTTCATGGGATATCTCAACATCTCATCTCTTCTCAGTGTTTGGATATGTCTCCCGTGTTTGATATATTACTTATTCTTCTTGGACTTTAATCTCCTTAATAGATTTGATGCGCATTCCCATTACTTCCTCGCCCTTTAACTACATTATCTAGAAACTCATTGCAAATTATCCTTTTCACTCTGAGTACCATCTACTTTCAACCAAAGCATATTAACGCAGGGGGAATTTGGCAGAGGTGAAAACTTAAAATCCGTCCGTTTTGCAGACCTTCTCAAGAATTTTTCAAAGCTGTTTCAAAAACAATGATGAAAGCTGCATTTAGATCATTGTTTTTCAGTCCAACTTACACATTGATTCTTATTCTCCACGAAAGTGGTTAAATTTGAAATAAAATGGGCTTGCTTATATCAGGTAAAAGTAATTCAAGGACGGACAGGAGTTATGCCTGATTATACTTATATAACTCACGTTGATAGAACGTTCATTAAACTTCTTGCAGAGCAAACTAGACAAAAAAAAGGTGAAGTAAGGTTAGGAGAGGACAGAGGAGGATGGGGTGTAAAGGTGTGGATAAAGAGTGAGCAGTTAAATAACATCACTAACATTCACCTTACTTGTTTTGTCAGGGTGTCAATCTTGTTGCTGACATTGGAGGTCAACTTGGACTTTGGATCGGCATATCAGTACTGACGTGCTGCGAGTTCCTGGAGTTAGTTGTCATGATAATGCAAACATTCCTTGATCGTATTTCAAGACGAAAAATAATTCATGTACAGCCCTAAGGTTCAAAAGGCCTAAAAAGAAGGAAGAAATACCAGTGTCGTGATATGTGGATTTATAGCTGCTATATAATTATTCAATAGGCAACGGAGCGCTTTTTCATCTGAGCGTCGAAAGTAATTCGTATTTGCTATACATTTTATTTCATTTCAAATCATTGAGTAATATTCTACTGCAACTTCTTGACAGCCAAACTTCAGCCTTTTCTTTGTTCTGGATGACAAGAGTTAATATATAAAAACCCCGCGCCACTTTGTCGTCCTATCAGAAGAAAAGCAAAAGCTAATCGTGACTCACTTGATGTGTTTTCCCCCGTTGCACTTCAATTTTGCTTTCATTTGCTTCCAGTATTGATTGGTTCATTGGATTGTCTGTGTCTTCTTTACTTCAGTTTTTGACACTGATTTTAGTTTTTTGCCTGTCGGTTTGTCCATTTTTTTTATTTTTTCCTCAGTTAAATGACGTTATAATGTTTAATTAACAAGCTGGCGAACATCAACGATACATATATATATATATATATCTGAGTGAATTCGCAAGAAGGTGCCTGCTAGGTTTTTGGTACCTACAACATAGCTCAGTCACTGACCTCTCTGCTGGTGGCTTGCTGGGGGCCAGCTGTGAAAAGCAGGGGGGTGGGGAGCCTGTTTTGTACTGGCACCTCTATTAGTTAAGACTGAGTTCTCAGTGTTGAATGATTATAACCTTGTTATTGACTGTTTTGCTGGGTATTTTACTCAGTTGTTGAACCCGGTTGAAGGGTTCTGTGTTGAATTAGCACCCTGCTGGTGTGTTGGGTGTCACGTGCATGCGTGATTGGCCAATCTGCTAGCCAGGGGGGTGGCCAGAGCACTCTGGCTGCCGGGACTGTCTTTGAGTCCACTGCGGATACCTTTTTGCGAATTCAGTCAGATATAGATATACACATAAAACATGTAATAAAACAAAATCTACCGTTGAGATAAAAATTTTCCTTGTGTATCGTTCTAAATGAAACGGCCAGGCTTCTACGCATTATGTAAGTACACAAATAAAAAGAAAAATCAAGCTGTGGTCTGTTTACATTATATTATATATATTCTTTATCGTTCATGCTTCTTCATCCCTTAGACAAATTTTGATGTGTGAAATACCCATCCGCGTCGTTGAGTACTTCCATAGCAACTGCACATTGACATCCAGATATGCCCATTTTTTGAAGCAACATTCGAGACTCAATACCTATTTTCATTCCACTATTATTTGGTATTACTTTATCATCAGCTTGAGTTATTAGTGGTATTCTAACGTTCAGGCAATGTGGTAAAGTCCAAGATGACCGACCATCCAAGAAGGTGGAATTAACGACGTTACATCAAATCAAGTCATACGACGCCAAGAGCAACAGATGACATCACCCACTCTCTCATTCCCAGGCTCCGCTCTCTTCTTTGTAGCACTCTGTGAGTGCGACTTTCCTTTACCCCGAGGAGGGCGCGCCCTCTCTCTGGAGTAAAGGTAAGAAACGGCTGAAATTCAGACTATGTAAAGGCTAGATATTAAATCATTTTGACTTGATAACTACGTTGGAATCAAAAATAGTCCGGTCGAACCTCATCATCTATTTACTTTAACAATTCAAGTCTTTGATGCTTTCAAGACTGAGTTCAGTGACAACACATCAGCATCTGACTATGTCTGTTTGGTAAAAAATTAGATTCTAGGATGGCCGACTTTATGACGTAATTTTTCCTCTTATGTTATTATCCTTGGTATTCATGTGACGTCTCACTTTCGAAAATATGATGTGAAGTTTAATTCAGTTTTATCAGATAGAAGACCCTCATATAACTTGGCGTTTTACAACGTTTAAGCCCGGCAGCGTTCCACATTATGTAATAGAGCATGTTTGAATTTCCAAGTTCGAGGGTTGTGTGACACTCAAATGGCGGCCAGATAAGGCTCTCAAATAGGTCAAAAGATTAGTTATTGCTCAAATTTTGGCTAACTAAACAGTTCTTGATCTAGAACAATATGTTGGAGCTCTAGAGAAATGATTTTTCGTTTTGATGGCAAAACTCAATGACAGATGTTTCTGCTACTTAACGGCCGCCATGTTGGTGTTCCTCCGAAGGGCACCAACATGGCGTCTCCATACAAAGCTCTAGAAATCTGGGTGAAACACTTTTTTCCGAAAAACAAGCGAATGAATAAGCGGAAAAATCTTGGTGAGGTTGTTTATATATCAATCATCTGTCATATCCCAGCTTCTTCACTTAATTTACTGAATGGCTACGATTTTTTTTTTATTTTTGATGACATGACACTGCAACCCAGCCATTACTGACTTATAGCTTTCGTCTTGAACTGCAAGTCAATAGGCTATCTGCTAGATGCCAAAAATAATACTAGTGCGGTTTCTTGTTCATCAAACATTTTCTTAAAGAGTTGCTTCCAACATTTTCAATGTCGGATCTAATCGTAGCAGAAAGCATCAACTTTGGCTGATTTGGATTCAAAATCATTATTTCCTTTTCATGTTATTATAGGCATACAGGCTGGCCGCAAAGAACATGATGTGGTGAACCTGGAAACATTCCATGCACTTTGAACAGGAAGACGAACAGGTAAACAACTTTGGTGTATCTCAAAGAGAGGACTGCCGTCATAAATAAGTAAAACTTCATTGATTGGCCCGTTATTTTAATTACACAGAACTGCTGTGCTAGCCAAAATCAGTTCACTTTCAACGGGCTAGCGATCTCATAAATACTAGAAATAACTTTCTTTCTCCTTCTGCGTAAAGGACTATTGACAGATTTGACAGATACTCCTCAGTTTCTGGTAAGTAAGTCTTATCAGCATACCAATAGACCTTTCTTTGAAAACTATCGTACCCTCGTATCAAACACATCCGTAAGACTTAGTTATTTCGTGGTGATAACATAACACAATATTTCTTAATAACACGAAACGTAAACTTCGCTCAAGGATGAATTGTATTTGTCAACGTACTTGTTATACTTTTCAACAAACAGCGCCTCCTTTAAAGGCTTTTGCGCCTTACAAGTAATTAAATGTTTAATGAAGTTTGTGAACGTTTCCATTTCAAACAAGTTAGTGAAGCATAGGATTACTGGGGCACTCATCGAAACAGTCAGTATGCCTGAAACTTATGTTCTATTTATTTATTTACATGTATTTTTTGAAACGGAGAAATGGTACTAATGATGACGAAGACTAAGTTAAACCGGCGTGATATGTTTTAAGACCTAGATACGAATGTCTCCGCTGAAAACTGAAAGGCTAACACTTTCTGTCTACTTGTACTCAGGCCGAGATGTATTACATAACTCTATTGGAAACATTAAAATTAAGCTGTCGAAAACTGTTATATTCGCTCTATACTGCATGTTCCTTCAGGCGCGAAAACAGCTCTAAAGAAGGCAACGTTTATATGCATAATTATTATTTATTTTCTTTTACAAAAAGGAACATAAAGGGGGGAGAATTTAAAAAGCTACTCTACTTTTCTAGAACATCCTGTTTACAAGCTCTCGCGCTTCACGAAAAACCTGTGACATGACAGGTGACGTTTCATATGAAGTCAAAAAAGACAGCAACGAGACTCAAACACCTAAGGAACTGGTCAAAGATTTCTGCAGCTACACAACTACACATGGAATAGGAAGACTGGCTGAGGCCAAAACGCTGTTTACCCGATCGATATGGACAGTTTTTATCCTTGGAGCCTTCGCAATGTTCTTCTTTCAGACGTACGGTTTGTTTACCCTATACCTGAGTCGTCCTGTATCCACGGTGGTGAAAGTCAGGCATAAAACGGTGAGTAAACAAATTATGCAAAGTAGCTCATAGCTTTTACAACTGTTGTAATCAGATCATTGAATTGGCAAAGAACACATTGGAAGCAATTAGAAAGAGTTCACATGACGTCTATAACACATATCAAACATTTATGCGTAATAATTATACTCCATTGAGAGTAATAATGTTTAAAATTACTCGACGTCGACAATAATGTCAAGTTTACGTTTCCGTCACGTATTTACAAAAAACTACCGCGAGGCGTTAATTCAAAGCTGGAGCATTAAGTTCTAAGTTTACAACAACTCCACAGTTCGAGAATGAACTTCATAATTATTGAAAAATATATATAATATGCTGTCCATAATTTTTAATAAACCGTTTTGTCTTTACAAAAATGTTGTAGACAGCGACAAACTCGACAGCGGAGTCTTGCTGTGTTATTCCCCACACAAGGCTTGCCTGCGTTTTTACGTAAGGAATATGATGGGGTCTCTTCAGCAAATAAAACCTTTAAACCAGTCTTAATGAAAAGTTTCCGGCCGTTAATAAACTTTTTTTTCGGAGATGACTTATCCTCTCAAAAAGACACAATTTCAAAGTTCGAGCAGAGACCAAAGACTCTCACTAGAAAGAATACAACATAATCTAAAATCTAAAAGGAAAACAGATAAAATAATATAAAAACTATACTAATTTTCTACTGTTTAAAACATTTTCTGGTGTTTTTTCTTGCAAGAGATCACAGAAGTTTTTTCTTTTCGTGATCAGATTGTAAATATAAACATTTCGATGAATGCGCACTATAAATTGAACTAATTGAAAGAACGCAAAAGCCAAAGAGCTTAGCGTTGTTTCACATCATTTAACAAAGAAGAAAAAAAGGAAACAAAGACATCTCGCAGTATGAGCCTACTAAAAACGCTCTATACTGATTATGGACCAAATAGACGACAAACCAGTCGCTTTGTTGAAATAAACACAATTAGGAGTACAATGAGACAGAGCCAGACTGTCCGAAGGCATTTTAATGGCAGAATCTTTGCTGGCAACATTATTAACATACGACTTTCCGTAGAGAACGCATCACGCTAGACACCAATTAACAAAAAAAAAACCTTCAAAAAGCTTAAACTTAGGAATTGTTGAAAGTTCTGGCTCTTTGGGTGTAATATTCGAGGAGAAATTGGCTTTCAAAATCTGCAAAATGCCCGAGTGGCAAAAGCGCTAATAAATCTAATTTAAGTTACATTCTTTGTAGAATAAAAAAAACGTATCCAATACTTCGAGCTCAAATTCCTCGGGAGTCTTACTCGTGCTGTGTTCTTTCAATATTCAGAACTAATGTTTCTGTACAGCGGGTCCATCAGAAACTGTATTGATTATAATATAAAGCAAACATTAGAAAGAAAGATGCTCTTACTCACAAGTAGGTTTGGCATGTAGTGTGAGTCCAAGCGGCTGAATGACTGAAGCTAACTGACTCTGTTTCCTATACTTATTCTTCATAAAATGAATTATTTTTATTATCAACAGGAAGTTAAGTTTCCGGCTGTTACCATTTGCAATCAGAATGCGATAAAAAACGACGAAATACCGGAAGACTACATAGATAATATATACAAAGAGATTTTTGAGGTTCTCGATGAGGAGAATAAAGGTGATGACAAAGACACAGGTAATGTATGATGGTTTCAGTCTCTGCTTGTACACAATTCCCATTTCATATTGAGCTGATGAATACAGTCCAATCTTCAGTGGTAACCCGTTTTTATTTCGATCTCTCGCATTTTTTCTGTCCTATTCTTTTTTTCCCCTTTTTTAAAATTGATTTCTCATATTTTCTCTTTTTAATGTTTTGTTTTCCTTTGTTTACTTTTTTTTAACTTGTTTCACACTTTTGTTTTTGTTGTTTCGCTTTATCATCTTTCCCTGATATTTATGAGATGTAGTCGATTTTTAATCGCCCAGTTCTAAGCAAGGGGCGAATGACTTCATTGTACTCGTTTTCGAAAGGTTAAATTTAAATTAATAGAACTTTAAATTGAACTATTCATGCAACTGGAAAATGTCCTTTCTATTTCTCAACAATAGCGAAGCCATTCGTTAACCGCAAGAGCAAAATGGTCAGATACTCGATTCCTACTCAAGCACGTGTAGTTTTATACCATATTTTAAACATTTTATTCGTAGGCGATGTCACGCCTACACCAGATTTCCAGAATGATACTGAAGACAACAGTGGCACTGATGAATTATTTGATCCAGAAGAGGAGCTCAGAATTGATTATCTTTTTCAAGAATTTCTCCTGTCATATTTAGCATTGGAAAACCAAACCGCGTTGTATAAGATGGGACACAAATATGAAGACTTTGTGTTTGATTGCAACTTTAGAGGGATTGATTGCAGGTATTGTACAGATCATGATCGAATCTTACAGTTAATCAAGATTTGACGGTTTGAATCACAATGTGTTTGACTAACACAAAACAGCCACAAAAAATGCAAATTAAAAGAATATTAATACAAAATGTTAGTACAAATACTAGCTAAGTCAAGAATTATGTCGATCTCACTTAACGTGGCTGCGTGTGAAATGTCGTTGCTATCCAATGTCAAATGCCGTGGAGATTTATACAACAAACCACAAAACAAACCTTCCTTACCCTGCTATGCAAGTTTTAAGCATTATTTCTCCAAAAATTACGTATACTTTCCGTTAACATAAGCACACCGTTAATACTAACACTTTTTCTCCACAACCCAGGAAAAATTACTCAAAATACTGGCATCATTTCTGGGATTACCGTTACGGGAATTGTTTCACTTTTAACGGCGGGATGGATGATAAAAAGAACAACCAAACAATCCTGGCAACTCACAACACTGGACCGTATGGAGGTATGAGAAAAAAAATCTCAAAATAGACATTTATATTAGTTGAGTGTTTATATTGTTCCTCCTTATTTTGGATATTTGATGGATCATTTTATTTTTTCTCCCATTCCTCATAGGACTAACTTTGAACATCTTTATCGAGTCTGCCCAATATGTACCTGAGGTTAGTCAAGCTGCCGGGGCCAGGATTGCCATCCATAATCAAGGAGAGATGCCTTTTCCTGACGACGATGGAATCAACCTGGTTCCGGGATTTTCTACTTCTGTTGGAGTGAGAAGGGTATGCATGTTAATAATTATTATTAAGAAATACCCTCACATATTGGGGGACAATCCAGTTGCGAATTCCAATTTAGTTCATTTACGAATGCCCTTTGAAGGATTTGTAACCATAAAATTCTAAATAGTGTCGGGTCACTAGGTGATATTTGCTAACGTCAATGTTTACATTCTGCTTTAAGCGTGGAGAAGGCTTTTTTTAGATATTATTTGTACATGAATAAAGGGCATCATTTGCTCTTTGGGTGTAGTTAGGAAGGATATTTTGGCTTCTAAAATTAGCGGAATTTTGGGGTGACAAAAGTACTTATGAGACCATACATTCTTTGAAAAAAAGTGAGGATTCAAGCCCGCGCCAAGTATTAAGTATTATAGACCAGTCTCATTGTTCTTGAAGCAAGCTTATTGTACTATGTCTTTTAATGTTCAGAAGAGACATTTTTTCAATATTAAGAACTGATATTTTTACAGCTCGTATTGTAAACAAAAACTCCACTTATTTAGTCAGTTGAAAAGCATTTTCTATTTCCTCTAATTCAGAAGTAGACACATTACTTATTCAAAGGACTTCTGTATGCTAATATATGCAGTACATACTTCTGGTGTTATTGTTGTTACTGATAATGCTGTTGCTGTTGTTGTTACGTGGGTTAATGATGCTCCTTTTTGTTCGTTTGTTTGTTTGGCTTTTTGATGAAGTTCTTTCGCCATGGAAGTTGTATTTGTTGTTGCCGTTTTTAATGTGGTTTTAATATTAATTATATAACTGAATATATAACTTGAATATTTTATTGAACAATAAGTTTCATATTGCATAGCCCAGTTTGAGTTCGTCTGTAGTATACCGATACAAACGTATTGTACAGATGTTGTTATTTGCTGGTTTCGAAGACTTCTTGAGTCACAGAGTTTCCATAAGGTTGTTATTAGGCAGGATTTTGCTGCGTTGTTTTTCTGTTTCAAATTGTTTGTTTATTGTCATTTTATTAACATTTTAGGAAGTCATAGAGAGAGTGGATCCCTTCAATAATGAGAGCTGTAGATCATCCAATAGTCATGATCATGAAGACATTTATCACAAGAATTTCGGATCCTTTTATTCACGGGAGGTGTGTAATTAAATACCACTTATCCACTTTTCACTGGAATTAGCTGGGCTTTTGTATTATATTATCATCATTATTATTTTCGTTCGTGAGACTGGAACATGGGGGAGAGATGGGATCTTTCCATAGGTATCTCCATGTCAACACGACTGCCGTCTGAGATCCATCATCTCGGATGTCCAAGAATTTGCAGAAATGATAAAACTGCCCCAAAATCGATTAAGCAAAAAAAAAAACCCCTAAAAAAGCATGAACTCTAGACACCCATCTTATGTTCCAATAGTGGCCATAATTTAAGGAGCCGATGTTATGATTAGACTTATAATGAGTCCTAATTCTACTGAATGATCTTTATTCATCTACGTAGTTTCAAACTATCGCCTTAAAGTTGACAGGGTTGGAACGAGACAGTCATATTACATACCCAACTTCTGTTTTACACTTTAATTATACTTATTATACTTCCATTTATCACCCTTCAATAATTTTTATTTTTGTGTTTGTATGTTTGTTTTGGCAGTCTTGCATGAGATCATGTTTGGCAAAGATACAAATCAAACAATGTGGCTGCGCGGAGGGTCGATTTCCGATCGACGATCGCTATATCTGTAACACCATCAAGAAGCCTGACTCAGGTTTGGGATTTGCATCTTATAGACATTGTTCAATGTTCCGTCTTATAATCTGTAGTTAATTGTCGGTTAAACACGTTAGACTTACTCAACCGGGTCCTCATGTACGCAGCAAAATAAACATAATTCAATTTCACCGAAACAATCCCCATTGTGGCATCCGGTGATGCCCCATGGCCGAAAATTTCGGACATTTGAGCCCGCATGGCAGTAGCGGCTTTTCCCAATCGATAATAAAAATGGCGTACGAAATTACAAAACATTATGTGAGACGCAATTGACTTACGGAAAATACAACAACAACTAATGATGTTTTTCAGTTTGCCAAAATCGAGTATCATTCAGAGACATTTCAGCACTATTTTAGTAAAAAATTTACAGCAAAAATTAATTCCATACCTTTCACTCGGAACGATATCGTTTAGCAACTTCAGATCCAGTCAAAGCCTTGCAAACTCTTGCATATCACCGACAAAACAATCAAAGATTGCATATTGTACAGGAAACAACAAAAAATCTAACGACGCTACATAATTTACCAAAATCGATACATAACATACAGTTTAAGCCCTGTCTGGAAAATAAAAAATCCAATCTTTGTCTTATGAATTTACCTTTCACTTCGGCTGTTAAAAACCGTACACAATGAAATAAGTCCTGAGAAGAAAGGCCGACATGTCACGCAGTTCCTGGTCCGTTCCACTGCAAAGAAGGCGAATATAATTCTCGGTCTTTGCGCCTTGTTCTCGTCCGAAAACCCTGCATGTTTGGTATCAAAATTTTCAGAAACAGCCAGGCTTTCTTGGCCTGCAGTTTTCTTGTACAGCAGTTTAAAGTTAAGCCTGCAATCGCTTTGTATAGCAGTATCAAGCCTCCGCGCAAGAGCATCTCGCTGGAAATGCGCGCGATAATTTAATTTTCATGTTTACTATTTCTCGGACCACTGCAATTGTTATTTAAAAGAATCGCAGAAACAGTTTCTTTAGAAACTACAAATTCTCAGTGTCTAACGCACTGAGCTATTACGACCGGGAGCGCTATTTCAATTGCATCGGTATTGATTCAAATCACAGTTTACAATATATAGCAAAGTAATGTGTCAACAGTGATCAGATTCTTCTAACAGTAAACGTAACTAACAAATGTTTAAAGAGCTGGTACAATTACAACTGTCTGTAGTCCACGCTACCACACTTTCGACGACTTCGATCCGCCATCTTGCCCCTTCCTTGTGTTTTTCTTCATTTTTTGGTAATAAACCGCCGACACCCACGCGGGCTCAAATGTCCGAAATTTCTGTCCATGCGAACACAAGTAGCATAATTGATTTTCATTATCTACAACAAATTATCGACGAATTCTGTCTCGAGGGCCCTCTGGGGTGGAATTAAGTTAAGGTTTAATTCCCTAACATTTTCCGTGTTCCGTGTAACTAATTTCCCCAGTCATTTCCTTTTAAATACTACAACGCTGTCTTATCTTCTTCCAATAGCAATATATATAGATAACTATCGTTTCCTTGTTTTCACTAAAACTTTTAAGGCCCTAGATACTCTCTATTGACCATATTTTTTTTTAAATCTAGGAAAAAAAATACATAAAGCAAAGCACGCTAAGACTTGATAGTGAAACCTGAAAGAACGCTGTTTGCAACCTTGGCTTAGCTGACCCATGTACATCTATCCGTGGTGGTTAACAGACAAAACAGAATCTTTTGCCTTCGTATTTGCCCTTCCGATTTAATAATATAGATTTCCTATTTCAAAATTGCTAGGATTTTGCCTGGACGACTTAGTTGCAAAGTTTGATGCAGAAGGTTTAGGATGCGACCCAGAATGCCCTGTTCCTTGCAGGTAAAGCTGACTAAGAGTAGTTTAGATTTATGTTTATCATCCATGTGATTAATATGGTTGCATTTTAAAATTCCAATGAAATCTTGTTGCGTTGAAAATTTGTCTTATACACAATCTAATGGTACTTTTTTCCTACTAATTTGCATGAAATGTTATTACTTTACTGGGGTTATTAAGAGAAAAGGATAAAGCAGTAGTTACAGAACCTTTTTGCAAATTTAGAAGCACTAACTAGCTTTTAATGACAGCACATCAATTCTCACATTTCTAGTGAGGTCGTTTACAAGACTACCATGTCGATGGCAGAATGGCCTTCTGAAGGATATCAGGTAGACATAAGTATTATTAAGCTTGCTTGTTTGCTTTCCTATATGTGTAAACCTTGTTTTTTTGTTTGTTAATCTTTTTGTATGTGCTTCTATTATGTGTTGGGAATGGGTTAGCGTAATCAAACACATTACTACCTTCTATCACGTAAACGTTTCTAATGACTTGAGGAAACATTGAATTCCTGTTAAACAGGTTAACACCGCGCTTAACTACTTTTATTGATTAAGGATAACACTGGAATTAGCAATACTATTATTGATATACATGTATAACTTTTGAGCAAACAGCCACAAGAACTCAATTTTCCTATTTTAGAAACTATATATAGTCATCCAAGAAAGAACAAATTACTTAAGACTTATTGACATTTGATGATTATTTATCAGGAAACACTATTCAAACGTGTTCTAAAACGAAAAAATGCAGCGTATGAACCACAAAAGGCTGATGGTTCTGAGACTTTGCAGTAAGTATAAATTCTGCCATAGAAAATCAATAACGAGACGTAAAATATAACGTGACGTAAAATAGAATATTTGATGTGGTCTTTAGAATCATATTTATACAAAATAAATTAACAATCACCATTGAATGTTCTTTGCTTTTATGCAGGCAAGAGAAGATCGAGATTCAAACCACAAGGGTGCAACGGCGGTGTACGCGCGTGTTATTTATTTGTATTTCTATACCGTTCTTTACAAACAACAACGTGAAGTGACAACATTCTGAGTATTTAAAGTCCTATTTAAGTTTCCTGAAATGTATTAAAACATCGCGAAGGCATAGAAAGCTTACATACAGCGTTGGCGGTTTTCCCTGGCTATGTAAACGAAACGAAACATAAACAAAAATTACAATAAATGCGCAAGTAAGAACCGCGGAAGAACTGGGTACCATGTCTGAAAACAACTAAAGAGTAAATTACTTTGGGCTGTTTAAAGCCTATATGGAGGTCTCACTCTCTTACCTTGATCTTCTCTTGTTCTTGGTGATTAGCCATAAACTTGATAAAAACTATAAAGCATGCCTTTGACATTGCGCCTGTGATTTAATTTTGCAGTCGAAACTTCCTCCAGGTGAAAGTGTTTTTCGAACGGCTAAATTTTCAGGAAGTAAAAGAGCAATTAAGCTACAAGGTAACGACCGTAATACCTTTATTTAACTGTATAGTACTAAGAGATAAAAAAAAAAAAATTTAATACTGGTGGACAAGGGGGAAGAGTTATAGCGGCTATGAGCTGCTGCTTGTATTTATTTTGTTTTGTCTTGTTTTGTTTTGTTTTGTTTTGTTTTGTTTTGTTTTGTTTTGTTTTGTTTTGTTTTGTTTTGTTTTGTTTTGTTTT
>OMLO01001690.1_pt1 | contig 17218 bp, 24 predicted proteins | sample 1674811 | NCBI WGS metagenome assembly OMLO01 (sample SAMN06265003, study PRJEB25207) | coral metagenome | isolation source: Coral host | place: Mexico:La Bocana,Puerto Morelos, Mexico | collected 2008-11-13 | reverse complement strand
GAGGTTGACTAGTCTATTTGAGACCGTGACAGGCAGTCTGATAGTCCCTGACTGATCACAGATACTGGGCGATGTGACGCTCGGTAAATAGCCAAAATAATTGTTAGGATCACGTGACATTTTGAAAGAGACATACAATACTTTCAATAGGTTTAAATGAGGCTTTCAGTTGGAATTCGTAATGTGAATATTTAGTATTCGGTTTGCGCTGAATTTTTCTAAGTGTCGAGCCATTTTATAGTAAGCCCAGGCACGGATATTTCGTCAACTAATAAACAAAACTAATTTTTAGGATCGCTGATTGTTAATTATTCCACGAGTTTGACCATAAGTCTCCTTTGACTTTTAAACAATTCCAATAAGAAAATGCTTGCACCATATGCAAAAGTTGTTCGGAAATTTTAAAGCATAAAATGGAAAGCTGATTCTGATTGGATTCAATTTGATGTTTGAATGGCACAAAAACTTTTTTAAACTACTGTAGTTGAAATAGTCACAGTTGTAGTACTTCACGGGGCTTATATGAAAATCACCAATGAATGAATGGAAGCTGCTGGATTGATTACTTGATTTAAGGTTCTCAAGACCAAGACAGCAATAGTTCCAAGTATATTACTTCATTGTTTGCACTTTGGTGAACCTGCATGGTGTCACTCCTTAAGCCTCTGTGGTGTCTGATGATTTACTGGTGGTTTGGGGTACATTATTTTGCTCGAGATACTTTTTCACATGGGTCACATTTTGATGGTACTGTATACCATTGGCCTCAACAAGAACATTATTACCAGTTTGTTTTCTTTCCCCTGTCTCAACAACACCTTATCACCTCTTTGAACTTTGCTTTCATGCATGTTTCTTTTGAAGTCCTCATACACCTTCCATTTCTCTTTTCTTTCACTATCACAGTCTCTGACTTCATCTTCATCAGTGAACTCTTGATGTTGGGGCAGTTTGGTCCTGATGCGTCTTCCAAACAACAATTCTGCTGGGCTAATCCCAGTGGCCATAAGGGTGTGGTTCACTGGTGCTCGATTCCATTCTCTTCCAAGTACTTCTTGAAATAGTCACTGACAAACTGTGATCCATTGTGCATCCTGAGGGACAAAGGAAGGCCATGAGTGACGAAATCTTGCACAGCATTGATACAATCTACTCAGATGTAGTAGATTATGTAGTAGATTTGGTGAATGCCATTTCAATGAATTTTCAAAGAATCAACTGTAATAGTCAACTATGACAAAGACATAATCACCGGAAGGCAGTGGACCCAAATACATGTACATGTAGTCAGCTGCTAGATGTTGCCATGGTGCAGAAGGCAACTCTGTGCGTACCATTGCCTCTGCTTTAAGCGCTTGTGAAACTAACTGACAGCCATGACAGGTCATACAAACTCCTTCAGCTCTTTGTCAATGCCTGGCCGTCACACTTTGGTGCGCAAGCATTGCTTCATTGCCACAATTCCAGCATGACCTTCATGCGCCAACTTCAGTGCTTGAAAGCAAAGTTGGTTTGGTAATACAATTCGAGCTTTCCAATTGCACTTAATTCACCTTGCACTTGCAGGTACTCCTTGAATTCTATAGCATACCATCTCCCATTCAAAAGACATTCTCATACAATTTTCAGCTCTGGGTCATGTTCAGATGCTCTCTCAATTTCACAAGTAGTCAAGGCAACAGGTGTTGATTCTTGAGCTACCCACTTCACATATTCTTCTGCTTCATTCTCCTCTCTTGACTGTGGAACTGGACACAGGAGACATGACATTGAATGTGCAATGTTCTTGGGCCCTTCTTTACTTGCTAGAAAAGCCGGTAAAATAATAAATCCACAGACAGGATAAAAGTTTTGAAAATAGCATTAAAAACTGAAATCTATGTGCATCCTATTTATGGATAAAGAGATATGAAAAAAGTTTCGTCTATGAAGAAATGAAAAATACATCCTGTTACAATGAGTATTTTACAATGCGCATCGAAAGAAATAACCAAGGTAAACTACAATATCTTGCCAATACCTACTATTTCAGAGTGCACATAAACTGGATATTCTGTTTCTCCAATTTTAAACATTAATTATCCCATACTGTTTACACGAGGATGCCAAATCCAGTGTTCCATGTGTCAAATTTTTAGTAATCTTTTGCGGAGGGATTTATTCTTGGTTTACAGTGCGCAAATCATGCGTATGGTGCATAAGGTTTGAGTAATTTGAGTGTCCAATGTGTAAATCAGTTGAAAAGCATATTGTTTGTATGGTGTGGGTAAAAATAGACTAGAAATGTTGATCTTGTTCGATGCAAAAAGAGTATGAAACGGTTAGAACTCTCGAGAAATACTCCACAAAATAACAAATTTACATATTTTGACCTCAAAATGCGTTGCAAAATTACATGTTTCGAATACAAGGTGGAAGTTTGAAATTTTAAACAATGTAATGTTATTAATATTGCCATTTTCCATGTAGTGCTGATCTCGGAAACGGTTATCAGCCTCGGCCTTCAGCTTCAGCTGATAACCCCTATCTCAGCCCTGATTATTCTGGATATCAAAAAAACCTCATCCAATAATTGTTTATTATTAAACACCAAACGTGACATTTAACCCCAGTCTCCCCTAACTGGCATACATGTATTAGTGATATTGCAACTCAATTCAACTTGACTATAATTACCGTAGCTTTCACTGTCATCTAGCTGTCAGTTCAAAAAAGCAATGTTTTCATGATGGAATATATATTTTATTTGAGTTTCATGATATTTTTTTGGGACATGCACTATTAACATGGTACTGTACATATATTTTTAGAACCGCTGCAAGCCACAAATGATCAATACTAGCACTTCTAGCTACAGCCTCACTTATGATCTTAGATTCTCTTGTTTGTTCTTATAATGTACTAACTGCAAAATTGATGAATTTTTTAGCCAGGTCCTCCTGAATGGCGTGAAGGAATGTTCACGTTGTATGGCAAATGGATGGATGGTTGGGAAACAAGACGCAAAAGAATTCCAGGACATGACTGGTGTATAATCAAACTTGGGATACCTGGAGTTATCAAAGGACTTGATATTGATACTTCATTCTTCACAGGGAACTATCCTCCTAAAGTTTCTCTTCAAGCTGCTTCTCTAGATGAAGGTAATAAAAGGGTCTATTGTAGGGGGTCCAACATCTGGTTAAGTTCCATATTTTGTTCCTTCAAAACTACAGTACAGCCCTAGAATAATGCACATGCAAGAAGTGGTGCAAGAAGTTCTTGTGCAGCAAGCACATGTAAAAAGTTCTGTTTTTGCAGTCTACCCAAAAGAACACTGGAATCGTAAGAAGTTGAAAGTTGTACTACAAGAAGTCGCAAGAAGTTATGAATCTTACCACAATCACAAGAAGGCACAATAAGTACATTTGCTAGTTAAACTGTCCAGGTCTGTGTTTGTGAAAATGCTCAGAGCTTGCTCGTATTGTTTTCCATAACACAAGACGCGTGTTGTGCGTTCACTCTGGCCATTTTAGTTTGAACGACGATGCAGTTCAGTGACACAAGCCCTTCACATGGAAAAGCTCACTAGCAAAGACCTCTGGGATTATGTCACGAGATTGCGCAAGAATGCAGATTTGTGTCGACAAAGAAATCGAGCCCATTTTATAACTCCTGGCCTCCAGCCAAAGTAATAAGTCACTGCAGTGGGAAGAGATGTAATAATTATATTATCTTCACTTTTTGATCATATTGTGAAAATAGTAATTATTGATTGGATTCGCTTATTACCTACTCATGTAATAATTAAGATCTTGAGTGTGTTTGTGTCATATATGGAAAAAAAGCCTTTCGCTTACGTAAAGTTCATAGTCTGGTAGCAAATTATGTGACAATCACAAATTTAAACCTAATAATGAAGCTCCTGAAGAAACAATCAATGTAAAAACTGAACTAAGGTGTAATTGTGTAGTTAGGCTGGGTTTCCATGGAGTTTTTCTTCTTATTTGAACTTATGTGTGACATTTTCTGTCAGGATGAAAAACAAGACGTAAAATCAGCAGCTTCTGCACTTGAATAACTCTTTTAAAGCTGTCATGATATTAAACGAAATTGTGGCAATTTCTCAAAAAAATATCTCATGTTCAACACATTTTATTTGTTTTTGTAGAGCATGCACACTAGTTTCTGTGTCCATTCAGACAACCATATCATGGTTGTCATGTTTTAAGCTGTTCACTCCCATTCACTCATCGTCCCCACCATTTGCATTTCTTCAGCAGCCGTTCATTCATTCAATCACTTCATCCGTGTACAAGTTTTCACTTTATCCATTTAAATTTAGCCATTCACTTTAATTGTTTCACATGGCTTGATTCACAAATCAAATCTACAAACTACCTAGCGTTTACCAAGAGGTTTTGTTCTGCCAAAATCTGCAGTTAAACCTTTTCGTGATGCTAGAAGCAACACCTATTTTCCTGGTACAGCTGTAGCTGCTTGTCAATAACATTTCTAGTTAGTTAAAACTGTTCCCTTTTAATTTTTTCAAAATACAAATCTTCCTTAAAAATTCTATTGCCATTAACGAAAGGAAATAGTAAGGTAACTAATACACAGTCCCTGAACATACCACACTATTTCATATAATTACCATACCAAAGGGGATGGTTACACAAAATTCATTTTACCTCAACCTAGCACTAGACACAAGACTTGTGTCTAGTGCTAGGTTGAGGTAAAATGAATGCATGTAATGCACTGTGCACATTTTTTTTGAAACGTTTCCAAAAATTACATCTTATCTTGCTTATCAAAATTTGATGATACAAAAAATGTCACCATGCTCTTTTTTGAATTCAAGGCCCCTGATGCTGTAATAATGATGTTTGTAGCAGGTTATACTGTTGCTATGGAAACCTATTGTGTCATGAAAATGATATCAATGTAGGCAGTTTTGTGATACCATCATTGTAGGGTAAAGTGTCAGTGATAAAGAGTAGTTACAACAACCCACCACAATCTAAGTGCTGGAAACTGTTTTGAGTCACTTTAATGCAATTTTATGACTACATGTACATTGTATTTAATGTTAGCTTTAACGTGTCAGAAGTATGTTAAATATTTGTGCCATTCATCGGTTAAAAGGTTTCTAGAAAATAAAATAATTTGGTCAATGTAAATGTATGCAAATTGTACTACAGTGGTGCAATTTCAAATTAACGTTGTGGAATTTTGACCTTTGCCCTTTGGATATCTGTCTGCCGTATACATCATGTTCAAGAATACTACCTGATAAATTCATGTCTATGCCCATTTTGATATGACTCAGGCCTCCTACCTGGTACTCACATTGATTTGCTCTAGAACACTGTGATAAAGTGATTACTAACACTGCTCTGTGTTGATCTGTGATTAGGTCAGATAATATTCCCCGAAAGGAAAAGTGCAATGGGCAGTAGAGCTCCTGCTGACTGGATAATGAAAACAGCTAAAGCAACTGAAGTAAGGTTTTGGAATAGTGATTGTATCATTAATTTTCTATTAAGACTCTTTTGATTTAGTTGTACAGGGCTGCAAACAATTTTTTCACCTGAAAGAACATATATCCTACTAAGACACCATCTTGGTTGGACATCTTTTAAAATGAATCTGTCCACCAAATTGGTAGTTAACATCATTACCCATTTCTGTTACACCGCGTGATTTAGCAGAAATTCATTTTACCTCCGTTTGGCTTCTAATTTGGAGAACAGGAAGCTGATAGATTTAGCTAATCATCACGAAACTTGACCTGCTTGACAGCAAGGGATTTCAGTCCAAAATGGTTGACGTTTTATACGAACTTAAAACGATTTTCAAAGATCCTAAAGATACTTTTTGAGGAGGAGGACGATACGAAAGGTATTGAGAAAGATTTACCTTCATCTGGGTCCATGATCATGGAGATTGACAGATGGTGGATGGAGGAACATGAGACAAGTTTGAGAGGAACTGGCACTTACAATACAAAATGGCAGCTTGACTACATGGCACGATGTTGCAAGTCTTTCTTAATCTGGCCCACTTTTGATGATGATGAACGTGAAGAATAGGAAACTGCGAAATCTAACTTGCTGCAACAATAACATTTGCTGATGTTTTGAAGAGAAGCTTCAATACAATTTCCACCCTTGCACCTAAAGAACACAAACACTGTGTCAAGGGATCATCATTTTGATAAAGATTGAACGCATGAAGTTAAAATAACGCCAGCTCCCCAACTCACGTGACGTGACAGCTGGGAGTCTTAACAAGGGGGAATTAGGCTTACTATTCAAAACAGTATTTGTCAAATCCCCTATATACTACTCACACCACGTGCAACAACAATTAGAGAAACCCGCCCTACTAGAATACCATGAGTTCTACAGCTCAAGACCTATCAAGCATGGACCTAGAAGAAATCTTCAATATCGACCCCGTTGTGTTGGAGCAACTACTGGAGCAACCACTGCAGGAGGAGGAACCGCAGGAGGAACCGCCCCAGCACAACCTTGTGGATGTCGACAGCCAAACCATCGCCTACCAGTCTTGGGGCGTTGTACGTCAATTATTCCGACTACGAGAAGGAATTTTGCAACCTAGACCTTATGAAAGGCCGAAGAGGAAAGACAAAACAATGGATAGAAAGCAGGAAGAGCTCTTGAGGTTGTTTGAACCTTTTTTAAGACAAGACTTTCAAGCTACTCTTTCTAAATATGATAATGAGAAAGAAACCGGTGAACAAAACGGTCGTAGGTATGTACGATGGCAGTACAGCAGATCGTTGAATCGTAGTGTAGTGCCAAGAGCGATGGCAAACATTGAAGAAAGGGTTAAAGTCGCATATTATTTGAGATACAGCACATACATATTGCTTTACAGTTCTGAAGAAAAGATGTATATACAGGAATTCTGAGTCAGAGATGCCCCATTCATAAGAGAAAATCATGTAGTGGAAGAATATCTAGAAGATCAAGAGCGACAGCGCTTGGAACTGGCTGGAATTGAAAGACGGAACACGAAATGGAGTTTCTTAAGATTTCATAAAGTTCATGTCAAAGTTCTTCTTTCACGTTCACTGTTACTGGGATCAGGCCAGTTACCAGAATGGTTGAGAAACCTTGCACACGGTTGTGCCATGGTGACGCTGGATTCGTACGAAGATAATCTTTGTCTGTGGAGATGTATCTCTGTGTATAAAGGCTCACGTGTGGATAGATGCACAAGGGTGGCGAAAGCAATGGCAAAAAGTTTCTACAAACTAGCCAAAACATCGTCCGATGCGCCAAAAACCTTGCTAGATGAGCTGGACAAGGTTGAGAAGTTTTTGAATAAAAGGCTTCCCACCTCAGATTGGATTGGAATATATGTCTATTTCCCGCAAAGAGATACAGATGGCACGATAGTGTGGACAATGGACAGAAGCTCGTCGTCTTTTATAAAAAATATCATGACAATCGGTGTCCACTCAGGGCACACTTTTTTGATAAAAGACATCAAAAAGTTGGGAAAGATTTATCAATGCGTGCATTGTTTGCAGCAATTCACAGAAGCTTGTCAAGATGGACACAAAAATATACCTGCATGCGATTATTTGCGATTCCGAGACTTTTGGAGACAAAAACTATTGGAAACAACCGACAGAGATGTTAACGATAGAAAACGCGCAGATACCGATCTCTATTAGCCTTGGAGATATGCTGAAAAGAGAGCCAACCCACATATGTGAAAGAGACCCTGAAGAGTTGATACGCAAGTTTATGGAAGAGCAGGAGAGACGTGCAAAAAACATCTGGGAGCTGGTACGTGCGGAGTTTGTGCCGGAACACATGCATCTGTTGTCAAAAGTGCAGAAAGAAAAAAATTTAAGAATGGTGCAACTGGCCATTTTTGATATATATTGGTAACAATTTTTCAAAATGGTTTTACATGGTGCTTGGAATGTTTTTTTTGGTCCTCGAGGTACTGTTTGAGCGCAATGCTGCCAGCCATGACGGCGGTGAACTTCACATAATTCATAGCATTGCTGCTGGGGTCAGAAGTGAAATTCTCTTCTACAACCTTTTTTGCGATCCAGCCGATGCCGGCAGCTAATCTGGTGAGAACAGCGGCGTCAGTGATAGTCTTGACGAGCTTATTGTCGGACATGGTAGCGTTGATATCAAAGAAAGAACAAAACTTCAAAATAAAATTAATTTATATCTTCGTCCTTGTCATAAACTATTGCACTCATAAGAGAACGTTCGCTCTTTCAGTTTTGAAATCAAACCTTTGTATTCATCTTGAGAGAGTTCGCCAGCGTAATTATCAAAAATCGCTTTCGTGGTCTTGGTCGAGGGGGTGTAAAAGAGAACGATTGCCCCCACGTTCTACCGGAAGGAAGATGTTATGCCTGTCATCTTCTGGGTCAGCACCCAAACACTGATGCCTATATGTTGCGCAGAAAAAGCAAGATGCACCAGCTCGCCTGTACGCCCTTTCACATCTTTGGACGCTGCACAGTCATCAAGGATTATGAGTGTGTTTGTGCCCTCGAAACCAAATCTCACGAACTTCAAAAACATTTCCACCTGGTGCTGCTTGCATGTTATCACGTACATTCTTGGATCATTTTCACCAATTCGGCTGTAGGTCTTGTTGTGTGCGAATGTCGGGCAGATGAGAATAATGTAGTTGAACTTAAAGCGAAAAGGGCCGTCGAGCTGGTCCACCACAAAACTTGATTTGCCTGAATTCATCAGTCCCACAATGAGAGCGTTGAAGGGAATCTTGCTCCGGTCCATGTTCATATTAATACTGCACAGATTCTAATTGTCTGCCTATAAGGTTGAACTGGGAGTCGGCGATGACAAATCATGGCAGTTCACTTTGCCAGTACTTAGATTTCCAGCTGGACCCCGTCCGTTCTGTTCACGAGTCGCGTGCCGCTTCCATGCATTGTTTGGTCCGCCATGGAGCGCATGTCAATCAAAAGACCAAACTTATCACAGGTGTAAAACTAAACTTTGTCAAGTTCATGTTCTCTTTTTTATTTTTCTCTTTCACAAAGAAACGGCGGGCCTCTTCCCACATGTCCTTCCCTTCAATGCTGTTGTGGTAAAGCTTGTTGGGCGATCCGTTAATCGTGACGCTGACTTTCGTTATATCTGGGAAGATGTATTTTTCTGAATCTCTGGCGCCCCTGTCATACGGCTCCACGAACAGTAAGAGGATGGCTTTTAGTGACCTTCTTTGGGCGTTGACTTTGATGTTGACCAAAGTGTCGGTGTCTTTTTTGAATTTCACCACTTCAGAATGTAACACGTGGTCGTATGTCAGCTCTTTGCCGCTGGAGTAAACACCTTCTGCCACGTCCACCAGAGTCTTGCTGTGCATCATTTCGTACTCGAGCACGATGTTTTTCAGCTTATATTTCACCTCGGTTTTTTCAGGGCCTTTGACCACCTGCTAAGTGGATGCAAGGGTAATATCGAATGTGAGGTTGTTGTAAAGGGCCCTGGGGTAGAAAACACCATGGTCGGTCAGGATCTGATGGTCGAGACGGATGTGGTACTTTTTCCCGAATACCTCCTCCAGCTTGTTTTCAGCATCGACACCAGAGGTTTTCTTGTCTCCCACACCTGAGCAGATCTTGCATAGATCCTCGCTCTGAATCCCTTTCGAGAATCATACCTTCTCGCGTTTCCTGTGAAAGGAAAAGGTCTTCAAATGTTTTGTAGATGTCATACCCAACCGTGTCTTGCAGGATTTCGCCTGCAAACTTCACTACAAGCCTGTCAATGAGCACTGGCGTGACGTTCTGAACAAGGAAATTGTTGGTGTGCCCCCCAGAAAGGTCTATTTCAAAGAGAAGCGATAGAGATCCTGGCACCGGAACCTCGTTCGCGTTTAGCTTGTATCGCCAGGGCTGGCATCAGTGCGGTCAAAGGTGATTTGCTTGACCGCGTGCTCAGCCTTCATGGCGCCTAATGTCTTTTCGTTGTACGTTGGGGGAAGTTTCTCTGGAACTGACATTGTATAATACACCGGCGATTATTTTTCTAATTAAAAAAACAGAATTGAAATATATTGCTATGGCGGAAGGCGGCGAAGAGAGAGAGATCCTCTCATGGACCATACAGATGATAAAACAGACGTCGATGGAACCTTCAATTTCCCCCCACCAATGCTTTGAGAGACAGGGACACGGGGATGCTGGATATGTCCAAAATCACTCTTCAGAAAATTCTTTTGAGTGAAGAAGATAAACAAAAAGAAATCCAAAAAGTTAAAGATTTCATCAAAGTTCATTATCCCAACGCCAAACTTGACACTCTGACAATCATATTCTCTGAAAAGAATCTCAATCAGATCGTGGTGGAGGGACCGAGGCGCGGAGAGACCAAAATTGTTTTAAATGACGGCTCTGATTTGGCAAAAGACTTCTTGAACTTGACTTTTGTCAAAAAGGCTCTGGGAGATAAAGCTGAAACCGTTATCAGCAAAAACTCTGCTTCGATTAAAAAACACACAAAAGGAGCTTGAGTCAATGATAAAGCAACAGACTGAAGCGAGAAAAAATTGGATGAACAGAATGAATTGGTTCTGACCTTGAACGATCAGCTGAACAAAGAAAAAGCCAAGATTGCTCAAATGAAAGACTTACCGGAATATGATGAAGAAATCAAAAGAAAGAAACAACTGGCAAAAAATTTGGAAAAAGATTTGAAAAACGCAATACAAGAAAGAAAAGAGCTTGAAGAAAAGGCAAAAAATCTGACTGATCAAGATAAAAAGTATGCACGCCTTGAAGCAAGCCTCGAGGAAGAGATAAAAAACAGAAACGCGATGGAAGAAAGGGTCAACCAAACAAAACTGTTAGACGACCTGAAAGAGCAAGAAAGCGAGCTGCAGTGCCAGAACGCGGAAGATCAGGAAATCATCCAAGATGAGAACGCCTCACCCTCTGACATAGAAGCTGCAAGAGATAGAGTGGCGGAAAGAAATGAGGAGCTCACGCATCTACAAACTCAGATTGAAGAAAGGGAAAGGGTGCGGCCTCTCTCGGAAAGGGTCAAAGATATCTTCAAAAAATATGGTGTGACGGTCACTGCAATTGTTCTTGCCGCTGGAGTCACAATAGGGGTTGTTGTCAGTTCAATCACAAACTCTTTGAAAGCCACTGGTAAAGCTTTGGGGAAAGGCTTAAAAGATATTGGTGCGAAACTTGGTTCTCTGCTGCCCGGGCTGATAGGCTCTATTGCGAGCTTTCTGTTCAAAGCTGCGGGCCAGGCGATTGGGTTTCTGGCCGAGCACACCTGGCTGCTTATTCTTGCTGTGGTGGGCTTTTTGTTCGAAAAATATCTTAAGAAGCGACGTTAACTTTACCGCCAAGGAATGAACAGCAAAGCCCGATAATCCTACTACACCAATAATGACAGCCGTTTTATTTATTTCGTGTTGCGGCGTTGGCTCTATTTTTTTCACAGACGGTTGTGCTTGCTTAGTTTTGGTCTTTGATTCGGCTGTTGCAGCCTTGTGTATCGGGTTGGAAGGATGACTGTTGGGTGGGTTAATTTTTGAAGGGGCGCCTTCCATTAGTTTGAGCGCAGCTTTTTTTGTGTCTGGATTCACCTCGTTGTTTACTCCAAGTTTCATCCCAGATACAACCTGCTTCAACTTGTTGTTGTAACCGACTGTGCTTTGGGTGTTGATTATCATTTGAGCGGGCATGAGCCAGGCATTGGGGGCTACAGCAAGATTGAGCCTAACCTTCACTTCATCCACCACTACCTGGTACCGTTGCACGCTCTAGGCAAGGTCTGGCTGCCTGATCGCGTCTGCCATCAGCACCAGGAACTCATTTTGGGCTTCTTTTGCTCGACCGCCAGAGCCAAGAATACTGCTGTGGACGTTGACCTGTGCGCCCAGGATGCAGTAAACGAAAGCCTCGATTGACTGATTTATTCTTGACAATCCCACCTGCGTCGAACCAGATGCTGTGTTGGGGGTGAACCAGTCTGCTTGACTGTAAGCCGCATCGTCAGGCTCAATAAAAGAAATTAGGTTCCCTTTGCTTGCTAACCCACCTTCATCACTAAATTTATAAAAACCAGGGTAAGATACCCCTGTTTTCATTGCTCCGTGGTCTGTAACACCAATGTATATGCTGCCCAGCTCGTGGTTTGCCCCTCGTGTGAAGCGAAAATCAACGGATGGGTCAATACCGAACTCGTTGCATAGCCTTTTGTAAGAAGCAACGTCATAATGGTTATTGAATTGATTTAACGTCGGATCTTCTGGCAAAGCGCTTATGCTCTGAATACCACCTAGCTGGTACAAAATACGCCAGGCTGTGAAATACACATGGAAGATGTAGAAAGCTCTTATCTACGGGGGAATATCTATTCCACTGTCAAATATTTCGCGTGAAATTCCACACCCTTGTGTCGCACAGAAAACCGCGAAGTTGAGCTGTTGTGGCCAGTATTTCATGTCATGCCCTCCTGACCAGTGTTTTGATTCAGCTGCAGAAGTATGCCTGAGTTTGGTTTTTTGAAATATTTCTCTGAATTTTGTTCTGAAATATTGGTCAGGCGTTACGTATATCTTTATTTCGGCGTTGAATATTTTCTTCAAGCTTGGTGCTTTGCCATTGAATGGAACAGCAGGGATTGGCAAAGAAACTTTTGAACCAAGCGGCATCAGCTGGTATGGAAAACCTCCACTGTCTACCAAACTGAGCACCTTTTTCATGTCTGCACTCCAATATTTTCTGTCTGAACCGAAGACGCTTTGTAATGAGCCTTTGCTTGCTTTGAAAAATATTTCCGCGCTCACATTTCCTTTTGACTCAACTGTTGCTTGGGACACGAATTTACTTTTGTCTGCCTTCAGGAACTGTTTATTGAACGGCACCCACGTGTCTTTCTTTGCCTCTGCGATCTCGGTCTTCCCATCGGACGATCACATCCATTCAAAACGAGTCTTCCACTTCGAAGAAAAGCCCTGCATTCCTGCAGGATATAAGTTGTCTCGCCTTTGACCGGGAAGAGAAAGGTTGTCCATATTAAATATATACACAATTTATTTGTTCATAATAAGATGGTTGTTCTCACCATTATCACAAAGAAGAATGGAGAAGAACTATTTTTTGAAGACCATCTCCCAGAAGCAAACTATGTCAGGCTTTTGAGTTGCTCTTTTTACAACTCATGGCATAATCTGAGTTCTGTCGGCAGAATTTTTTTAAAGAGACTGGGAAAGTGATTGCATCATGAAGGGTATTACAATCTCGAGAGCATCACCAAAGAACTCAAATCCAGTTTTGACGATTATAAGAGTGCAGCAAAATTGGTTTTTGAAACAAATAACCCCAATTCGGCTCTTAAAATCTCAAATACGGATTCATCACAATCTCCCAAAGAAATTTCAGTTGATCATCGTTTGGCAAATTTTCTTGGAATAGGGAGAACTTTAAGGAAAGAAGAATATGTCAAAAAGCTTAACAGCTCGAGCTGCTTCTTTATTTACTGCGATCTCATTGACCCAAGGAAGAACTTTTTCAATGGCAAGAAGTCAAATCTTCTTGCAAAGGTTGACGTCTTATGAAAAAGTCACCTATAACATTGACTCTTCGCAAAATGTTTTCCGTGATGCTTCTACTAGTGAATCCTTCAATCAAATCACTATCAGCGTCAGAGATGAAAATGGCGAACTCTTTGATTTCGAAGGTTTGCCTTTGAATTTGAATTAGAGTTAAATTAATTTTCTTTTATAGGCGATGTCTTCAGTTAATGTGTTACCTCCAAGTGCACCACATCCCGAGGTTGAAAATCAACTCTATCCAAACCTGCCGGCCGACAATTTCCATCTTGACTGAGATAAGCAGAATCGAAAAAGAAATTTCAGATCAGGTTGAGCATTACAGGCTCGTTTTGAAGAAATATAAAAAGGCCCGGAAAGCGGTTCACTATTCCGCTGTTGGTCTTGGCGCTGTCGCTGCGGCTCTTTCTTCTGGGGCTATCGCTGCCTCTCTTACCGGAGTTGGGGTTATCTTTGGCGCTCCTGTGGCCGGCTTTGCGGCTTCCACAGGCTTGGCTTCAACCAGTCTGACAGTTCTCAACAACAAGGAGCGCAAAGTCGATAAACACTCGCATCTCCTCTCTCTTGCAACAGCGAAGCATGATTCGATTAACTGCTGTGTCTCGCAGGTGATGAACGATAACACTGTTTCTTACAAGGAATTCCAACTGATCAACCGCGAAATGCAGAAATATCGCCAACTCAAGGAGACACTGTGCTCACACTTTGTTACGAAACCTTCCTCTTCCCCCCAGCCTGATATTGAAAAAATCTGAGAACAGGTTCGGCAAGAGCTCACAAAAAAACTTGTCGATTCCAGCTAAATTTTGAGCGAAAAAATACAACATTCGCTCTAAGCTGCGTCAAAACAGCCAATTAAATTTTTCTGTAGCATTTGTATTCCACAATGTCTGGTGAACAGACTTTCGACACAGTCGACACACCGGCTCGAGATAGACGAGACTGGCCTTCTTTCGGCGATTTTCGTTATCCTAAAGTGATACTCAAATGGCGTGATATTCCGACTGGCATCTACAAAGTCCTTGAAGTTTTTGATTGGGGGCACAACGGCTATGGGCGGTCTCTTGTTTTGAAACGTGAACATGAAAACCGGTCAATCGTTTTCGTTTGGGCTCCTACTTATGTGGTTTTTGCTCTCGAACAAAATAAAGAAACCAAATACATTTGGAGTATTGGTGTTAAAGTTTCTGGAAATGGCAACACGTTATTTACATATAGTCATGCTTGTATTCTTCCATTTGCTCGCCTTTGTTGTTAACGACTATTTCTCGCCTGAGTTTAACAAAGAAGTTCGTGACATTTCACGACAGGTGGTTGCCGCTTTGTTTGAAGTTGATGACAGGTGTCAATAGATTGAAGCTTCTAGAACATTGCTGTGCCTCCCACAAAACATGGGAAACCACCTTCTTTTGTTTCACCACATTCCTGAGTGCTTAACTTTTTTCCAGCGCTCAGGAATTTTTTCGCTTGAATGGTTTCAGTCTTTTTTGGGAAACCCCCCTTTTTTTTTCACTGCCCTTTGTTTGAGGCTGATGACAGGTGTCATAGAAAAACACAATAGATTGAAGCTTGTAGAACAGTGATGAAATAGATATTTTTGAAAAGGGAGTTTCCCCAGGGAATTACTCATAATAAAAATTCATATTCTCAGAAAACTGCATCATTTTGAAAGAGCCATGGAGAAGGCAAGGTTCGTACAATTCAGAAGTAATTTTTTTTAAAAAACTGTGTAACCAGAGGAAAGAACATTTCAACCAACTTGCAGTGGCATATCCAGAATTGAATCAGAGTTATAACTTCTCTGATGAAGCCAAAGACGAAGTCAAAGACGAAGAGACAGAAGAAGAAGACATACTGGCATACGGCCGAGTTCTGAAAAGATTTGATCGCATATATTAAGTCGCGGCACTGCTGTGCCGGTTTTGGCCCCCCGCAAATGCGTTGGAAAAATTTAATTAGATATCTAAGAAGACGTCACGGCCTTGGTACATAAATTGAAATACATTACGTCGCGGCACCCCGCAAATGTGTTGGAAAAATTTTAATTTCCTCATGTATTACGTGAACAACTACGAATAAATCTTAGCGACCTCACTTTGTGGTTGTCTCATCTTTCTAAATTAGGATAGTGTTTGACTCCATTTTTATAACACACAAAACATATTCCATTTCGGCGACAAGAACCATCAGATTTATAACAAAAAAAGCCATTTACAATTCTTAATCTTTTTTCACAGAAGGGCGCCTCTTCAATAGCAAAATGTACCTCATCCCAGCCCATTTCCTTTCTTTCTCTCAATTTTATTGCGATAAACTCCTTGTAAATTAACTCATGAATCTCGAGAGGAAGGTTTTTAATTGCCTCAGAAATATGAAAGATTCTTATTCGAGTAGCAGCCCTGAGGTATTCGATAAACTTAGTCACACACGTCTTTCCACAGTTTTCTTTCCAGTTTCTAGAGATGGTTTGGCTGTCGACATCCACAAGGTTGTGTTGGGGCGGTTCCTCCTGCAGTGGTTGCTCCAGTAGTTGCTCCAACACAACGGGGTCGATATTGAAGATTTCTTCTAGGTCCATGCTTGATAGGTCTTGAGCTGTAGAACTCATGGTATTCTAGTAGGGCGGGTTTCTCTAATTGTTGTTGCACGTGGTGTGAGTAGTATATAGGGGATTTGACAAATACTGTTTTGAATAGTAAGCCTAATTCCCCCTTGTTAAGACTCCCAGCTGTCACGTCACGCGAGTTGTGCTTTGATTTTTCTTGTTTTTTGTCTTGTTTTCTTGAGTATATAGTTCCAGGTATAATTAAGCCTGAAAGTCGCATTTAGATTTCAACTGCTCCCTCGAGTATCACAGCTGCAATGTTTGAGTCCTGATAATGACCTGAAGTTTTCTCCCGCTTCGGTCAAAAGTGATTCAAAAACGGTTCACATGATCCTCTTTGTCGATAATTATTGACAGCCAGACTTACGTCGAGTAGGCATTAATTACCCATTTGAAGCAGTCTTTAAAGAATGTTGAAAAAAACCACTCCTATACCGCTGTATATACGCAGTAGTAGCAGCCTGTAAACTTCCAAAGCTTCGATTACCAAATGGGTGAAAAAGTCTAACTCGCGTTGTCAGTAATGGCACTTCCACAGTGACCAATCATAGAGCTCTCTGAAAACAAATGTGTCCAATTGCAGGCTTTACATTGCTGCATTTTAGTGAGGCAAAAGCATTGAGCATTATTCAAGCATTTTAGTGGTGTTTTCCCAGAAAATTAATTTTTTTTTAAGAAACTAAAAAAGAAATTATTATTATTAGAGAAAATAAAGACTAAAACTCAAAATTCACAAAAACGGAAATGCCACCCTGATAGAGCTACATTTTATGTGTTGTTACTCACAACACTTGTATGTTTTTGTGAGTTTTACAGTTAACACCATAAAAATTTTAAAAATAATTGTATAATATGCATTATCCGAGCATTTTATGCCGTGTTTAGACTTGAGCGTGCTACCGAGGTATTGGAGTTAACTTACCTAGGTAAATATTTTGTGAGTGTAAATGCCAACTGATACCCTGGTAAACACCGCTCAAGACAATAGAAAGTTAACTAAGGTAAAAGTTCGGTTTACTCTGCGAG
>OMLO01001688.1_pt1 | contig 17226 bp, 11 predicted proteins | sample 1674811 | NCBI WGS metagenome assembly OMLO01 (sample SAMN06265003, study PRJEB25207) | coral metagenome | isolation source: Coral host | place: Mexico:La Bocana,Puerto Morelos, Mexico | collected 2008-11-13 | reverse complement strand
AGCAGTGAGGTCTGTATCAAAACAAGGTCAACTCTAGCCTTGCTGTCATCCAAAGGCCAGGTCACTGAGCAGACAACTGTACAATGGTCTATTGATACAACAACGAGAAAACAAGGACTGACAGCTAAATAACTTACCAGTGATGGAGACCTCTTCCAAAACTTTCTCAGCCAGGGCACCACCAATTCCTAAAGGCCGCAGATCAAGTAGAACCAGGTGATTATCAGATCCCCCAGACACCAGTGTGTATCCTCGATCCAGCAATACCTTAGCCAGTGCTTGGCAGTTGTCCAAGATCTGCTGAGCGTAATGCTTAAACTCAGGTGTTTTGGCCTGCTTAAACGCAGTGCTTAGTGCAGCAATTTGATTGTTGTGAGGACCACCTTGAAGTCCAGGGAACAGAGCAAAGTCAATTTTGCTTCCATAGTCATACTTTATGGGGTCACCATTCTTCTTATAACCCTTGATGCCCTTGCGATAAAATATGACTCCAGAACGTGGGCCACGGAGTGACTTGTGTGTTGTTGTTGTGACAATATCTGCATACTCAAATGGACCTGGGACGACATCACCTGCAACAAGACCACTGATGTGTGCCATGTCAGCCATGAGATAAGCACCAACCTCATCACATATTTTCCTGAATTTGGCATAGTCCAAATGTCGTGGGTATGCACTGATTCCAGCGACAATCAGCTTGGGGCGGAACAATCTGGCTGTTGTGGCAAGCATTTCATAGTCTATTAAGCCAGTCTTTGGGTCTGTCTTGTAAGGCATTGATTCGAAGTAGATGGATGTCGCAGATATGCGCTTCTTTTCTGTCATAAACCCATGTGTCAAGTGCCCTCCATCTGGTAGATCAAGACCCATTATACGGTCATGTGGATTAAGAAGCCCAGTGTAAACTGCAAAGTTAGCAGGGGAGCCAGAGTAGGCCTGTACATTCACACCCCATTTTTCTGGGTCAAGTCTGCAACAACGAAGTAAATAGAGTCAGGCATGTAATGGTATTTGTATATATAGCATGACCTTTGAATGAAAAGTCAGATCTTTGTTGCAATATATTTACTTTTGACAATCATCTAACTTAAACCTAATTAAATTATCATGTTGGACACTTTTCATTCATTCAACCAAAAATTTGAAATATTTATGGGAAAGTTTCCAGAAGAACCATTCATCCAAAAGTTCTGGAAATTCTGGAAGGAAAGTCAAAAACAGAATTTTTGGCAATAAATTTCCAAAAGTTTCAGTTCAGGTTTGTCCTCTTTTCCACAAATTCCAGAAAATGCTGTTCCACTTGCCACTGAAAATTTCAAGAAATTCAAACAGGAATGTTGCTTTGAATATATATTTATTTCTGACTTTCACTTTATGAGTACACTCTTTCTTTGAATATAAATACTGTTTTTCCCACCCAGACTGAATATTCCTATTTTTCTATTTTTACTATTATTCTTGTAATATTCTTAATCATAGTTTATGACAGGTCCGATTAAGGATGCATTGGCTTGTTTTGCCATTTAGAGAAAGAGATAAACTTATATAGTGAAGTAAAAACATATCATTGTGTTGTATTTACAGATTTTCAATGCACACAATTATATTTTCACAATTTCAGCCTCAGGTTTATTCTTAAAATATTAATTCTACAAATTTCAGCCTCAATATTCTTATAAAATATATTCTTCTAAAAAAGAAAGAATGTTGGTCAACACTTGGTAGATTGCCAAATGACTGTTGATTGAGTGTTAATTGAGATGGTGATCAAGGGTTGACCAGGTTTTGATCAGGAGTGCTTATCAATGAATTGCTTGCGCTGTTGATCGTGGGCATGATGCCTTTAGTACAAAATGATCGCCACAGTCATACTGTTCTTTGACTTTCCTGTCTTAACACACCTGTGTTAGGTCTTCATACCATTTGAAATACGTAGGATTGGGCACGACTGCTGACCCTATAGGCTCAAATTCAATATGGCAGATGCACGCACTTGATCGCCCTTGATTGTAATATCTTCATATCTTCTTCTTAATATCTTGTACAAACTTATATCACACGATATTTTTATTTTAATGTTCTGTAACAGTTTGGAGCAATGTAAATTTCTGTAGGTTGTAGCTGTCGCACAAGGGAAAGCAGAAATTGTTTATTTCTCCAATTTTTTCCCTAGAATTTCTGGAGTCAATTAATACGACTCCTTCAATAACAAAAGTGGAGTAATGTGAAACCAATTGATGTAAAATCTGAATAGCCTAAGTTGAGTGTATTTGTGAACACATTTGGTTACTCCGAAGGGTTTGACGAAAAAAGGGAAATTCCGAGGGGGAGGGGGGCTTAATGATTATGGAATTCTGAGGGTATGGAGGGTAACGCATTTTGGAATTTCTGAAGGCAAGGGGGGGGGGGGGGTAAAAATATTGAAGCCATCAGTCGTTGTCTATGGATATTTTCTGGAATTGCCCATTCCCAAACTTCTATGGTTCATTTTCAAATTTCTTGAAAAGGTGTATTTTAATGAATGAGGAACGTAATTTTACAGCCTGCAGTGAGAGTGCCACAAAGTTGACTGGCCGCTTGACCAAACGGGAAAGTAGCCGCAATTTAGCCTTCCGACAACATCTGAACTTTAACCGTTCATTATTCTTGTGTGCAGTGAATGCCTGCAAATTTATGACAATCAATTTCACGATTGCATTTTCTGTACAGCGCTCTGACCTACTAGTCAGTCTGTCGATTCCTACCTTAAATTATTCAGTTTGATTTGAAAACCACCTTGTACATCATGATTTCACAACAGTGCCTAAATTTTCCGAGCGTGACCTCTGACACCTCCACGGACACGAGAAATTGCATAACATGCACTTTTATTTCTATCACACGGGTTCCTCGCTTCGATTCAATTCGAACATATTTGATAACGCTATCGTTTGAATCACAAACTGAGTCACCCTGAACCGATCTCCGAAATATTAGCAAAATATTTTGACTATGTACCGAAAAATGAAATATAGAACACGTGATAAATATAACACGTGTACTTACCGAAAAGCTTCGAGGGCTCTTTTCTTGCACAAGCTTTCCATTTCATCGACAAACTGGTTTCCACCATAATACCTCTGTCCTACTTGTCCCTCGGAGTATTTATTAGTCATAGAGGAACCTAGTGCCTCCATAACGGCCGTACTGGTGAAATTTTCAGAAGCAATGAGCTCGAGTCCTCGAACCTGTCGCTGCTTCTCCTTCTTCAAAATTTCGTAAATCTCAGGATCGTTAACTTCTAAGGATTCACGAAGGAAGTGAAATCCATCTCCACACACACCATTGACAGCCATATCCTGAATAAGCTTATTATCAACCTGCAGAAAATGTCGTTACGCGATAAAAATTTCATTCTTGTTCGATTCAAAAAAAAAATTAGCAACAAAATTATTTATTCACTCATAACGAAGCCACATAACAACTCTGTTCAACACGTAACAAACGAGATGATAAGTAGTTCATTGATTTTCCAAGATTGGCTCTTACCTTAACGGCTCTGCTACTAATAAAATTCTTGATCGAAGATTCCCTCGAAGTGCAATGACCTTCGAAGAGTTGACTTATTTCCCCGCGATCGAACGCGCCAAAATTTTACTTGGGATACACCACGTTGGTTTCACGTGAACATTTATTTGCTCGAGCCCAGATTCCTGGAACATGTCACGCCACACTTTCCCCCGTTCTAATTCTGAGAGGAAATTGAAGATTTCTGAAAGAAAACGAATTCGTCCTCAAAATTACTAGATCAACAGGGTATTTCAAAGTTACCTAGTTTAGACGGATAATCTGTGTGTGTATGAAGATGGGTTTCTGACAAATCATGGGTCAAGACAACTGCGTAGTTGGAGGGAATTTTGCACGCGAGTGGAACGCGCGTGTATTTTCTTTTGGCGGCAAAGCTGCGAAGCCGCGAGGGGATTGGCAAGGAGTCAAACTAATCGCCGATAATAATCTGAAGACCTGAGAACGAGTAATTCGTCAAGTTGACTGAGCTATTTTTTTTATTTTGCTTCGATTTATGGAATATGGGTTCTAAATGTGAAAAGAGCCAGTTATTTTCACCTATGAGGGTCGAGTAAAACCCCTCTGGGTTGGGTTTCAGAAGGGGGGACCTCTTTTGGAAAGAATTCTTACTATTTAGTTTATGTCTGTCAAACACGAATATATTTTGCAAATGAATATATGAAAGATCATATAAACCCCATGCATAAATGGCTGCCAATTAAAAATTCTTTTGTATGCATTTAAATTAGCCTAACTAGCCTCGTTTGAGATTAAAAAATTCTTTTCAATTATCAACTCAAAAACGAGGTTAGTTGGACTAATTTTAATACTTACAAAATAATTTTTAATTGGCGGCTATTTATGCATAGGGTCTATATTTACACTGTGGAGTAAAATAATCATACAGTTGTGAAATTTCGAACCCATGACCTCTGCGATACCGGTGCAGTGCTCTACCAACTAAGCTATCAAGCCAACTGGGAGTTGGTCACAATGTAAGTTCGTAATATAACCGTAGATGACGAAGAATGTAAATGAACATACGAAAGCTCAGTTGCCTGCATCGCAGAGGTCATGGGTTCGAATCCCGTTCACGACTGTAGCTTTAATTTCACACCTGCTTAAGTTCTGTATAACTGCGATGACCTTTCATGTCTTCACGAATATTTTGCTTTTACTGGCTGTTGTTTCCACGATCATTTGGTTTTACAAACAGCATCACCTTCGATTGTTGAACACCGTCAGATGTACTATAGTGACAGTGAGGTCTACTCGCCAAAAAAAAAGGTTGCAAATAGTGCGCAGGTTTTTAATATTTTATTTTTGGCAAGATGCTTTAGCCGTCCGTCTCGCAGTGATTACAACAATGCACAATAATCACGTTAGAAAAGTGATGTGGGAACGCATTGCTTCAAACTGATCATACCGAAGAGCTGAAAGCTTCTTGGGTTTACGTGACTTGTTCTGTAACGTCCGCCTCGTCGCCGTACGTTTCGTATGCGTGTTTTATCAGCTCTCCTTTTCAAATTTTGTGCTTTATTTTCGACTTGATCTTTCATGAAACCTGTACACTGTATTTAATTACATGTTATCAAATAACTTTGCTTTGCTGCTCAGTTTTCTGTGTTATCGGATTCCTTGCCAGTTTAAAGATAACAACAGTCTAATCTCTGGGTAATATGATGATATTAGTCTAGAAGTCCTTTATCAATTCTTTCAGGCCAAAAGAGCTAGAAAACTATATGCGCTTCTAGGAAGCACAGGTCTATGCATCGATATATCACGTGATCGAGTATGCCTAAATTTGACGTTCAGTTCTGTCGCTCTCTCGGGTTAGCCTGTTCCAGGTTCTCGGTTGTTGGGGACGAGCGAAAGAAAGAGGGCGAACGAGATACAAATCTCCTGCTCGTTCTTTTTTTGCTCGTCTCCAAGTACCTAGAAGCTGGAACAGGTTGGATTCAGGAAGGTCTTCCCCGTCGGGGGAGGTAGGATTCGCCGGCTCCTGTCTCGGGCGCAGTGTAAACATCGTATGGTAACCTGAAGCAGTGCAACGCAGGTCATTGCACAACCCTAATACAAACCAAGTAATGCAAGTCCAAGTACAGCATCATGATATGCGAAGCGACTTTGAGATCAAATGTAAAGATGCGTAACAACTGAGTAATCTTTTTTCTGCACTAACATTAGCCTAACTAAAAACTAAACCGTGACAGCAGCGGAGCAAACGAGGGCGAGTCTATGACGCGCCAGTCTGTTTGGCAAGGCCGTATGAATCACACTGGTATAACTACCGGTTTCAAAACAGTGCTGTAACCGCAACCTGAATCAGGAACGTCCATTACGTGCGCCCGTATATTCGAGATAGTATGAGAGAGCCAATGATACTTTTCTGCCCGAGAAATCGTCTACTTTTTAGATATCCCCGGAATAAGAACCGCTTTAAGCCCACCCCCGATGGTGCACAACAGTGAGTAGCCTCCATCCCGTGTAGTATATTCATGGAATTAGGGAATTTCCCCCGGAACACAGTTCTTGTTGAACGCGGAAATTTGAAACCTGCTTGATGACGCTTTAACACCGTGAATGGTAGCGGGCGGATACATCATTATCCTTTCCCAAGTATAAGTAAATTTATTTCAGTGATTCATGTTTGATTTTGTAGAAAGTGTGTCAACACTTAAATTAAACAAAACGGACCAAAATGTCGGCGAGCACGTCATCTGATTAGAAACTGCACGTCACGTTGTCCTCCTTTGTTATATTCAATGATTTTCCGCGTCCATGTGCAACAGGATCCCAAACAGGATGACTATACTAATTATAGGTAGTTCCTCAAAAAATGTTACTTTCATTCAATTCTTCCGTCATAAGCTGTTTTTTATGTATAAAATTTTCACCATCGAAGTTAAACGTGCGGTCGTTTGCGTTGTGTTTGCATAACGTCGAGCAAGATTTTTTATTATGTAACTAATTTCCTATTTCAAAATGACAAAAAGGAAAAATATTTACGGTAAAATCACACGAAGCAGCCTTTTATATACATTTGAAGGGAACCGTTATTCATGTTTCTAGGAATAAAAGGATGTTCTTTGACCAGTAGCAAAAAAATTCACTGACAAGTGTCATTGAATGCAAATGTACTTTTAATTGTTTTCGAAATAAATAATTTTATAAACAGGTTTTTCAATTTGATAACATGCATGCCTACATATAGCGACGTTCTCTCATCGAGGAACTGTAATTTATAATTTGAACAAATATTGTTTAGCATACACACCTTGACTTCTGGTAGCACACTCCACCTATTTTTTCTCGGAAAAACGGTCACTCTTTGAACGTGAAATGTACGCGTAATAACTCGGGGAAATGGATCTTCACCAATAATTCATTACGTCGAAAATTAGTTGAATATAATATAATTCCCCTCTCTTGGTTATACTGGATATTGGTATCGTCTTAAGAAAACTTTTAGTTTAGGAGGAATGGGTAGATGATGAACTCCTTCTCCAATTACATGGCGATTCAACGTTCTTCGACACAAATGCTGCAGGGTAGACACTTCTTTGTACAGAGGCCAAAGAAGCGACAAGTGAGCCGCGACTCTGTCACGAGTTCCTGTACTTGAAGAATTTTGACGAAACGTTCGCCAGGATAGCAGCATATAATAAAACACAAGTTTTACCACGCAGTCGAACCTCGGTGAACCCTGCTGGTTTGCACGGGCCCGGGTGATTGTTCCATTGTTTTGATCTAACGAGAATTTGCCGTCGCACATGACGATCCTTATATTTGTTACTCCTGTTTCTGTCTTCAAGCTCAACGTGAATAAATGCTTAGGGTCTGAGCTAGCCCGTACAAGAAATGCTCCAACTCTTTTGTGCACCAATAAAGTTTTTGATTGATTGGCGTTTATCGCTCCCCAATAAAACCCACTTGTCTGTAAAGTCGCTACTGCAGTGTCAAAATACGATGAGCGCGAAGAACTCTGTGATGATGTTGACATAATCTTTTTCCATCGCTTCCCTGGGTTCTTGACAGTGTTGCTGTGGCTTGTCTCTGCTGCTTCGTATCATTTGCCTTCTTGTTTTCGACGAAGCGAAAGTTTACTGAACTAACACAACAGAGAAATTTAATAAGACTGTAATTCTTCGAAATACACACTGGCGCGTTAGAGCGGAAGACTTCTAAGAATTCGAATATCAAATGAACTGGTTTCTCGGAAAACATTAGTCACGCCTGGGGCATCTAATTGCGTGAGCTTGATCCTTTCTCGGAAAAATTCACTGCTTTACACAATTCTAGCTTTGTTCTATTCAGATTAGCCTACAATAGCTACACCGGAAACGCAAAATAACCTGCCACGCGCATAATAAGGCTAAAAGGCTAAAAATGGGCACCCTATCGAAGCGATAACCAGAGGTAAGTAATCGAGGAGGCCTGGAACATGATAGTAAAAATATACCCGGAAAAACGATCGAAAATAGAACGGAACGCCGAAAACAAACTTTTATGGCACAGAAAAGAAAGTTTACTAGTGAAATTCTTGACTGCAAATTTCTCAAACGGCTTCAGCAGGTAACCAGCCCACAGAAAACGCGCGGTAATTTATTGACATTTTTGCGGCTTCTGGCTTAAAAAACACGGAAAATGACTTATTCCTGAAAGAACATTTTCGGCCAATGTGAACTTTAGCCCTCCCCTCAACGTAAACTGATTACGCAGGAAGTGTATCATCGTCTGAGATCCGGGGGGAGTTAGTGGGGGCAACAACAGGTTAAAAATCGACAAAGGAAAGTTAACGAGAAAGTGAGTCTCTCCAACTTTCCCCCGCCACTTTGACTTCCTCTGCGCCATCCCCCGTCTAATAACTGCCAGAGGACTTCAGAGTTCTTGATCACACATCACTTACACTGATCACGCGCGAGTGCGATTCGCGCCGGCAACTCCCAAAAGTTTATTTCCCTAAAATGAGCACATATATTTGTCGTTGAGAACTTGAGCTTCAATTGAGTTTATTATGAAAAGACAACCATAAATTTCAGCACAAAACACAAATAAAATAAACGATTGGACAAACAGTTGATACATTTATTTCCAAGAACGCTAACCTTGCAAGAAAACGAGTAAATATTTTTATTATCCAACATGCTTCGTAGAGTACAAATAACGCGCGAAACGAGTACAAATATCACACGATGAAAAAAATATATTCGAACTCCCTATTACGGACAGAAGTATCCATTTAATGAATTGGCGGAAATGATTTAGTGCCCAAAATAAAACGACACTCTTAAGCCGAGAGAAAACAAGGGCCTAAAACTTGTTCTTCAAAATAATATCAAAATGGATTCAAGACAGTTCTGACTTAACCCTTATAGTCCCTTTAATGTGAATTAATTATTGTATTCTCGTTTTCATTCTGCAAGACAAGGTAACAAAATCGTATGGGAGAAATTACACTTTCGCCACCCCCTTCAAATTGAGACACGGACTCAATTTTCTTGGTAATCAAAGGATCCACCTCGAGTCAGGTGTTTCTACTTCCACGAATATTCTTATTTTGATCGCGCAAGGATATTTCGCAGAAGAACATCTAACAGAAAGCCCAGCAGGGGGAGGGGACGTCACTTTGAAAATTTCCGGAGGGAAATGGACTGAACAGCAGACGATAAGGAGGTGATTATCTTCCCCCAGGGATCGTCCAGCGAGTTTTGAAGCTTGAAAGAGTTACACAGGTTACAGTAATTGCAAAGCGACAAAACGTGAACACAACCAAATAAGTTCCTTTTCCACGAGAAAATTGTACCAAGCGAATATGATCTCTTGGTTGTAGAGGGTAGTTTGCGAGTGTTTTTTTTCTGATATTTGCCTTCACAACAATACAGGGATCAAGTCGCCGTCCTCCTAACCGTGAACGGACTGGGAAGCAATAAGCTTCATGCGACCCTTAAGAAAAATCGTTACCAAAAAGGTACGCAAATAAGAGCTACATTGAATGGTTCCAAGGCACCTTATCAATCATATCGTGATTAAAGATTATTATTATTATTATTATTATTATTATTATTATCAGGAAAAAACGCATTGCCGATCTATCTTCAATACTCTAACTGATACGAGAACTTGAGGAAATCTAAAAGAGGAAGGTGAGCACTCTACGCCGCGCCTTTTAAAAGGACGTCCGCCCCCCCTTGTGTCTTGGTCTCTCTCCACTATTGTTGTCATATTTACGGCAAAATTACAACCCCGGCCTGTATCCTAGGTGACGGGTCGTCAAAATATGGAATATGCGTCAGCATATGCGAGTCATCATCACCAATACTAAGTTTAGCCACAGCGCCATAACCTGAGTCCGCAACAAACGATCCAACTACATAAATGTCCACCTCATGGTCACATGGCCTCTCATTAGTCACTGCCCTGACTCCCCAGCAAGGCACGTACAGAGATTTTATAACCGTCCATTGCTTTGTACGCGGACAGAATCTCTCCGCCGAGGTTTGAATGTTCGCTAGTTGGCCATTCTGCATTTCAGCGCCGCCAAGCGCGTACAGAAACCCGTGCGCCACAACCACGTCGTGAAAAGCGCGCGCTCTTTTCATGGGAGAAGCAGACGTCCAGCGATTTTTTTGTTGGTCGTAGACTTCGACTGAGGAAAATGCAAAGTTGAAGTTGGCTCCCCCACACGCGTAGATCATCCCTTCAAGTGTTGCCACACCTAGGAAAATGACAGTAGTTTTGTTTTTTACAGAAGCCTCTAACTATCTTCAAGGTCGTGTGTGGCGAGTTCTCCTGTAAAAAGGGTGAAAGGGGGTGTGGAAGGCTCTAAGATCTAATTTATCACGCCAGTCTGTCTCCATATAAAGAAATAATTAACCTTTAGAAAAAACCCACAGAAACCTAAAAGAGATCAGGGGACCCTCATATGTCAAGAATCGTTATCCACCCTTTAAAAATAATGTTATAACTCGATCACACTTTTAATGAAGAATTTAACATGAAATGTGCTCAATACATACCCAGTGCCCCTCTACCCATGCGCATGGGCGTGACCACTTCCCAGTCATTGGCGATTGCGTTATACTTCTCCACGGTCTTCAGTCCCTCTCTAAGATGATCGTCACTTCCACCAATCACATAGATACACCCATTGAGAACAGTGCCTGCCACTTGTCCCTTGCAGAATTTAAGGGGAGGCATTTCAGTCCAGGAGTCCAGCTGAGGGTTGTAGCACTCAACCGAGCTGAGATTTGCACTGTAACTGACTCCACCAATCACAAAGATCAGACCATTAAGCTTGATAACAGCTATGAAGAAAAACAGGCAGGCTTGTTGATATAAGTTGTTGGTTGAACAAAATAATGTAACCTCCTACACAGACATACTTTGGGTCCGTCACACAATTCTGTGGATTAAAACGTGACAAACCCAACGAGCTTGTATGTAAGGTGCTACATGTAGATTTGAAGAGTTGGGTGAAAAATATATGGAAATCTGGCTTATGGGGAGAATTTTCAATGAAGTCATCCAGAGTGAAACACATGAATGCCACTTCTGGCTGGAATTCTCCTCCAGTATTGAATTCCTTTCACCCAAATCTTAAACTGCAGTATTTGAATGATTTTGGAAAGGATGGAAACCAGCATTGTATCAGTGTAACATAAACAAATAAGCATAAACATAAGTCTCAGAACGACTTTTGTGCTAAAGCCCCACTGCCTATGTGAGACAGGCGGCAATGGAGACACGAAAATCTCATACAGAACTACTGTACCTAATGTCTGGATACAAGTGAGAAGAATTTTGTTTTCCAAGCTTGAAAATGAAATGTTCAAATCTAGAGAGTTACCTGCAGATTCTCGTGCAACACACATTGGGGCCATTTCTTGCCATTTATTTTCGTCCTTCAAGTAAAAGCAATCTGCACTATTTAAATAGCTGTCAGGACTGTCAAATCCAGAAAGGCCACCGACCACACACAGTTTTTTAGGAGTTTTGTTTCTAGACTGAGTTCGCTGTGTGTGAATGGTGGTTCTTTTCTCAGGGTGGAGCTGATAAGAATTAATCTCTTCAACAAGAGCATCACAACCTGTACATAGCATAACACATTAAAGGGTGCAATTAAGTTTTAGTTCTTATAAAAAGATTATTGATTCTCAACTTTGGCAACAGTGCTGTAATTTAATTATTGAAGATTTCAGCTTGGCCAAATTTGCCTTATCAAGCCAAAGCATTCCAAAAAGGTACAGTTAGGCATTTAGTAATTACATCTGTTACGCTAGTGATACAGGCTTCATTCACATGATCATGTTTTCACCATAGGCCATTCATACTTTGTTGCAAAAAATCGAACATAATAATAATAGTTGAATTCTTTTACTGTTGTTTTTCTAGTTATAATTATAAATTAGTAGCATATCTTCATCAGAAAAGGCCGTAATCTTGGCAATAATTGTTTTCAATGTTTATTGCAAGTGATAAAAGTCACAGTTTTCTTCTGAAAAAATTATCTCATGTCTGCCAGATCAGTGAGAGAAGAGACTAATATAATGTCTCCTGCAGAGTCTCAAAAACGTTCTCTCTGTGAGAAACTTCTGTAGACAAAATCACTAAATTCATTGGAGCATGATTGCAGGAAAAATACCTTCAATTATTGTAGCAACATGAAACAACAGAGCACTTCCAGATTTTCTAGGAAAATGTGACACTCACCAATTCTCTTAAGCTCTTCAAATTCTGACCCCAAAAATTTGATCAGAAGATTTCTTGGTATAAGAGGAAGTCGTACATTTTTCATAACATCTGGGCAATGTTCAAGTCTGTTGGCTAGATCGTGGTGAAGCCATTCCAAAACAAACTTTAGAACTCCTTCTTCATTGCAGGAAATGTTAAGGTTTTCTGAAGAGACAAGTTTTTTCATGAGGCCTGCAGGTAAGGAGAGAAAACCTGGAGAGAGAAAAATAAACATCACTTCTCATTATTTTATATCAAACTGTCATTGGTGAAAATCAACTCAAACAGTTCATGTTGTCAAATTATTGATCAATAATAACGTCATTGGTTACTAGTGGAATAAAATATTTATTTCACAATAGTCTGTCAAAGATAAAGTGGTCACATAGTGCTGCATTTCTTAGAAATTTTTGAAACGTTATTTTCACATTCCATGATCATACAAGTGAGATACAATTGTCATGCATTATCCAGCATGGGTGCATAAGGGCATAATCAATGATGAAATGAGGGAAGTGCAAAGCATTTTTCTGGTCATAAAATTGTCAAGTTTAAAATCTTATTGAGTCATAAGTTTGCAGTTTTTTTTCGACAAATGTGCAACAGTAACACAGCCTTGTTTCAGTTATTTTTCATGGGTTAAAAAAGTTGTTTCTTTCTTGATTCATTTATCTCTGAGTCATACTGTTAAGCCATTACTTTACTTGAACCTCATGTGATTTCAGAAAATATACATAGCCATACATGTAGCACTGGCTGCAACCCTCCCCCCCCTTCTTCCTTCCATGCCCTTGTCTGACCCTGTTTATGGAACCCTCCTTGCCCTTCATGCTCTGATCAAACACTTAGTTCAGCAGAACAAAGGCAAACAAAGCACCAGACAGAGCACCTAATGTTAATAGAATGTGAGTTAGTTGGAAAGTCAAACAAAAACAATAGATCATGCCTTTTTGAATCAACTGAAAAAAAGCAGCCATGTTTGACAGGTTTGGGGGAAAGGAAAAGGGGTAGCGAGGGGGAGGGGTGAACAGTTTAGAATTCCAAAGGCAACAAGGGAGGATGAGTTTTTTTTGATTTTCTGATTACAAGGGGGTTTAGATGTAAATGACAACCATGATAGGCACCTAATTTATGCACCCCTACTGAGGTTGTATTTTGTGTAATTAAAAAACTAATAACTGATCTTATAAGGTGGAGGGACAAAATATGCAGAGCATGGGCCAATTAAAAAAAAAGTTTTACACTTGTAATCTACAGGTCGGGCCATTGTATTTACAAGTGCAAACAAAACTAGTTAAATAAAAATATTGTTGCAAGTTCAGGTTACAAGTGTCTGACTTGTAATTGCAGGTATAGGACTACATGAGTGTGTAAAAGATGGTAATAATCAAATTAAATACAACTTTTTTGTTATTTTTACAAGAATCCTACTTGTAAAAAAACAAGTGCAAGATATAAGTTTTATGTAACTTGAAAACATTCAGTATGACTTTACAAAAACAGATTGGAGCATCAAAGCATACTGTCTTCTTAGGAAGAGGAACTCAAGAAGCTTTTAAGACATCAAGTTATCCACCAACCTAGGAATTTTGAAGAAAGACAGCTCTTTGACATTGCAAGTTCAAGAGAATTTTGAGATAAGTTCCATCTCTCTGTGGGGGCCTTCGTCCACCAATTCTAATTTTAAGTAGGATTTTCAAAGGGCAGCAGAGATATGAAAATTTGCATTTCAAAAATAAGCATGCATTCAAGCAGATTTTACAATATTAATTATTGTACAGGCTACAATAAAAAAATTATTGTAATTTACACTTGTATCCTGACTCACAATGCATATGTAAATTCCAGTGTATAAAATATGTTTATAGAATCCTTGTACTTTACAAGTGAGACTTTACATGTGTAAATTACACATGTAAAAACTACAAGTGTAATTTCTTTACTAAATTGACCCCTGATCTGGAGGGGGTTGAGGAGGTTTTTAAACCCCACCCTACACCCCATACACTGTGGGAATAATAACTATTCCTTCAGAGCACCTCTGAACAAGAGAACTTCAAGCAATTATTATTTGAAGTTGTCTTGTTCAGGGGTGCATCCTCACAGACCCCTCCCCTGCATCTAGAATCTTGCACCCTTGGTACTCATATTTTTAATGGACCAAACAATCCCATCCCAGCCCATCCCCACGTTCAATCCCTCACCCCACCCTTGGCAGTACCTTTGTGGGAGCTTATATCCACGAAGTTTTTTTCCATGAACTCAAACGCATTTCTTGACAGTTCCTCACTTGATATCACCTCAGCAAATGCTATGATATCAACACAGTTCCTGGTGTTCATTTTCTTTGTGATAAATTCTACACAAATAGTTTCCGCTCCGGAGAACAACAACATGTTCGCCGCCACAAGCACAGCTTTGACATCCGCCAGAGCTTTCAGTTCCATCTTGCCTGTATAAGCAAATTCGACCAAAACCTTCAAGACATTTGACTCCAAGGCCATCTTGATTTTTTCCTCCCTCGATTCTTTCATTTCATTGGTGAACATTGCTTGAAAGTATGAACTACAGGAAGACAAAACAACTTTGTGCACTTTGAAAAGTATTCCGTCGCTACTCTCGAGAGCAACATCGCAAAGGATTTCATTCGCTCTAAACTCCTCCATTCTGTTAAGGCACTGCAGGGCGTGGAAATGTCCCTTGCCGATCTTTTGGGAATTCTGTGAAGTGCCGCATTTGCTTTGTTTTCTTTTGGACGAACTAGCTTCCTCCATATTTGCCCCCACACTTGCATGGAATTAGCACCAACATTAGCACGTGTTCTTTTCTCGCCCCAGCTGACCGCGGTTTTCTTTTGCAATTCTTTTGCTCCACGGCCTCCTGATCATAGGTCAGCTTGCGATCACCTGATTTAACAATCATTCGCTGTCGGGACGCTGGAGATTCAACCCTTTTTAGAAAGGTAAGTTTTTTTTACAGATTTTGAAGAGCAATTAGTTGGCGTAGTAGTTGTTTTGGGTGTCAACCGAAGAGGCTATTAAGCAAAATTTGCATGTAGCTTGGCCTGCGTGACAACGCTTACTGCACACCATCAAAGGACCGTAGCTGAATGATTTTGGGATATTTTCAGAATTTGCAATATCCGATTTCTGTACGGAGTATTCTCAATTGTTCCAAGGATGTTTAATGATTTTACAGTGTCTGGTGTACTAGTTGAACCGTAAAAGCAGTGCGTTGATTTGTTTTGACATGCATGTCACACCACACTGAAATCATCGGGCTGGGCGCACACGTACATAGCTTTAATCACAATAATTCGGGATGTTCGAATATTCTTTTTTCCCTTTAGCTGTAAATCATTTACAGTAACATACTCTAACAGTAAATTAAATTAATTTTTGTCTCCGGAAACGAATTTAACAGCAAGATTGTTGGCTCTCTTTCTATTTACACAAGCAATAAGAGTGTTTCTGTCGAGCAACTATCGGCTGATTGTTCCCTCGTGGAAATTTGATGTTCCTAAAACCAGTGTTTGCCAGAAAAGTGAAGCATCAAGGGCAAATATACTAGTTTTAAGAACATCAAATTTCCAAGAGATCTATCAGATTGATAGTTCCCGGACATAAACACACTATTGTCTTTTTTGGGGTGTGTTCAAATTACAAAATGGCCAAATGAAACCAATAAAAGTCAATGTGGGACAGGGATGTCTGAATGGGTTACCTTTACAGTCATTGAAAGCTAAGCACTGGCAAGTCAGTGATTTTTAGGCTACCCTGAGTGCTATTTAATCTAAATGAAGCACTATTTAGGCAAACCATAATGAGTGTGAAAACTCAGACCCTGAACCATAAATACCTCTTACTAAACCAAAACGAGGATCCATAACTAACAGTACGGACCAAGAAAATAAGGTTAGTAAGATATTTGTTATATCTCTGGATTCAAACAGGGTTTTCAATAAGAATCAAAGCAGGTGGCAGAAATGTAGAAGTAGGCGGCGAAGGGGTTACTTGCGCCCCACGCACAACCTTCTAGGGGGTTCCGGGAGCATGCTCCCCCTGAAAACTTTTAAAATCTGTTCCTCTAAGAGTGCATTTCCTGCATTCTGGGGCAAGAATTAGGTCATTTTTGACAGAACCATACATGCTCTATTTTCTAGCTTTTTATTCAACAGTTTTAATTATCTTGGAGACAAAATAGTCGCCAAACGCAATTTTTTAGTCGCCAGATTGCAAAATCAAATAGGGCCTTGTTCAAAAGTGTTTAAAATCATTTCTGAATTTAATCCAAAAAAGGACTGAATACATAAATATTCAAAAGGAAAAACAAAACAAACACAATATACAGGATTTTGTGGCCACTATCGAATTAATCAAGGAGACACAATCCATAGGTTTACAAAACATGCATAAGGGCTTGCAAAGCATTTCAAACACGATTTCAAACACGGTCAGCCTTTTGCAAGTTTTCCGCTGTGATAGAATCTTTTACAGCAAAGGAAGAGGATGGATTGACTCCTTTTCTTATTTTGGATGTTTTAGAAGCAAAGATCTTCCAATATGCTTATTCTTAAAATTCGAGTAAGTTAATCAAACTAGGCGGCGAAAACGTGTGGAGTAGCCGGTGAATTTTGCCAGCCGCCGGCCCTTATTGAAAACCCTGTTCAAAGAGATGGCGACTAAAACAAACTTTTGAATTTAGCGGGCTGTACACTAGAGTATGGCCCACTAAATTGACCAATCACAGTGCATGTACTAACTGAGAGATAATAATGAGTGTGAAAACTCAGACCCTGAAAACAATGTTCACAATGGAAGTGAATATATGAAATCTAACAATGGAATACTACAGTCTCATCTGAATTTTAAAACTTCAACAACCCTGGGTGACCGTGCTTTTGTTGCTTTGTCACCTAAAACTGTGGAGAAAGATATGAAGACATGA
>OMLO01001687.1_pt1 | contig 17228 bp, 8 predicted proteins | sample 1674811 | NCBI WGS metagenome assembly OMLO01 (sample SAMN06265003, study PRJEB25207) | coral metagenome | isolation source: Coral host | place: Mexico:La Bocana,Puerto Morelos, Mexico | collected 2008-11-13 | reverse complement strand
AGCCCAAGACAGAGACCAGTGGAAGAAAACTGTGGATGAGCTATGCTTCACATAGGAGCCAAGGCTATATATATATATTCATCAGTTCAGCGGAAGTCTTTAAATCAAATTACGTTTGATCGCTATAATCGCTTTAAAAACCCCACTCAGACGTAGTGTTTCTCGTTGCAGCAATCATTAAAACCGCTAATGGGATGCCTTACCTCCCTTGCGAAGATGAACAGATACTCAAGTTCAACCTGCGTTTTGCGGCTTGTTTCGATGATCATCCTGATGATCCTATCATGAGCGTGTACAGTGATGACCTTCAGGTACTGTTAAAACAGTCAGGGCAAAACGACCAAGTTCTAACTTTCAACCAAAGTCCAGACGCAAACCGATAGATTCAGATTTCAGATTTTTATTATTTCACACTATTTACAGATATATTTTACTATCACACACTATTTACAAAAAATTCATTAATTAAAATAAGGAAGATATAATAATATTAAAGCCAAAACAAAATGTGCTCAGTGACCAAAGAAGCATATGCTATCGTGTTGGTCACTGACACGTTAAAAAAAAAGACAAGACACATTAATTAATGACAAAAGTATGCGAATTAAACAAGTTAAATGAATAAATCATATTTAAGTTATATACAGAATTCAGAGAAATTATGCTGAAGAGTGATATTGAGTATTTAAAAGGTATAATTTATATAAGCAGTACGAAGGTGAAAGCAGTACGAAGGTGAAAGTAGAAAGACTGTACCTTTTCAAGTGAAAAATAGAGAAATAGATAAAAAGATACTCTCCAAACTAAGCCAATGCAAGTTTTACCCGTGGTGGCTTAAAAAATTTGGGCAAGATTATAGCTTTCGAACAGCATGGCAATGCAAAATATTACAAAAGAAACACAACATCACATTGACTCGCACTGACTTGCCTTCTCGACTGAACGCGACATCGTAATTGTGCCCTCTTGTAACCGGAGTGAATAATTATTTTATTGATACGTTTGCCTTAGCCCTGAAATTATAATCTATTCAACATCGACAAATTCATTTATGCACGGTTTTTTTCTATCAGACTAACTGAAATGATATTAAGAGCTTTTTATTTCTCTCAATTTCAGCGCTATGGCAATGATTTGAGCTCTTCCGCCCAGTGCAAAGGACAGTTCATCGATTCTATTCGATTCTAAATGCTTCAACATATTACAATGGACAAGACTCTGAAATTGTGTCTCCACAACAATTTGAATTTCCTAACGGATTTCGTCTTAATAGCATCAAAGTACTCTTGGTATACTACGAAGGTTTCTCGACTTCCTTAACCTTAGTTAAAAATAGGGTCTCGCGATGATATTGTGGCCTAAATCTCCAGGTTTTTTGTCTAAGGTGTATGTTAGGATGGGGGAGGGACGGTGGCCTCACGGTTAGCGTCTCCGGATCGAGCGGTCTGGGTTCGAGCCCTGGCCGGAGACAATGTGTTGTGTTCTTGGGCAAGACACTTCATTCTCACAGTTCCTCTCTCCAAAATGGCTGCCGGAGAACTTAGGGGTAACCCTGCGATGGACTAACATCCCATCCAGGGAGGGGTAGAAGTACTACTAATCGCTCCATGCTACAGGGACACTGTTAAGTTCCGGCTTGATGGGCCACTTTGCTCGTATGAGGACTTAACCATTGTTAAATGGCAGTTACTCAACATTTCTGGGCGGTCTGTAAGTCTGTAATGATGGGAAAGTTAAAGACAACATTTTTGATTTGGAAAACGTCGGAACTACCAAACAAAATCATAAAGAAAGCATAACTAACAGTCCATCTGTTTTAATGTAAAAAAACTTTTGTGACAATTATAATACTAGGTAAAACTACTTTTTGGCATATTGTGCTACTCTCAATACTTTAATAGACTACAAAACGTGTATACGTATCCGTGGTTGGCAAAACGTCTCTTTATATCTCTTTGCCATTGATCGCTTATATTAACACCTATTTTTTGGCCTTCCCCTCGAAGTCGTACTAAACAAATTATTTTTTGTGTATTTTTTTCTAGTTTCTGAATCGCATTTTAGCTTTGCAGTCACCAGGTAGTTATTGTTTTGAAATATTTTTATCTTTGTTTTTTGCATCTTATTTTCTTTTCTTCAAGTCAAAGAATTCCAAGATGACTTTATTAACCTCACAACCAATACATAGCCAACTTAATTTATAGAGTAAGCTGTTAACATGCGTTTTGGTCTTGAGGTCCATTACCTATCGATTCGATATTCAAATAAAGGCCAGTCAACAGTATAAAACTATTTTACATATCAAGTGATTTGTAGCAACGCCTTGGTAATAAAGCAATTTTTGGGTTGACTTGTGCATGTGATAATAGAAAATTTGATACGAGATACATGATACCGTCAGAGAATAACTTAATTTGAAAAGTAGCAAGGTTTGTATCGGAACAAAAACAACTGAAGCCCCGCTTCTGCTTAAAGGCCATATCACTAAAAAGATATCAAACAATCAAAAGAAAATTACCCAATTAAAGTTTTTGTCTGTAATTAAAGGCATAGATTGTAAATTTCGAATTCTTGTAATTTGCGTTATTTATATATGCATTCCGCATCAAGCGTTGATTGAGAAACTGAGAAGCAACTTTTTGGTTGTGATAATACTTCACGATGGCCCTTGCAAACTCTTCAAATCCTAATTAAAACGGAGATCTGGCAAATATTTCCATAACACATGCTAATGTACTGTTTCTTCTCTCTCACATAAGATATTTCTTTTTTTTTTACAATACATTTATTCTTTAGAAGGAATTCTTATAGGTTGTAAAATCTTAGCGGCGGTAGAAATGGCCAGGGATACAATAGACAGTTGTTCCTGAATCTTTGTGGTGTCATTAATTTTCAATGCATTCAAGACGCCGCCAAATCTGTCTGCACTAAGAATATGTTGAAATATATCAGGGTTGCTATTCAGCACTCTGGAATCTATAAAAGCCTTTCCCACTTGGGTCAGTTGGTTGTTTACCACCTGCAATGTTGCCGACTCTGTCTTTTCTCCGCCGTTTGTTTCACGGACTACGGACAAAAAAGAATCACACGCTCTAGCAAACTCACGAACGGATCTCTTGACAGCCGACAATCCATCAAGTATACGTTTGTCGTTGGCAAACGACGAAGAAGAGGTAAGACCAGACTGCGCTTGATGTAAGGAATTGTTCAGCCGCGGTAAGTCCAGAGGGATGATTTGGGAGTCCGCTATATCCAAAAGCATGCCTCCCATAAGTAAAGTCATGGCACGGTGAATTTCAAACTTTGAATCAGCAAATTGCTCTATCCAGTAAAAGTTGTCTTCTTGCGTATGATAAGATGGATAAAGTTGCCAACCACCCTTGTCCTTGTCATAGCCAAAGAAATAACTAAAATCTGCAGATGGTATACCTGCCATGAAATAAAAAGGGATATAATCACTGGCGAACTGGTAAGGCCAAAGTCTCGGTTTACCCGGGGCTGAAGGCGTCGGTCCTCGCTTCAACATGACATCGAACATAGATACGTATTTCCCGTCCTCAGAAGGTACCTTGACCTTTTTTGTCCACTTGTAGATAACACTACTGAGCAACGGGCCTGTCTGGGCCAGAAGAGTGTAATTTCCCTGAACAGGAACATCGGTGTTCAAGTACGCGACGCCTCGTTCCTTGAAGACGAAAGAGTTTTCTTCCATCCATTCAACGGAGCCAATCAAGCCAAATTCCTCTCCTCCAAAGTTGCACAGTTTTATGGTTCTCCGAGGCCTCCATCCCTGCTTCAAGAGCCGTCCCAAGAGTCGGCCTGTTTCTGTCAGGACCGACATTCCAGTCATTGCGTCCGCGGCTCCGTAAACCCATGCGTCTCGATGATTTCCTAGAAAAACGTAGCGGTTGGGTTCCAGTCGCCCAGTAATGGTCCCAATCACATTATAAATGGTCCTTTGAACCAGCTGATTGTTGATACTCAACTTGATTGTTCGGTTAGCTTTCTGAAAGCCTTGACTTAATCGCAACGTGAGGTTAAGCTGTTTAAGCCATTCCGCAGGTATCTCATCTCCTGTGAAAATTAATAATCGATACAATATTTCATGAAAAACTAAATTGCAAACTTCATTTGAAGCGAAGTAACGGTCCTATCGCTTTGAAACTTTCCCTTTCCCTCTTACTCAACACTGAAGAGTTTCCACAAATGACGATTATTATATTCTCTCTAAGTAACCTATTAATTAACAACGGGATAATAAGCTACTAAAGTGAAAGAAATTCTATGCGGCACTTGTTTCAGTCGAAGTCCTATGGCAAGATGCCCATTTTAAAAGAATATAGCGCATACCATATTTTGAGAAGGTGGACAGCTGGTCGGAGTTTATAAGAAACAGAAAGCTGTACAGAGGATTATCTTTGAGACAAAAAAAGATACTTGCCTCCAGCTTGCTCTAAGAGCAAACGCGCAGTACCATAAGAGATGGGCTGCAGAAGTACTGGTAGAATATCTTTCCAATCCTTCAATGCCTTCTGATAGATTCCTTCTTGGGAAGGGAAGTTCTTCGACAAGGGGTCTCCAAACTCACCATAGATCCCTGCCAGAGGCACTGCTTTAGAAGAGAGCCATGGCGAGTGAGGATATGTTGAACTCTGGTCTAGGCCATCCGGAGCATATGTCTGTGGGTCTGGGTACATTAGCAGCCCTTTGGCGCCCTTGTTGGCAGCCAATTGAGCCTAAAAGAAGATTTAAAAAAAAAAACAATATTGGCTATTTTTGAATCAAGCCAGCTGAACATTAAATTAACTCAGATATGCAGTCCAAGAAAGCTACTGCCTTCCAAAATGACAGAACCACTCTCTTTAAAGGGCCATCTTACAATAATGACCACTGCTCGAGTATCTAACTTACTTGTTAGGCCTGGACATCTTTTCTGTCAGCTTAAAGAAAAGAGCTAAGGATTCAGTGTCAGCTTATATAAAAGGCTGATTAATCTACACAGAGGCAAAACCAATCAAGTATCCTCTATGTTCCTATCTCAAAATGTTCATATTCCCATCCCTTAGGATAATATGTTTTTTAACATGTTAAATTAGATTGTTTTGTATTATTTGCTATTGAGATAATCCGTCCTCTATAAACCCCTTTCTTGTGAATATCACACTACTATTGTGTAGAATAACGTCTATCTCTTTAACGTATATTTTCTGGCTTGGAACCCGTATTCCTTGTGTCTCAGTTTTTAGTGAATAAACTCGTCCTCTATCTGATCCTTCCATTTTTTTGTTGCCTTGTTTGTCTCCTTTACTTATAACAGAATTGAGTTCTATTTGGCTGAGCGAAGTGAAAGAGAATAGAATCTGATTTTCTGTTTTCACGACTGTGCGTCCTCGATAGGGCATTAATATAAAAATAAACCGACTTAAAAATATGTTCCCATTGATCCAAGGATTCAAATTACAGTCAATGTAAATAGAAAAGTGCCTACCGTTTTAAAGAAACCAAAATAATTCCTTGAAAGTAGAATTGTTCCATTAAGGGTTATGTTACGTTTTTCCAACTCTTCTAAGTCTTTTTCGGTTCCTTGGTTGACGTAGACAAGTTTACCTTCGGCAGTCCCATTGCGAGAATAAGCTGTATAGGGCGTGAACAATGACGTGTTCTTAATTCCAGGACCAGGTGTCACCTAAGAGGATCAAGATTCAAATGTCACTTTTTTACTAAATTTAAAACAATCTGTTACTATGCACTCACATTTTAAACACAGCGGTCATGTTTGATTCATGTTAATTGCAATTAGTACTCAAGGTTGTTTACAATTTAAGCGGAGAAACCAGTGCAAATAATAAGGAAAAATCCCTAGTAGTACGTTCCGTCGGAATTTTCCATTTCCATAAAGTTAACGCCCCCCAATTAACCGAGAGAGCCCAAAATGACTTCGGCCTGATCATAATTCCATGAGAACCGAGACAGCAGTTCTACAAGATAATTATTCCACCCCCCTTGGTTTTTCGGAACAAACTTGGATTTCAATTTTTCCCTGTTCCTCTCAATTCAAAATGTTCTTAGAGGGAAACCTAAAGCTCTATACTAATACAAAGAACATGCAACTCTTTAATAACTGTTCCTAGGATTATTTAGGTCAGTCAATAACGTACAATTTACGAATATCCTACCAAGATCACATTCTCTGCGCGAATAGTAGGCTACTTATTTGATTTATATGACATAAATGATACTCAGTCGCATCAAAAACTTGAGTACACTCTTTTTTTTTATAAGAGCCTTTTTTGTAAGAACGTTGAGGCTGAGATTTACCAAAATTCTAACATTCTAAGAACATACCCCTGGCAAGGAGTGAGAAAACGTCTTTATTTCGCCCATTTGGGCTAACTGCTTGTTAAATGAGCAGCATAAAAGGAAATTGAAAACTGCGGTCTAAACGTACAATAAGTTCAATGCTTAAAAGGAATACCTTAACATTAACAATGTTGTTTCTTTTTACATGATATATACACGATGTAGAACATCTCAACTGAGACTCTTCCTCCTTCTTTTTGTTCAGCACTTTTGAAAAGTTGATAAATCTTCTAGATAAGAAAGTCTTGAGTAACGTGTAACTTAAGAACGTCTTAAGAACATTTTCAGCCTCAAATCGAAAAAAAAATAAGAACACTCAGCCTCAGCCCCAAAATTAGACGTTCTTATAAAAAAAAAGAGTGTATCAAAAACTTGCCGAAACATACATGGACAGAAAGAGTTGGTAAGTGTGAGATATTGCAAGAAAACAGTCTCACCGTTATCTGTTGCGTGATGTTTGAAACTATTTTCCCATTTTCTGCTACGATTGATATGATGTTTGGGTCATCTTCTATTGGATACGACAGTAACACTTTGTAACTGGGGAGTTCCACATCGTCAAACCCGTATTCTCGCAATTTTTGTGCCAGTAGATTAGCGAGTTCATGTTGCCTCTCGGTTCCAGCTAAATGAGGCTTCTGTGAATATAATCTGAGGAACAACAACATCCGTATTTAGTGCTTAGCGCCAGTTCATCACTGATTCGAGGGAAGAGTTCGTTTAATTCTTTATTTTATTCTGACCAAGATTCAATCTTGGACACTTAAAATGACAAACTAAGACCACCCATCCTCCCATTACAATGATGAATGAATGGCGCATTTCAATGATGAAAAAATGGCGCGTTTTGGGTTTGCGCCATTTCATCATTCATCATTCATCATTCATCAGACGTGGTTTTATTTCTTTTTTTTATTCTGACTAAGATTGTAGACACGTAATGACAAAAAGTGCTTATTCCTCCGTATTCGTTCACCTTCACCTCAAGAGTCGGCCCTCGTCTACTTTCAACAACGAGTCGCTACTTTCAGCCTTTGAGGACGTCAAACATGTCTTCAGAAATTAATTTGTCAAGTTCATATCATCAGTACCCGTGACGGTGGTTTAGATTATCAAATCATTATACGAACGAACGCTTCATTTATAAACAAATCAATTTCTAAAGCCAATATTAAAACGCCCCTAAAAAATATAGAAATTAGTGTACGATAGTAAGTCTCACGATCGGAAAAACACGTCTATCAAAATATGTTGTCATGGGAACACGAAATTCCTTTATTGATGAAGTACCACATAAATGTCTCAAAACTTTGGAGAAAATAAACCCTTTGCATAAACTGATGACTTGGAACAAAACTAGACATGATGGGAAGCATGTTACAAAGACAAAGTTAAGTCAAGCTAAACTGCAGGGGAATAACTCAAAAACCGCAAGGTTCATTTCTTCCGCTGGCTCGACTTAAAACACATTTCTTTCGTAAATTATTAAAGTTTTATAGTTTTCTAGGTAACTGTGTTTTAAGTGTTTAAGAGCAAATGTTTACATGAAGGTCATTCCACACTCAGTTTTTGTATGCTTTAAATAAAGAAAGATATATTTTCTTTTTAATGGACACTACCCATACATGCTTGAAGTAAAAATGTATATAATACAGTGTTGCTACACAAAATGAAAGTTAACCACAAGCAGGCGAAAACCCGAGTGGAAATAGACGCAAGCTAGCCGGGGTCGAAATAACCGCAGGCAAACCTGAGTGAAACTAACCGAAAGCAAACCTGAGTTGAGCCAACCGCAAACAAACGGGGTAGAATTAACCGCAAGCAAACTGGGGTGAAAAACCCCACAGGCAAACCTGAGTGGGACTAACCGCAAGCTAACCGGCTGGAAAAAACCGCAAGCTAACCGAAGTGAAATAACCACACGCAAACCTGAGTGGAGCAAACCTGAATGTAGCCAAATTCAAACCAACCGGGTGAAAATATACGTAAGCAAAACGGGGTGGAAATAACCCCAAGCTAACCGGGGTGGAATGACCACGGGCAAGCACATCCGATTGGAAATAAGCGAATGCAAACTTTCTTTAATTTTTAAGGTTTTGCCACTTTGTAGCATGCGGTCCAGCATGCATGGCTGATTTTCTACCTTGTGACAGGGTCTTACCAAGGGGTATATTGTATTGAATTCTGTCAGAGCGAAATGAAAAGAAAAGAACATCCCTCTTGACCCCATACTTCTTCAACCCATTGCTGCTCGTTACTAAACTTCAAACATTTCGTATACTTACACCTGTCAGAGTTTTCGCAAATGTGAATTTTGCTTTCATCTGATCGCTTCCGCCGGCTTTATTTCTGATGGCCGCTACACGCATGTATCGGTGATTATACTTTGATGGTACGTGTGCAGGTGCACAAATCAGGACTTACTTCAAGGCTATAAAACTTTAATTCCTTTGTGTAGTCAGTTAATAACTGTGAAAATTTGAAATTTTTGGGTGACTTAAGCTGCATCCCTGAAAAGCATATGACGTCAACCACACAACGTTTCATGCAACGTTTCATGAAATATTTACTTATTGACGGCCCGGAAAAGAATTCCTAGGTTGTTCATATTTCTTCAATATCCAGTGAAACCATAGTACTCGCGGCGTTTTTCTTGACTACGAAATAGGAAAGTTAGAATGAGGCTTCACCTCGCTGATAACCGCTTAGGATTGCAACGTTATCATAGTCTCACAGCTATCGTGAATTGCCCGAATGCTCTAATTAAGGGCTTCTTAAATTCTTTCCCTTGTGACGAGTAATTCGAGGTTTTTTCCTTTTCAAAAACAAGAGGCACTAGCGTATTTTGTCCATTTCTTCCAGGTTACATTTTACAATGATTCTACAGTTGAGAAAACAAAATAACCAAGCCGAAATTAAAAGGTACGTCAATAATGTCTGTCTACTTCTAGCGTAGACAAACAAAAGCGAAAACGGCACACTTTATTATGCTGATAGTCGTGTCAAATTTCCAAATTTTCATAGCTTCCTAGCAATTGTGCTATTCTTAAATATTAAGTACTTTATAAAACTTTATCTATATGTCTGAGAATTCGTATTTTATTCTTTTTTAAAGCGATAAGCGCCGGCATATTTTTCTCTCCGGCACTTTCCCTCAGGCTATGTTTTGTAATGATTCTTGATTAGAAAACAAAAAAAACAAAACAAAAATTTACAAGGGGAAAACTAATCAAGCTAGAATACCTTTCCTGTTAATGTCTACCAGTGTAGACAAACGAAACCGACAAACGGAGCCGCCAATTTGTTAATAGTAATAACTATAAATACCATCAACAATTCCGAGAGTGTCAACCCACCTCAAGTTTTCCCTCAGTTCTGATGCGCTCACTTCCTCTTCAAACTGGAGAAAGGCTTTGCTGACGTTAAATCGGTTATGGCTGCGTTGGTCATCGGTGCTGTTCGCTGCCGAGTCGTCTTTCTTGTTGACCTTGTTGGTCTTGCTTCCTTTTAAGAAATAACCAAGAAGAAAGCCTCCAGAGGCTGAAATCAAACCGACGAATACAACGATTAAAATAATTTGTCGCTTTCTAAGATGAGATCCCTTAACTGAAATATCTGAGGAAACCGAAGTCGCGAGACGTAATTTCGAACTAGTCAACTCCATTCAGATTACGGCCCGTTCAATAAATCTTGGTATTGCACGGTAGGTCCACAGCAATCAAAACGTGTCCTGCAGTAAATACTACCAGTCGAGAAATGAAATCAGATCAGTCGCAAGCAAGCGGTGGATGTCAAAGGAAACAGATAGCAAATTCTGTCATTTATTAAAAAAAAACAAATGACTTCATTTGGTACGTATGATGCACTTCAAATGTTTTAAATGAAAATATTTCTCCTTGGGGCACTCTTTAAATCCCTTTTTGCTGTAACTATTTATTGGCCCGTTTTAAAACTCCCGCATACCTATCGAATGAGTCCTGCGTGTAAATATATAACCGGCTTAACGGAATAAGACGGTCGCGGTTTGTTCATGAAAAGATAATGGAGGTTGCAATTAAATGAAAACGATTCAGCAAATGACACGGAAAAGTGCTTGAGACTGGCTGAGAATACCATTAACTCTAGTGGGCGTAAATACGTGTTAACAAATCGAACAGAAAAAGGGAAGAAGCTTGTGCGTGTGTGGGGAGATTTTCTCCATACTTTGATTCCTAAAGAACTGTCGACATCTGGCGGAAATATTAACTTGAACAAAAGGTTCACCTTTGCCTTCATTAATTAAAAAAATCAGAAATCAAAAGAGATCACATTCGTTGAGCTACTTCTTTGGAAGATTAATGAGTTGCCGTAGAGTGATTACAGATATTTAAAAAGGAAAGCACATTTTTTTAACGTTATCTTAAGCATGTACACAGAATGGAGCACTTGACCCTCTTCACATGTCTTAAGTCCAGGATTAAGATGTTTGTTCTTCTGATAAATGAGCAAACAATCCTTTTAAGTTTTTTTTGGGACGTTCGGCCCTCATCAGGACACTTTCTACCTATTTGGTGATGTTATTTTCTTCCTCTGCCATTTTCTGAACAGTGTATTTATTATTTAAGGGTAGCTTCGGTTACGACGCGTCACTATTTTAAAAGAGGTTAAGGACTCGGCCTTATCTTCGACCAAAGGGCACTTCTAACTGTCTATACAGGTGTTTATTTTGTGCGTTAATGTTTATTTTGCCTCCACGTCCCGCCTGCTACTTAACTTTGTTGTAAGATAGATACACATTAGGGGAGATTTATATTGTACAAGGACCAACATAAACAAGATGAGGAAGAAAAGATGCCACCTGCTATGTATTGAAAACAGACATATTTAAGGATGAATAGAAGTAATGACAGCTTTGCATTTAGGTATTTATATCTGTCATATTGCAGCGTCCATGTTCAAATTCCTCTTATTAAAGCCACGCAACCTGCTTCCATCTGGGATTTTGGTTGTACAAGTAAATATTCAACATTTAACAAGTAAATATTCAACACTTAAATTCTCAAATCTCTCAGCGCAGGATGTAAGGCCAGCTTCTTTGCCTGTGGTCTTGTGTTTATCTCTAATACCTTATGCTGATGGGCGGAACCGACATCTGTTATGAGCTTAACCAATTTTAAGACCAAACCTCCTTTATTAAGTTTCGAACATCTCAGGTATAGTTATCTTGAAAACACGAAAGCTTGCACTTGAGCAGAAGCACAGTGGGGTCGCACACTAGGATTTCATCCGATACCACTACTAGAGTAAATAGCTTCCGTGCAAATTATCACCCACATCGTGTTTTATCCATGTCAAACAAGGACACAGGAAAGCACTGAATGATTCTATAATTGGTCACATTTTACGGCGTTATTAGCAGACAAAAATCTTAGCTTAGAGTGAGCCCACATTGACATCGAAAATTATTTCAAAGATTTCTGCGTGATTGAAAGGGTCAAGCCCTGCAAAGCTGTAAGGCCGGTAACAACTGTCGAGGGGCGAGTATCAACTGATGAGCTTTTAATATCTGCGAAGCGTTTCTAACACATTACAGTTTAAAAACAGATAAGGTACACGATTGACTACGGTTAGCAATCGGTAAAGATAAATTAAAAAAGAAAGTGGAAGGGGCACTCAACAGAACGTCTACGTGATGTGAACTTAATAATTTGTATTTATTGCGTAGGTTTCATAGGTTAGTACGATTCAATTGAAAATACAGTGTAACTGATTTAGCCGCCATGTTTCACTTATCTTCCCTTGGCTCAAAATACTCATCCGCTCGGTTTTCACCGTTGCGTGAAGTTTACGATGCTGACCTCGATTGGCTGCTTATCGCGAGTCTAACCCGCTTGAAAACTTTCCAAGACGAGAAAAGCAGCGATTACCAAGAAACATATGAGACAGGAAAGCAGACATACAAGACAGGAATGCAGATAGGCATCTCACACAGGTTTACTGAGCTGCTTCCTAGTCGATAGAAGGAAATTGTTAGGAAGCCCGGAAAACCTCAAAGAGGCAAACAAGATTCATGTTGGAAGGTCCTTGGCCCTGCACATCTTTTGTTTTGTGCTCATAAACTATGCATGAATGACACAATCGTTATGTCACACTATGTAACTTTTTCCTCCACTGATGAATCTGATGTCCTCAAAAACGCGCGAAATATAACGTCAGAGGGAAAATGAAAATGTAATACCCAAGTAAAGCCCAACTAAGCAATAATACTCTTATTAGATATCATGGTCCCAAAATACGGAAATCCTGGATAAAGCTATCTATCAGATCCACAACCCATTAATTCTTTCGTGAGCGGAATAAGAAAGGTCAGCCATGAAAGCTATGCTCTGGGCATTTTCGTATACCACCGGTGATTGCTCTTATATCAGATTTCCCAAGAACAAGTTGTTTAAAAGCGTATAAATACATTCTGTTGTAGCTTTTTTTATCTAAGAATATCGTCTTTCTAGCCCACGCTGAATGTTTTTATTTTTCTGCCGATCTTAGCCTGAAAATATTTTGTGAATATTCTTAGATTACAGCCTATGGCATTTCTGTTCTCGAATGTACATGGTGTCTGGATTATGTTAAAGTACTTTTAGAGTACGCCTGCACGCATTTTAACCTTATATGACTCAGATAGCTTTGCCGGTTTTCATGTGACGTAGCCATATTCCTAAATTTAAAATTGCCTTTCCTTCTGAGGTTTTAGTTGCATCAGATTAGAGACCCTATAGCAATATGGCGTTTTACAATGTTTTAGCTCAACGGGGTTCTTCGTTTTGCAATAGGGCACGTTTGAATTCCAAGCTTTTGAGTTGCGTGACTAAAATGGCTGCCCGATAAGGATATCGCGTGGGTCAAAAATGAGTAATCGCTTTGGTGTTTTGCTAACTAAACAATTCTTGCACTAGAGAAAATATTTATTTCAACGTGTCGGAGCTCTAGAGTAATAAGGTTGCGTTTCAATAGCACAACTCAACGACAGATGTTGTTGTTACTTAACGGCAGCCATGCTTGTGCCCCTCCGAGGGGCACAAACATGGCGTCTCCATACAAAGCTCTCTAAATCTGGGTAAAACACTCCTCCGAATAACTCGCGAATGAAAAACAGCAGAGACATAATTCTCGGCAAAGTTGTTTATATATTTGACTAAGACAATATAAGCGAGCCATTTGTCAGCAATGAATATGGCTCACGGCATCACGGAGACCATTGCTAACAACAGTAGTGTAAAAAAATAACAAATTTCGACAAAGCATGCGACTTGCAAATGCTTCGATAAAAGGCAGAAATTATAGAAGTAAAACAACGACAGAAAACACCAAATGCGCTATCTCTGTTAGCCTGCGTAGCAGTCTTTTCCGTTTTCTTTCAGGCAAGCGTGAGTCGCGCGAGGGCTCGGGCTCCCCCCCATTCCTCTTTTTGCTCTCGCCCCATGCGTTCACGTGACTTTCCCTTAACTCTCGCTTTCTCCCGCTGAGAGGAAACGGAAAAGACTGCTACGCAGGCTATGTCTCTGTTTATGATGAGAAGCTTTATTTTTGTAAAATGCTCAAACAACACTTACATACTGTGCAGTAACGCTTTTTTGCTTAGTAGCGACCTCCGCGTCAGTTCAAAACTTCAGTGCTCTGATATTCTCTCCTGTGCGCAGATTAGGACCACTGGAAGCAGTCTAGTCCGTCCAACTTTGACGCTAGCTCGGGCAATCTTGCTGCAAGCGGCTGCAAGGCGTAATAACAGTGGTTCCTTTCAAATACAGCTCAGCATTTCGCATTTTCATCCGCAAGCTTTGAGCTCCTAGTTCCGTAACTGCAGTGCGGCCGCATTCCTCTGGAGTAGAAACTTTTGCCTGCCTTTAGATCCTGATTAAGCGAACTTTGAAGACATCGTTCTTCTCTCAAAACTCACTTGAAAGTAAAACGTAAACCCAATTTCAGATTAACAGCTGTCGTCTCGTTAGCCAATCAAATTAGTTAAGGGAAGGTACGTTTTTTATTGGGGGGGGGGGGGGGGGAGGGGGTATTTTAGAATTTTTCTGCGAAAAAAAAGTCGTGGCCCTCCACCTTTCAAGATGACCCTTCACAAATACCTAAATAAAAACATCTGTCTCCTCCAAGACAAAAATAACCGGAAGTGAAAAAAACTAACCGGAAGTGTTACTCACATAACCACGTCTGCACAGAAAGCAGTTAATTGCGTGGCGTGTGATTGCATGGTGAAAAATTGAAAATGGGCAAAGATGTAGAGGAAAATGCGCTTGTGGTGAATGCGAGGATTTCTTGAGGTCAGGTGGAGCAACTTGTGACTATTGTGGCAGTTTGACGACTCGCCAATCTAAAAAGGATGGCTGCTACTCCTCTAACTCGGTTGGTGGTACATAGGGTCCGGGAACAACTGAAAGTGCAAGTCTAGAGAAGTGGAAAGAAGAAGGCCTGGGATGGTTCCCGAACCCAAAGAGCAATATACTGAATTCTGAAATAGTATTCTGCCAAAATTCTACCTGACGTTTTGGAATACTTGTCCCTACAAGGAACGCTTTCGCCGCTGTTTTATGATAGCCTACAGTAGGTTAGCCTTTGGATATCGAAAAGTCAGAGACGCGACCATTGAGGCACAGCTAGTTGCCACTGTTCTCTGTGAAATTTGCTAACTTGCTCTGTGTCTTCAAGATACGTAGGCGCATGCCGACGCAGCTAAGAATATGTAAAAATGTATACATTTATAGAAATCTTCAGCAATAAATCGACTTGAGAGACTCTTCTAGTTACGTTGTCAATTATTAAGCAATTATAAATACCTCTCTCCTATTAATCAACTATCAAATATCTCAAAGATATTTCGAAATCGGTTTTAGATTCGGAATTCGGAATTCTCCGTTTTCGGGTTGGCCGGAGTGAACACTTTAAAAGAAAAATTTTAGGGGGCAGCACAAGGAGTCTCCACTCCCGTCCCCTCCAATCTGTAGCTAGGATTAGGTTGTCAAGGTTTATGAAAGGAAAGAAAGGGAAATCAAACAATGCAAAAAGTTCTAGCTCTTTTTTGTTTCTTTATTAAAATCAATCTTCGTCTGCCAGGGGCCATTTGTTTAAAGAGGCATTCCTGTAGAACAAAAAGTAAGGAGTATGTTACAAACTAAATTAATTAACAAAGCAAATAAATGGATAAACCAAACCAAAATTTATCTATTAACAGATCACGTTTATTTCGTATTCAGGTGTAAATTTGAAATAAGTATATTTTTAGATGTGAAATTTTAGAGATAACTGTAACCATATTTTAGGTAATCGATTGAACTCCACAGGTCAGTGTGCATATTCAAATCATTTTCATCATTTGTGCAATCTGAATGATATCCGGATGCATGTTTGAGGAACATTTACCATACGAATAAGAAATATATGTCTTTTTGAGGGAATCTCACTCTTTTGATACAAATGGACTCAGCATAGAGATATTCGTCATCCAATCATTTATTTATTTATTTATTTATTTATTTATTTATTCGTTTAGTTGTCTTTTCATTAAGTTATTAACCCATTCACTTATCTATCCATTTGATAACTTATTATTCGTTCATTTATTTATTTATTTATTTATTTTTTAGTCGCTCTTGCTCAATCTATCATTCCATTTACTTTACTTACTAACCAAATTCCGTTTTCTCTCTGTACCTAGTCTTCTATGACGGTTGCTAGTGAGACGACTATTGTTTTGCGGTCTATGTCTACGACGACGACGGCTACGTGGACGGCGAAATGGATCAGACACTTTCTTTGTCCAAGTTGTCATAACTTCTGTCCATTTCTAAATCGTTCACACTTTTGTCAAATGTGCGTTCCTCATTATCAAGATCTTCTACGTCGTCACCCTCGTTGTTACTCTCGTTTTCGCTGCTACCTTCTATGCCTTCATAATCGCTGTCATCAATACCCTTTCTCAGGATGTAGCTTCCTGTAATAGCAAATGAATAATTGTTGACGAACCTTGATCCAGGGTTAATGGTTGTTACTTTTTTAGCTTTTATTTTTATTGTTATTTTATTTCATTTTACAGTCGGTATTATACCAAGTCTTTTTTGCCTGTTCCCTGACTATTCAACACCCAATAAATGTTTGATGCATTTTTTGTTAATCTACTGAGATGTAAGGTGGAATTTACATGTGAAAGACAATTTAGTTCACGAATGTCTGATTAGGAGATTAATGTGTAGATATAATGTAAACATTTTCAGAGATATTTTTCCTTCCAAGGGGAATACAATTCCCTTGAAAGTTTACACATAAAAAAAAGTGTTTAAAATCATTGCTTTGCACCTTCTCCCAAGGAATTTTATCTTTTTAGATTTTCAATTCATCAAACAGCTTGTTCTTAATAGTCTATTAGTTTTGTGTAGAGTGGGTCCGATCATGTGTGATTGTTCAATATTTTTAAAAATGTCCTTTCTCAACGAAAACTCAACCGCAAAAGTAATGCTTCTTAATCGAGGGAAGAACAAAACTTATAAAACTATAAGTTCAAAGAAGGCAAGCGTATCGTAGCGTACCTGTATGAAGAAAACTATTTCTCTTCAATCGGTTTTCGTCTTCTGCTGGTTGAGTTTTATCTTCGCTGATTAGCAATGCGTAGCTTAAGTCTACCGCAAGACCGAACAGAACTAAAAGAACTGCAGTCTTCATTCTCAACTGCGGTTCAAAGCTCAACCCTACTTGCACTTCTTTTATCGATGCTATAGATACTGGACGGTTAATTAAAATACCCGGAATTCCAAACCGGAAACTTTGTTCGAATGGAAAGCACCCATGCATTCCTTCCCAGAAACACCCCCCCCCCCCCCCCCCCCCCC
>OMLO01001686.1_pt1 | contig 17229 bp, 15 predicted proteins | sample 1674811 | NCBI WGS metagenome assembly OMLO01 (sample SAMN06265003, study PRJEB25207) | coral metagenome | isolation source: Coral host | place: Mexico:La Bocana,Puerto Morelos, Mexico | collected 2008-11-13 | reverse complement strand
AAGCAAGTCAGTCAAGCAAGTCAGTTAAGCAAGTCAAGTAAAGAAAGTCAGTAAAGCAAGTCAGTAAAGCAAGTCAGTAAAGCAAGTCAGTTAAGCAAGTCAGTTAAGCAAGTAAGTTTAGCAAGTCAAGTTAAGCAAGGTAAGTAAAGCAAGTAGGTTTAGCAAGTCAAGTACCTTAAGCAGATCAAGTAAGTAACTTACCCAAGTCAAGTCAAGAAAGTCAAGTCAAGAAAGTTTTGGTCAGGCAAGTTCAAGTCAAGCAAGTCAAGTCAAGCAAGTTCAAGTTAAGCAATTTGAATCAAGCAAGTCAAGTCAAGCTAGATAGAGACACGGCTCCTAGGAAACGCCCTTCGCCAAGTCTTTCGGGAATAAAAAATTATTAAAATAATTTTTTTTTTAATAAAATTATCTTAATAAGAAATTATTGAAATAAAAGGCAAGATAGCATAATTAAACTATATTTATATAAGGGTAAAAACTACAATTATTATGAATCCCTTGATCAAGACAGCCCTTATACAAGGCAAAACTCCAAAACCTCTATACATGGATTTGGCCCTTGTACAAGGCAGGAGGAAATTATTTATCCTCCATATTATTGTTTGATATCCTCAGCCACATGCCATTGTCTCCCCATATGTGGTCAAGAACCTGGGGTTGATAAATTTTGCTTGCTGGGGACTGTAGGCTGAGAGATGATGCTTATAAATAGTATTCCATTGAAGGAGCCCTTGCTCAAGGCATATCTTGGAGCAAGCCACATAATTAAGGAGGCAAACATCCATGGAGATCTGCAAGGTCTTGAATGGTTTAATATGCCTTTTCCAAGTAACTCAAACACTTTATCCTGTGGGTGGTGTACAACTTCTTTTCATCTACCTGGTCTCTGCAAATTTCCAATAGGCGTGGCACTAAATACCTGATGTGCCTGGCTTTGCAGCCACTCATTTCAGGGAAAGACTCAAATTTGGCCTTGGGGTTGCAAAAATTGTTGAGGCAAAGCTTGCCAATCCTGTTTAAGGCCTCCACGCCTTATTTTTGGTATTATTACAAGATTTTGTTATAGAGCAATTTGCACCTAGCATCTTGATTTCCAGGCCACCCAGATTGATGGTAAAATCAAAGCAAATATTGGCACAAATGTGGCTGTCACCCCTACTTCCATGATATGGAGCAATGCATAGTACCAATATTCACCCACCACTCCTGGCACTGTGGAAATCAAATGCTTGGTTGGGCAAATCCCAATATGTTTTATCCCAATTGCCCGCCACTTAGCCCCTGCTCTAATATTATGTGGAATATCTGATTTCAAGGCAACTAAAGCAGCATTGGTTGTGGCTAGCCCCCTTTAGCTTATAATCATTCTAAAAATATTCACCTTTACCTATAATGCCAAAGAGCCAGGCACGCAAACCATCAGGGTGTAGGAGTTCATCAGCCATTTAAACCCTGCCCTAGTGCAACGCTTTGGCCACTAATTTGTCCTTGGGCAAGGTTTTGTCTTTAGCTTTGCTTTTATCTTTGCCCCTGTCCAGGGCTAAGGCTTCGCTACCCTTGTCCAAAGCAAACTTGCTTCCAAGGTGATTGCTAGCAGGGTACCTGCCCTCAAACATCTACTTGAAACTCCACACCAGCACCTTCTAGATATAGTGCATGGTGTCCTCTTCCAACTTCTCAGATTTATTGATAGCTGCTTTGGGGATAGCTACCAGCAACATCTAAGACATGGAAACCCTGGAAAAAGTCTGAGACATGGAAATACTGGAAGAAGATAGGAGGGATCGCATGGAGATCACATTGATGGAATCATTCCTTTAAAATGTTCCTCCATCTCCATGCAGCAACATTGGAAGACAATTGGCTGGGTCATTGCCATCATCCATCACAGGATTATTCTCCAGCTTTGGGTCAAGCAAGTCATGCTCTTCCCAAAACTGCTCCAGATGGCTCCAGCCTGCAAGCTGCTCGTTCTGGTCTTCAAAAAGGTTAGAGCTGCTAATCCAACCAAATCATTTATGTGGCAAGAACAAAGCCACAGGTCTCCACTGCACAGCTGTGGAACTTTCCTTTGTGACCACCACTAGGATGTCCACCACATAAGGCTCTGGCATGTGGATTGCTTTCCTTTTGCAATACTTGCTCGTTTGGCCAGCTCCTGCACATCTGGTCTGGAGGCACCACTTTCGGTTGCAGCCAAAGCCAGGGCTTGGATGGAAGGTGGCTCAGAAATATGACAAAAAAAAATATTTTTTTCATGGAAAGATCTTGCTTGGTAAACATCCACAAAAAAAAAATAGATAGTTATTTGAAAGGCAAGGTATTGAAATCCCAGCTGCAAATTGCTCCAGCAATGCCAGACCCAAAGGGGAAAATTCTTCTTCTCCAACATCAATTTGATTTTTTTTTATATTTTTTCTTGTCCATTTCGACATAATTTCTACTCCCTTGCACAAGGCTACCACCTTAATTCGAAAAGAAATAAAACCTGGCCCTTGTAACAAGGCACTAGCCCTTGCTCAAGGCTTAATATACACCGAAAATCGAAGTCCACTTACTTATTTGAGGCTATAAAAAGGACAGCTGCAGATTTATAAATCCGACATATTAACTTTACCAAACACATATCAACCCTAGTCAAACACATGCTCCAATTCCAGCCCAGGCAGGATTGTTTTGCTACACAAGTACTGTAGTTGCAGTTTTGTCTTGCCCTTGTTCAAGGCTTAATTTGCCAAGTTGCGGTCCCTTGTTCAGGGCAACCCCATGCAGATAACTTGTGGAAAATTAAAATCTTTTTAAATTACTTTTGGTGCTACCAATTTTTTATTTTTAAGGTTAGTTTGTTTCAATTTTAGTTTCGGCCCAAGCGCGCCTCCTAGTGGTGAAACGGGTCGCGCTAAACCCTTGGGAGTTTCTAGTTCTTGGTTCAGGTGCATCGGTAGTTGGTTTTGCTCTTTGAGCTACGGTTGCCTACGGTGGGCAGTGTGCTGATGGATCGTTGGGTCAACAGGCTTTTGGATAAAGATGCGAATGAGCTTCGGAGCCGTACGTGTCTCATTGCGGACTATGTTAGGTGTCTGAGGGTTCTCGGGTTCTCTCATCCGGCTCTTGAGAGCATGTGGCGTCAGTTGAGTCTGACGTTGGATCCTTTGGCCTCTCCTGACCAGGCGGTGGCACAACTACGCAGGTTTGTCGATGCTGCAGAGGCTAATCTTAGTGTGATACCCGAGACCTTTCCGAGGGTCGATTTTGTTCAGTCTCTGAATTAGGAAGAGGTCAGGACTGCTCGTAGCATGTGGGGCGATAGGATGCTTCGGGCGGTTTTTGACCTTGGTACTCGCAGGTCTGTTTTTACCGAGGTTGACCGTGATGAGCCACAAAGTGAACCACCAAGTGGATTGGACACGATCTCTGAACGACCTGTGGCCTCTGCTCCGGAGATGGAAGTTGCTTCAGGAATTGGCGGACATGGTCAAGAGCAAGGACAAGCGGTAGAAGCTGTGTCTGCTGGTGGTTCTCAGGTTACTGCTGCAGGTAGTGGTGCTGAAGTGGTTGTTAGAAAGGTTCAGGTCAAAACTGCCTCTAGGGATTTGGGTCAGTGCCTTGTGAATGTTTCGCAAGTTGATGATGGTAACGCAGTGTTTTCTCAGGTGGTCGACTACTTGAAGCGTTTCTGCGAGAAACCGCCTTGTCCACAGGCTATCTTCATTGGTGACTCTCCAGACACTGGGGAATACATTGACAGGAAGGATGTCTTTGTGCATCTTTTTGATGAGGCTGAAGTGCCCACGATTTGGTGTGTGGATGAACCATTGGGTCAAGATGTGGACACTAGGTTGACAGGAGTTGGACGTACGCTAGCGTTGTGTCTTCAGGTGCTAAGGGCACATGGGTTGCTGGCAAGTGGTGACTTGCGTGAATGGCCTCAACGTGAAGTTGTGGTCAAATCTGCGCTTCGTGAGCTTGGTACTTGTGTTGTAGCCATTCCGGATGGTGCTACGCCACTTACAGTGTTCTGTCAGGTGAGTGCTTATTTGGGTCAGGCCCATCGCATCCTACCTCTTCCTAGGTGGGCGTTTGTAGGCAATGACCGGTCCTCAGGTATGTCACTTGATTTGGATGCTGCGTTGGTAGACCAGGTCTTGGAGACAGAACAGATCTCAGTTGAATGCTTGGAACAAGGTTTCGGGCTATCCAAACTTTCAGGCGAATTTAGTTCAGGTCAACCCAAGAAACGTCGCAAGAGGAGACGTGCGTTTTTACGTGGTGGTGATTCAGGTACTAAACTAGACTCCCAAGGGTTAGTAGAAGGGCCTTCCAAACCGCGACGCCATGGATGGGATGCTCCTGAGGCAAGTGTTGTTGGCCGTGAGTCTGGCTGGGACAAGCCTCCAACCGAGGGACAAGTTCTCCCGGCTTGGGTTGTTGAGCTGATCACCGATATCGGAGTTTCAACGGCTCCATTTTCTCTCAAAGCGGAGACAGCTGATGCAGAAATACATACTGGCCTGAGAGCAGGATCTCTTCAGGGACTTTGCAATTTAGGGCAACAGTCGATTGTGAGGTTTTTGAACTTCGTGGGAAATGCCGAGGAAGTTACTCTGCATGCCAAGCTTGCGACAGGTGGAGAAGTCGTCATTGAGATGGGGACGGTGAGGAATAAAGTCTCTGTGGTAGTGCATCGCCTTGCACAAGAGATTGGCAGGGAAGTGATCAAGTTTGGTTCTCCGGACATCGGGGGATGGAATCTTGTTGCTCAGGATGTCTTCCAGGTGGCCACTGGGCAAGTTGTGGTTGCACTGGTCACACAAGTTGATGGAGATCCTGAATTGATTCGCCACAAGAATCTGCGGCCAAGAACACCATCGAGGAGTCCCAGAAGAAAAAGCAACGTAGACCGCTCTAGGCGACAAGTCTTTGGTGCACGACCTCCACTACCTGTGTCCAGACCTGGTCAACAGAGGACATATTATGCTGGTGGTAAGAAGCAACTGCATAGTGATGATGATGGAGGGCACAATCGACTTGATGAATTGACACCACATGTACGTGGTGGTGGTGAGGTTGATGAAAAAGTGGTGACGGTTGATGTACAAGAGGTACGTGAAGTTACTCCCACACTACGGTTCCGTGTGCAAGAAAGCGTTTGTGCGCTTCAGGAAGAGATTGGTGATCTCACTTTTCAAGTTCCTGTACTGAGAGACCCTGGATTAGTTGACTCCAATGCTGAGTTCCTGAGAGTAGCCAAACACACTTTAGCCACTATCAATCGTGTTTTCAACTTGCACGATCGCGTTTTCACCTTTCAAGATGGCTGGGTTGCGGTCCAATATATGCCTTTTTTCCCCCCAGGATGTGCGGTTGAACAGGCCTTTCCCCCGGAGTTTTGGGTTCCAACTGTTTGTCCGTCTTTGCCTCAGGAACTGCATGCTTTTCAGGCGCAATGGGAAAAATGGGCTTTTGGTCAGGTAGGTTTTGACAGAAAGACTAACCTTGTAGTTCAGCTGCAGGAAATTACTGACTTAGGGCTCTGGAAATGTTTTCTTCCCTCAGGATATTCGTGTTATCTGCTCGTGCATAAAGATTACGAAGAATGGGGTCCTTTTGTGTCAGGTGACCGGTTCGTTGCTTTTCAGGTGCTTCAGATTGGATGTTTTCAGGGTTGTCCTTTGATTGCGGTCCCTCATATTGGATTAGGGTCATCTCTCGTCAAACGATGGCCAGGACAGACGTGTGGAGATATTGCCTCAGCGACCTACGAGCTTTTTGCAGGCATTGGGGGATGGCATGCGGGACTGAGACAGTTTGGGGAGCAGGTAGTTGTCGCTGTCGAGATTGACCCAACTAAGGCTCAAGTACTTGCTTGCATGCTAGGGGTTCCATGTGTTGAGTTCAGGGATGGTCGTCCTTTTCATCTTGGTGGCTCCATTGTTCTTGTGGGAGATGTAAGGGACCCGTATTGGTTTCATCTTACGCTTTTGCTTCCGGCCAAACTCGTTCTGTGGAGTGCCCCTTGTATTACTTGGAGCCAGGGTGGAAGACTTAAGGGCCTTGGTGATAAAAATGGCCTTTTGTTACTTGAGGCCATAGGGATTTGTGGCGTCTTTGATCCCTTGGCCAGCGTTGGCGAAAATGTTGTAGGTCTCCTAGATCATCCTGATTGGTTGTTAGTCCAGCTCTTTCTTCATTCCTTGTTGGATCGGACGTTTCAGGTGCACAAGGTGTGTCTCAACCACTTGGTTCCAATAACGCGTACTAGGGTGTTCTTGTCACTTGGCCCTCATGTCATGGAGTTGCCACAGTTTAAGGTTGAGATTGGCATTCAGGCGTGGATGGTGAGTTATGAAGATCAGGTTCTTTACTGCCAACTTACGGACGAGGAGCGTGAGCTTCTGTCGCGTAGAGATTTGTTGCCACCCTCCCTTCGTGTTTTGGCGCCTGGATATCTTTCGGCAAGGCAACTTCTTCAACTTCGGGTGGTTCAGGGTAGCTTGATTCCGACCCTGGTCGCTTCTTATAGGTATCAGTGTTACTTGAATGCAGACCACCTTGCGGCACGAGGCCTTTTTACTTGGTTACTTGACTCGGCCTGTGGACCTAGGTACATGGACGCTTTCGAAGCGGCATGGTTGATGGGATTTTCGTCATCGCTGAAACTTCCGGATTCGTCTGCCTTGGCTATGAACTGCATCGGCAATTGCGTCGCACCTTCACAAGCCTTGCAAATCTTGCATGCGTTGTGGCCTTTTCTCTGCCCACAAAGCCAGGTTCCGAGCTTCGAGCATATGGTAAAATCTATGCTGTTGGGAAAACCCCCTCTTCGCTCTTTACGAAGGTTCAGTTGCAACGGCATTTGGACCCTGGGCTATCACGACGTCGACCGATCTCTGCCAGACCCAAAGTGCTTGTTGGTTGTTGATTCGGTGTGTGCCCCATTCGGTTTGTTTTTGGGAGGAGGGGTCCAGACTGGTGATGTTCTCCTTGCGGCCAATGTTGCACCATGTTGGTCTGATGTCGAAAGACAAATCTTCCTTGAAGAAGATTTTGTTCAGGTGATGGTCTATCTGGCCACTGTTCAGGTCATGTTACGCGACTGTTGTTTCAGGTTCTCTCCTCTCACTACGGTTGGAGAACTGCAGGCGTTCTTTGGTAAGGTCATGTCTGACTACCAGCTTCGTACTTGGAACCCGGATCAAAGTTGTCCCTCACTGAAGCTACTGTTGTGAAACTCAATCTTGCGTTGAAAAGAGGTGTTTCTGAGAGGGTTTTTGTTGCGGTCGGCCTTGATGTTAGGTGTGTTGAATTTTCCTCTGGGGAAACGTTGTCAAGGTTGATTGACCGTGTTTTTCCTTTTCGTTTGGGCTCCTTCATCAAGGTTATCTGGCATTGTCAGGAGCGTGCAACTGTCAGGGTCACGGATGAAGTCACGCGGGGTGCCATTTATCAAGTTTGGTTTCGGGCTGGTCAGTACCTTGTTCAGCCCTTTGGGTTGTTGTGGCTGGATCCCTTCATGCGGATTAAGGAGGTTCAGAGGGTTTGTGAGCTACGGTTCTACAATGGTAAAGCTGCAGTGACCATCCGTGCGAACAATCAGATGTTGCGCCATGATGGTCCGGTCTGTTGGGCCAATGAGCTCGGAGTTTTGAGGGCCAGTATCTTCCCTTTGAAGGGTGGTTTCAAGGGTACGAGTGGTGAATCCAGGTCTGTGCAAACAAGTGGAGCTGAGAGGGCCGATGAAGATGGAGTGCCGGATTCCACCAGGAGGGATGCGAACGAGATTGCCGTTGTGACGTCCAAACAGTTTCAGGTTGAGCCTTTTGGGTTTGTCTGGTTTGATCCGGCTGCAACATTGGCGGAGTTGAAATAATACTATTCTGAGGTGTTTTTCCAAGGACTTGTTGATGTTACCCTTCGTATCAATAATCAGATCCTTTGTGATGACACCTTGGTTGGTGTTGCCAATCGCACAGGTGTGATTCGTGGATCAATTTATCCCATGAAAGGTGGCGTGTTGTCCAACTTGACACCCAGTGCGGCTGAAGAACTTCTTCAGGAACAATTGGTTGGTCATGGGGCTTCTTTGGCTCATGCCAAAAGCACTGCAGATCTTCTTGTCCAAACTGCTGGTTTGGCGACGATCAAAAAAGTCCTGGAACACAAAGACGTCTGGGGACAGTTGAAGAGTTTGGCGACGAAATCCAACATCGTGTTGATTAAGTACCTGGACCGTCCGGTTGATCCATTACAAGCTCGGGATCCGTGGTCGGCGTACAAGGATCAGAAGACTCGTTCAAGAGGACAAAAGGCCTCTGAAAGACTTGCTGCCAAAGAAGACCATGTTCAAGTTGCAGTCGACTTTTCGTTCTTTCACGCCAATGGTCAGGAGCTTGCACAAGTGTCGGTTGAACAACTGTTTCAAGGCGTCTCAGGTTTGGCGACTTGCGATTTTGCTGAGGGTGCAAAGTACATTCGGGAGGTCACTGGTCGTAGTTTGTCTGTGCAAGCTTCTGGCCTGCTGTTTACAGGGGTCCCACCCTCTGACTTTGAGATTGCCAAACATGGCAATGCTGCAGGTTTGGTTGTTCCGGTCTGGCTCAATAGTAAACCGGCTGCTCTCCAGTGTGTCTTGTTTCAGACAGGTGATGTTCAGGTGTCGTATCATCTTGGGAAGACAGGCAAGTCAGGTACCACAAGCACCTCCACCGACTGCACGATGATGATCCATGTCTACAGGGATGAGGCCAGCGAGGAAGGTTGGGAGTCCTTTGAGTCTCTGGCTACGTTCTTGCGTGGGCTTGGTTTTAACGCAACCGCGTACCTCAGGCAAGTGTGGTTTGTTGCCTTCTACGAGCGAAACAGGCGATGTTTTAAGGATAAGGCACAGTACCTTCACGGTTTTCTGAAGGTACCAGACAATCGTCATCTTGAGCTTCTTAGGTTATCAGATACACGTGGATTTTACGCCTCTTCACGCTCCGCCGAGAGGTCCGTTGACCAACGCTACAAGGTCATATGGCTTGATGGGTTGACCTTGGAAGAAGCAAGGTTGCAATTACGTGCAACAGTTGATCACGCAGGACTGGTGAGATCAAAGCGTGGATTTGGGGTGCGTGTTGGAGCTGCGCAATATGGGCTCATTAGACAGAAGCTATTGCCAGGGGCTCCGGAATCCTCTGGAAGTGACGAGGGTGGAGACAAGAAATTCCGATTGCTTGGAGTGCCAAAAGCTTTGGACAGGTCAGGTCTAAAGAAGGTGTTACAGGAGCTTGGTTGGACTGCCTAAGTGCTTCGTTCGCAAGGTTTTCAATGTTGGGTTGTGGCTTCAGCGAACAATCCTCCGAATCGGAGCTTCAGCATCGATGACGTGCAAGTTGTGATCACGGCGGATATGCAGCCTCAGCATCCAGTCGTTGGAGGTGACAAAGAATCTCGTGCTCAAGCGTTTACTTTGGTGAAGCCGGTCTCTTCAGGATACTCAGTACCAGCCCCGGCGGCCAACATGCAGACGGCGGTCGACGAGGCGTCCCAAGCGAAGTTCACCAACCTTGAAAAGAGGTTGGAGGCAGTAGAGGAGAACACTGCGAAGGCACAGGAAAAAACCGACTTAAGGTTGGTAGGTGTGGAGTCAAGGGTTGCTGAAGTTACCACAGCGGTTGGTTCCTTGTCACAGTCCGTTGGGGAGCAACTCAAGGCCTCCCTAGATCATTTCTCCAAAACTGTGGAGGGTCGTTTCAGAGAATTGGCTTCAAATCAGGCTGAATCGCAGAGGAAAATGGAACAGGATCGTGTTCAGCAGTTTCAGGAGTTGCAAGATCTTTTGGCACACAAGTCACCGAAGGTCCGGGCAGTTCAACCTGGTGGTGTTTCCCCTGTGTCGGGACACCCCTGAGGATAGGTATTGCCAATCCGACCCAGCTTCTTGGGAAAGCTGCGGCGGTGGCGGATTGGCAAGTGGACTTAGCCGCCTTTAGTGAAACTTCGCATACGCAGCGTGCGGTTCCTACGTTGCGTCGGGAATTCAGAGCCATTGGTCACAGGTTAGCATTAGGCAGGCCTGTTGATGATAAGTTCCCTGTTAGGCATTCTGCTGGCTCCTTTCGTGGTAAGTCTTCAGGCGTTGTTGTTTCTTCGGTCTTTCCGGTTTACTCCTTTGAGGACAAGCGCATTTCGCCTTGTGTTTGGGCGAGCTCTAGGTTGCTTCATGCTGTGGTCCAGTGTGGACATTTGCCCGTCCATGTTATTGTCGCATATTTGCATCCGTGTGCCTACCCTGGTTCGGACAAGCATGACATTAATACAAGGATTCTGGCTGCAGCCGCCTCCATCCTGGAGGGTCTGCATGGCCCTTCTCTTCTTGTGGGAGATTGGAATGTTCCCGCTGACTCGTTTGAGCCTGTTCGTGTGTTGAGGGAGCAATTTGGTTTCCAGGATGTTGCGCAACTCTGCGCTGATCGGGTTGGTGCGGTGCCTGAGCCAACGTGCAAAGGGGCTACTCGCCATTCCTTTTTGTTTGCCAGCCCTGACACTATCAGGTATGTACGGGCTTCGTGGGTTGGTGCTCATTTTGACCTTGACAGCCACGCTGTTCTCTTTGCGGATATTTGTTTGCCTGCAGGTAACCCGGTGGTTATGAAATGGGTCTCCCCTGCTCCTTTGGATCAGCTCGAGATTGACTTAGAAATGTCCAATGCCACTGCGGTTGAGTCTTCTGAGGACTTGTTGCTGAAGGTTACGGACCATGTTGAGGATGGGGATCTTGACAAAGCAATTGCTGTATGGTCGAACCATGTGGAGGAGCATCTCCTTTCTCATAGTCAAAGTCTTCAGCTGTCGGTTCGGAAGTACAAAGGTCGATGCCAACGAGTGGCGCCACGTTCTGTGAAGTTGGCTCCACCTCGTCTTAAAGCTGGTCGGCCCTCTGATTTCACCCCAGAGGTTTATTCTTCGGCCCTGAGGGTGCGACAGTGGACTAAACAGGTGCGCCGGCTTAAGTGTTACGTTCAGGCTACAGTTGCCATTGAGGAAGGTCGGGGTCGGCCTGGTCTTAAGGGTAATCAGGGTCAGCTTTGAGATGCTTGTTTACGGGCTGCTGGTTTCCCCGGGAGTTTTTTCTCTTGGTTCAGGCAGGCTGGTTTCGTTGACCCTGTGTGTCTTCCGTCTCTCAGTTGGTGTAATGGAGTTATTGGGCACCTTGAGGGAGAAACTCAGAAGCTGGCTAGGGCCTTGTCGTCTGCCAAGTCACAGCACTTTGCAGCGGTAGTTGAGGAGTCTTGGGCCACCGGTGGGTCCCTCCCTTTTCGCCTCATGAAGGAACCTCAGGCACCTGAAGTTTTGGAAATGTCCATCACCAGGCCCGTCAAATTGGCACCGCAGAGTTGGCTTCCTTTCGGTAAGTCTTGGCTCAAACTCAGGAATGCTGATGACTTTCAAGCTGGTGATCGTTTGGTTGGGGATGTTGAAGTTAAAGTCCTGGCCGTGCAAAGCCCGTACATTTCCATCTCTGCGGCAGTTTCGAGGAAAACGGCTGCCTCCTTGGTTAAGCAGTGGGTTGAAGCCGACCCCGATGTGTGGGCTCCTCACTTCCTGGCGAAGTGGGAGTCCTATTGGAAACGGGATGAAGTTGGTGCGCTCCCTGCTGACGCTTTGACTTATCTGGAGAAAGTGCCCCAGGTGGAAGGGGTTAGCGTTGAACCTCTGGATTACTCCTTATGGTTGCAGGTCCTCCAGCACTCCAAAGCCCATTCCATGAGAGGGGTTGATGGTTGGGGTTTTGCGGAACTTAGGCTCATACCCAAGGCTTTTGTGGACATCCTCTTGCTCCTCTTTCAGTGGTGCGAGAAAGTTCAGGCGTGGCCCAAGGTTTTCAGTGTCTGGTTGGTTATACTCCTCAGGAAAGTTCCAACCGGTATTTTGCCCTGGTCATCCGTTAGGCCTATTTCGGTCGCTGCTACGCTTTATCGAGTTTGGTCAAAGATGAGGACGCGTTAGTTGTTGGCTCATGCTCGGACGCTGGCCTCGGTTACGGTCCAGCCCTGCCTTTCCACACGCTCAATTTGGGGCATCCAGGTTGAGTTGGCTGCGGAACTCTTTGTGCAAGGGAAGTCTCCGTGTGGTGTCGTTCTTGACCTCATTAAGGCGTTTAATGTGGTTTGTCGTGCTTTTCTTCAGGCACTAATGGTCAGATTGGGTTTCCCGAAAGAAATTGTCGACGCCTGGTTTGCCTCCATGAACTGTCTCTCGCGTCAAACCCTGGTTGCTGGAGCCGTGTACGGTGACTCCTCATCCACGACGGGGATACCGGAGGGTGACCCGATGAGCATACTAGGGATGTATGCCCTTTGTTGCTTATTCAGGTGGGTTGTGGCTGATTATAGTGCGAGGGCGCTCATTTTCAGCTACGCTGACAATTGGGAAATTGTGGTTGACCAACCTGAAGCCCTGCAAGACCTCATTGTGGTTCTTGACCGTATGACGCAGGTCTGTTTGCTTCCTGTCGCTCCTTCCAAATGTTGGACCTGGGCTTTGAAGGCTTCGGATAGGTCCAAGTTAAAGAATTGCGAGTTGTCAGGTCAGAAAGTCCCAGTCAAGACTACAGGTTGCTGCTTAGGGGCGGATATGAGTTACTCTTTTCGTGTGGCGGCGACTACTCGTAATCAGCGTGTAGCGGCAGGGCACAAAAGGCTTTTGCGCCTTCGAGGTATTCCTACCTCTAGGTTCAGAAAGTGTCGTCTTGTTTTAGGTGGGGTTTTTCCCCAAGCGTTACATGCCTGTGAGGCGTCGTGGGTTCCTGTCTCCGTCTTTGGGAGGTTGCGTTCCAAGGTCGTTCAAGCACTCAAGGTTGAGGGTTCTGGTGTTAACCCTTTTCTGGCTACCAACATTTGTGCACCGGCGAACGTGGACCCTCAGTTTGCTGCCCTGTTTAGTAGGCTGAGACTTTTCAGGCAGTTGTGGAAAGACTTCCCGGTTTACAGACCTATTTTGTTGGCACGTCTAGCGTCTACCGGTTCCAAGTTTAAGACCCCTACGGACCATTTGGTCAGAGCTTTGCAGGATCTTGGGTGGGAATACCTTGATGGGCTCTGTTTACAGGATGAAGCTGGGAGGTCCTTTTCCCTCGTCTCTTCTTCTCTCAGGCACATTCGCTCTCTGTTGGCTTTTCAGTGGGGCAGGTACATTGCCGGGCAAGTTTCTCATCGGAAAGGGCTTGCCTCTCTTCAGGCTGTTGACATTGAGTTCAGTCGTCCTTCAAAGTCACTGCTTCCCAGTGAGAGGGGGCTTTTGGGGCAACTTGTGTGTGGCAGGAACTTTACCTGCGATGCTAGGTCGAAGTTTGCTGGTGCTACCTGTGACAGTACATGTCCACATTGTGGTAAAGCTGAGGATGGAAGAGCTCACAGAGTTTATGACTGCCCGGCCTTTGAAACTGTGAGATGGCACTACCGTGACATTTTCCAAAACGCCCCGCAGTCTGCGCTGCTGTTTGGGCTTTGGCCCTTCCCAGATGGTCTGGTCGAATGGCAAGCCTCCTTGGATTCCTTGGATTTTCCAGCTGTATCTCGGCGGTCTGGCGCTGGAAAGACTTGTTTCTTTACGGATGGCTCTTGCCTTTTTCCTGCTATTTCAGATATCCGTGTGGCAGCTGGGGCAGTGGTCACTCCAGAGGACTCAGGGTATGCGGTGGTCTGGTCAGGTTTGCTGCCGACTTCCAATCAGACTATCCAGCGGGCCGAAATCCTTTCCGGTGCCATTGCGACGGGTGCGGCATTGCATCCTGTTGTGATCTCGGACAGCCTTTACTTCGTCCGTATTGCACGCCGCCTTCATGGACTTTGGTGTCGTGGTCTTCCACCGTGGTTTCCGGATGATAATCGTGACCTGTGGGAGTTTTTCTGGGCGGCCTTGGAAGGTTGTGAGTCTGCGGAGTTTGTGTGGACGAAAGCTCATCGTTCCTTGTCAGGCCTGACAGGTTTAGAGCTTGCCATTGCACAGGGGAATGACGCGGCGGATCAGCAGGCGAAGGTCAGGGTGAAGCAATATCAGGCTTCCTCTGTGCTTTATCGGAGAGTGGTTCAATCGAAGCTGGGACAGTTGCGAACTAGGAGCATGTTGGATGCTTTTCATGTCCATCTTGCTCTTGCAGCGGTCGGTCAAGAGAATGGTGATTTCTGCGCACCGTGTGAAGTTGCTGAGATCAACCTTGTGGGGCCGGCGCGGAAGGCCCCGGAACTGGATCCTCCTTCTGCCGGCTTTCACGTACAATTCGTTGGGCAGGTCTTTAATTGGTTTCGTAACTTGCATTGGTTTTCGGGTTGCTCTGCAGGTGGTCCTTGTGATATTTCCTGGGTCGAGCTGTTTTTGTTTTGGGTCGTTGACAGCGGCTGTGTGCCGCCTTTCTTGGTTGACGGCAAGTGGGTGCGTGTGGGTGTCGATGAGGATGCTGTGTGTTGTGTCCCGTCGGCGTATACGCTTTTTCGTACGTGGCGTCGGGCTGTCTCCTTTGTCCTTCGCACTGGTTGTTTGGTTCCGGGGAATGCTGTTGATTCATGTGGCTCGGCAGTTGGTTTGGGGGCTCGTTTTCCTCTGTCTGGGCTCACGTGGCGGCCTCGGGTGCCTTTGGCTGTCAGGCGTGATCTGTCTGTTCAGTTTTCTTCTCTCCGCTCGTTGCCCTCGTTGCGCCTCCCCCCTGTCTGGTAGGCGTGTTTTGTGGACTCATGGCCCGCAACCCCGCTAGCTATGTTTCCAGTCTCACCTTGACATGAGACGAATGAGCGAGAGTTTGTTTCAATTTTGTTAATACTTGAATTTTCAAGGCTTGATTTTTGAATTTTATTAAAAAAATTTAAAATATTCTTTCCACAAGTTTTTTTTAGGCTTTGCTTGGTACTTGTTCAGTATATCCTTTAGCATTGTCTTGGTCCCACCTTTTGCTGTCCTTTGCACAGGGAAATGCAGCTCACTTGTTTCTAGTTCCTTCTCTAAATCCTTGTTGACCTCCTTGCTTGCAATCTTCATAATCTTAGTCAGGAGCTGCTTCATTATGTCGACCCTGGTGCCCTTGGGTGCCCTTGTCTGCAGGCTTCTCAATGGCAGAAACTTCATCTGTCATTGCTGCCTCTACACCTTGCTCCTCCTTCTTTTCCTTCTTGCTCTTCTTGGCCTTGGGAGGTGCAGAGCTGGACTCACCCTCCTCACTGCAGTCAGGCTTGTCTTGCAAGGCCAACTGCTGCTTGCCAGGCTTGCTGCTTTGTGCCTTCCCAGTCACATTAGCCAGCACCTAGTCTGCTTCGTCCTTTTCACTACCACCCAGCATGCCATGGCGTTTCAGTTTTATCCACTCAGCCACATCCATCTTGCCCTTAGTCTTGGCTTGTTTGGTGTGAGATTGCTGTTCAGTATGGAACTTCACACTCTTCAGCAAACAAAACTGCCACTCATTGGGGTCTTTGGGATCTGTCTTCTTCTTGACCCTTCTTATCGCTTCAGCCAACCCAAACCTCTTCAGGATTTTGTAAAAGGGCACCCAATCTTCCTCATCCTGAGTCCCTGATTTCACAGTCAGCTCAACCAACTCTTGCTGGTAGTACTGGTTGTTCTTGAGCTGCAAGTCTCCTTTCACAAAAGCCTCCAGGAGCTTCAGCCTAGAAGGCACGCTTCCGTTGCCCTTGGCCACCTCACCCCATTGCCTCTCAGCTTCAAGGTCTTTGAAGCTTGACCTGGCATTCCTGAACCTCTGCCAAAAGGCTTCCCTCTGCCCTTTGGTCAAGGTATCCATGTTTTAATTACCCTTTTTCTGCCAAAGGGCAATCTTGTCTTCCAAGCTCATCATGCCTGTTTCATCCTCCTCCTTTTCTTCTTTGGCTGCAGGCCTTTTCGGGTGGGCCTTTGCTTTTTGGCCTGCATCCTCTCCTTCCTTCTTTTCCTTCTCCTTCTTCTCTTTCAAGGCCCCCTTTAAGGACCCCAGCAGGTCTTTTCAACTGTGCCTTTGCCTTCCCCATGGCTGTAGGCCCTTGGACAAGGCAAAAATACTCTTGTTGGAGCAAGCCTTTAATCAAGGTATACCACCGAAGATCAATAGTGATGACCTTGTTTAAGGCTAGTAACAAAAGTCCGAAAAAATCGAAAAAATTGCTAACATCCAAAGATAATTGTAATAGAATGCAAAATTTTCTCCAATCTAATCCAAAAAAATATTACCCTTATATAATCTTATGTAATCTTATGTGAAGCAAGCCTTCCTCATATAATATTTTTTTGCCTCAAAATAAGGCACCTTTTCCTCATATAAGATTATATGATCTCATATAAGGTTTGGTGTTTGTTAGGTGGTTTGGCCATGTTTGTGGGTGTTTTATTTTTTTTGAATATTTTTTTGCTGGGTGGATCCTACCAGTTATGGTTTTTTTCTCAAAAAATATATATTTTATTTATTTTTTCCTAGGGTGATTTGGTGTCCTATTTCTTATTTTTTTCCATATATTCTATTGATTTTTCCTGGGGTGGTTTGGTATCCCTTCTTAGGGGTTGACCCTGACCAATTATAAATTGGAAGGCCCACCTAACTCACAAACCCCAAAAGGTCAGATTTTTTTCCATTCACAGGTTTTGTGTTGCTAGGCCCTTGTTCAAGGCTACTTGTTTTCTGTGCAGGCCCTTGTTCAGGGCAGGCCCAGCTGCAGGTAAACCTTGAAAAAATAGAGCAAACAAAAAAAACAGGTAAGAGCTACTATTTTTTTCATCTGCCAGATTTGTTTAGTGATAGTTTTTCTCCAGATATTGGTATGCCTTTTTTTTAAGCTACAATTTTTCTTAGTGAATATTTTTTGCTGCAGATTTTTTTTTAAGGTTTATACTGGCCCTTGTTCAAGGCTGCACTGGTTGCCAGTAAGGCCTTCTTCGCCTCCTCTTCCAATAGGCCTGGTTGTCCCAATCTGTAAGTCCCTCATTTGAAACTGGCTGCCCTTGTGCCTTCTCCTCCTCCTTTTCTTTTTTTTTCCATCCTTGGACATTTTCCTAGTCCCCACTGGATTCGCAATCCTTTTGGGGAGGTTTGCCCTTAGACTTGATTGTGAGGCACATCTTGTCCTTTACCATCACTGGCACCTCTTCCACCTCTTCTTCTTTAGGTTCTGCTTTCTCCTGGGGCAGCTGGGGTGTTTCTTCCACCTCCTCCTCTTCAAAGCTTTCATATTCTGTTTCTTCTTCTGGAGGTACAGCAGGGACAGGATC
>OMLO01001685.1_pt1 | contig 17232 bp, 7 predicted proteins | sample 1674811 | NCBI WGS metagenome assembly OMLO01 (sample SAMN06265003, study PRJEB25207) | coral metagenome | isolation source: Coral host | place: Mexico:La Bocana,Puerto Morelos, Mexico | collected 2008-11-13 | reverse complement strand
ATTCAAGGCCCTTTTTAATACCCGAATGAAGATTTTCCTACCCTTTCATATACCTAAACTTTTGAAATCCCTACCCTGAAGCCTGAAAAAGGCACCCCTTTCGGGCGGAGCCTCCCCGTATAGGCCAATATAGGGGGTAGCCCCCCCCCCGGGGTTTGGCGCAAAATTTTTTGATACAAACATTATAAACACGTGAAAAAACCCATGATTGTAATTGTACTAATTATGTCACCCATGATATTAAATCTAATAATAGTGTTAATAATAATTTAATCATTTACATTTATATTGCGCAGGTTAGAGGAAATAAATGATCACCAGCGCATTACAAATTAAAGTGAGCTATAAAAACAATAAGAACTAAAAAGTGTTGTAAATTATAATGTGAAATGAGCTAAAAACTACAATTAAATTTTACTAGATGCAACTAAATAAAAAATATTAATATTCTAATTAAATCATAGTTGTAAAAGCTAAGCGGTTTATTAATATATTAAATGGTATTAATCAAATAGTATTGCGTTTTGGCAAAATTCAAACAATTAGAATTTGGACAAAATCCGTGTGAAATTATTTTTAATTCTTTTTTCACTCATCACTATTTGGTTACCAATACACATTTAAAAAAATATACCTGGAATATCAGTGGGTTGACAACAGTCAGATATACCTGGAGATCAAAGTGGAGTAACTGTCAGTTGAGATGTGACGTCAAATTTAAATCACGTTACTTAAAATTGTGGTAAGTAAATAATGAAAGTCTTCATCCTAAATTTCTCTTTAAGAGCGTGTCTTTTCCTTTTTTCAATACAGCAGAATCAAACTTAAACACTTTGAGGCAAAACAAAATACTTATAAGAAAGCTAGAGACAGAAATTGCTTTGGTTTGGTTTCAGCCTGACTGGATCCTTAGGCTGTGTTAAACATGGCATGCCAGATCGGTCAGTGGGAAGAGGTCACAGGGTGGGGGAGCTCTCATGAACGGTGAGTGGGGGTGCTCACTCCAAAATTTAAAAAAAGCCCCAAGAGATACCCCGATCCAGTTTTGTGGGTGTGGCTTTAATTGTTTTTCACCCTCAAGGGGTACCTATATGAAAAAAACACATTATCTTCTGTTTTAATTTTTGAGCTCAATACCCTTGAAGGTGCCATAAATTTAAAGCTGAATCACTGTAGACCTTTTGAGGCTGAACACCAAGAGGTATGAAAGTCACTTTTTTAACCCCTGCAAAGTATGAAAAGCACTTCGCCCTTTTTATATCAGGGAGTTGCCCCCTCTAGCGGGGAGGGGGACAAGAGAAAAGAATGAGAAAAGATCAGCCTTCAGGTTTCTGGAACCAATATCCCACCCTTTCAAACATACAGTCAATCCTTAACCTTCAGCAACATGCATGGTGTTAAGTAGTATATTATCAACTAAGTAACAAATTAAGCACCAGAGCACCAGATAGCACATTAATTGTTAAAAACTACTTTTTACTTAAAGATAGCTTACCAAGGTGATCATAGCACAACAGACAATAAGAATTAATGAGAGTGTAATGTTGTGTTGCCGTGGGCGATAGGAACAGTGCCAGCTGAGCCAAAAAGAAAATGAACAATTGACAAGTGTACACAACATCAAGCAAAAAGCTATAGGTCACCTAATGCGCGGCATTTTATAATAACTTGGATATTTTCTAATTAAGCTTGTCATTTAAGCTTGAACAATACCTGCCCAGAAACCTCTGACTGTTTAAATAAAATTAAATTATTTTTCTTTAAAATATGAAAAAAATACTCTTTTATGTTAAAGAAATAAATGTAGTTGATAGATATGAGTGCAATGTTGAGTTAGTAAGCAGGCTAGAATGTTTAAGAACTCGAGAAGAATACAGAGGTACAGTACAAGAAATAACTCAGCGCTTATGTCACTCAACAATGCCAAATACTTCATAGACTATATATTTTTTATATATATAAATTGTGACAAGAAACTTTTGATCACCAAATAAATCCAACATAGCTTGGGGTATATGTACAGATTGCGTACCTCTCTATACATAAAGCATAACTGAGAGTAACAGTAAGTATAACACGGGCTTGCAGGCTTGTAATGAAGCTATAATTAAAAATAAACTGAAAGTGACCAAAGGAAGCCATGCATGCAATTCTTTGAACGTTGTACAACTTATTATCTTTTTATTTTATTATGTAAATTATAATTTAGAGAAACAGTTCAGACAACTTACATGCAAAATATTAACACACAAGTTCCATAAATCATTGGAAGTTCATCAAGAAGCTGCAGTAGACAAAATATTTTTCATTAAAAATCAATGAGTAATGAAGTAAGCAAAAGTAGGTGAAAAAATATCCACAAGAGAAAAACGGATACACAAAGGATTAAATTCTATATATATTTCTTACCTGCATTTCATATAACAGTGTAGCATGAAAACAAAATGAGCCTATTCCCACAACTGAAATTATAGAAATATTTATTTTAATAGAAAAGAAAGGATAGAAATGTTACCTTATAATAATAATAATAATAATAATAATAACTTCTTTATTTATTATAAGTGTCAATGTTTTCTAGCACTTTTGCACTAATCGGGGACACTTTCCAAGCTAGAATTGGAATTTGGAAATGTTGGTTTTTGAGGAGGGGAAAACCAGAGTACCCGGGGAAAAACCTCTCAGAACAGAGAGGAGAACCAACAACAAACTCAACCCACATATGACGCCGGGTCCAGGAATTGAACCCAGGACACATTGGTGGGAGGCGAGCGCTCTCACCACTGCGCCATCCCTGCTCCCTTAATCTGACTGAACATTCAAGAAATGTATGGAGAAATGTATTATTTAACAAGGAGGGGATAGTGGATGGGAATGGTCTGAGCTAACCAGCAGTCCTTCTACAAAACTGATTCTAACTAATCTAAATACCACACCTCTTGAGAACAGTGAGTATATATACAACCTAAACTGGGCAAGGTCCACAAAAAAGTAAGTTTAGAGCATGCCCTTCATTTTAGGTAAGGTGTATAGTTATTCCCATTTACCCATACAAAATATCCATCTAGTATAACTGATTAATTGAAAATGAAAACTGACATAACAATAATTTGACTTCTCACAGCAACTCCGTCATTTGAATTCTTCAAAATCTTTCCCACAAAAACGTCACTTGCCTTTTGGGCAAGTACAGGATGGAATCTACTAGCTCTGCACAATCAACATGGCTTTCTCTGCAGACTGCCATTCCATATTTTGGAAGGAATCCGACCACTCAGAATGTTTAGTGAGAACAATGGAACAGTGTGGTATCTTTTTTTGGAAACAAACCAATGATACTGAAGCATTCAAAGTGCTATTCTCAACCTTATAAGGGTTTATGTAAAATCAATGCTAAGGCAACACCTGGTTGGCTCACCAGATCAGTTTCTTTAACATGAAGCAAGTATTTCTGCTCCCCTTCCTGATGGGATGCTAGTCCATTACAGGGTTAACTCCTAACATTACCTTTGTCAGTACCCATTTATACGCAGGTGGAGAGAGTGGGAGGGACAGGGTGAGAACCCAAGGATAGAGAGCAGGAAGGGTGAGAGGAAGGGGCAGGACACAAGAGTTCTAAGAAGGCAGGAATTATTTATTAAGCATCAAAATTCTTCCAAAAACAAAAACAAGAACTTAAAATGTCATTTGACTTACATTTGGCTTATTTTGATACTTCTTAGCCGACAGAGAGAAACAAAATATGCCCCTGGGTTAAAAAACTGAGGCTTACTTCCAGCAACAATTGGATACCCTTTCAAGCTGGTAACATCATGGGTCATAAAACATTGTCACTTAAGCTTTTAGAAGACATAAGAGGCTTGGAGTAAGGCTGAAAACAAAGGAAAAAAGGAAAAGGAAATGTCTAAGGATTACACAGCTACTGGGATGTGTTTTAAGTCTCCTAATCTACAGGGGGGGGGGGGAGAAAGAAGGACAAGCACAGGAGTTGGGAAATAGAGGTACAGGAAGCGGGACAGCAGGTTATAGGGAGCAGGAGGTTCAGACCCCCCTGACCCTTCCCATCTCCTCAACAAGAGAGGTACTGTGGGAGTACAGTACAGTGTCTTGCCTAGGAACATGTTAAACCAGGGGACTGCTCAGTCTACAGTCCACTGTGCTAATAGCTATGGTAACCCAGCTCCACTAGAGCATGAATGGGTACTGGAAAATTGTCATCACAGTGTGCTAAATGTCCACAAGAGTATGAATGGGTACTGGCACATTACCATGACAACATGCCGAAAGCAGGCATGACACAACTTACCACACAATGAAATGAATGCAAAGGTGTAACGTCTCTCCAACTTGTACTGCCATGACAAAATTGCTCCAAAAAATGGGGGGATCAAAAACAACCAGTTGCTTATTGTGTTCCCTACATAAACCAACCAAGAGAAACAATATTTGGCATAACACAACAGCCATTTTATGAACATGAACCTGTGAAAGACAGCTGGTTTTTTTTTTAAAATATTGATTCGCTTATTTGAATGACAAAGGAATTCTGCATCGATGTTTGAAAACAGTGAATATTTCGCCAACAATGCACTCGGCATCGCGATGTAAAAGCTGGTAAAAGAGAGGGTGATAATTTGAGCGGACCGCCCAGGAACAAGTAATCAGTTAATTGAGTGTTCCAGAATTGAATATCACGCCTTCAGTCACCGCAGCTCGGTCACGAGAAATGAAATTGCTTCCGGATACAAACAAGAAACATTAAATTAACAAATAGATCCTAATACATTGCTGATTGAAATTCACGGCTTAACAGCAACTTTGCATATATATTTTCTTATAAATGCTAGTCATTAGGCGGGCTCAGGGCATTAAAATTGCAATATCACGCAAGAAAGACTAATCAAGGAAAACAAATTTCTTCAAAACCATTAGGTACCCCAGTCACTAATACTGTAAACAAAAATATCAGTAGCGCAGAATTTCAGCGTGTATGTCAGCTGGATCAATCATCAGTTGTTTCGTGGCGAGTGAATAAAACGCAACCAGAAAAGAATTTAATGCTATTGAACAAATGTTGTTTTACATTGTAAAACAATGCGGTAAACTGTTTTAATCATTCGAAAGCAACTTCGAAGTTTCGATCAACAGCTGCACTAAGATTGTACAACCTCATAACGCCACTTACAGAACTCCGCAAGAAAAGAAGTCACCGCATAATTTTCCTCGCACCAGTCGATCGTCGAAGTTACTTCCCCCCAGAAGCCTTCTTTATTAGAACTCGTCGTCAGAGGTGCCATTTTCAGGATCGTACACGCCGTGCTGGTGGATCGGAGAGCTCAAAGTGTAATTTGCACACCTGTAATGTATGCTCACGCCCCTAAAGGGCTTATTCTGAGTCATCATCAGAGAAGGCGCTATCTTTTTCCCCGCCAATAAGAAGGCCAGCGGTTGCTTGCAAAAAAATGTGGACCCGCGTTGACTTATGGGATATTGCTTAGTCACTGAACAAAGATGGCGACCACTGAGACAGCGAGGGAGAAGGCTTTGGCTAACTACAGAAAGAAGCTTTTGGAACACAGAGAGCTCGATGCACGCCTAAAAGAAAGTATGGACATTTTCTTTTGTGTTTCGTGATTTTGTTCAAGTTTAAATGATTTATGTTATTAGGAATAGCAGTCGACTTTTTACAGGATCAAATATACTTTGTGGTGAATGGCATGCATTGTGAGATTATAGTTACTTTTTCCATTTTTGTTTGATTTTTTCTGTTTTTCCTTTTGTGAGGGGAAAATTGGCCATACTTGTACAAATGTCTCAGCAGGTAGTGAGTGATCATTTATGGAAATTATCACTTACATGTGTCTATAATACATTTGGACCACTTATAATTTGTCCTCTTGCATTTTAACTTAAATGTAAGCTTACCTGAGAACTTAGTCAAAAAAAAATCCTGAAATTCAGTTTTCTTTCCTCTTTCTTCTTACAGTGAGAGAACAACTCAAAGACTTAAGTAAGGAGTATGACAAATCTGAAAATGACTTGAAAGCTCTGCAAAGTGTTGGTCAGGTACAGTATGGATTTCTCTAAATTCTCGTTTAGTAACATCTACAAAATTAGTGGTCTCAAAAGTCTTGAAAATGTTCCTTCTTTTTGCCTTGTGGTTAGATCGTTTGGTTTTTTCTTTTCAGATGTTATGCATTGAGTCCTTTTTTGGATAAAACTCCTACAAATGATTTCAATAACTTCTGAAAAGTCTCTGGCTTTGATTTTACGATCAGTTTTATGTTTGGCAACTATTAAAGTTGCCCAATGGTGCCTTAAGAATAAACTAAAATGATAAACTAAATCACGATCACAAGGGGAAACATGACAAAGGTTTCACGGCTATAGAAACTATGATGGTCTCTAGTCGGAATACAGTAGCAAGCTTGGTTAGCTGGCTTAACAAACTCAGCTTATTCATTGTAAACACGTAGCAAACTTGACTGTAACAAACTCTACAAGTAGTGAAAACCAGCCTAAAGCAGTAGTAATGGGAATGTGAATATATGAGTGAACATACATTTTGACTGCGAATAAAGATATGAAGACATGATTGATCATCACAGTTATATACACAAATTATGTCAGCTGAGAAATTAAAGCCTGAAAATGGGATACAAAGCCATGAACTCTGTGATACTGGTGAAGTGCTCTACCAGCTGAGCTACTAAGCCAAGTGGGAGCTGGTCACATTGTGAGTTCATAATATACCTATAGATGGTGAAGATACAAGTGAATATATGAAAGACCACATAATGAACTGCAGAGAAAGATACGAAGACACGATTGATCATCACTGTATATAAACAAATTAAGCAGTTGTGAAATTAAAGCCTGAAAAAAAAAATTAAACTTGAACAGGGTTCAAAAACATGGCCTCTGCCAATCATGACAGTTATATACACAGCCCACAGCAGTTCAAATATACATGTACATGTGTATGATATTTCATAGGATTAATTCCTGTTCAAGCCTAAATTGCATTCAGGTTCTAATTTTACAACTGCTTAAGCTGTGTATATAACTGTTGTGATCAATCATGTCCTCACAGTACAGGAGAAAATTGGCCCAAGGTCATGGCATTACGGACTTCACTGCACTCGGTCTGTATAAAAAAACTCAGGGGGCCAATATTCCCCAATACAGCTCGAGTACCGGTAAGCTAGGTTAGTAAGTAGTTTATTATATATGGCACTGGGACCTTGAAGCAGAAACAAAAAAATGCCTCATTTTGTTAAACAGTGCATATGAAAAAATCCTGATCAAGAAAAAAACAGTCAGAATGCTCAGATTTACCTCATACCTTGCCAATAATATAATAAAGAAGCTTATTTTTTATTAGCTGTTATAAAAATTCATAAGAAATAACTGTTTTGTATTTGATTATTATACCTAATCGTACCTTTCCTTGTTGCACTGGCAGCATATCAGGTGAGTTTTGTTGAGGCATGGTTCGTATTTAAAATACCCATGGTGAGACCAAACAAGCCGGATATGTTGAAGTGTTCCAAAAAGATACAGTTAGGTATATACTGTATAACCCAAGTGAGCATGATATTGTAGCCATATCAGGTCAGTGACTTGATATCTCAGATATCACAGCAGTAGGCCTGGCTTATGATTGGCTAATTCCAAATATGGGTATGGTAAAGCAAAAAGGTTTAATGGTAATAATTTTTCTCATTAATTTTATGTCACTTAGATTGTTGGTGAAGTTCTTCGTCAGCTTACAGAAGAAAAGTGTAAGTTTTTGAGAGCTGGATGAGTTAACTTTGAATTTCTGTTATTTACCGTGAAAGTAAAAAAACAGTGAACAATTTGATTTAATTATGAGATGTTGATGGTGTAACTACCAATCAGATGTGAGAAAAGAAGTGTAATATTAAAAACAAACTAAATTACGTGTAACAGTATCACATGATCAGTCACAAAACTATGCTTCAATCGCTTTGTCTTCCTATCGTTACACTGTAGTTGTCACACTACAAAACCTTGCAACCACTTTCAACCTTAGACTACCTGATAACTCCATGACCAGAGTGAATTCATTTAGTACTTTCAATAATTGATGTAAGGTGATCTTGGTTCACTGATTCTGATCAGGATGATCCTAAAAGAATGTACCTTTAATGAACTGCATCCAATAGTGCTGAGAATATTATCTGTGTCATTAAGTCCATAATGCTTAAGAGAATTGGAGAAAACTCTTGTGGCTCAGGCTTAATAAAAAGAAGATCTGTGTAATATCTGGGCTCGATCACCAGCCGCTGTTAGGGAAAGTAGCCCGCGCCCCTCCCCAGAAGGCACAGCCAGGCGCGTGATTCTTTTGTTAGTCTTAGCCAATCATATAACTGCCCGCAGATTTTTGTCGGCATAACTCAATGTAAAAATTATCTCGTCAGATCATTGTGAACAAAGTGGCAGACAATGTGGAGTTGATAGCTTTGGCACATGAGAGAATTTTAGACACGTTTCAGATTGATCTACAGTGGGGAGCGCCAGAAACGGCGGCTGAGACGTGTTAGTAATCTAACCAAAGGGTCGGGAAAGTCTTTGATTTTTCAGTCCGCTCTGATATTCTTCGACATCGTGAGGCTGAAATGTGCGAAGTGGATCGTCCTTGTAATTTCTCCTCGTGTTTCGCTTATGTTAGACCTAGTTTGCTTTGTAAAATCTGTCGGCATAAGTGCCGAGATCATTGGAGACAAACAAAATTGCAAACAGGCCAGAAAACTTGTAGAAAAAAGATAGTGCCAAATTGTATACAGTTCACCTGAGGTGTTTCTGTTGACCAAGAGCTGACATCTTCGGGATTTGGTTTAGGTAAGATTTCTCCATATGACAGACATTTTGCAGACTTCACACTTCTTTGATCTTCTCCTTGGTGAAGAGAGTTTGTTGGTGCTGCAACACTTGGAGAAATATTGCCGAGTCCAAAGGCACACCACGCTTCACTCTATTATTCCTCACATAATTTTCCTTCATCGTGCAAAGAAGAGTTTTTGCATCTTGTTAGAGCTTCTTGAAGTGCTTCAAAGAGGGAAAACAGCGATCTCTGCAAATATAGCTTTCCACATTTACACTGGAGATAGGAATATCGAATATACTGCCAAATTTTGTTTCACAGATCCGAAAACCTTTCCGTTTAATTTCGTTTTCCTTCTTCAAAGCTGCAGTATTCGTCGGGCTAAATTTGGTCGGCGTAACGTCAATGGCTTGTGTGCCATCCATTCAATCGAAGTTTTCACAAATAAGTAAACTGATCTGACAGCAGCGCGTGTACTGAGCGGTTGAATTTTCGGGTGAAATGGACTCCGGTTTCAATTCCAGTGACATCTGAGAGCATATAAATTAAAAATTTTAAATTATGTCACACACGCGGCTAACTGCTAATGCATCCAGCCATTCTCCTCAGGGAGGGACACAGAGCAGACACAAGAGAGCGGCGGAAATCGAGCCTATGTGATATCCTGTTTACTGTGAAAATCAATCAGAGATCACTAATTAGTTTGTTTGGGTTGAATCCCTGAAGTCTCTTGAGCTACATGTACGTTTCAGTGTGCTGTGGACTTTATGCCTGTCATGTACTTAAACTTTCTTTAGTTATGTCTAATTTGCTTGGAAGCAGAAGGAACGTGATGATAGCTACATGTAGAACAAATTAGGGTTCAATGAAGATGTGTTTTGACAGCCACAACTATCTGTGTCAGTTAAATACAAGGTAAATTACTGAGTTGACCATAAGCTGACTATGTGGAATAAACCTGAATAGTTAATATAAAAATGTGAAAATACACCAGTAGTATGCAAACATGTAACTGTATAACGAGAATTTTGCATTTCATGAATTCTTTTGTGACATTTTTATCATTATTTTCTTGTTTATCTAGTTTGAATTTTCTCGCAATTGATGATTGATGTCTTTCTTGAAACTTAATACATGTAGTGTTGTTTTTTCTAAGTATAATTAACTCATCAAATTTCTTTTTTTAGTCATTGTGAAAGCCACTAATGGTCCTCGTTATGTTGTGGGATGTAGGCGACAGGTATTGTATGCTTGATATTACTTACTATGTGTGAAGCTTGAAAAGTGTTGAACAAAAAGCACGGTTCATGTGTTAACTGTGTTTAATCTTGTCATAACAGGTGGATAAGAAGAAACTAAAGCAAGGAACAAGAGTGGCTCTTGACATGACGACCCTGACCATTATGAGGTTCATACATACATGCCTACGTAAACTTTATTTAGACAACATAAATTTGAGAGTAGCTAGAAAGCTAATATCTTTTAGCTAAATAGTTAAAACTGCTATGAAAATACAAATAATAATTTATGACAAAAACGTTAAAAGACATTCCCATAAATATTACAATTGTTAAAATATAAAATGCAATATTAAAATTAAGAATTATTAAGAAAAGGTTCAGTGTGTTATTATGTATAACTGACAGTGTATGCGCTCTGTTCAGCCAAAATTTCTAAAAATGGTTTGCTACTAGAGTAAGTGGCGTTAAAATTTCCTTGAAAAGCTTCTTGAAGATAAGAATAATTGTAATAAAAAGTTAAGAAATGCAAAACATTTAATATCTTTGCATACCTGCTATTTCAGATATCTTCCTCGTGAAGTTGACCCCCTAGTATACAACATGTCTCATGAAGATCCTGGCAATATTTCATATTCTGAAGTTGGAGGACTCAGTGAGCAAATCAGAGAACTGAGAGAGGTTTGTATTTTTAGTATGTCTAGCTATTCGACCTCTATCGGCCAGCCTTCCAAAGCTTTTATTTTCCCAGCTCCCCAGGCCGACTCTGCACTGAAGAAGCTTTTACATGAGCTTGGTCCTTCTAAATGTCAAAGCCAAATTAATATAATAATATTGTAATTGTGGGATAAGAAGATGAATATATAGTGTTGCTTCATGTATGCATTGTATTGTAAAATGTATTTTGGGTGAGAATGATTTCAATCTAAATTAATTGGTGTCAAAGCAGGGCAGGAAAAAACCCAGGTCTAATTGCCCAGGGCAAGTAAATTATTTGACTCTTGAGTGGGTGAAAATAGAAGTTTGGTGGTCCGGTAAGTGAAATTAACCTCAATAGTCTTGTTAGTTGATAAGGCATGAACATTGCATGCCTATTGGGCAAGTAATATTTTAGTAGGGGCAACTGAAAACTGAAATATAGTAGCCCAGTGGGCAACTGGATTTCAAAGTTTTTTTTCTGCCTTGCAAAGGGCAGCAAGGTGGAATACAAAGTCAGAGATCAGGTTTTCAATTCTAGGTTACTATAAAATTAATAAAGAAAAAATCTCGAAGATGGTTGATGTGGGATCCTGATATGGTATATGTAGGGTTAAGCCAGGGACTGAAGTGGGTTGGGTGGTGAGCATGGTACACTTTTTAGAAACCCCACAAATAATAAAACTGGCTTGAAAAGCTAACCTACTTGATCAAAACAAATCATTCTGGCCTAAAATATATTTTAAACTACAACATAATTATGTAATGTAGATCATTTATAATCGTAAATATCAAAAGTCAGTCAATCAATCAATGGTCTATACAATGTAAGTATGTGGTCTTCTGCAGGTAATAGAACTTCCGTTGACAAATCCAGAACTGTTTCAGAGAGTTGGAATCAGTCCACCAAAAGGATGTCTTCTGTTTGGTCCTCCAGGTAATTACATTATTTAATTGGAAATAACTTTACAGTCATGTCAATTGATACATTATTTTGACTGCTCTACATAAATTCCTTGAAGTTCAACCTGGGATAATTTTACATAAATTTGTCTTGACCAATTTCTTTTTTGAGATCAGTGTTTTTCGTTGTTGTGACTTGCAATATTAGTCGTAAGATTACTTTCAATGCTGTGTTTGATATTTTGAAACAGAATAACATAAAACGTACCAGAGTGCATTTTGAAAATGGAAATTCCTCCTTTCTTTAGACAGCTGGCAATTTCTGCTGCCTGCTTAAAACACACTCAACCACAACAAACTGTACAAACCTTTCTGTCAGTAATTATTTTTTGACCTACGCCTTCATTTGCACGAGGTTTGGTACAATGCAGTGCTTTAGTTAATGGCATATTGTTCTTTTGTAGGAACTGGCAAGACATTGCTCGCTAGGGCTGTGGCCAGCCAGTTAGATGCTAACTTTCTTAAGGTATGTTTTGTCGCATAATTAACTGAACATAAGGTAGACATTTAACTGTTGGACAATTATCTCCTGTTAGTTTAGTGGAGGATAAGATGACAGAGGTTAATTTTCAGGCTTACCCAAGCCCTTTAGGAAAAGCCCAACTATGATGTACCAGCCCAGTAGTCATTCTTGGCTCCTTCTTGGCATAGAGGACACAGGACACAACACAATAGAACACCGCCTCACAAACCTATTGTTTTTATTGCCTTGTTCGTTCTTTTGTCCTTTTGTTCTCGATTGTTTTACTTCGGCTGTGTCTTCTACACCAAGTAAGGGCCTCATTCTCGCTTATCAACCCCCTCCTTCCATATTTCTAAAACAGAATTGATCTCTTGCAAAAAGTGCTTCTGCTGTTTGAATTTTGTCAAAGATTTTCCCAAGGAGAGACCAACTGGAAAATCCACTTGATGTAGACTTTGCGGCCTAAAACATGGACTCTCGCTTGTCTTGCTTAGGGAAAATAAGGGATAAGTAAAGCTGACATTGTTCTACCCAGAAACACACAAGATCCACTTGTGGCAAGGCTTAACTTGATCAGGCCGTCAGAAATGACTTTCTTTGCACAGTGTTGTTACAAGAAATAGTTTACTCTATATCAAACTGAGCCAATGTAGGTATAGTGAGGTCGAGTCTGCATATGAGCCAAGTGGCCCATCTGGCCGGTGCTTAGGACTCCATTGCAGGGTCCCCCCCTAGCATTTGATTTGCCAGTATCTTGTGGTGAGAGAGGCACTCTGAGAATAAAGTGTCTTGCCAAAGAATACAACAAAATGTCCCTGGTCTTTTCAATTTATCACTCAACAGCATCTCATTTTCCTGTAGGTCGTGTCCAGTGCAATTGTTGACAAGTACATTGGCGAAAGTGCAAGGCTTATACGAGAGATGTTTGGTATGTTGTTCGTTTTGAAATTGTCTACAGTTTGTGGCAGTAAATATGGGAAACATATTACGTGAATTATCTGACCTGTGCGTGAGCGATTTAACAGGAAAGAGATCTGCGAAACTGTTACGATCTTTTCCCCTTTGTAATATTGATTAATCAAGCTGTGATCAAGATTTTGGTTTGGGTCAGTTAAGAAAAGCCACAAAATAAAAGGATTTGCCATTTAATTATAACATTATTAGCCACTTAATCGACTGATACATTGTATTAACTGAGATTGAGACCTTGACAGAAAAATCTCAATCCAATACAATTCCAGTTAGTGAGTGATAGCAAGGTCAATATGGAAAGGTCAAGGTTTGAGATTCCCCATTAAGACATAACATTCAAAGTGATTAAGGCTATTATGGCTTTTTGCTTTGTCTTAAGTATTATGGGAGAACAATGCCCTACAATTAGCCAATCAGAACTAGTGTAAGATCGGCCATAAGTACAAGCCATATAATAATTTATAGTATTCATCGTCACATTTTCAGAGTGGCTGTTTGAGCATTAATGCCAATATGAAACATGTTTTCAAGCCTGTTAAAGCCTTGAAGATCTCATTTTCTATTATCAAAACTGTTCTTTGTGACCATTTCCATGATAAAATTACCAGTTATTGGTTAGCTTTATTAAACCTGAACTTGTTTTACAGGTTATGCCAGAGATCACGAGCCTTGCATCATCTTCATGGACGAAATTGATGCCATTGGTACGTTGCCTAATGGGCAGTTTTCTTTGAAATAATATTTTTATTATTATTAATATTAAGTTAGCTTTTGCATAGCATTGAAAAAAGTCCATCCATTACACAAGTAGGTTTGGTTTTCGCTGCCCACTCAAGTCTGGTCTATGTTCCTCCCAAAGGGAGGGCTTAAAACGCAGCTGGTAATCGACCCCACTACACAGGCTTCTAGGACAAAAAGATACTGCCGCAACTGTTGCAAAAGGCCTGTTCACATTGATCACTTTAGTGTCCGTGACTCTCCACACAAATGTATTCATTGTAACTGTTATTATAACATGACTAGTGAAGACTTATGGTAAATTTATCAGACGAGTAGCAAAACTACCACAGTCAGTTAATGCTACAGAACATCTGGTGTAATAATAATAATGTACCTTGCATATTTAGGTGGACGACGCTTCTCAGAGGGTACATCTGCTGACAGAGAAATCCAAAGAACACTTATGGAGGTTGGCAGTCCACAACTTGCTCAATATATAATTTTCATCTGACTTAACTTTATCTCGATATTCAATCCCCAATAGCTCTAACTACGCCTGGCCCCAGTTCAAATGCTGAATAAAGATATTCTCTGTTTAATCTCTGTCTAATCAGATTATCACTGTCCAGTGGATAATTATTGTTGTGAAGACAAACCAGCCAATCCGCTAGATAGTGATCCTCCGCCCGTGGATGGCGTTATCCGCCTTTTGAACAACTGCGGCCTGTCCTCTAACAGTGTTTTCAATTTCCATTAATTTAGATAAACTTGTTTTAATTTGTAGCAAAACCACTTAATGTAGTTTGATGTTTGTTTGTGCAGCTGCTGAATCAAATGGACGGCTTTGATGCTCTAGGACAGGTAAGAATTCTGTGTAAACTATACTTTTTGTTAGAAATAAATGTTATTATACATTTGAAAATAATTTATTTTTCACATTCCTTTCTATACAAAAGAAGGCAAAACTTATCCCTTCCTTCTCCTCCCAGGTGAAAATCATAATGGCAACCAACCGCCCTGATACCCTCGACCCAGCCCTCCTCAGGCCAGGTCGTCTGGATCGGAAGATAGGTGAGATAACATTGAAGATAATGAGACACATTTCTTTTCCAACGGAGAAAACACTTGTGAGAAAGCATTTGAAATAATTCGAAGGTCTGATGTTACAGGGTAGCCTGCGTCACAGACGCTAAAATATTTCCCAAGCAGACTGGTTACGGAGTTTCCATCTGGTTATTTTCATGAAATGTTCATTCTGTTCTTTCTGTTGAGATCCCCTCACAGGACCAGAACATGTAATTTGATTTTCTCGTTCACTGTTCCTCTCAGCAGTCGAACGACACACCCCGTTATCTTTTTAATTTTAGCTTGTGACATACTTAAAATACGAGAGGATTCTTTTTTAATATCTAGGTGATAAGAATTGCAAAGTTAAAGGATCGGACAATTACCACGCATGATTTACCCTTACATACTGAATGTTTGCAAGAACTATAGCCTGAGTATCAGACTTTTCGAAATTAAGGTGTCTGGAAAGGAGAACAAATAGAAGGAAACGAAAAAAGAAATGCGTTTGTGTTCTCCGCTTCTCACCCTTTCAAAGAAGGGCCTGATTCTCAAGTTACGAGGACTGGCAAAAAGGCAGTACTTATTTGGCAAAAATGACGCTTGTTTGACTGTTTTTATTTACAGAAATCCCGCTTCCTAACGAGCAGGCTCGTATGGACATTCTGAAGATTCATTCAGCAAAGATTACAAAACATGGAGATATCGGTGGGTGAACCACTGCTGGAAAAACAAAAACTGCAAGTAGAAACAGTGGCGTTGAAAAACGTGCAACCATTGATGTTCAAATGCACCAGACACGCTCAGTTCTTCCCAAAACTGTCGCTTATTGATTAACGACTAAAATTTCCGAAATCCTCCACTTTCAAGTTAAACTTAAGACGTTCACTGGAAAGCTAAGCTAGTTAGCTACCTAGTTTATGGGTTTTAATTTGGTTAACCCATGCACTGGAAAAATGTCACTTAAATCAGATCAATTCTCAGATCTAACTGGCTGATATATATATATTTTTATTCTTTTGTGTACGTGGCATGTGAGAAAATCAGTGTAATAACGCTCTTTGGAAAAAGATATGTAGTGTTCTCATTTGGAGTTTATTCGTAATATGTTTTATTTTTTTTTAGTGATTATTATGACGTGTTTTTTTTGTGCAGTTGTTCATAAAGATTTTTCGAGCCTGGTACATGGATTTCAAATAAGCTCGTATTTTCTTGCGTTTTATTTATTAATAAATTTTTTTTCCTGTGCTGCAGATTACGAGGCAGTAGTGAAGTTGTCGGACGGATTCAACGGTGCAGACTTGCGGAACGTTTGCACTGAAGCAGGTTCGGCTTTTAAAAAATGATTTATTTTCGAGCGGTTGTTGTCATGTATTTACTATATATTTATCTATTATAGGAAGGTGTTTTTTTTAGTTGGAGGCGCGGTGGCCTCGTGGTTAATGCGCTCAGCTCGGGATCGAGCGGTCTGGGTTGTAGCCCTAAAAGCTGACATTTTTGATGTGTTCTTGGGTGAAACACTTTACTTTCACAGTGCCTCTCTCCACCCAGGTGTATAAATTATTGCTGAAGGTTACTCTGCAATGCACTAGCATCCCAACCAGGGGGGAGTAGAAATACTCCCAGACGCTTAATGCTACAGAAACCAGGATAAGCTCTGGCCTGATGGGCCACTTGGCTTCTATGCAGACTTTTGTGGCATGGGGGTTTGGTTCACCGAAGTGTTTGGCATTTATCCCTCTTAGATCTCCTGAGCTAGATCATTCTTCCTTATATTTAAGTAACGTTTCACTGCATTGTTATGATGTTCAGGGTTGATTTTGCTGTTTTTTATCTCTTAACGTTTTTCTCAGGAATGTTTGCGATTCGTGCAGAAAGAGATTACGTTATCGAGGAGGACTTCATGAAAGCTGCACGTAAAGTCTCCGATAACAAGAAGCTGGAGTCCAAGTTGGATTACAAACCAGTTTAATATGGACCTGAAACTTTCTGTCTTTGTTTTGTTATATCGTGTAAAAGACTCTATTTCCTTCAGTAAATCTTACAAAAATAAAATGAGATAAGTGCGAAGAAAAATTTCTTAGCATGGATTTTCGGAACTGAAGAGAAAAATATATTTAAGATGGGTATGGGGGCTACCTGATTTATTAAAATTATCACTAAGACATGAATCGCAACAAAACGTGACTAAAAGTGAAGAATGATCATCGCAGTTAATTTTCCAATTTAAGCAATTGGAAAGAACAAGCCTGAAAAAATCAGGGCTT
>OMLO01001684.1_pt1 | contig 17240 bp, 19 predicted proteins | sample 1674811 | NCBI WGS metagenome assembly OMLO01 (sample SAMN06265003, study PRJEB25207) | coral metagenome | isolation source: Coral host | place: Mexico:La Bocana,Puerto Morelos, Mexico | collected 2008-11-13 | reverse complement strand
TTAGCAAATTCAAACTTGTACATGTTTATCTAGCTGGTGGTTTCAAATATTTTTATTTTCATCCCTATTTGGTGGAAGATTCCCATTTTGCCTGTTATTTTTCAAGTGGGTTGAAACCACCACCTAGTCATCTATCGATCTCCCTATGTTTTTTTTGGTTGGCCTTCATATCCTCGCACTCAACGGAAGCTTTGCCTGTGCTTCTCAAGCCTGACATCCAAGGATTAATTCCGGCAAATACGCCCTGGAGCTCAGTGGAAATCCATCAAAAAAACGATGGCTTGTGTGGGGGGGAAATCAAACTCAACTTCAACCAACATTGGTTTCTTTGGCATTGGTTGAATATATACGATCTAAACATCTAACCCTTGACAAGCTTGAGCGACAGGTATGAAGTATTGCTAAGAAGCTAAAGAAGAGCAGCATCCACTGAAGTACTGGGGTAGTTTTGTATGATTATGATTACACCCTCCTGAAAACAAACAGTTCTCACTTGAAAAGATGCAAAATTCAAAAAAAGGTAAGGATCGTATTCCAACCATGAATTTTCAGGTGCTATGCTAGTTTCCTGGAGTCTATATACCCATAGTTGAATTACAGTGATGATAAGTGATATGGGACCCCTTGGATGATGGTTTAGGAGCTGGGAATCCTCCCAAAATATCCTGACATTTAGGGTTTGTGAAATATTATGCCATTCACCCAGAGCTACTGAATAATAAATGTACTTGTATATTCGTTCTATATATGTATAGATAACTACAGTATGATACTATCGACATATATATATATATATATGCATAATTTATATTGTCAAATTTCACGAGGTTTTGCTTTTTGTGGTATTAGCGAGTTTTGTCGACATTACAATCCAGTGGGTGCACTAAGGTGGTACCAGGAATGCAGATATGTAAACTGCAAAACATCTCCAAAGGAACACAATCTGAATTGAGCCCAAAATGGTATGTTTTGTGTGTTTGTGGTGTGTGTTTTCGCTGTTTTCGCACGCTCCGTGAGCTCTTTTAAATCTATGAAAGTAGCGGGCAATGACATTGCAGTCACATGATCGAATACAACAGATGGTTGCCTTTCAACTCGAAACATGTGCGTTCATGCGCATTTTAGCTACCAAAAGTGGTAGTGGACAATCAGATACCTACCTCAACCACTGAGATAATCTCAAGCTGCTGGAAGGATGAAATGAAGGAACACATGCACTAGTAAGTTTCAGACACAAAGACATTTTTCTTTGTTTAGCCTTTGCGTCTATGGCCTATGGCGTCTTCAAGCTGGGATACCAACACCCAAGAGGATGAATTTGAGATAGAGTTGGATGTTTTGCAGGGTGCCCCCTTCGGCCCAGCCCCCCATCTCGATAGTCTAGACGGTGACCTGCTTGATATGACGGTGGACGTCCAGGACGTGCGTAGAAGAGCAGCAGTAGCTCAGGTTTCTGCCGGGGGCGATATTGTTTCCAGGCGTTTAGGTGGCTGGAAATATTCAATTGGTAGATTACTTCAAGCAATGCTATTCGCGCACTATCTGCGGTGCGCAGCGCATTTTGCGCGGAGTGTCATCTTGGCTGTCTCTTTCGCTTTGGGGCCACAGGCTTGGTTTCTGCGCTGGTGACATTGCTAAAATGTTATTCAGGGACAACTTGAGATGGATGACAGATACAGATATTGTTTTTATATTAATATAATGAATTTGAATATTAATCATCAAATTCCAATATTATATTTACATATAGTCTCATATCTTAATATCTTAACTGTCACTTTGACTGTCACTATTTCACTAATGAGTCACTAATGTCACCAATGGTTGCAGCAGCAATATCATGCATACCCCAACTTTGAAGCGCTTCCAATCAGGCCGGCCAAGACGTGAAACAAGCATTGGAAGGTCCAAGGGTTGTGCCATCTCCGAGCACCCTTTCGAGATGCAGATTCGTCGCCAATGGGTTGCAATCAGCACATGAACAATGTGGTTGTGTGATGATGTTTGTGAAGTTAGAGTTAGAGTGATTAGAAATTGTGGCAGTCCGAACCAAATATTCAAAGCATGGTTCAAATCATTTGACTGACCCATGAGTCTTCCAACAGGGGTTTGCTGCCGCCAGCCAATATGACTCAATGTGTCGCATGAATCAAAAGATATTCTCTTTCATTTCCTCCCTGATATTCTAGTGGTTAGTAGTTAGTAGCTGCTAGTTTGGCCTGCTCTCGGCTAGCAGTCATCCAGCACAACAACTGATGAGGCCGACATGATGCTGATGAAATCCTACCAAGCTCGCTGGTCAGCAAACTCGCAGGTGTTGATCTTCATGGGCTACTTGGCATTCATATGTGAAAGAATTAAAGACACCGAAAGAATGTGCAGTAATTACAGTCCTGGTTGGGCTCAGGCTTTTACGGGAATGACCGCTCTGCAAAACTGCAAAACCACTCTGCATTGGGCTCTTGGTTTCAGAGACTCATCCTGGATGCTGGCCTCTGAGGTGGAGATGCATCGCCCCAATCTGGGTCTGAATTCTTTATGACACTTGGCTGTGGCGACTCGGGTTGTGGGGAAGTTTCGTTTTGGCTTCCGGAACCTTTGCACTGATTTGATGATTGGATTCTGATCGCAATGATCAATGCAACACATTCATGTTTGATAGGTTCAACGGGTGAAGAAGCAGTGACACCGCCATAGTCCGATTAAGCTCAAAGTCCGATTGTTGCTGAGCTGAAGCATTTGTAGGATGTTTTCTTTCATCTTTGGCAGCCCTCGAAGCGATAATGCTTCTCTGGGCGGGCCCGGGACTATGGATGCCATGGATGAGTGGATGTGGGTGGACTCTCCTCCTCGCGGTTCTCATGCTCCTCGTCCTGTCATTCCTGAGGCTGTGGCCGAACGTGAGGGCGCTGAAGAGCTTGGTGGAAGTGGAGCTGAAGAGACGTCGGATGAAGAGGCGGATGCAGTGCCTCCTGCAGTGCCGGCTCCTGCACCACGTCCAAGGGGACAGCCCAAACCAAAAAGCTTGTGTGGGATTTGCCTGCGGGACGGGAAATTTGTGTCCGTTAACTGCGGACCTGACTATGGAGGAAGTTTCCAGGTCTTTTTCCCACATGCAGCAGACATCAAGGAGTTCGATCATGCAGTGCAAGATGCGATGAGTCACCTGCGATACCTCAAACTGCGATACGTCAAGAATCCTGGTTACAACGTGGGGGCCACGTCATTCTCCTACATGAAACGCTACTTGCGGAAGAGGGGGTGGATCATTTGCAAGAAGCGTCCTGCTGCCGGCACTGCCGGATCAGTCGGATCAGTATCAGTCCCACTCATGTCCCGGAAGAAGCAAATATATGTGACGGCAGATGGCACTTTGACCACTCGATGGATTTGATCTGACCTCTTCGAGATCATAGTCTTTTGACAGTGTGGTGATGAGCCTACACATGGCATTTGTCAAATTCAGTTGTGAGTTGTGAATCCAACTGGGAAATGGAAGTTGCCACTGCAAGGAGTCAACAGCGCTTCATTCAAACTTTTGACTTGAAGCTTTTGAGATATGAGTGAAATTCGAAAGGACGTGCAACTCACCCGGCCCACCCAGGGAAAACACTGCGTGGCTTGCGAGTCGACAGGTTCTGTCAAGCCAGTGTGATCGCTCCAACCAATGACCTTAAAGCCTTTGAGCCTTTGTGTTATTTCTTGGATCTTCTTAGATGCGTGTTGATCAGTTATTCATTCAGATATTTAAAAAGTCATTCATGATGTATGGGGATGGTGTGGCATTTTGTTTCAAACTCCATGACTTTGAAAAGAACGGAGAATTTGTAGTGAAGACTGGGGGCTTTGGTATCTTTGAACTTGGGGTGGCCAGATGACCAGATGATATGCAGCCGGAAACTTCCCGGTTCCCCACCCCTGAATACCTCGTCGTTAATGTCAAGCCAACTCTCAATGCCAGCCAAGCCAATTCCTTGGGCCTCAGGATTCTACAAGATTCAGTGGCATTTTCATCGGTCGATGTTGCTTGCGCCCCTCGGCTGCGTGGGCAGACAGATGGCTATTTTGGTTTGACACGAAAACACTCGTGTAGGACATATGGAGTATTGCCAATTGCAACCACTTGTTTCCAATGTGCAATGGGTTTTCAGCACTACATCACTCATTGTACTTGTTGCGCAGTTTGTGTGGACAATGATGTTTTACGCCTTATTGTTTGCACCGCTTCCAAGAGCACAAGGCTGGCCAGTATCCCGATTCTAATGGCATTTTTTGTGGTGTCGAAACTCACCCAAAGCCTGTTACAATTCTTGGCAGTGGACGAAGCGGGCTGGCGAACAAGTTTGCCGCCATTTTGCATGTGTGCAAACTGGAAGTTTCTGGCTCAGTACCCAGACAGCAAATTCCTATAGTTCGTTTCTTGTAGTTAGTTAATAGTTAGTTGGTTGGTTGGTTGGTTAGTTAGTTAGTTCGTTAGTTAGTTACTTAGTTAGTTGGTTCGTGGTTGGTTGGCTCGTTAGATGTCAGGATTGTCAGGATTGTCAGGAGTCAGAATGTTGGTGGGTCAGTCCGTTGGTTCTTTGATGGGGCCCCGGATAGAGCAGTGAAGATTGTTTATCTGACAGATGCTTCTATCATGTAAGCCTGCAATGTCATGTCAAATGGCTGACCTTTGAACTTAGGCACCAGAGCTTGCAAAGTATTCTCGCCGTGTGATTTCCTGGACAAGCGACTTTGGAACAGAGTCTTTGATGACCCAGGCAAGTCGTGATGCTGTGGCTATTTGTGGCTGGTTGATCGGTGGTTGGTGACGGTGGGGTGTATGTGTGTGAATATGATTAGGGGCAATGTGTTCAGTTAAGCTCGCCCAAGCTAAGTTCTCCCTGCAGCACACGAGCACACGCCCGCAGGTTCCTCCAATCCGTTTGGGTGACGTGATGGCCGAGCAGGTTAAAGAAATGGGGCCACATTTTCACTACATGGGGAATGTCGCAGCTGACAACGAATATTACTTTGACTTGACAGGTACACTCATGGTTACAGGTGACTGGAGTGCATAAACAATGTATTGTTACATGTTTTGTTCTGCAGTTGCATTAAACTTGAATTATTGCCAGTGAACTTGTTGATGTTTTTTTTCTATTCCGTTCAATTTCAGTTAATACAAATTTCAATTTCAGATCAAAGGTAATATGTTTGTATATTTGCATTTTACCTCAATAAGTCAATAACGCCATGGCAATATTTTATGAGCCGGGTGACATGATGACAGGACATATCGCAACTATATAATAACATATTCAGGCCACTAAGATCCGTAGTCATTGGCAATTGGCAATTGGTAAAAATGTTGATCGTGCCAATGTTGCATGCGTTTTGGTGGTGTGTTTCTGAATTGAAAGAACTGACCAAATGAGGTATGTCACATATCTTTGACAACATCACGAAGGATATCCTTCATTCACTCCCGAGCTTCAGCGAGTTCCAAGAGATGATGCGGAGTGTGACAGACCTGTTGTCCATTGAGCACTACCGCTCGAGGTATCTCATCATGAAAATGCTAGTTTGATGATCACAAGAATTGTCAGTTTAGTTGTTGTTTGTTTGTTTGTCTGTTTGTTTGTCTGCCTGTTTGTCTGTCTGTCTGTCTGTCTGTTTGCCAAGCTGTTTGTTAAACATGGGTGGATCAGGCTTGTCGCAACGTGCTTCAAAGACACCGTGTTTGAGAAGCACATGAAGTACTGGGAGGGTGGCCACTTCATTCTTTGGCGAGCCTAGGCTGCAACATGCATGGCAGATGCAGGTATGGTAACACCACTTGCTGAATCGACTTGATGCACCCGAGGTAGAGGTCAGGTGTAATTGACATCCATGCGATGTTGCTTTTGTTCTGGTTGTACAATGTGTGACGGTGTGAAGTAAGCAATGATTCATATGACATATGACTGACATGTTCGTTTTTCATGTCCAAAAGCTTTTTCTGCTTTCATACAGGTTGGAACTCATTGACGCAGTGCACATCAGCTATTCTGAAGCGTCGTGGCGCATTGACGGCATTGTGGTCAGCAAGGAAGTTCAATTTCCACTCTGATGTCAACGCTGCTGGAGAGCCGGCTAGCATTTGGTGTGTGTGTGTGTGCGGTGCGTGTGTGGGATTTAGGATTCCAGCTTCCACCACATTGCCACGCAAGCATTGACCAAAGCAAGAAACTAGGAAACTTTCCGCTCAGCATTTGTGCCATTGCCGGGGGGCGCTACTGATACTGTGTTCAAACTCAAGTATGCAAGCGTCGATGCCTTTTACCTATTGGTTGCTAGACCATAGTTTGAGAGTGGTAACTCAGTACCATGGCGCACCATAAGACCACTAGATTGATGACACAACATTCCAGTCAGAAGGCCTGCGTGGTGCTTGAAACAAACGTCTCTAAGGCCCTTGGAGCACGTGGGCGTGAGGCCGCTTACACTATCTCCACTTCATTTTTGCAAGCTGTTGATGGTGCGATCAACAGCCGTTTTTTTTGGGCATATTGCACTATGGTGAACATTCTTGCTGGATTTCTTTCATCTCTGGCTAGCTGGTGTGAAGGCTGTCAGTGCCATGAAGATGTGCTCACAGCGCATGAAACCTGGTACAAACGGTCCAAGGAGACAAGACACGAAGGGTCCAGCTGCACATACAAAGGGCGGAGGGCTCCAGAACTTGCATCGGGACATTTAGACAAACATGTGGAATGGCTTGCATCATCGGCTTTAGGTGACATTTTGAGTGGATGTGATGGCTTGGGTGGTGATGAGCAATCGAAACTGCTAAGTGATTGGAACTCTGCCGTGGACAAAGCACTATTTGAAATTCAGTTGAAGACAGAACACTGGAAACTTCTTAGTCTTCCTTGGTCCATAGCAGTTGTCGGCCATCATGATATTGATGTAGCAAGGGCAGGTCTCCGAGTTTGCAAGCGCATGTTTTCTACGACAGCATCTTTCCATGAAATTCTAAGGTCCTTCTGAGTTTTTCCGTTTGTGGTCATCACTGTCATCACTACAATCTGATCTGAATAGATTAAGACTCCAAGACTGAGACTCGGGTGATTCATATATAATACCTGTACTTTATCTTATCAATTGTCAATCAATCAATGCCCCCTTAGTGTAACTGATCTCTGATCTGTGTCTCGCTTTTAAGGACTCTTCGCAGCGCCACCATCGTATGACCCGGCGTTTCTTCGATGCAAGCTATGAAGGACACTGCGATGACGAACATGATGTGCCTTTGCGGACGGAGGCTGATGATGCTGTGTGTTAGTCACGTCACACACTAGCCCAGTTCATTGATGTCAGTTTCTTGCCATCAAGAGGTCAAACTGTCTTCTTTGAATCAACCTTGGACCTGGTTGGAAGGTTTTGGCATATATGAAGTTTTGTAAATCACTATCAACACAGTTGGCACTGGCATGCGGCAGGGCCCAAAACCTGCCTATGCCCCCAATCAGGTGGATGATTTCCTATCTGGTGCATCAATGGATTCATTGCCGAATCTGCGTTTCTGGGCTGGAGCCTTGAAGCTCATCCGGATCATTGAACGTCCGATCGAGGCTGGCTGGTACTGGCTTTGAGATTGGTGGTTGGTTCCTCATGAGCCGGTTGGTGGTTGGCATTGATGACTGTTGACTCAGTTGATGCCTCACGAATCAATTCACCCATTCAGCTGAATTGTATGGTAACAGTATTCGGGCCATTGGCCCATTGGCCATTGGGGGGGGGGGAAAAATCATGTCAGTAAGACCTGCACATGCTTGCAATCGCGACTAGGCATGACTACAGGATGCTATTGCTGTTGTTCATGGTGTGTTGTGTTTAGGATTTAGTGTGTGTGTGTGTGTGTTTGTATTGCGTCATTTTTTGTGACTTACGTGGTTCCTCATTGTCATTGTATCTTTTTTTGTTGTCTCTCTTTCAAGTCTTCGACTCCGACTTGACGACTTGTTGTTTTTTTGAACTGATGTATGTGTTCTGTTTGGTTCCTGCTTTTGCTGCAGAGGCCCTTCACAAGGACATCAAGGCCACATTCAGCAGAGCACCGGCAGCAGCAGATGCATATGTCAGCACAGAGGTTCGCTGGAATGATTTGGAGCGTTTATTTCAGAACCCAAAAGAACCTTGGTAGCGAGGGCTGTTTCAAATAGTGGGTCAAGGAAGGGGGGTTGTAGAACCTGTCATCATGTGTAAGATCGTACCTACCTATGCGACCAATGTGTCTAGTGTGTTGTATTTGCATATTTACCAAAGGATTTTCGAATTTTCGACTGTCCCAAGTTTCCAAGTTCCAAGACAGACAGAGTTGTTGTGTTTGTGTTTTAAGATTTCAACCAATAGCCCAGAACATGTATCAGCTGCACGTGTGACACCGTGGACCGTGACCGTAAATACTGTAAGCCCTACTTGCTGTTATTTTCATAATATCGGCGGGAATAAGTATGATTAGTAAAGTAAAGTCAAAGTAATTAAGTAAAGTCCAGTAAGTAGCCCAACCGAGGTTACCGAAGCCTAAGCAGTAAGCAACTCTTTAAACTAGCCCAGCCGAATTGGTATAGCCAATTACCAATTTAAACAACTTGATTTGGTCTGCAATGACCTGCGCTGGCTCAAGCAAGTTTGGTTTTGAAAATCACGATTTGGGTTGCCATTTGGTGGTGACACTTGTGGCTGGCCAATGTCCTCCGAAGCTGGCCCAGCAGAAGCATTCCTGTTTGAGGGAGAGGTGATTACCACCTCGATACACCTTCTGGGATGTTTGGGGGGTGTCCCTGCAGTCCAGCGATCCTTCCAAGACAGCAATGATTCACTGAACCTTCTTGGGCATGCATTGTGTTTCGCTAAAATCATGTATCGAGACAACAAAGAACTGTCGGACCACATCTCCAAAATGTTTTGCGTTTGGATGACAGATTCATGTCTCAACATCACCGTGTCATGTTTTTTGTTTTCTGTTTTTAGCTGTGTCAAAAAGGATAGGCTGTAGATCCGAAGCTTACACTGCTTCTGTGTTGTGATGCTGACTTGATAATCATGGTGATACGGGGTAGTTTGTTGAAGGTTTGTTTGATGTTGATGTCGGTGATGAGGATGATGTTGATGATACAATACCTCCGTTCTTGTGCCTAGGTGATGCACCGGTTCAAGATTTCGACGGCTGATGGCGACACCCTGAAGGAACCCAACGGAAAGTGGTTTACAAATGCTTTCGGCGGGTTCGTGATGCAACCCATGGTGGCCAAGATTGCTAAATATGTCCAAGATGCTGCTGGTCCAGGCGAGCAGTCATTTCACCAGAGGGTTGGTAAGTTGGATCATCTCGCGGAACCTTCATGTCAAGAAGTAGTTTGTTTTTCTGGTTCTTTGTATTGATTCTTTTTTGTTATAAATCTTCAACTTCAAATTGTCTTCAGACTTCAGACGTCGGACTGCGGGATTGATTCGGGTATTGAAGTTCGATCTTTTCATGCCTGGATCATGATGCAAAACAAAGGGCAATAGTTTTCCAGGGGCCAGTCAGTATAAGATGAGTTTGCCAAATTGTGCAATTGCATCATTGCGCTGTTCCCCCTCACTAAGGAGCAATTGGAAGGAGGCTCAGAGGTGTGTGAGCTTTTGATGGCCGACATTGAAGGCCCAATTGGTGAAGATTGGAAGAAATGCCATGCTATTTTGGTAGATCTTTGTAGCCACATTTATTTCGCCAAGATTGCTGAAACAGCAACAGAGGATGGGCGTAGGGCTTTCAACGGAGAGCAGCCCGTAAACAGGAAGTGACTGCAACGGCCTGTCCCCATCAAGCCAGAATGGAATTGAATGAGAATCATGAATCGTGAATCCGAGTTGGAACAAATAAATACCAGGATGTGTTGAGGTTAGCTAAGCTACTAGACTGGCTGTTTGCTGTTTTATGCTTACATTGGATTTCCTCTAAAGCATGGCTGGCTGGTGGGGTCAATGTGGATGGCTAGTTTTGGTTTTGCATTTGAGTCCTGAACTCATTGGCGAAAGTTGATACCGCCTGGGTGTGGACGCAGATTGGAGCGATGGCAAGACGCTGTACATCAAGGTGCATCCGAAAAACGCTGTTGCCGTGGCATCGCTAAAAGACACCGGAAAATGGGAAGTCATCGCCAGTTGCTGTTTTTTTATATTTGGGGTGGGGTTGGGCAGGTCAAAGAGAGCCACTGTTACGGTTGTGGATGTCCAAAAGATTGGATCTGGAAGTCATTGTTTTTCTCTACAGCAATATGTGGTATATTGATAATATGTCACGAGCACCGTCACCTCTCTCTTAGCACCTTGTCACTAGCCCAGGATCTGGAATCAGCAGTTGTATCATTTGGTGCTGACACCATGACTAGTCATGAGGGGCTGTGCAAGACAGTCGCTAGCTTGTGCGGTGGAAATTGCTGCTTGGCCAGCAACCAGTGCCACATGGCCGTCACACGGGAGGAGTTGCGTAGCCTGATATACCGGCGGTCCCAACAGTTTTCCCCTGCTGCAGTTATCTCAGCTGCATTGGACAACAAGCCGAGCAAACCTGCTAAGTTATCAACCACTATGACAGCGTCCCAATATCGACTTTTGAACCATTTCCGAGCCATGACAGATGAGACTGCAGCTTTCTTTGCTATTCCGTCAAGTGAATTCTTCAAGAATGCTTTTGCAGATTCTTGTTTGATGCCTTGGTTTGTGTTTTCTTTCCTCCCAACTTACTGGAAAGTGTACGGTATAGGCGTTCCCATTCCCATTTTGGAGCCTTGTCTTTCCAAACTTATTAACTTATTGGAAAGGGTCAGTTATAGATGTTCCCATTTTTGGGGCCTACTTTTTCTCAGTTTCTCAGTTCAATATCAGATTTCGGCACCCACTGGCAATTGGTTTACAGCTGATGTGATTGGGTGGACTCACTGACTCTCACTCGCACTGTGCCTCATTTGAGTTTTAAGGAGAGGACAACAAAAGAAGCCCTGCGGACATCATCTTTGAATTCAACGACATTACCGCAGAGCGCTAGGATGTCTTCCTCGGGATGTATGTTGCCACCTCCACCTCCCCAGCCCGCCCTGCCACTGGAAGCTGGTGGCGTTGAATCTGGATTGGGTTCCAGCAAAGGTGGGGATGTTGGAGAATGTATCATCGTTGATAGTGACGACGAACTTCCAGGTCATGTTCAAATTATCGCTCGCATGGGGACCGAACGTGGAAGTGGAAGTGACCTTCTCTCCCCAATGGTGATTTTCAAGGTGGTTCACAGCCGCCCTGGGCGGCTCAATCGTCCTTTAGCTGCTGAAGACGATGTGGGGGCCAAAAACTCCGATGTGTTTCTTTGCTTTGATTGGCATGGCATGGGGTGAAGCCAACATATACAGCCACATAGCATTGCACTCTCACTCTCCATCCTTGTTTCTCAAGAGTTACCATATAGCACAGGGGCTGTGGGAAGATTCGGAAGAGTGTTTGTGTCTTGCGATGGGAAGTCTATCCTACCATCCAACGCCCAAAAAGTGAGGTTTTGCTCGGATCTCTTCAGCGCTGCAGATCCTGACACCTTGGTTCGATGCATGACCCACTTTCGAATTGATGCCTCCTCTGGAAAATCACCGCCCTTCGTTGTACAGTGCAAGATGCCTGCGTTACAGCCTTTAGTGGATGCTGGAGCGTTTCCAGGATGGGATCATGATAGGTGATGGGAGCAGTGGATTTTTAAAATCACACATTGCCCAATAAGATGCCCTGCACAACTAGACTATGCCAGGTTGGTCCTCTTACCGTTTGAGTTTCATGTTTGAAGCCCAAATATACATGATGATTTGAATGTTAAAAAATGAGACATGGTTGGCAAATGTCGGATGTTTTAGCATTTGCCTGAGTTGAATTTGTTTTCACTTTCTTCAGTGATGACACAGAGTCAAAGAGACGGAATGCACAGCTGCAGGTAGTCCCACTATGTTCCATGACTTGGGCGATGAGGACACTGTTGCCTGCATGAAAGGCCTAGAAAATGACGGGCTTGTGACTGGAAAGGGCCTGGATGAGGGGCAATGGTCACTTACACATGATGCGGTTGATACTTTTCTGGACCACTCGGTCTGGCTCATTACGCCAGGGTCTGGTCAAGTATTTGCCCCGCGGCCTGGAATTTCATTGGAAAACTGTACCCAAATTGAACTGGAGATGAAATTGAATGAAGCCGGTTGGGTTCAAATGTCATTGTATGATCATCAAGCACATGCCCGCCAACCTCTGACGCAGGATCGTATCGACAAGATCTGGTATTCAGATAGGAATGGGCGTTACTTTTCCAACTATTTGATTTGTCTTCTCAGGTGTGAACAACTGTTTGAAGCTGGGCTGACAGCTTTGTATCACGGGCAGATCGATGCCTACTACAGCGCGATACTGAGTGCTTTAGATGCAGGACGTGGCGTGGCTCTTCAATCAATTGCCCCATACAAACCGGTTACTTGGCCAGACATGCCAAATAATGATTCCAAAACGTCTCAGTCTCAGTCTCACACTGACACACTGACGCAAACTTAAAATCTCGTGTGGTTTCAAGTCCCTTTGATACATGCTGCATGATGGCATGATAATATCATGATAATTATAATCAACACACAATATATATCTATATATATAATGTCTGAGTCTGATGAATCTGTACCTGTACTTTAATTAATGTCTGATATCTGATATCATATCTTAATAGTCTTAACTTACTTAAGTTTAAGTTTAATATTATTATATGAATTTTCATGAATATGAAAAGAAGATAGTCATGATATTTTTTTTTGCACCTAACGTTCTCTGGGTTCATGATGCATTGCTCGGATCTCATAATTCATCCGTTGAGCCGGGACATAGCTGGCCCCCATCATGACACTGAAACCCTGAACTCCTGTTAGTTTTTTGATATGTGCCACATGTAGGAGCATGACCACGGGGCTTTCTTCACATGTTCATGAAACACAAGTTTTGCGATGTTCAACTGCATCGAGCCGACACATGATTGGAGTCAGCAGTCAGCAGACCAGACTGGTCAGAGTACTTTGTTATCCAAATTTGTTGTCCCATTGTCAAAGTTTTGCCAATGCCACAATCACACAGTGATGCCTTGCAATGATGCAGTCACCAGAACATGTAACATGACCATGTGACCATGTATGATTTGCTCCCAGGCCAAACTCTACAGGGAGATCATCAAGGGGAAAGATCCTGGGGAGGCTAGCCGCCCATCCCTTATCATTTTGGATGACGGGGACAACCTGCCTGTACCTCCCCCGCCAGCGCTGGAAGATGCACGCAGCCCTGTAGACACACCAAGTTCGCGTCGTCAGCAGCAGCAGGCAGTGGAGGTTATCTCAGGCCATTGGATCCTTCACAGCATCCCGCAGCCTCCTCTTCAGCCCCGGTTGTAGCTAGGCCAAGGGATCCAGATCAACAGAGAGCGGACGCTTGTACATATGAATCAAAATGGTCAACTCTTTCAATTTCCATGCTTCAGATCTTTTTGGCACATTGACCCTATAGACCTGACCTTGTTTTTATCGTGTTATCGTGTCGTGTGGTGTCCACTTATCAAGCCTAACGTTAAACCTGTTAGACCTGTTAAGAAAGGCACTTTTTGGTCACTGGTTTCTTGATCACATCATGGCTCAGACAGTTTTACCAAATTAAGGAACCACAGCCAAAGGCTTCAGCAGAGGTGCATCGGAGAACTGGTGGTGCACGTGCGCCGCGGCACGAGAAGAGTCACTATTTCGGTCCATTTCTCATTGCGTATTATGAATCCGGAGATATCCCGTCCTGGCGAGCTATTTGCTCGGAACACCATGGTTGCACCAAGAGTATGCGAGTTAACCAAGAACGAACTGAGGACTGCCTATCCTTGCTTATTTTTCATTGTCTCATGTTGTTCTTGGATTTACAAAATTACAAAAAAACAAATAACTAGCACATGCCCGGTTACTCACGTGTGTTCATTGCATTGTGATTTTGTTACTCGTTTCCGTTTGGGGCTAGACAACAACCACCTTCACAAGTCACAAGTGTCTTGTTTGTGATTTATGGTGTTTTTTTCAGACTTTCAGATGTCACAGAATATTCGAAATATTCCATTTCAATGCCTTGGGGTTTTTTCCGCAATCTGTCATCATGCAGGATGATGTGTGTCGAAGGCTGAAAGCCTGGTGCCTTTTAGCCCTGACGCCAGAATGTGATTCCAAGCGCCATCACGTGTTTCTGTCAAAGGTCCCAACCATTGCCGAAGCTGGGACCAACAATGAGCTCCAGAGCAAGCTGGACAGATTGTCTCGCCGCCCCAGGGTTTGATTCAACGTTGAACGTCTTGCCCACCAGAAAAAATGCATGTTCCAGGGAATATTCCCTCAGTGTTGGTTGGGTATGGCGGTTGAGGAGTGGCGTATCTCTATATCATATCACTTCAGACAGAGACAGAGTGACAGAATTACAGAATTACTGAATTACAATTGTATTTTACATAATCGCAATTACGTTCTCGTAATAACGTAAACGTAGAAAGTGGGGAATTCGCCCCATCATGATCTGATCGTCGTACGTTCAAAGCAAGTTCTCCTGTTGCTGACTGATGTGATGACTATGATGATGACTATGATGATGATGATGATGACTATGATGATGATGATGATGATGATGATGATGATGATGAAAAGGAGGAGGAGGAGGAGGACGAGAAGGACGAGGGGCAGGACGGTGATGGCGATGACGATGATGATGATGATGATGATGATGATGATGAAAAGGAGGAGGAGGACGAGAAGGACGAGGGGCAGGACGGTGATGGCGATGACAATGATGCTGCTGATGCTGCTGCTGATGATGATGATGATGATGATGATGATGATGATGACAACGACGACGACAATGATGATTGTAATGAAGACAACGGCGCGGACGACGCCGACGGACCACGACGACGAGGAGGAGGAGCACGACGACGACGATGACGATGAGGATGACGATGACGAAGACGATGATGAGGATGATGATAATGATGATGATGATGGTGATGATGATGACGACGATGACGGTGATGACGGTGATCACGATGACGTTTGTGATGATGATGGGGACGATGACGACGGTGATGGCAATGACGCTGATGACGATGACGACGGTCTTGATGATGGTGGTGACGACGGTGTTTGTAGTGATGATGATGATGATGATGATGATGCTGCTGCTGCTGCTGCTGTTGTTGTTGTTGTTGTTGTTGTTGTTGTTGTTGTTGTTGTTGTTGTTGTTGCTGTCGTTGTTGTCGTTGTTGTTGTTGTTGTTGTTGTTGTTGTTGTTGCTGTCGTTGCTGTCGTTGTTGTTGTTGTTGTTGTTGTTGTTGCTGTTCTTGCTGCTGCTGTTTTTTGTTGTTGTTGTTGTAGTATACAACTGTTTACATCTGTATAGAGTTTCTATCTTTATATACGGAGTCCTATTATGCCTTTGAAGTGGTGTAAGATTTCTGGGTGGCTCAGAGACTGGTGTATGCATTGACATTTTTGCGCTAAGTGACTGCCAATTTGAAACATGGAATTTCTTTGTATGCTTCTCCATGGAAGCTGCCACCCCAGGTGTTCGGGTTTCCATTTCCACTGCTTGGAATTTTGCTTTGAGGTCCTTTGCGGGTCTGCCGTCCTTCACATGTCGTCGAGCAGTCGGATCTCTATTCCAGCTGCGCAGTCGGATGACGAAGATGACGACATTGGATAATGATAGCATTTGTATGCATTTGTAGTCGCATGTCTCGGCCTGCAGCAAATTCAAGGCGCTGGCACATATTTGGATGCAATGCTCGGATAGACCTAACATCTTTGTATTTTCGTCGTCCGATATGTTGTGGCGCGTCATGTTGGTTTGTATGCTGTGGCTCAAGGCACCTTACTTTATATTTGGCGCTCGACAACTGCGACTGTCTTAGGGCAGCACGCATCAAAATATCAGCTTCTGTTTCCAGCTCAATCACCCTTTCCAAACATACTGTTTACCTGCACAGCATGATTGAAATTCATTGGTGTAGTTCATGAGCCTATCAAACATGGTGCGGCAGCCGCTGGACGCTGAACCGTGTAACGCATTTTGAAGAACAAATGCATGCAAATGCATCTAGACATAAATGATCATAAATGCGTACCATGATGTACCATGCATGTTTTCATATTCCAAGAAATGTTTGAGAATTTGAACGCCACATAATGTGCAGCAACATACCTGTAATTACGCCGATGTGCTTCCTAGTACCCAACACACCTGGATGTAAAGGCAAAAACTGACAATCCATTTCCCTGCAGCTCTCATCCGCCTGAGCGGGCAATGCGTCCCAAGTTCTCCTTCAACTCTTCCTTCAACATGCCAACACCGTTGTCCTTGCGTTTGGGAACATCTTGGTGGTCTGAAGAAACATCTGGGAACTGCACCGGGTGAAACGCAGGAAAGCTGCTGGAAAGGGCTGGGATACACGACATGGATCAACATGGCATAACTTTGGCGGGACAGCACGAGCATCTCAATGCCCAAGTTTGGAGCACGGATGAGGCGGCAAGCTTGCATAGGATGAGACTGCCAGTAAGGAGCATTGCTAAAGGTTCAAACGGATTCAAATGGACACATGAATTTGTGAACAGCATGGTAAGCCATATCCATGCCACACACACACACACACACACTCCATTCCCTCTCCTCAATCGTGAGTGTCCTGCCATCCTGCCAGGTTGTAGCGAATCAAAGTTGCACCAAACTTTAAACAAGATGAGATACCACCGATCTGAAATCTGTCCAATGTTGTATACGCAGCAATCATCTGTCAACCCAACCTCGCCTTGTCAGTGTTGATGCGTAGCTTCATGGGTTCTGGTGGAGCATCGCTGTTGGTGAGCGCCAAGAAGCGCTTCTTATCGCAAGCGTCCGCCGCGTTGGAGACCAACTCTCGGAGAAACACGTCCTGGTGAAAGCAGGACAAAAATAGCGGATGGATATGGAGAATCTTGTTTTAACATGTAACATTTCTAGTTGAGAATCTGTGGCAATCTGTCAAACATCTGGCAAAACTATGCACAATTATTGAATGTAATGCGCAGTGGGCATGGGGCAACTATAGGGATCGATGATGTGGCACCAGGAAGGAGTGGTGATATTATCTTATTCGGAGCTAGAGCAATATCAAGCCA
>OMLO01001683.1_pt1 | contig 17256 bp, 18 predicted proteins | sample 1674811 | NCBI WGS metagenome assembly OMLO01 (sample SAMN06265003, study PRJEB25207) | coral metagenome | isolation source: Coral host | place: Mexico:La Bocana,Puerto Morelos, Mexico | collected 2008-11-13 | reverse complement strand
AATCTGTATATGACATGAGTGCCTTGGCAAAAATGGCACGAAGTGTGTCTCTGACCCGTAGTATCGAGTGGCGAAAAGCATCTGAATTGATATGAATTGTCAGCACACGCACGTCGGTCATGCCGAGTCGTTCAACGAAACTTTCAGGCAGTCCGCCAACTTCAAAATAAGATGCATTTGTGATCTCTTCATATGTTTCAATGGGATCAAGTTGGTCTTCAGGTGTCTCGATGTTTTTGCATCCATGTGTGCTGAAACGTGCTTCAGATGAAAATGCAAAGTTTTCCACTGGCTCACCGTTGTATCGGTGTTCTGTGCGCTCGCGTGTTCCCCCATGGACATCGTGAGTTTTGGGACCGAATACACATCGAGCTAACACAGCGTGGATCACCCAAAAATCATCTCTGTGGGAAACGTCCCAATGGTTCATGAGTTCAACAATGCCATACGGCAATTTCAGAAAAATGGCAATCGAAGGTGATCGAAGTTCTTTGGTAGAGTATACCTGAATGCCAATAACGTTGTACTCAATGCAGAGATCATTGTGTTCGCAAAAATCATAACTTTCACAAAGAGTAATAATATGTCCAGGATTGTTGACAACCAAATATGGCAACACAAGTCGTTTCTTCATCTCTGACCAGTTCTCTCGGATCCAAGAAGGATAGCGTTTCCTGTTTGCAAAATAAGGAATACGCTTTATGTTGCCTAAATTGAGGACTACCATGGTCAAATAATATGTGGTCGTGTTAAAATACTCAACTGACATGTTCAAAGGATGGTCGCTTAACACAGCGCGTCCTGCTAAAACGTTCCGTCCGAGTTCTGCCAGTGCATCAAGGACATCCAGTGTGAATTCGTGATCTTCAATGTTGAGCATAAGATTGGGCCGAAACAACATTCCTGCTTCCCCCGGGTCTTGCCTGTAGAAGTGCTCCTCTGGGGTAGGCACGTAAGGAACATAGTACACGTTCTCTGTTGTAAGGACTGCGTCACGGCTGTGCAGGAGCATGCGGTCCAACATTTTAGAGCCAGTGCTCACTCCTTGCTCCACCAATTCCATAATATGATTCCAAACCTCAAGTCGTCTTTCTCTCGCGGTGTAAGCGTCCGGTGCTTGATCTGAAAGAGAGGTCAGAATATCGACATATGCTTCCAAATTGGTGGTTTGATCAAAATCATATGAAAAATTGGGCCGCATTGTTTCATCATCTTGTTGAGTTTCACGCCGTCGTCTCGGCAAAGGAACACGTTCTTCCGTATTGTCGGAACTTTGAGGATAATCTCTTGTCGGAGCAGGAGGCGGTGTAGGAAATCTTTGATCTCGTTGTGGTGCAGGTGGTGGTGTTGGAAATGGTTGTCCTGCTGAACGTTGAGGTTTCCTTGGTGGATACGGAGGTGGTCGTGGAATTCTCTCAGGAGGTGGACCTGCAGGTGGAATCGGTGTTGCACTTGATGTTGCAGGTGTAGATGGAACAGTTGATTGTTGAGGTGGAGGTGAAATCTTGTTGCTGCTCTCCTTTTTCACCGTGGTCTCGGTGTGTGATGATGATTTCGCTTTCTTCACCGTTGTATCGGTGGGTGATGATGTCTGTTCCTCCTTCACTTTCACCGTAGTATCGGTGCGTTTTTCAAATCCCTTAGGAGGTGCTTTACCAGGAGGTGTAAGTGCACAAGCCGGCGGTGGTTTCGTCTTCGCCATAAGTTTTGCAGAATCCGGTAGATCAGGTGGATCCGGCTTTGGCATCGCCTTTGGCTGGATCGTTTTCTTCTTCTTCTTCTGCTCAATCTGATCGGCCACATCATCAACGATTTCAACAATAATTTCTTTTTGAACCTCCTTTGATCTTTGTACATTAGCCGGGGTATCGGCTTTCACAAATCCAGGCGTTCCAGCAGGAGCATAACGAAGGTTCTGTTCATAATGTTGCCCAATGGTGATAACTGCATTTCGAAGATTGGGTTCTAAGTTGTCAAAAGTGCAAGATTCTTGATGATAAACTTTGCGAAAATATTTGCACAACTTTTCAGCGTCGTTTACTCCATATTTTTCTACAAATGCTGGACGACACTTTGGTCCCCATGGGAATTCCCATATGCCTGCTTCCAAATCGAAAACTCCTTCAATCACATCAACGCTCACAGGCTCGGAGACCAGGACATACCCGTTGGCAGTTTCACGGGCTGTTGAAAACGCATCTCTCGTTGCTGGATCATGCATGTTGAAAATCAAGATTCTTTCTCCGTATTGTCGGAGCATTTCTGGATCATGATACAAAAATTCAGTAGGCACAAAATGAACATCACGGTCAAAAGGAATAACTTGTCTGCGGCCACCAGGGTTCTTCATTTGGTTCCACTTGTAAGCTGTGGTCTTATGCATCAAGGTATTGCGCCTAAAATCATAAGGAGGACTCAGCTCCTCTCGCTGTTCTTTCGTCAAACCTGAATGTCCAGATTGAATTCGGAAAAATACATTTGTTGTTGCATAAGATCCGTTGTGTCGGATACATTCATCAATGTCATTTTCGGTCATTGTTGTTGAGATCCACTCATCGCGGTGTGGTTCTCTGACAGGACTTTGATTGATGACTGCGAATTGTATCCTGTTCTTGTCATTAAAATAAGTCACGGTGACGAACGGGATGAAGTACCTCATGGATTCGTAGTTGACATGTTCGTCCTTGCAAATACCATGAGGATGCTTTCTACTTAACTACTTGTAACTTAGATATAACATGGTTTTCAATAGGTTAAGTAGGGTTTTAAGAAGAGATAAGTAGGTTAAGTGGCGCACCCACTTGTTCTACTTAGGATCAACTTACTGCTAGAAATAACCTAGTTATACTAGTGACTAAGTAGAAATAAGTAGTTTTTGCGTTTTTTCTTGGAAGTAGGCTAAGTAACTTAGTTCTACTTATTTCTACTTATGATCTACTTATTTCTACTTATCCTACTTATGGAAAAACACCAAAAAACAGATTTTTCTTGAGCATGTGTCATTTAAGCACCAAAAACATGGCTTTTGTGTTCACTTTGTTCTTTGTGAAGCAACAAGAAAATACATGGATAGATGTTTCACTGGGTTTTTGAAGTGCATGAGCGGTTTCCCGCTGGAAGAGCATGAGCGGTGTGCCGCTAAATTTGTTGATGTTGGAAGACTTGCCGTTTTGCGTTTTCTTTCCGCTTGGATCAAAAGTGCAAATAAGAAACATGTTCGTTGCAGTATATAATATAGTTCATGCCTCATATTGACAAACACTTGAAAGGAAGAAAAGAAATCACCAATGACCGTAGTAGAAGTGACTTTCGATAGTTCTATTGTTTCCACTTGTTTCCACTGACAGACTGTGTACGTAAAAGATTTTTACTTATATATGTAAACTCGTGAGCAACTACTGCACAATAATGCAGTCCTTGGTGGAAGAGTCAGGCCCATGTCCGAAAGCGCCGGCGAACCCTGACCTACCCAGGGCAAAAGCGCGGTTACCACAACCACGCTCGAGTGCAAAGTCAGCAAGTTCGGCTTCGAGAGCTTCCACAGAAGAGGTAACCGCGACAAGTTCCCCTGCGATAGCCACGGCAACTTCTTGCGGTGCCACTTGCAAGCCTGTAGGACATGGGGGTGTATAAAGCGGTGTTCCGCTAGTAGGTCGCATGTTTTCTGTGTTTACAAGGAAAAACAACTTCCAATAATCTTTACAATCAGCGGTTGCCCGCTCATGACTTTTCTGCTGGAATGATGCTGAGAGATTGTCAGGACCTGGAGCTTTGGCTGTTCGGCTAGCTCACCTTGCTCCGGAAGGACCAATTTTTCTTGGCCTAAATTTGATTTTTAAATGGTCGTTTTATCTAAATCTGGATCGGCCTCAGACTTGCACCAAAAATTTCGATCAGCTCACGGCCACATTTTTTTGACCCATATAGGACCATTGCCGAAAAATCCACCGTGGAGAAGAATTGGCAGAGTCCCTCCTAAAGCTCCACCAGTTGCAATGGCAAGTGGAACTACCCCTACAGCAGAAGCAGTGCCTTCAGTTGCAGTGGCAAGTGGAACTACCTCTACAGCAGAAGCAGCGCCTCCAGTTGCAGTGGCAAGTGGAACTACCTCTACAGCAGAAGCAGTGCCTGTATACCCTCCTAAAGCTCCAGTAGTGTCCCAGTTTGGCGTTCGACTCAAGGCAAAAGCACCTCCTCCAGTGCCACCTTCTGAATCAGCCGATGCTGCGAGTGGGATTTACCCGATTATCCCTGGAGAAAGCAGCAGGCAGCGGCAGTTCAGGCTGTTTGGCATTTGGAGAGGAAGAGCTGGTAGAAATGCTGACTACTGGACGGATTGGCACCGTTCGAAACGCTCAAGAAGAGATGGTTGAAAAAAAGTCTTGGCCGCTCTTGGTTGCTTTCAGGCGTTTCTTTCTAGTGGTTGTTCGCTAAAGTTTGTTAAGCGGTTGCCCGCTGCATGTTTTTTTCTCCACGCAAAATTTGAAGCAGTTGCCCGCTGCATGTTTTTTTTCTTCACGCAAAATTTGAAGCGGTTGCCCGCTGCATGTTTTTTTCTCCACGCAAAATTTGAAGCGGTTGTCCGCTGCATGGACAAGCGGTTGCCCGCTACTAAATGCACATCAGTTTGTTTTGGGGTGAATCAGGGTTTTTGCTTCTCAAATGAATGCTCAAAGGTGTGGTCAGGACATGACAGAGCGTAGGAAGTCACAGAATTTTCAATCTTTGCTGCATTACTTGACAGAGTCAGTATGGCACTCGCTTGAATGTGACAGCCGTGAAAAGGCGGCAATGTCTCTATGGCAACATGCCTGGAAACTTGGCATGAGATGTCCCTCCGAAATGACGTTTAGTGTTGTCTATAACCTGCTGGTGCTGACCAAGTCCGAGAAGAAGGACCTTTCTATGTTCGAGCAACGCACCTTCTTGCAGCACTTGAAGAAAGAGTGGAAGAAGTTCAAGGGCTTAAAGAAGGCGGAAGATTTTCAATATGCGGACTATGTAGAGATTTTGCCCATGGAAGTAAAAGATCTTCCTGCCGAGTACTATCTGGTTGCCTTTGCAGAACAAGAGGCTGTGCCATGCAGACTCTTGCACCTGTGCATGGCATTCTTTTCAACATTTCTGTTCCCAGGGATCTGGTGGAAAGAGCTTTTGTTTTTTTTGGGTGGGCTGGGTTTTCCATTGTAGCCACTCTCAAGGATTGAACTCCGATGAGCTTCTTCTTGGGGTGGGCCATATGAAGCTTCGATTCAGAGACAACGCTGCTAAGTCCACTCCAGAAACCAGTCTTGCCTCCACGAATTCAAATATGGCTGCCATGATGGAGTTTGCTTTCAAGATGGGTCAGCAGCAATGTCAAAGCACTGCTTCCTCTTCCAGTGGGCATCGTGCAAAGCCAGTTCTTGCTCTGGAAGACAAAAAACCTCCCAGTGATGAGCTTCAGGCATCTCACCAGCTAAATTGTTTTTGGGAGGAAGCAGCAGTTTTTATTGTGTTTTGCTTCAAACTTTAGCTTGAATTCAAGCATCTACCTTTTGTGGGGGAATATCTGAAGAAAAAACTTTTTTTCATCCCAAACCATTTTCTTGGACAAGATTTGGCATTTTTATCTTGTCATCCCATCTGCCCTCCAAGGCCAACACAAAAGCCACCTCTGTGGCAACTGAGCAAGCAGTGGATCTGGCGCACGCTTCGCCATTGCTTGATGTTTTGAAGGAAGGGGTTGCAGACGTGCAACAGGAAGGAGCACATGACGTTCAACCTTCTGATGCTGACTCTGAGATGCTGCAACAAGTCCAGGAGTCGACAACCGTGCCAGCTCAGGAAGTGGCAGATCGTTTGGGCAAAGCTTTGCGTCAACGTGATGAGAAGAAGAAAAATTCGAAAGGCGAAGGGGGTTTGAAGCGTCCGGCTTCTGCCCTGGGAAGCTATGGTGCGAAAGCCAAAGCCAAAACCACTCAGAAGAAAAATGTGCCTCAAAAAGTGGTACAGCCTGCTTCAAAGACACTTCCCAGCAAGAATACCAAAGGAAAAAAGCCGGCGAGCAACCTTGCCGATCGCGATTTGAAGATGTCGAAGAAAGATGTTTACAGCCGAGAATACCACAAGATCTTCAGTGACTGGTTGTTCATTTTATCATCCAAGTGTTTTTCAAATTTCTCTGCGCATTTGGGAAGATTTAAACGCTGGCATTCTATTCTGACTATTTCCATCATTTTTCTGTGTCATTCTTGTTTTTGCTCGTAACCGGCCCCAAATTCAAACTCAGGTACTTTGAAAAAAAAGAAGGGTGCCAATCTGGAGAATTGCAAGGCCAAGGCCCGTTCTGCGGCCAAAGCAGCTGTGCTGAAGATATATCCGGACCAATGACAATTATGTATAAGTGCCTGTCCTGCTCGGTGAAAAAAGAAAAGCTATAGATCGGCTATCTTAGTCTGCTGTCTGCCTTAGCGGTTGTCCGCTTCATGTTGTGACTCAGCGGTTTCCCGCTTCTTGACTGTTCGCTTCGTGGGGATTCAGCGGTTGCCCGCTTCTTGACTCCTGACGGAAATTCGACATAAGTTTGGCGCCGATGCTTGGGCACAGGTGGTTGCTGAGTGTGAAGCCATGGCTTTGTTCGAGTTTGCGCTGATTATTTGGAACGAACTAGAGAACCTCCATAATGAAAGAGATTGGGACGTGTGGTCGTCCACTCAATCTTGGGAGTGGTTAGCGCCGATGCAACAGCATAGGTTTCGTTGTGGTGAAGATGTGCTCTGTGCCGTACCGCCAAGTGGATCACCCCAGCATGGCTTGGAAGCCCAACTGGGCTTTGTTTCTTACCCGAATTACAGTTGGTGTCGGTATGTGTTTGGAAGCGGTTGTCCGCTGCAAGCGTTTGAAGCGGTTGTCCGCTGCATGTTGCTTTCAGTCTGACTACTGTTTGGTCACCTTTTTGTAGAACAGGTTCTTTGACCTTATCGACAGGTACCTCAACAAGACTGGCCGCAGCATGGTGGTGCGTCCTCGAGGTAACCCACAAGGCATGAAGGTCTTTGCCTTTGAATGGATTGAAAAAGAGAAGCGTATGGAGGTGTCAATGCCTATGACGGGCAGCGTGGTGGGCACTCCGCTCATTTCGCCTGATTGTTTTTAAAAACAGCGGTTGTCCGCTAATAACGCTTGCTTGTTTTTTACAACTGCGGTTGTCCGCTAATAACGCTTGCTTGTTTTTTAAAAAAGCGGTTGTCCGCTCATGACGCTCGCTTTGTTGGATTTTTTGTTTTTTTCTCGCAGCGGTTGACCGCTCATGTCGCGTGTTGTTTTCTAAATTGCCAAATCTTGTACAACATTGATATGAAAAGCCACCCTGGGAGGTGGTGGATGCCTTTCTCGGCCTTGCTGACAACACGACTGGGAACGAGCTTTTGGTTTTGGGAAGTTGTCAAGTGGCATGCCTTTTGCCCAATGGTACAAAAGTTGGCAGAGAAAGGCGCAAACTCACTTTGAGGGAGCTTTACACGGCGCACCCGTCATCTGCTGTTACTCCAACTGACCCCATGGATTCAGATGAGCAAGACGAAGCACTGGCCGACCAGTAACTTGCTGGTCTTTTATGGACTGGAAATTGAGTTTTTCTTTTTTGTCCAGTGATTTGCTTTTTTTTCACGGTTATTTCGTGGAGTCATGGTGAGGCAGCGAGATCCTCATTCAAAGCCAAAGAGGTCAGTACCGCACGAACTTCCGAAGCCCAAGGCGAAGGCTCAGGGCAGATCTTCCAAGGCTAAAGCGAAGCCTGCCAGTAAGAGCTCCTCCAAGAAGCCTGCGGCGAGCATGAAGAGGCCCAGCAGGAACCAGTGAGCCAAGAAAGGTTGCTGTAGATTTTTTGATTGGACTTTACCTGGCCACCAAAGTCCTAGCAGCACACCCAGCTTGAAAAAAGGAAGGGCATGTTGGATCAGCGCCTCGTTTTGTAGAAGGCCTTTGCTTTTGTCACACCAGCGGTTGTCCGCTCATGTCGCTTCCTTGTTTCTTTAAGACAGCGGTTGGGCCTTCCGTTTTTTTGTTTTAATGTGCAGCGGTTGTCCGCTCATGTCGCGTACTTTGTTTGTTTTTTTAAGACAGCGGTTGTCCGCTCATGACGCTTCCTTCTTTTTTTAAGACAGCGGTTGTCCGCTCATGTCGCTTCTAGGTTTTTTTTACAACAGCGGTTGTCCACTCATGTCGCTTCCTTGTTTCGTTAAGACAGCGGTTTGGCCTTCCGTTTTTTTTTTAATGTGCAGCGGTTGTCCGCTCATGTCGCTTCCTTGTTTTTTTTACAACAGCGGTTGTCCGCTCATGTCGCTTCCTTGTTTGTTTAAGACAACAGTTGTCCGCTCTTCTCGCTCATATGCAGCGGTTGTCCGCTCATGTTGCTATCAGCTGTTCTTTGTTGTTGTGAAAGAAGCTTTGTTTATGAGGTCTACCTGGTTGTTTCACCCACATCCACGGATCTCTACGGCTATCTTCATTTTTTTGGCGGCTATCTTCGGCTATCTTGCGGCTATCTTCCGGCTATCTTCGCGCTATCTTCCAATTTTTGGCGGCTATCTTCGGCTATCTTGCGGCTATCTTCCGGCTATCTCCCGGCTATCTTCGAGTTTTTTGGCTATCTTCCATCTTTGGCTATCTTCCGGCTATCTACCGGCTATCTTTGCCTATCCTCCCGCTATCTACCGCCTATCTTAGACTTTTCTGTATGATCTTTTAACTATCTTGGTCAACTTTGCCGACATTGGCCCAAATACTTAGTGGCTTTTGGACCTTTGGGTGTTGCCTGTCACCCCTCCTTTTTTTCACCTGACATGGCTTCTCTTAACAAGACACAGCTAGTTGAAGGCTCCCAACCTGAACCTTTGATGATGGCTTGTAGCAAGTGCGGCACCAGCACCAACCCGGGTGAGTCTGGTTCCCGTGTGAAAAGCAATGAGCTGACATGTTCCAATTGCACTTCAGTTTACCAAATGCTGTATCGCCACCTAGGGGGCACTCCTGAAGGAATTGTGAAAATGGATGCAGCTTCCCAGAAGGCCTTTTTCAAGGAGGCTGGCTCAGTGATCCAAACGGCACCTCGCAATGGCAGGTGGTCTTTGGTCAAATCTAGTTTGGTGAAAAGCATCACGCACTATCGTACCACCCAAATCAGGACCAGGGTGACTGAGGAGTTCTTACCGTTGTCCGTATGGGCGCAGCGTGGATTTGATGCTAAGTTGGTGGAAACAAAGGGTCAAAAAGGCGAGAACGAGGCCCGTCTGAGACTCTTTTTTTTTGGGTGTCCTTAAGTGGGAAGTTTTGTTTTTTTTCCTTTGAAAGTCTGGCTTGCCAAATTTCTTGGTTGCAGGTCTTTGGTGATGTCTACGCTGCTCCTTTGACTGTCGTTGACACAGATGACATCAGAGGCCATGTTGAAAAAGAACTGGCTGAGAAGGAGCTTGCTTTGAAGAAATTGAAGCCCAAACCCAAGGGCAAAGCCAAAGCTTCAGCGTCAACCCCGGCTATTCAAGATGCTACCCACCACAACTCGGCCATTCCGATAGATGATGAAGCTTGGTCCATTCCCAGTGAAGATGAAGTCCAGATTGTGAGCAACAAGGCGCAGAAGACAGGAGATAAAACGTCAGCATCTGCTGCTGCCAAGGAAGCCAGGGCAGCCGAAAAGCAGAAGCAGGACCGAGCTCGGAGTTGGAAGCTTGAAGGTGCAAAAGCAAGCAAACTCCTCGGCCAGTTGACTTCCATGTGCACTAGCTTGGATGGACTCGTCAAGAAGCAGACCAAGCTCGCAAATGATGAAATTGAAGATGAAGTGCGAGCAGGTTTGATTGAGGCACGTGACAACATCCAGAAATGGAAGAAATGTTCCTTGTCCAAATTTCAACTTTATAGTTGGCCTTATCTCATGGGTAAGTCCACTCCGCTCTTTTTAATGGGACAGATTTTGGTTTTCTTTCCCCATCACCAAGGTGCTACAGACATTGTTGCCAGCACCGACGACCAGCAAACCAACCAAGAGCCTCCGAAATTTTCCAAGGAAATGGAGACAATCACGGACCAAATCAAAGCCGCCAAATCTATTGCAGATGATGTGAGGCAAATCTTTAAGGCGAAGGCAGAGGCAGCCAGGAAGGAAGCAGCTGCGAAAGCAGCTGAAGCTGGCACGACTGCCAAGGCCAAGGCTTCACCAAAGAGGAGGCTCAAGGGCAAGAAAGGTTGAGATTTGTGCTTTTTTTGAGTTTCTCCACTGCAACCGGCAAAAGGGTTGCAAAGCAATCTTTGGCTGTGCCAGATACGCTGACGACTAAAGATGAAAAGGTTGCCATGCCTGAGCTGTGACATTTTTTGTATTCATCATATCATGAGGCCTCATGAGCGGTTTCCCGCTGACCTTGTGAGCGGTTTCCCGCTGACCTTCTGAGCTTTAATCTTCTTGAGATTTTTTCCCCCTTAGATTGTCGGCTAGAATTTTTTTTCCTCTGACTTGAGCGGTTGCCCGCTACACTTGGTCGTTGAGCGGTTGCCCGCTGCACTGGTTGACTGTGCCCTTTGTTTCATTTCCCTTGTCTCACATTAGGCCCTGTCGGCTTTAACATCAATGACAGATCAAAGAACTTTTTGCGCACAGAAAAAACAATCAATATACAATGAAGAACTCATAACAAATATAGAAGTTATTAGGCCCACAGCATTTAGCGGACAAAGTTTTTACTTTGAGTCTGAAACTGTGGTCTCCCTTGTTCTATAGCAATGTTCCTTTTCGCCTTGGATGCCGAAGAAACGCAAACTCACTGAGAAGGATGATGAAACATTGAAAAAATGTTTGCACGTGCCTGGTGCTTCGGAACGAGCAGTGCATGAAATCTGGAACCTTTGCCATGGAAAAGAAAGCTCTTGTTCAAGAAGAACGTTTCAGAATGTACTGAATGAATCGCTGCAAGAATTTAGCAGCATGGCTGTGTTGGAAGATTTGTTGTGCAAGAATGGTGCAAAATTGACCATTCCCATCATGAACGTGCAGGCATTCATACAATTTCTTTGCCAGAAATCTACCGCCTTGGCTGATGCATTGCAAAGGAGCTTGTCCGCCAACATGGCACTGACTCCAGTGATCTACTTAGATGAATGTACGGCTGGGAATGTTGTTGGCGTGGAACAAGACCGCAAGTGCACATTAATGTACCTGAGCTGGTTGGAGCTGTGGCACCATCTTAAGAACCCCAACGCATGGCTTCCCATCGCTGCTGTCCAAGCGAATGCATTGAAGACAGTCGTTTCTGGAAGTTCTGCTCTCATGGTTGCAGCTTTGAAACACAATCTTACAAGAGAGAATGCCGCCAGTTTCAATGTGACGCTGCCTTCTGGAAAGACTTTCTGCATGAAGCAAAAACAAAAAGCTTTTTTTTTAGGAGACAACGATGCCATCAGAACAGTGTATAACTTGAAAGGAAGCTCTGGGATGCGGCCATGTATGTTCTGCAGCAACGTTCTGATGAAGGAGTCCAATGTGGTCGATTTGGATCCCATCTTCGTGGAATTGTCAGCTGCGAAAGGTTTTCAGTCGGTGACAGACGAAGAGATTTGGAATGCTGCAGAAGAACTAGTTGGCATTCGTAGCAAAGCTGCTCTGGATAGAAAAGAAAAGGTTTGTGGGTTGAAGCTGGAGGAGAAAGGTCTTCTTCTCGACCGCAATGAAAGGTGGAAACTCTCTCCAAGTCAGTGCCTCACAGATCCGATGCACACGTACTTTACGAATGGCTGTGCTTCTTGGGAAGTGGTTATGTTTTGTCAATCCGTTTTCAAAGATACACCTTTGACGCTCTCACATCTCCAACACAGTGCAGAAATGGCCCAATGGAAAAGTACAAAGTCCAGTGGAAAGAACTCTGGCTATGTGAGGCGTTTGTTTGACCAACGTTTGTTTGGAGATTCCCTGTACAAAGGGAAGGCTCATCAAACCGCGGCCATAGTGCCGCTGCTACGTTTCTATGCAGAAACCGTGATTGCACCTTTTGGAGTGGTCCAGCAGGCAATCTTGGATTCTTTTTATGCCCTTTGTGACATTGTGTTTGAACTTCGTACGCTCCAGCATGCTGTGGTGGCCACTCGAACCTGTGAGGTTCAGCGGTTGAACCGCTTGCAGGAGAAACACCAAGATCTTTTTTGCAAGGCCTACGGGCACATGGCCTGCAAGCCCAAACATCACCACAGGTTTCATTTAGCTGATTCCATCAAGGCCAGCAAGCAGTTGCTGGGATGCGACCCACTGGAAGGAAAGCACCAAATCTACAAGGATATGATTGGCAGGAATCAGCATTGCACTGTGTCAGACTACGCGAAAATTTCAGCAGCTGTTCTGAAACGCGTGTGCAATATTTCAGTGGCTCGGCTTGTGAGAGGTGGATTGCCTTTTTGGCAGCTCTTGCCACCAATGGAGCTGGCAAGCTTGGACGACCACCTTCTTTTGGCCAGCCAGCGTGTCCAAAAAAGCAAAAGTGCCTTGGCCCCAACAAAAATCGGGAACATATTGCTAGCGGTGTGTCCGCTCGACTTTACCTTCCAAGTACAGTACATGTTTGGCCTCAAAATGGTTTTTGTTCAGCTTCGATTTTTTCTATCAGGCTGCTACTTGGTGGCCACTGATTGGACTGTGGGCGACATTTTGCTCTGGCCTGACCATGGTGGAATAGCAGAGTACTTTCTAAGCTGTGATGGCCGTTTGTTCGTCTATTGTGAGAAGCTGGACATTGCACCTTTGCCAAAAGTCTAGCAGCAAATCTTGCTTGTCCCGCTTTTCTGTATATCCTCCATCAATCTGACATGTTCAGTCTGTATACTGGTTCCAATCAATTGGTTGCAGGTATCCAAGCATCGTTGGGGTGCGACGTGGAGACGCTCGAGAGAATCCATAATATGTGAAATTAGCACCAGTTGCGCACCCACTGTGCCCCCGTGGTATCGCTACGCTGAAGATGGCAACTCAGTGATTTCCTTGGCCTAAAATATGCAATTGCTGTGTTCGCGCCCAGGAGAATTTGGCGAGATGTAACTTTTCAACTCAGTTTGCATGTTTAAAAGCGGTTGCCCGCTGGGAAAACAACTTTTGCATGTTTAGCGGTTGCCCGCTTGATGTGAACAAGTTCGCAGTTGGTCACGCCACGCTATATATAGCACCTCAAAAGCACGGTGTTCACCCTAACCTTCCTTGGCGTGACCGCCCATGGCTTCTGCCTTATGTCTTTCGGATGTTTTGCTGCTCCATATGCCTTTGTGGTCAATCGATAGCATTGACAACTTGGAGGTGATCCGTGAGCTGTGCCGAAACACGCTCATGTGGCTTGGTCGCTCTCCGAACACTGAATGCCTTGTGACCATGTGGATCGAGTTGACAAAGGCAAAGGTACAAATTGAAGGCTTGGATGGTAGCTCCGTGACTGCTGACAGCATTGGTTTGCCTGCTTGGAACCAACCAGTCGAGCACATCAAACATATGAACCAGCCGCAGAAGGACCAATTCAAAAAAGAAGTTGCTGTCCTGCTCGAGATGTTGCCAGCCCTGACAACAATGGATTTTGACCTCGGCGACAGCGTTGGCGATTTGTACCAAGGCCTATGTGTTTTACTTTCGTAGCAAGCTATAGCTGATTGAGGTCACTGGCAGCCCTGTGAGGTCAGAAAAATTTGCAACAGAGCTTTGTGGGTTTCATGTGTTTCTCCGGGATCATCAGTTCCCGTCAGCGGTTGTCCGCTTCATGTTTTGTTACAGCTGGTTTGCGCGCTTCATGTCTTCCTACAGCGGTTGCCCGCTTCATGTTTTCCATACAGCGGTTGCCCGCTTCATGTTTTCCTACAGCGGTTGCCCGCTTCATGTTTTCCTACAGCGGTTGCCCGCTTCATGTTTTCCTACAGCGGTTGCCCGCTTTGTATGCAATTTTGCAATGTTCAAAGTTTCATTGTCAGTGGCCAACCGCTGCTTGTCAATTCAGAGTTATATAGAAGCTGTCTCATATTTAGAATTTTGTTTGTCAGAGACTATATTCATGATTTCCTACAGCGGTTTACCGCTTTATCTAATCTTACAAATTTCTAAATATGAAAACAACGATTGTGGAAGAGAAAAAATCTATAGGGACAACTCTAAAAAGACATGTCAGCAAGAAACATTTTTCCGTATAGATGCACAAAAAGTTAATGTTTTGCTGATATTCAAAGGTTTCGCAAAGAAAATCAAAAAAACAAGTTTTGGAAGGGTTTCTACTTATTTCTACTTATTTCTACTTAGTTCTACTTATAACCTACTTATAACTAACCTACTTAAGTCTACTTAATTTTTAATTGGAAAATTAAAAGGGCTATAAGTAGAAATAAGTAGACCGTAAGTAGGTTAAGTAAGTTATAAGTAGATAAGTAGAAAGCATCCTCATGGTACGTCTGACTTCACCAGAGTCAATATTGCCGTACACACCAGTAGTTGCATTGTGACGAGTAAGATAAGTCAAGCAATTGTTTGTATGTTTGCCGAACTCTGGAAAATGAAACAATTCGTTCAAGGTCAAAGATAACGAGGTTGGATGTAATAAAGTCTTGCCATGTCGCAGAAGCCAGGAAATCCACTTAGAAAAGTAGACAAAACATTCCAGGCTCTGAAGTTGGTCCTTGATGGGTTCGATGGTGCCATGAACATAAAGAGCAAGACACAGAATAAAGGCAGTTGCATTAATTGATGTCGCCGAGGCAGGAGCATTGTATCTCCGTTCGATATCATCGTCTCTGCGAAGACGGGGATCATCACGGTCACGATCTTTTCCTCGGCTCTTGCCTTTGCCATGCTGGCGTTCTTGGTATCCTCCTCTTTGATAACCTTTTCCCATTCCGTTTTGTCGGAAAATCAGGGATCAAACAAAAATATCTCCGGAGTGTCGGAGTTTCAATCAAGCAATGTAAATTTCTCCGGTGTATCGGAGTTTAGAAACAGAGTCCGTAGCGGCGGACGAAATGGCGGTCAAAGGCAAACTGCAGACACAAATTTTCTTGAAAAGAAAATTGGGTTATGAATTATGCTTGCATGTGGCTCCCGATTAGCCCTCAGGTCTTAACGATTAACAGGTGTTGAAGATGTGATGCATCTCCATGGAAATGTCTTCATTCAGAAATGCTAGTCCATATCGTGCATCACGCATGTGATCTGCCACCCATTGACTCAAGAATGCCTTGTGTTTGAGCAATGAACGAAAAGGCGGATGCACATCAACATTTTCCATAACACCAGTTTCAATTGTCTTGACAAGCTGATCGGGTTTAGCTGATGATTTCGTAAGTGGATCTGCAAGACAATATTCGCTGGCTATATGTGACAAATCGTCAAGTTGACCTGTATTACTTTCGTGCCTTAGCATCTGAATAAGATGATGGGTTTCCTTCTGTTCTGGTAAATGAGTCGTCTGTGCCGTAGTCACTAGATTGTTGGCATCAGTCCTTATGTGTATTGGAATTATTTCACCAGTAACATCAGCCCATAAAGCACGAATGAACAGTAGTGGTGATCTTATGGCTTTCACAATCAACTACGGATCCTCTGGTATGGACCTTGTGTTCACCTTTTTGACCTTGTCTGCCAATTTTTCGATCTTCCGCAATAAAAATCACATGTGCTCTCTGGCTGGACTTATCAGCATTGTTCCTGTAAGAAGCATCTGGCATACCTATGATCCTTTGGGGTCCTTTCACAGGCCAGAATCTAGCATCAATATATTGGCTTTTAAGAGTACGAACTGTCTTGTTGATCTCTCTAACATCTGCTATTGTGGGTTTTGCAGCGGCCGAAGCACAGCGAGAAAACCTGTAACAAATGTGACACTGAGTTTGACTCTGTAACCAATTAAGCTGTCCTAGGACGGATCGATAAGCGGTATGCATAGAAGGAGAACATGGATCGTTGTCTTTCATATGTTTTTCAACCTTAATCTCTTCCAACTGATCAACCGCTAATTTCTGATCACAAGAAACATAGTTTCCAAATTTTTCACGATTCTTCCACTTAATACGTTGCCCAACAAACATAATGTCATTCTTGTCTTCACTACCAACATTTTAAAGTCTTTTCGAATCTTGGTAAGTACTCGTTTTTCAAACTCAGGACTTCCGGCCATGTAGAGATCATCTACGTGGAGACAAATGAAACCTTCAGGTTTTCTGCCTTGAGAGTTATTTCTGACTGAGGCATTCATCAGTAGTTCTAAGGCATCTTCAAGAACAAGTTCCTTCTGAGGTTCCTTCTTTGTCATAGGATTCGAAGACTTTTTTTCACCATACAAGATATATGTGCAACGATCTGCTCTAGTAGGGACTAAACCATAACTTAACAGAGCTTTATCTACGACTTGCCACCATCTTCTCGGTGCATCAGCATTGAGACCATAGGCTGACTTCTTCATCCTAGCACCTATGTGTGGGCCCTGGGGAGGAGCTGGTTTGGGGCAAGGGGCGGAACCTAAAAACAGCTAAACACCAGGAGGAAATGGATTTTTGAGTGATTTTTTGATAATTTTTGAAGTTGCATCTTTGAATCTAAAAATGAAGGCACGTGCAAAAAACATCGTAAATACCGTCAAAAATGACGCTCCGGACGCGTCTCGAGCTCCAAAAATGGCTATGTTTTTGACGTGCTAAATATCTTAAAATTTTTGATGTGGAAGGAGGGGGGGGGTATGTTTTGGGAGGCTTCAGAAGCCAAAAATGGTCCAAAAAGAAGATGTTTTTGGACAAATAATTTCGCAGAAACGCTGTAGATATCAGTGTTTTTGCTTTTTGCGGCTTGTTGCCAAGGAAGATGGAATCTTTGAGTTCGTCGCTATTTACGGCGTTTTATGCATGTGTTTTCTGAAAACATTGTAAATACCAGTGTTTTTTAAGAGGTGGTTCAAAAAGTGTCGCAAATAGCGGTGTTTTTGCTATGTGTGCTTTTTTGGGTGTTGCAAAAACATCGTAAATACCAATGTTTTGGCTTGATTTTGGGGCTCCCAGGGTAAGAAAACATCCTAGATAGCGTTGTTTTGTTCTTGGTAGGGGCCAAAAACACTGCAAATTGCAGTGTTTTGGCTCGATTTTCGGGCTTCAGGGTGAGAAAAAAGGCTGCCCTTTTTTTTTGAATCGAGCAACCCTTTTTTGGCAATGAAATAGCTTTAGCAAGAACCACCACCACCACCACCACCACCACCACCAACACCAACAACAACAACAACAACA
>OMLO01001682.1_pt1 | contig 17261 bp, 17 predicted proteins | sample 1674811 | NCBI WGS metagenome assembly OMLO01 (sample SAMN06265003, study PRJEB25207) | coral metagenome | isolation source: Coral host | place: Mexico:La Bocana,Puerto Morelos, Mexico | collected 2008-11-13 | reverse complement strand
AGCATCCTCCTATGCTTGCTTCAAAGATCCAGTCTACAATTTCAAAGTCAAATGCCTTTGGGGATTATGTTTTTCTCACCTGAAGCCGTGAGCTCATGGGAAAAAGTCTTTCAGATTCCAACCATTTCTTTGGAGTATAGTGTTGTGAAATGTTCTTGCATTGAGGATGTACGCAGGCAATCCTTTCCATTTTTTGCTGATGTTTCGCGCACGATCATGTGCCACACACAGACAATTTACGTAAGACATATTACGCCATGGAATGGTCAAAGGTCACCTCAGGGTCTAAGAGATGGCCGATTGACAGCTAGGCTAACCCCTAAGCAACTAAAGTGTCAAAGTCAGACACACACAGTTGATGCCCACACAAAACTCAAAAGGTTTCGGGCCAAACAGGCCCACTGCTAAAAACAAGCCATCAGCTGAAGCCAGAGCGACGCACTGCCTCATCCCAGGCCATGGCGCAACCTCCGTACTTTGACCAGGTCAGCTGGCCCCGTTTTTCAACGGGTTTCTTGATGACAAACGCCCGGTTCTTCAGCAAGCACTCCACCACCTCAAATGGTGGCAAAAGGTTTGGCATAAATAAATGTGGTTATATCATATCTATGCATTTTGCTTTGTTTTCGGATACCGTCATTCAATCTCTTTTTGGTAGAACAGTTTTGTGATATCAGGAATTAAGAACCGTTATCAGCAAATCTAGGTAGAACCTAGGTGAGAAGAATCCAAGGTCCATTTCAAAAGAAAATACAGATCCTTTGAGACAAATGACTGCGTTGCCACCATGCAGGGTGTATCCATGCTTACCCAAATGAAGTTGCCCACCCAAAGGTCGCGCTGCCATTGGAATCTCTAAGCTATCCAAGTTGTATCCATGAAACACAGACAGGGGTTCCCCAGTTTTGCCACCAATCTCCTGGATCTTGTCGGCTGCCTTTGCAGCTGCCATCTTTTTGGCCTAGGCAATGGTGAAAACGCAACAGTTGATTGAAACTATCGGTTGAGGTTTTGATGATAGGAGTTACCAGCGCTCAGTTCATCAACATTGTTTGATATCATTGGAAATTATTTCTTGAAGGGGGTTGCTGTACAAGGTCGGGGTCTGTATACCTACCAGGGGCGCACTAAATTAATCACTAAACCAAGATAACATGCTACAGGTAAAATTGTAGTGGTAGATTCGCTTCAACTTTTACCCCATAGCAACAGTTGAAGACCAACCCAAAGCCCAAGGATACCCACTAGAGCTTTTAAGCTTGAGGGGTCAGGTTGAAATATCCAAGTTGTTTCATTCAAGAAAATGGAAAACACCCCATGGCTTTTGGTCCTGTGAACCCATGACTGAACAGGAGAGGGGTAAACTTGTTATTGTTGAGTGGCGGTCTGCGGGCCCACGGTCGGAGGTGGTGTTGCAGCAAGGGCATCCAAAACCGCAGCAGCGGCCCTTGGCCTCTTTGCAGCAGGCGTGATTTCTGTGTTGAATTCGGCTTCGAGGGATCGCTTCGCATCCACTGGGGCCTGGCAGACACAGAGGGGCGAAGGTCAAAGGTGAAGTGGGTGTTAGAAAAACTGACCCCTTCGAACGATCAACTTCTTTGATGGAATAGGCCCTAGGCCAACTTTACCTTCAAGAATGTCTTTCACCTTTACCTTGAAGAGACATATTTTGTGACTAAATGTTGGACCTTCACCTCAGGTTGATCCTCATCGCTAGCATCATCATCATCATCAGTTTCAGGGCAATGCTCCTGCGCAGCAGGGAGAAAATCAACTTATGGGAAGCAGTTCTGAAAGAAATAAACTTGAAACATATACAGAATAAACAAGTATTGAACAAGTATTTGCTTTTGACGTCAAACCAGTCCTGGGCGCACCCCGATTTGAAATTGTGAAGCCATTTGCGGAAAAAGTCCATGTCACTAAGCTTTGGGATGACTGACTGTCCATACTGCTTTAAGGCGCCGTAGCAATAGGCACTGTAGTCACCCCAACACCCATTGACATCATCATCATTTCCCAAGGACGAAAAATTCAAACCTTGACGCACGTAGCCCAAGAATTTCGTGATTTCCTCCTCCCTTTCTTGTTTTGCTTTCTCCTCCTTTTCCAAGAAACGAGAAGCCATCATAGCCTTCCCCATCCACCCAGCCCCTGGGACCTGTGAATCTTTAGGCTCTGAATCTGACGACTCTACAGAAAAGGAAGACTTAGGAGAATACACCCCATCTCCATCAGCAACAAGCGCACAAGGTTCCAATTGTTCACGATCACTATCAGGTGAACCCAACTCCAACGTAGGGGAATCCCGGTGGTCACCACTTTCACTGGAATCATTCGGGGGGGGTTGAGAAGGTTCAATCTCACAAGGTTCTTCACGAGTAGATACATCTTCATCATCAGACTCACCCCCAGAACCAACATCATCACTTTCACTTGCATCACGTAAGGGGGCAAGGGGAACAACTGCAGGATGGCTTTCATCAGGTCTTTCCGTTTCACCTTCCCCTTCAACCTCATCCCGTTTTGGGGATGGGGCTACGAAAGATTTCAGGTGTGTAATTCGGGCGTCAGCACCGTTCACATTGGATGATCTCCAAAGAGCCCTCAAAGCACCGTACAACTTCTTGGCCTTGCATGCCTCAATGGCTGCGCAAGACATGCGGGTTTCCATCTTTTTGACATCAGGCCTAAACATTTTCTTGTCCAACTTCTCATCAAGCATGAGAAATGCATCCGTAAGAAGGTATCCGGAAGGTACCTATTCAGGGTTGGAACTAAAGTCGACAAAGGGAACATCGAAAGGAATTCCGAGTGTATAGATCCTTCAGCTCTAACTGGAAATTTCGGTAAGCGCATTCATCGCAAAAAAGCTTCAAACATTTCAACATAATTTGCAAAAATCAACCCTGTCCTTTGTTGGGTACATCCGCACTATGGGCAATAGGAAGACGTAGTTCAGGGAGATCTCGGATGCTGTGGGTGTCTTGATTCCCTTACTGCTAGGAAGAGCCAAAATACCACCCCCCTTGTATTCCTTGTCCTGGAACAAAGTGATCAAAGTGGGCGGCAAAGTCTGATACATGCAGCGCGCCAACTCTACCTGGGGAAGACAACATAGAAGCAAACTAATGGGTCATGGGAAGCACGTGTACCAAACCGTTTTTGGTTTGGATAGGTTTGATAAGATGTTTTTCAACTGAGGAAATTTTGAGTCCACATTTGCTCGCTTGTGTTTGCTTCTATTGAGGCTTGCATTCGAACAACCAAAGAAAGAAAGGATGACAAAGGTCTTCAAACATCAAATGAGTACACAGTGTTTCTTGAACTATACGCTTAAGCGAAGTTGATAGCGCCATCCACCCAATCCCTGTAGTGCTGTCAAGACACAATCTCCGTTTTGGTCCACGAAATCTTCCCGGGACCTTGGGCATATAGAAAGAAAAGGGGAAAAGGGGCTAAGATCTTGATGGTTTTTGGGATGTTTTGGGGAGAAAGGATATGAGAGGCAGTTAGGGTAGGATCACTTTATAGACTCTTTATCAGAGGTTTTGGGAGCACACAACTTCTAACATGACAAACATGGTGATAGCCCTGGCATGTCGAGAATGCTTGGCTGAGTCCACGGCGCACTGACCGCCAGGTTTGCTCAGGGTCATGTTGGACAAGAGCCATTGCCAAGGACAGCTGTGGGCTGAACGCTGGGAGCGAGGGCTAGGTTCCAAGTTCCAAATGGTTCTATCAAGCCAAAATGGATTTCATTCATCACCTTTTTATTTGGCTTTAGAGCAAGTGAAACACGAAACCGGATTTCAAAGGCTGGTTGGATTTTCATAACGTGAGCCGGCAGTGAACTGGTAAGCTAAAAGTATCATATCTAGAAAAAACCTTTTTACGAAAAATTGGCAATCAACTTGCAAAATCATTGCTGCTACAAGCCGGCATTCAACCGGCAGAATCTTTCGGAAACATGCTAGGATATCCACGTAAAAAACAGGTGCCCCTCTCACCACCCACGCTTTCCCAAGCCATTGCAGGGCACTAGTTCTGTTGGACCCACTTAGCACACCTGGCACGCCTCAGGAGGATTTGCGATCACCGGTGAGATGGCTGGGGGATAGCTGGCTGGGAGATAGCTGGCTGGCATGAAAAGAAAATAACAAAATGAAGAAACATGGTATATGTTCCACAATTTTCCCCGAACGACATTGCAGCCTCCGTGGCCACAGCGTAGCTAGGTAACCATGGCTCAGAGTTTGGAACGACTTGTTGGCTTTACATATTTGGATTGTTATTTTAAGTCTATATGAACCATAAAAACACTTCCTCTATTTGCATGAAAATTTGGCATAGGACGTCTATATAAATGGCGCCTATCTAAAGCTCAGCCTTGGCCCACGGCCGTTTCGACAAAACTGTTTGGAAAGTGATTCAAATTAGAAATTGTTTCCAAAACAACTCCATTTTGTTTTTTCTGGAGCGAGTGTTCAAAGGATTGCATTTTTGTCCCAAGTTTGTGGAAGTAAAAGAATGGGAAAACCATAAACAACTTAGGCAGTTGCTTGTCCAAACCGTGTTGCCCCTGCAACTTTGGCACAAAGATGCCTTCAACAAAGGTTTGTTTGGAAAAAAGGACGGCGAATGGGCCGGCGGTGGAAATTCTGCAGCAAAACCTATTGGGACCCATTCACAAAAACGAAAACTATAGATGTTGGGCATCTTTTTGAAACACTGATTTCTTTTTCAAAACACCCTTGGCCGGTTAAGCTACTTCTAACCGTTCATGGTTTTGCAGAAAGGGGGCAAACAAAACCATGAAAAAAATGACAAATATACCCAACACCCGAATATATGTATATATTTTTTCAAAGGGTGCACCCTTTGAAAAAAACAGGGTATGCACAAGCCAAGAGCAGAGCTCAAATGTGGCTTCTGTAAGCCTTGCTTAAAGCACACGTGTGGCACATGATGCATTATGCCATGCCTAGATGCATGCCACACACATGCAGAGCTTGTGCCATACAAATGACAAGGTTTGCTGCAAACTACATGAGCATGCGCCGTTAGCAGAAACGCTGTCCAAAGCATGTGGTTGGATCCTCTAGGTGATGTCTTGATGTCTACTTTGCATCTTCAGACACAGACAAGGACACATCGATCGTGTGTCACCAATCCCAGAATGCTCGTGCTCGCTGAGATGTGCAGCCGTGCAGCTAAATTAGATGTATATTGCACAAGCAAGAAATGGTGCGGATGGTGTGGCCAAGAGAATTAAAGATGCTACCTTTTCATACCTTTTCGATGAATGCGTCCTGAAGTTGCGGTCTTTCCACCAGGACTGCAATTCGTGGTAAAACCCCCCATGACGTTTTTGAGCTCTCATCACTGCGGTCCAAGGTCCAATACGTAGGCACAAAATGTTGCAATTATTCCAGCACTTTTCGGTGCCGCTTTTTGGTTAACAATGTCTTTGCCATGGTTTCCGTCTGACGGGGGTCATCGTTTGTCGCTCTGGTCACCCCACAACATGGCCCTTTTCGCTGAAGTTGAAGAAGAGCTTTGGCCTAGTGAATTGCCAGGTGCAAAACCAAAGGTGTTGAACATTCTGGGGAACGGAAGGAAGATCTCACTGAATGCTGATTGCAGTTGCACCTCCGCAATCCAAGGAAATGGCTTGGCTCACTGAGTCATTGGCGCCTGCGTTTTGTAGCGAAGCGTTGCACCAGCTTGATCATACCTAGATGTTTGCTGGCTTTGTCTATGCAGAAAGGACGCAGAACATGGTGACAGACATCAACTCTCATTAAGATTGGAATTGAGTCAATGGGTCCCAGTGGGTAGGTGGACGTGGTGTTGCTTGTGCTTCTGTACGGCCTCCACATCCGTGTCCAGGAATTCTCTGCGCCAGCTGTCGGCATCCATCGTGGCATCGTCTTGCTGCTGGTAGCTTGGACGGCTGACCATGAGGCTGCTTTCCTTGTACTCTGGCCATTGGTCTTCGAGCTCCATGCGCTCCTCTTCCTCCCACTTCTTAGGATCTGCATAGATGGTTCTCCTGACATGGGCCGTGTAGCTTGAATAGCGCCGCAGCAGTTCCAGCAAAGGTTCTTTGCCCATGGCAACGAGCTCCGACAGCGGGGTGAACTGGTGGAAACATTGGACGAAGCCTTGTAGATGGAGATGCAACGTCCCGGCTTTTTGGCACTCCACGGAACCATACACCGCGTCCATGCGCCCAAAGATGCCTCCAGTGGCCATCGCACTGCTCCCGAAGCTGTCCATGCAAGGGTTGCCGCTTACAGAGCATTCCGGGCAGCGGGGGCAGAAGCGCATCCCAAAGAGATGTCGAAGGGTCAAGATGATGAGGACTTTGAAGCCTTCTGCACAAGCCAGGGGGTTTCTTGCCAACAAGGCCCTTCTCTCCTCATAGTTTGGCAGCGCCTGCAGCAAACAAGACTGTATATGACAACTATACATGCCAATCTTTGCACTAAGAAAGAAGAGCCTTACAAACAAATGCTTGTATATGCGTATTGCAAGTATGTATCAAGTCAAAGCATGTTTATAAATACATAGATGTATGCCCATCCCACGGGTCCTGCACAAGAGCTTCAGGGGACAGTCGCATAAAGTCCACGTCCAGATCGGGTTGGTCCCGTCGATGCCAAAATGCACTGCCGTCCACTTGGACCGCAGGGTCCGACTGTCGGGCTCGGGCCAGTCGAACCATCAATGCAGAGTCTTTCTCGGATGGAGAAAAGGTAACAAAGATGGCTGTGCCGTAGGCCACCTGGTAGGCGTGTGTTTGGTGCTTCATAGTCTTACGGATCTCATGGGTCCCCGGGATAGTTTTGGTTCGGGCTTCGACATTGCTCAAGACCTTCCTGGCCGCTTGCCCTAAGCCCGGCACATGCCTCAATTTTGTCATGTCCCCCTGCACAGCTTTGAATTCCCCGGTGATGTCCAGATACTTTCCAGTTGCCAAAGTCTTGAGAAGCTCCTCTGCACCTTCACTGACTTCCTCACTGCTAAGCATCCTGGTCCTGCCTGGGTTGTTGTTGTCGGCGACCGCATACACGTAGGCATTCTGCTGCAGGTTGACCTTGGTGCGGAAGATGTAGTTCCACAAAGTGAAGAGGAACACCCAATCGCGCTGGAACTGCGTCTCGCAGCGCCTGGCCATGGTGAATGCCCAGTCTTCGGCGCCCACCTTGGGAGCGTTCGGGTTGGCACTCAGGCGCCGGTAGGAGGCAGTGGGAGAGCACGGCCGCTGATCTTCTAATGCTTCTTCGGCTTCCGTCTTTTTGACCGTGTTGTAAACGTCTGGACAGGCGCTGCCGTACTTGAAGCAGAATGGGAAGGCCATGGCAAAGTAGTCGGGGTGGAACTGGTCGACGAAGCGGTTGCCGGTGCAGACTTCCAAAGTCAGAGGCCCTTGTCTTGTAGCATCTTCTGTGGGCGTCAGTTCGTCTTGGACTTGCTTGAGGGCTGCCGTGCCCACTTGACCGGCATCGTGAAGCGCATGGCCTTCCCCCACAATGGCACGAGCACGTTGATTGGCAAAACTGTGTCCTGCATTCACCGGGTCTTGCATTCCTTCAGTCGGTGTGGCTGCTTTTTGTGGCTGCAGCTTCTGGTGGGCTGCGTCGTCCATGTCGGTTTGGATCACCTTCAGAACTTCCGCTGGGATGCCATTTTCTGGGAGCTCTTGTGCCCGGTGCAGGACTTGCTCCACGTCCAATTGTTGAAAGGAGGGGTGGCCCATCTTCTGCATGTCAAGGATGAGGTTCACGACCACCTGCACGCATATTAGGCTGGTTTCTTCAAAATCCTAAAAAAGGTTCACGCATAATCAAAAAAGATAGGAAAATTAGAAAGCACATCTATTTGCCCTGTGTTGTGTTGAGCCTGCCGCCGAACGATCGCCTGGTGAATCAGGGTCTTGAGCTCCTCTTCGGACGTCGCACCTCCTTTGTTTGTTCGCACAAGCACTCGAGCGACCTCGCTCAGCTGTTCACCCACCCGAGGCAGCACCAAGCTCCCACCTTCTTCCACTTCTTCTAGTTGGTCTTGTAATGTCAAGAACAGCTCTTCCAACGGAAGTGGGAATGTGAGTGAATTTCCACGGGCACCAAAGGTGTGCCGGGCCATGTGAGCTACGGCATCCAAGGGGCGGTCAACCGTGCGATACCTGGCTTCCATGGTCATGCAGGTCAGGGTGGTGATGCAAGGACTTGCGCAAATGGCTTCCATGACTGTCACCTTTTCCCTCAGCAGACGTTCGGGCGCGTAGCCCGTCCACATCTCGTTGGCTAGGCTGGACTGTGGCAAAGTCCCTTTCTCCTTCAAGGCGGTGTGGCACTCGGTGCAGAAGGGCACCTCGCACTTCATGCAAAGGGTTGGTTTCTGCTGGCGAGGGCATTGTTGACAGCGTAGGTCCTGCTGACACACCGACATGACCAGGCGATGAAATCCCCATACTGTTTCTTGCCTACTTGACTTCAATCATGGGGAGGACGGATGTTTGCTTTTTTACGGTGCTCTATCGATGCCAGTTTTTACCGGGGTGCCTTCACCATCCCAAACCTCCAAAAATTCTTACGCGTCAGACAGGATCTGAAAAATAAGGATGTCCTCGGGGTTGCAAAGAAGCTTCTTCGGGTTCTCATCCTCGGCACGCATTGGCAGATGAACGCACCACTCATCAAACGTCTCGAAGCTCGTGAGCCGTCTCTCTCCATTGTCATAGCGGCTGAGGTAAGTGTCCAAACCCAGAAGCTTGGCAACGTCCGGGGCAGGCTGGCCAAGAAAAGTGAAGTGGCCAGCGTTGTGTGGATCCTCTTCCAGAGGTTGTAGCCATTGGATCTCTTGCTGCTCCGGCGGGATGTCGGCCAGATGGGTGTAGGTGCGACCACAGCAAAAGCAGATCAAAGCTTCGATTCCATCTGCTTCACAGGCATGGCTGAATGTGTGGAGGGCTCGGCGGTCGATGGAACAACCTGCAACCGGTGCGTCAGAACGGCATTGGTGGGCAACGGCTTGGTTGTAGATGCTCAAGATTGCGTCTGGTGCCCTGCCAGCCGTGAGCAGCATCTCCTCACGGATGGGTTCCAGGTCCATGGAGTGTTCTTGGACGAGGTGTTCGTGTAAGGCTTCTTCATCTCCTTCCTGTGAAATCCAAGTGCATCCAACGAAGGCGCAGAAGGCTTTGGGCCAGAGTCGGCCGGCGTCTGCATCTGTGAGTTCCTCTTCTGGTGGCACGGTGGGATGGCGCCGCAGCTTCCCAGCAGCGAGCTCCTGGCATAAGGGCGGAAAGCAGGGTTAACCGAAAGAGTGGTGGTTGAGGGTATAGACGGCGTCTGCATGTGAAAGTGCCATATACACTGTACATGCTTAAGGTGTGCACGGCGTGTAACAAGCGAACCTACTTTACAGAGTTCGTGCATAATATACGTCGGGGTGCCCGCCTTGATCATGTCTTCTACCTTCCGGTGCGGGTGCAAAGTGCCTGCTGGTGTCACGGGGACTTTAGCCATCTCGGTCAGGATGTCATCCCTAAGCTCTGGGGGCGGTGTCGTCTTGCAGGTGTAGCGGCGGTGCCTTATCATTGGGGTGGGCATCTCATGCTTGTCCTTTGACTTGTTGTTCTTGCCCACGGGCTTGGGTTTTGGCCGAGGGGCATTGAAGCGACGACGTTTGGCATTGCCGCTTTCGGCTTCGGCACTGGTTTGTGCTACTCTCTTTGGGGTTGGCTTCGAGAGATATGTCTCTGGGGGCGGCTGGGTTTCCCAGGCTGGCTCGAGGCCCTCCTCCACAGCAACTCTTCCTTCTGAAAGACCCGCCCGTTGCACCAGCACGTTGTAATGTTCGCATCCAGGTCGAGTTTCATCCAGCAGCAAGTAGATGGGCGTCACAGGTTCTGTTGGCCCCCAAAACCACGGCACCTTGATAGTCGGCTCCTGCTCCAAGCCCAAGCGCCAGATCAACACTGGTCGACGCAGCAAATTGACACAAGCTTGCACCGCCAGATCATCCGCCCACTCGGAGCCAGCCATGCCTGCAAGCCAACCTCCAATGTCGCAGTCCACAAGAAACTGCACAAAGGCTTCTGCATCAGCAGCCACAGCGCGCACCACAGCAGCACGCAACTCACCATGGGCGCCTTCGCCCGCTTGCGTCTGAAAAGCCACGGAGCGGAAGAAACAGTGACCATCTCCAGGCACTGGATGAGTGGGCATAGTCCCAGTTACAGAGAGTGCGTGTGCACATAGATCTGCCTCCACTTGCTCCGCATCTCCAGCTAAAGGCAAGCATGCCATTCCAGCAGCTGGCTGCTGCATCAAGCCCGCCGCAACACCAACCGGAGATGATGAGGCCATGGCTACAAGTTGTGTCGAATTGGGAATCTTTGGGAGCTTTTCAAAGATGGCTGCAGAAAGCAACGGGGCCATCATGCTGGGGCGGGTTTGAAAGTCACAGCAAGCTCGTCATGCATGTTTTTTGTTTACATCTTCACATGCGAGGTTCTAGGTTTGCGTATTTAAGCAATTTGAAGGCGAGAGCAACAAAGTGCAACTGTTCAAGACTTCGGCGCGCTGTTTTTGCCATGTTCTAGGCACGTGTTACCCTCTCAAACATAGACTTCTGAAGGCATGCAGGGGCGTGGTGCAAAATGTGAAAACGTCGGCTTCTGAATATACGTCCTTTTTCCCTATCCACGGGGGACGGTGCTGGGCCGTCTTGTGCGGGGTAAGCCGCCGCTCACTCTCTGCCTCGTTGCAGCGGGGTGAGGAAGGAAAGTTTGCCGGAGTGTCCCTACAACTCAACGCGCTGAGACCACAGCCAGGGCGATGGGGCAGCTGAGCTACCTCTGCTCGCAAAAGGGCGAAGAATTATGTGAGCGGCAAAAGAACCTTTACCTTACCTTGAGCCTGCACCCAAACTGAGCTGACTATTTAGTTTGTAACCTACAGCCGAGGCGCATGTAGCGAGACGGCCTTTACCTAGGCGACCGGGCGCAGGCACAAAAAGCAAACAAGGGCAAATTTTAGCACAAGTCGGCACAGGTCACAAATCAAACCAAACGCCATAAAACAGGACACGTCTAAGCGATCCGGTTGCAGCTAAGAGGCTTTTTAATAGATACCAGGCTTCACCTGAGCGAGCGGGTTTGTGCGGGAGCTGTGTTGGTAGGGTCCACCGGTCCTAAATATTGGTTGTTGATGGTAGTAGGAACAAAGAGGAGGCAACATCTTGAAATTAGATATTTCTACTCAATCATGGTATCTCTGTATTTGTTTTGGGAGAAGATTCTTCAGTCAAAAATAATACAAGTATACATTCACGTAAAGGGTTTTTGACGGTTTTGACTAGAACTGTAATCGAAAAACATGGGGCGTTTTTTTTGGGATAGGCCCTCCCCAGAAAACTTAGTAGAACTGCATGACCCAGGCCCAAACTAGGTTGAACCAATCCTATTTTTCAACAGGGGGTTGGTATACGAACCAAACAAACGTGGCGCTCCTTCGCCACCCCGGGCACTAAATATAGGGCAAGTTACGCGCTTACGCCGCTTACTCGTCTCCTAGCCTCAGGTGTTCTGGCGCTCAGGCTTACCCGCCCCGAACGCGCAGAAAGATGAAAGATTGAGACTCACACCATGCCGGTCGCTGGTCCCCTTTTAGCAAACTCAGAAAAAAACCACCCGGTCGCACGACGCCGGGTGCCGAGCCTGCAGTCGAACCTTGTCAGCGACAAATCATCGGTGAAGGCGCCAATTTCGAAGCAAGGGGGTACGGCTGGCAAGCTAGCAGCCGCGTATGTTCCCAAGCTTCTGGCGGAGACGAGTAGCAGACGTAAGGCTTTTTTTAACTATTCTACCTTTTCTTCTGCTCTGCGTGCTTACAACGCCTCACCAATGAACAGCACATGTGGCACAACCTTTCCACCAGGCCAATGCTCACTTGGGTACACCCCTCCCCGGTCAAGCCAAATTAGGTCGGAGACACATTTGCAAGGCAGCCCGAGTGGCCTCAACGCCTCCACCAGCAAATCCGCGCAACTCCCAAGGTCCATATATGCGGGTGTTTTTCCAAATGTCTATCATATATGGCCCCAAAAGCGCATCGCACTCGCCGGTCGTGGCGCGAAGCCCCGCGAACGCCAATATGCCTCATGAAATTCCTGGGTGGGGTCCAAGGCCAAACAAAGAACGGTCTTAAGGACGATCCACGTAAATGGATTCCTTTCCAAACATTTGGTCTTTGGACTTCCCGGGAATTTTTCAGTCGACCCCTTGGCAACAAAGCGCGGATCAGCGGAACGGCGTCCGTGACGCCATGGTGCCCCTCCGGCTCTCTTTTTTGAAGCATCACTTTCTGTGCTTCTTCTTTTTCTGGTTTCCTGTAGCCGCTTGCCGGCAATGCAGGCCACAGTCAGAGTCCAACACCCGACTCTAATCTGTCTTTTGGTCTTCCTTCCTTCTTCCTTTCTTTTTCTTCCGTACCTGGCCACAAACAAAACGAAGGACGAAGCGAGACGGCGACGACGAAAGGTACGTAACCACGTACAACTCGATGGTTACCATTCATCACTGATCACTCTTTTTGGGGCTTGCCCTCTTGATCCTTTTTGGTTCGTAGCCATCATTGGCACCGCGGCTCAGTGGAGCCTTGGCCACCAAGCAGCCACGAACGCATGCCGTTGGTAAACGGGAGCCGTGCAGCCCCGATTCTTACAACCATTTATTCCCTCATGGGCGTATCCCATCCCCATGGTTACCAAAGATCACAGATCGCTCTCTATGCGTTTTGCCTTTTTGGTTCGTAGCCATCATTGGCACCGCGGCTCAGTGGAGCCTTGGCCACCAAGCAGCCACGAACGCATGCAGCCAGGCGTTTCCGCACCACCTTTGAGGTAGCCTGTTCGGCGCGTTACCCCTATTTGTATACCGCGCGGGTTCCCCAGGAGGCCTATACGCGGTATGGACACAGCACCGCCAATCACCCAGTCATTCCATCCATCTCTCAACAATAACAAGCTCTCCCCTTTCAAGCCTACTAAGGCCGACGCATATGCATCCAGTCCGTCCAACGCTGGTCAAGGGCATCGGCAAGACCCGAGCAACTCCTGGACCACGAGGGCCAAAGAGCGCTTCGCACCTCCCGCTTAACCAGCGCTTCTGGCTAGATACCATGCATCGTAAAAGCCCTTTCGGCAACAAAACTCACCGCCCGGCTCTATAGACTACCATGGCCAAGTCACCGCTTGCCGGGTACGCCGGTAACGGCCATAAGGTCCACAAGCATCAACGCATCCTCCGCTCCGGCTCAACACTATCTGGCTTACAGCCCGCTTGCCGCAGGCTACAGCCAAGTATCACAACTCAAACCTATGTCTCCAGGCGTTTCCGCACCACCTCTGAGGTAGCCTGGCCGGCGCGTTACCCATATTTGTATACCGCGCGGGTTGCCCTGGAGGCCTATACGCCGTGGAGCAGCAAGACCCCAAAGTCCTCTCCTATTCTAATAGCGCCTTAAATTTATGATTTTGTTGACCAAACCGTTTTTTGTTGATAGGTTTGGTTATGTTTTTCAACATTGCGAATCTTGACGCAAATTAGATGGTCGCCATTTTGGGTCAAGCTTGCTTTTGGTTTTTCGCTCCTTCTTCGATTTCGGTGGATTTGATTTCTGCTTTGGTGATTTGTTTTGTTTCTCTACTTCAAGCATTACAAGTTTGTTGGTGGATCATCATGCCAATGTCTTTTTGGTGGAATCTCGAAGCTTTTACATGCACTTTTGGCTTGATCAGTTCGATGATATGTTATGGCTTAGAAGCTCGTTCTCGGTCTAATGGAGAAGATCAAGAAGAACTACCAGTCCGAGAGTGGATGATGTCGTTGGCATGGACATCACAATGACCCCACCAGCTTTTGTTTCAACACGGGTCCCAGTTCCACCTTCACCTCCATCGACAGTGTTCACTGAATATCGTTATGACGTTCTTCCACCTATACCTTCACACTCACCTCTGCGATCTCCAACATCACCAGTCTCATCCAGAGATAATGCTCCACCTCCAAGCGAAGCAACATCACGCATTCTTCGTTCTCGCTCACTTCCACCCAAAAGACGCCGCAGACGTCATCATCGTTCACATCGCAGCTCCATGCTTGCACCTATCACCTTCACCGAAACTGTTACTTTACAAGAAGCTCCTCAATATGACGATTCATCCTCATCGCCAGACCTATGGCCTCTAGATTCAGCTCGACCTCCTGTTCGAACTCCACCTGTCAAACCTCCTCCCAGGATTGACCTAACATCTCATCCTCCAAAACAGCGTTCAAATACTCCAGATATCCAACCTTCACGCCACACACCTCGCACTACTCATGCTCATCCTTCTATTCCCACTCCCACCATCCGAGGAGAACCCATCAAACGATCAGCCGCTTCCCAACCGGCTAAAAAACCTGAGGCTACCATTGTATCAGACTCTGAATACACCTATGTCTATCAAACTTCATCAGATGAGTCAGATGCTATACTGAGGACAAGTCCATTGAGAAGACACCGCACCAAACACAGGTCCGTCACCCACTGCAGCTGACTGCAGACACAATACCGAAACTACCTTCCTTTGACACCTTAGAGCTCCAGGCCAGAGTCATAATGTCCAAGGCATGTGATCCTTCGATATCACCATCAGACTTCAATGAATATCTCTTGAAGCACGACTTTCACGTGTGGAACGCCAAGGAGATCAAGGACTCCAAGCCCTACAGGATGTTGTGTATCTTTGGACCCCCGAATGTGGGGAAAAGTTCCGCCGCTGGAGGAATGAACGCATATGTTCGAGGAGTTCAAGTCACAACCACTTCGAAGAAGTTCTACAAGTACAGCAACGAAGGAACTAACTCCAACCTTTACCACTTTTGTAAGGATTCATGCTCCTCCCCATCAGGCATCAAGTGGGACCGCTTACAACAAAGCATCAATAGCATCACTCATGGTGTTGGTCGCCACTTCGTGGTTGTCGAGGGCCACAGGTTGTTCGAATGCGACACCCTTTTAGACGACGCAGATTACATCGTAATCCTAACGGCTCTCCCTTCGACTTTGCGCTGCAGACCTGAGCCAATAGAAGAACAATCGTTGCAGCTCTTCATCAACCGTGTTCAACATCATCTACAAGCCCTCAATGATTCGAAAGGCATGATGAAGATCAATGGCATTTCAAGTCCAGAAATTGTCATCAAGAAGATCGGTCCCTTTATCGCCTTAAAGAACAAGGGCCTTCAGAATTGTGGAAAACGATTTTCAGACACCAGATCGCTACTTGAAGTTTCAACGACAACGGAATGAATTTCTATTTCAACAAGATCAATCCTGCTGCATCATGCCTTGATTGTTCGAACTCACGCCCGTGACAAAATACATTATGCTTTGCAGATTACAGATTGTTTTTTTTTTGGAGGGGAGATGACAGGATCTTGTTTCTTTTTCATTGATTAAGTTTGTGGCTCAACTTTGTTTTCAGTTTTATTTCCAAAATGAGTTATCACGGTCCCCGCGACAATGGACAAGGCCGGGTTGGAGAACCAGAACGTACCTTACCTCCACCTGCTTCAGCCCTACCTTCAGTACCAATACCTTAATCTCTCCGTGTGGCTTGGTTCTTAGATCGCAGTACTACAAACACAGAGAACGAGACACCAGGTCGCAATACCACAACCGCAGAGAATGAGACACCGATCACCGCCTCCTACACGTGAAGAACCTGACAGAGAATCACCTCCGTTGACACCTGCTTCAAGACGCCAACCGCTCTTCAGACCAGGAGCTTGCGGCCTCACCGCTCCGATCCAACAGTCGACAATGGCAATTGAGTCAGCCATCATTGCAGCTTTAGAAGTGATGCCACGACATCTCATTATAGGGCCCATGTCAACCTCATGTTGACACATCATTGCCCTTTACCAACTCTGTCAGTCATTGATGACCCAATCGAAGAGGATGTTTAGATCTCACTTACCGTCAGATCTTCCATTGAAAAAGATTTTTTTCTCGGGAGGATGAATCTTCGGCCGGTCACTACAACTAATTTTTTTCTGAGTCCCAACACTGTGTTGACCTTTTTTTTTCATGTTTTACCACCTTTGCTATAGGCTCAAAAACCCGTCAATTCTGCTAGGATCAGCACCCTCGCTCTTCATTCAATGGACGAGGAATTACAGGAACTCCTACAGCAATTTCAGATTTCAGATCCCATCAAAGACATCCTGAACCATTTGGGCTATGATTGCACCTTGACTTTCGGCCTTGCCTTCTCATCGATGCAAATGCTTGATCAAAACATCCAAAGATTACTTCCAGCAGGAGAAGATGACACTACATCACCTCTATGTGCAAGACTTCGAGCACTTTGGTCCAGATGCAACTCTATCCACATGTCTCCTCCTATCCCTGCAGCTCAAACCTTCCCTCCAACTCCAACAGCCAACCCTGCACCATCACCTCTCAATTCTTCATCTAATTGGCACGAAACTCTACCCCCAAAGATAAGCTCCGATGATATGACAGCCATGAAACAACTTTTCGAGAAGAACTACCCAGGAGAAGTAGTTGATCCTCACTCAGCTCCATCGATTAGTCTTTGGTCCTTGGTACATCAGCAAAAGATCAACAAGTTGGTGATCAAATACATCCCTATCCAACTTCGTCTCAGCGACTTCGAAGCGAGACCCAGCTTCTATCACAACTATGCTGGGACGACACCCCAGAGATGGACATCACATCAGTCCGCTTCTCTCGCGATTGGTTCAACAGAACCTCAACCGTTCTAAGAAATGCATATATGTGTCACCTACAAGTCTTTAAAGCCTTTGATGCAAAGATTGCTGAACATACCTTTGTCCAATTGGACCAAGAATTAGGTCTACGACATTTGGTAGCTCAAGAATTCTTCAGTGCCGACAAGAAGATCTGGGGAGCTATATTGAACCTACATTCACAAGGTTCATGGTCCTTTGAAGAATGCCTTCACGAAATGACAGTGGTTAGATCAGACATTTCATCACCTCCAGCCAAGACCCAGGATCCCGAAGCAACTACCTCCACTTCGTGATGGAAAAGGAAAAGGACATAAAGGCAAAGGAGCCAAAGGAAAAGGTGGAAAAGGAAGCCTAACCTCAACCGTAGGTAGATAAGGCCTTAGTTCGCGTGTAGTATGTTGTGTGTGTTCCGTGCGCATGTGCG
>OMLO01001681.1_pt1 | contig 17262 bp, 9 predicted proteins | sample 1674811 | NCBI WGS metagenome assembly OMLO01 (sample SAMN06265003, study PRJEB25207) | coral metagenome | isolation source: Coral host | place: Mexico:La Bocana,Puerto Morelos, Mexico | collected 2008-11-13 | reverse complement strand
CGACCGACCGACCAAGCGAGTGAATTCGCGCTCACTCACTAAACTCCTATTTCGCATTCTGCAAAATAGTCGTAAAAAGGAAAATGCTTCAATGCAATTCATATTCGCCTAGTTCAACTCCAAGCTAAAAACTAATGACTGATCTTAGAGACATTTCCTACACAATTCCTGCAAAAACCGAATTAAACTGAGGGGTCGTAGTGCAGAACTCACACTAACACCATGTGTACCTTTTCAAATTTTTCCTCGGTTCCTTCCAAATTGTTTCTGTCGATAGTATCCACAATTGCTCTGTTATGAAACAAATCAGATCATTATTTATCTTGGAAGAACACAAAGAATGTCAATATAAATGCTTTATGAAAGAAAAGCTATACGGTTCTCATACAATAGCTGATGTTCAGGAATCATTTGATAACAACAGTCTCTTAAACCAGCTGATTGGCAACTAGGATGGCTAAACTACACATCCTTCCTTGCTATGCTTAATATCGTCTGCAACTAAGCACCCTTTTTGAAATTAGAGTGAATTTCACAGCACCTTAAATCTCATCTCTGTAATGGTATTTAACAAAAACTGCCGTCAACTGCCTTGAAATTGGATCCATACACTGCAAACTGTATGCTTAAAATACAACACTCACTTCATTTCTAGCAGAACTTCACGGGCCTTCTCGATGGTTTCATTGGACAGTCTTCCAAATGGCAAGTAGTCAAGATCAATTCTCAAGTGGCCCGAGTCCATTTCAGAACTTAACATTCCAACATCGGTCTAAAAGAAGAAAAATGTGTGTCAGCCTATGTCAGTTAATACCGTTGATTCGATTCTGTTGTTCTTGAAGCTTTGTACCACATCTGTTTTGAGGTGATTACGTTCAACGACAACGTGGTTTCTTGTGTCATTATAGTAACGTTTCTATATCCACACATAGCTGCATCTTTGATATGCCTTAATGTGACTGTGCGATGATATGCCTTAATGTGACTGTGCGATGCTGTGCTTTAAGGAGACTGTGCAAAGAGGTTATGAGTTCGTGACCATACATCATTAGGCTGTGTAACTGCGCGATGCGGTTCCAGTGAGTCAAAGACCCACACTTCAGTAGCTCAGTGGTTAGAGCGTCACATTAGATCACGGAGGGTCATGGGTTAATATCCTATCTGGAACTCGGATTTTTTTCGAGTTTACGTCGTGATCCTCAATATTTGCTTGGGAATATGTAAGATCAAGATGATATCAACTAGTAGCTTTATAACGATGTGACAAATTTGGAAAAGGATGATTTGCTAAAAATGTAAGTATTTGAAACTTTGGGCAGAAAATTAAATTTGTGGTGGAACTAAGATTTGTCTCATTTCAGTTTGCAAATCACGATCACTTACAATTGCTTTCATGAACGACTGCAGTTCTTCACCAAGACGTGACGCAGGACACTTGGTAAGTTCGAAAGACTTCAGAACCTCACTCATTCGCTTTCGCTTGTTTTCAGGGTTACTTTCTGGCAGCACAAGAGTATACTTCTTGGGCTTTTTGTCAAAACTGTAAAATTAACGAAGGAAACAATTACATATAGTTGCGAAGGCATGGCTACAAAAAATGGGCCTTGCAAACAAATGGTCATATGGAACAATAAAAATGCAACGGCCCCTAAAACTACGAGAGGTTGGCATTTCGGAATGAGGGACACAGATCATGGATAACCTACTTTCAGTGTTCCTTTGTATTGCTAGACTAAATTTATATTGTTAAGGCTGGTAGCTGGTTCAGAGTGGACGTCAACGTTAAAAAAACGTTTTGTGGAAAATAAGGGTCTAACGTAGAACAGAGGCGACGGAAGGAGATACTAAAACACGACATTGAGACTTTTTTAAAACCCATGCAGTTTAACTTGCCCCATGAGCGCGAGTTCGGTTCAAGCTTTTTAGTTACTATCCCCAAGAGGATTTTTCATAAAATCTGGATCCTAGACAGTCAACAAATTGTCTTACTTGTTCTTGTTGTCCCACTCATTGCCAGTCTTGCTTTTGAAAATCTTTTTAAATTCTATAGTAGCGTTGCTAGGATCACTAAAAGGTGTCCTCTGGTGCTGTCCACTGTCTCCAACTCGGCCCCAGCGATTGAATAACACCCACAGGTCCTTGGCCTTGTGGTGGATAATCTGAAAATTAAAACAGTCTCTTCTGTTTTAAACTACTGTAACAGTAGTTCATTCGAACATTTCTCACAGTTTTAGACTTCTGGAAAGATCTCTTCGTTTTCTTTTTTATTATTTTACCAGTGCAGCGACTGCACCTCACACCTATCATACAAGTTCTATCTGCAATAACAAATATAATCACCACTTCACTAACGGCCACCGCGCAACGCTAACGTATGTTCGACACTCGACACCAAGAGAGATCACACAACGTTTAACTCCCCGAACGATAGCAAGCAAACTTGTAATGTAGCTTGACAATGAGAGATGCCTACGGTGATCTTTACCAAACGTCACAGGACAGATAGTTTTTCAAGTTCTTTCAACTGCCCCTAAACAAAAGTATGAAGATCTAACCTGCATCTTATAGAAGTTATTTAATCCAAACATTCCATATTTGACGTCAACTTTGGACATGAGGATATCATATGGTACGTCAGTCTCAGGGTCGACATACACTTCTCTATAAAATAAAATTAAAAGATACTCATGACTCATGAAAAAAACTTCAAAAACAACAACAGCCCGATACGGGTATACACATACCAAAAGAAAACATTGAGCGTTCAAGATAACCAATAACGTCAAGGTAAAGGAAACAGGTTTGAACATCAATATCCTGTGTATATTCTGTACAATCTCTGACACACATACCCTCCACCTTCCATTTTGAACGCTGGATCAACCTTGAGTTTAGTGTCATCCCCGTCGGCAGGGTTATCCTGTTCTTGTGCCTCTTGAAGTATTTTCTCCGCATCAGCTTTATGATCTGTCGTAACGCCTTCCCACAAGCCATCACTGCAAGGAAGAAAACTAAACCCCGAGTCACAGTCCATTGGTTCCTCTGTGTCCTGTTATGGAAGACATAAGGAGATAATCAAGAGTGATAAACCAACGACTTTCGGCTAGAGATTCTAGAGATGTAGTGGATCATTTGCCTGGAAGGAATTAAAAAAAGAAAACTGGGTCTGTGACACTTGGATGATCGATACAATTTAGAAAAATACTGTTGGAATGAGACTACAATGAAGTTTCGGTGAGATCCCTGCCCAGAAACACATCGTCTTAGAGAGAAAAGGCGGAAAGGGTCTTTTGGTGAACTTACATTCAGAAGGGCCCATTTATTGGATAGCCTTCCACGCAGACAGTACTTAAGGGATTTCTGTACTTCAAGCGTGAATGGGCTAATGTCAATATTTGGTCCATATTAGAACACCGCACGATACAACTCGGCCATCGAGTAAAAACCACCAAGCGGCAAAGTTCTTTACTGCAAAGCGAAAGGCAAGGTCTATAGAAAAGGGCTACCGACCTGGAAAAGGCAAAATACCTTTTGTCTAAGATTTTTGGCATTTTTCAGGAGGGTGAGAAGAACAGGAGTTATTATAGGCATCTAAAGATGGCTGAGAAACTACCAAGACGTTTATTCTCTTTTACTCACTTTGCTAGCCTCGGCTTTCTCTAGAAGCTCTTCTAGCGCCATTTTCATAACGCCAGATCTCTGCTGTTTAGCATAGTAAAGAGGTGTGTGTCCCTCAGAGTCTTTGAGGGACAGTGGTGCTTCAAAGCTGGCCAGAAATTTTAGCATCACGACATTTTCAGCTGATCCATACTATGAAGAAAAGTTGACACTTATTATTAGAACTAACCAGTAATGACTGATGTACTGATTTTCGTGCCAAATATACAAGTATGAAGATTTATGTCGAAAACCCGAGAAAATAAGTATAGAAATCGTTTGTTTTTGTCCTCCGACACGGAGAACATGATGACACCTTCAAACCAAGAATACAATCGTTTCAACAAACAATGGATAGTTTAAATGCAAAACGTTCACTTCGGGGCATGGTATCCTAGTAACGACGCTAAACAGACAGTTGAAGAAATATCCAGTTACCAGGTTACTCTTTGTTCTTACCTTTCTGTTTTGCACACAGTGGTGAATCACGGATTTTCCGTCATTATCCTGTAACGACAGATCAACATCTGTAGTATCCTTGGTCTCCCAGACAGCTCTGTCATCTGTGGCATAAATCAGTACTTTGACCATGTCAAGCATGTTGCTACGAACAACTTCCATGAGCGGAGTACGGCCATTGTGCTGAGTAACAAAAATATACCAGTTAAAGGCTGGTAGGGACAGATAATTCACTCGCCCAACCATCTGAGCATATCATTTAAGTGATATTGTTTCTTTGCATTATACCATTCACATCACGGCTGCTAGCATCTCTATCCCGCTCGTCGCCCTCCCGCTTTTTCGATCGTCCTTACTGACCAAGAGCCTGGAACAGGCTATAAATTGACTAATTTAAAATTGAATATAAAGGTACAAAATTTCAATTTTCAGAATACTGAACATGAAACAGTACCCCATGAAAGTACAACTCTGTAGACTCCAACCAATCACATGCAAGGGTTTCATTCACCCTCCACTGGGACTGGTATACACGATGGGTACTTAAATTATTCACCGAGCTTTCACTGCAAGGTCTAAAACGCATCGATAATATTAGGTCTGCAGTTTGGTGATACATGAACGTCGAAGTCGACTTAAGGCTATCTCACTCAATTCCGACTCCATCGCTGAGGAATAAGAATTGGACTGTGGCATGGAGCTGCCGCTGTTTTGTCAATTACCTTTGGGAAATTGACTGAGGCTCCATGTTTCAGCAGGTCCGTGACTACTTTCTCACTGTTTGACAAGGCGGCCTCAATCAAGGGAGTGGTGGTATCATGGCTTTCGCTATCTCCATCACCATCTCGAACACTGTAACACACGTCCAATTTCTTTACGTGGCAGTTTGCTGGACTTACAAAGAACCTAGAGAAATTATTATTAAATGTAATCACTTGAAAAAAAAATTATAAAGAAGACTGTAAGAACTTCATCTCCACATGATCCCAGAGAGGAAATGGAAGGACACTTAAAAGAGCTAAGTCATGGTTCGCGCATCTTGAAACGTTTAGCCTAATTTCTTTAAGTTCGTCGTTTGTAATCCGTGTCAATCTTCTCCATCCTTAACTATCTTTGTTTTTCTTTGGGTTTATTGTTATCTCGAAACTGTTTTTCTATCTTAGTAAACTATTATTTTCAGGTTTCTTGCAATTTTAGGGTAATTTTGTACGTGGCCAAAATAAGTCAAAACGTGACTGTGCTTCTTTGATGTTTACCGCCGCATTGTCGAGGAAAAAGGCAATGTAGTAAGCATGAACATTAACATTAGTGTTCTAGTGTAGCATTTTGTTTTAGTAGCTTCTGGCGTACTATTCCTGTGAATTGCTCGTGCGATGTAGTCTCGCGAATGGGAACATCAACATTGTTCCAAAGGCGAGTTGCGCTTGTATGGAAAGTCCTACAACCCGAAACTCTCTTGCACTTAGGAAGAACTAGGTTATTCTTGGTTGTAGCTTTAGTGCTGTAGCTATGAGTGTCCTTTAGATAATGCTTTTACGGAATAAAGTAATCTGGACAGTGTCCAAAACTGATCTTATGTAATAGATCAAGCTTTCTGCTACGTATGATATAGTCTATCGGTAGCCATCCTAGTTTAGTAAACAGCTTCACAGAGTTATCAGAGAACTTAGCGTCAAGAATTAATCGCGCACACCGTTTTTGGATTCTTAGTAGCCTTATTAAGTTCTCTCTGGAGCAGTTACCCCAGACAGAACAACAGTACTCTAGGATAGAGGGTGAAAGTTTCTAAAGAAACTGTTGTGCTGCGTCGGTGGGGGTAACAAGGTAATTTCGTTATATCAACTAAGTAGAAAATGTAAATTGGCCACCGTAATGAGTTATAAAGCTGACGTTTCGAGCGTTAGCCCTTCGTGAGAGCAAAAAAAAAAAAAAAACTCTAGGATAGGCTTGATGATCGAATTACACAAGCACATTACACAAACACATCGCACAATGCTTAAGATTGCCACAGATACCTCTCCTTTTATGGGCAAAACTCTCCCAAGAAAATAAATCTTAATTCAAGGGATTACCAAGTGAAAAACATTTCTTTCTCTCCCAGATCTTCCAAAATCAATAACTGTATTTTTCTAAGTACAGCTCTTCAAGATCAGACAGTTACTGTTAAAGTCATGTTTCAATCCACCTGTTCCACATTAACAACGAGTCCAAAAAAGCTCCACATTTTATTGACGCCTTCATATTTTGAAAAAAAAACTCACTCAACAAGGGTTATAATTCCACTTTCGGCTTTGGAAAACACTGCCGCAAACGGGGTGACTCCGTCGTTGTCAGCAACATCTAGAGATGACGGAGAATGTTCTGAAAGAAATCAAAGCAGCAAAAACAATGCCATGTTTATGAACAGGCTGCAGATAGAACCGGTATGCTAAATACATGGCATTTCAAAAATGGCAGAAATTGGCCACGTAACAGAATTTGAACACAGATGAACAGATCTTTGGCATTACTGTGGAAGTCGTGCACATGACACTTTCTTTTACCTCGCCCTCTTATTCCAATAGCGTAAATCCAACACAGATCATATAAAACTTGGAGCATATCAACAAATGTTCAGTAAATGTGTTACATACTCTTTACACCACTTGTTAGAGCGCCGTTCAGTAAGTGTTAAACAAAGAGAGATAACGGGTTTGAAACCCTTGTAGTAAACAAAGTCAGAGATTAACAAAGCCAACCCTTTTCCCAAAACATGTTCAATAGCACATTGTTAAAATGGTAATTTCAATGGCACTCATGCCAACAACCAATTATAACAAAAGTAATATCTACTAAATGGCCATACCCCACAAAAACCTGCAGAAGGCCAAATTATGATTGCAAGCAGCATAATGCAAGGGCGTGGCACCCTGTGAGTCAACAGCACCAGCAGGAACTCCCCTCTGAACAAGATGATTGGCTATCTAAAGATAATTTTACCAACCATGTATCAATAACTTATAAAGGCTTTCTAACAAACCTAAATTTGCTTTGACATTACAGCAGAATAATTCTAGGTTTAGTACGCACGCTCTGATTGGTGAAAACCCATGTTTTATCAGAGTATGAACATAGAACATAGAATGTGGCTCGTGTTTCTACATTGCCCGTCCTGTTTTATCACAGTGTAATACACGGCTTAGGCTTCTTTATTTGTTAAATACACTTTAATGACTGACAGAAAGATAATAAGCTCATTCCCAACTGTTTAACGTCAACAAGAATCACATTGAGTACGTGAATGTCCAAAATAGTTTGCATAATGGCTAATAATACAGCAAAGCTACCCTTAACTTAACGAAACAAAAAAATTCGACATTAATCAAGTTAATTATGGGGCTAACCTTATCAACCACTTGTGTCCACAGTTTTGCAGAGTGAATGGCCAACAAATGAAGCAAGTTACGTCCTTTCTTATCAATCTTCTGAACCGATGCATCTTTCCTTTGCTTTCTTAGCAGTGTCCATGCAAGATCAAGCTTGTTCGATTCGAGTGTTGCCTGAAACGACAATTTTATTTTCATTCAACCGAGCTACTCGGCATCAAATTTGGCCTCTCATAAATTTATTTTTCACAAATGAAAATCGAACGTGGGAAATGTTTTACAAAATGCAACTGCATAAGAACTGGAAGTAAGAGTTACTCATTATTTCATACATACTTTGGAAATTAATTCAGAGAAGTTCGATACTAATTTCTAATGAAATTTATACCTCTGAATTACAATATTACAGTATATTGTAATGGCTCTTAAGAGAAAAAGATGATCCAAATGTAAAACCGGTATGTTTACTTCACCTGTATGGCTTCTACAAAGTCCAGTCCGGCTACCTCCAACATCAGATAAGCGATTCCCTGCCAATTGTTATCAATCACCACACGGAAGGCTGTTCTGATATCTGCCTTGGGTTCCTTTAGGTCGACAATATTTTTCCACACCCACCGACATTCTTTCTTCCTATTTAGAGACATTATGAACTGAACTAAGCCAAGTGTACCTACATGGGTACACTGATATCTAATTGTTGACGAAAATTATACGGTGAAAACACTGAACGTTTACACAGCTTAAAATGAAATTACAAGTTGCTCCTCAGACATTTATGAACACTAAAAAGAAGATCTTAAAAGTTTCTTTATCAATCAGATGCCATAGTCAGTTTAGTCCTTCTTCTACAACCTAAACCCGCACAGAAACGATCAAACCTTGTGAAAACAAGGACCATCTACAGTACGAAAAAAAGCCAAGATGTGAAATAGAAAGAGTAAGATAGCAACTGATTTAAAACTAGGAAGTTTGCCTAGTGTGAACACCTGATTGCTGGAGAAGTTATATCTTTAAAAGTACTTCAAGGAGAGTGAAATAAAGTTCTATCACACTTTGCCATCAGACTTAGACTAGCAATTACTAGTTATTTTGGCTACGTATAAAATTACCTTAAATTTAAGGAAACCTGTATATAAAAGTTTTCCGAGATAGAAAATCACCAAAGAGATAATCATATACCATAAAGAAACAAGGATGGACAAGATTAACACGCATTACAAACGACAAACATGAATTTACACTATGATTGTTGAACGACTCACTTTTTTTCATATGTTTTCCAGTCCTCTGGCGTGAGGGGTTTTATAACTGGACAAGATGGTAGTGCATTACTCTGCATAAACATCATGGCGCAGCTAACGTAGGGAAAAAAACAGCTTTACAGCAAAAATAATGAATACTGCAAGAGGGCACCTTCAATTGGCATCGATCGACTATGGTTTTCTTATGATTTGCTAAAACTGATTATGTCTGTGGTGTATTACTCTATCTCAATGACTTTCAGTGGGCCACACAGAAACAAAACGTAAAGAGAGAAGAAACGTTAGCCAAGTTTCAAGTATGCTATAATTATTCGTTTGGTTTGTTCTTCTTGAAACAGCTTTTTCATGTAACACACCACTTTGGCCAATGCACAACGCTGGATCAGAACAACAAATCTACTTAGAAAATCCTTAGAAAAATTTTGAAAACGTTTTTTCTTTTGCCGACACACGGCAATATGCCCAATGTGATATTTACATCAGTTTTAGTTCTAAGACAGTAACAACAAGAACAGAACTCGGAGGACCAAGCTCAAAATCATATATATATGCTTGAATTACTAAAATAACAATCACATTACCCATGATGATCCTCACGAAGAGCTAATGACAGAGGAGTGTTCCCATCATTGTCTTTTATCTCAAGAGATGCCCCTTTCTGTTGAAAGAACACGAGTTTTCTGCATGAATAGATACCACAGAGGACAAGTTAAGTTTCAAATCCGCCTCTAGCTCTGTCGCGACCCTCCTACGTCCCATCTCCCTCAAAATGACTTGCTGGAGATAAATAAACTCTCTCTTCCCCCAAAACAATAACGACTTTTTTGTAGGGGAGGGAGGGTTTGTTACTTAACAAGATTCACACAATGATAGCCAAATTCCTGAAACCTATCGGGAAACATTTTGGTGTGTCAATTGTTTGGTCACATTACACGATGTAAACTAAAACAGAATTATTGTGCTTAGATTTCAAGTAACTCCCTTAGTTGACGGAAGAGAACTTGCAAAACTATCATTTAAGGTTATTAGATATTTCTCTACCTGAAGAAGATTCAGAGAACAAATTGTGGCACCCCTGAGTGCTGCCCTGTGGAGAGGCGTCTGTCCAAAGTTGTCTTGATGGTTCACCTGTGTCTTGGCATCTTTACCTTGCTCCGTCATTGCCTCACATAGCAGGCCGACAACAGATATCGGATCACACATACTATAATCGGTGTGCCTGTGGGAAAATGTACAGCAAACAACACTTATTGCAGTGTCACTAGCCCCCAAAATTGTTCTAAGCTTATATAAATCTCCCTCTTTTCCTGATCACCACTACGAAACATTTATCGCTGTAGCCGATATGAATAAGCAGTTTTACACATGCGAAGCTCATGATACTGTTTTCATGAACACTGATTTGCGTGCTTATTTGCTCCTGATAAAACAATGCCTCGACAATTCAAGGGGGTAATCCTGGGATGGAACCGCATCCCATCCAGGGGTAGCAGAAATATTCATAGTCGCTTCGCCTGATGGCTCGTATTTCAAGTAATACAGTATATCAAACACGAATGATCCCGTTTGACCGCCACATTTCGAAACACCGAGAAGAAAGTTGAAATACGTCGCGTAGCAGAGTATTTTTGAAGAAATTCGAGGTGTTTGGTAATGTGGTCATACACTGTCTTGAGTGTTTAATATATCTCAGTTTTCAGTCTCAGTCATCAGATATCGGATCAGACATACGGCAATCCCTGTGTCTGTAGGAAAATGTACGGTACGTTCAACTTACTGTGGTTAACAAGCACGACGCCCGGCATGTTATTTTAGGTACAGCAGGAGACTATAAGCCAGCCAGCTCACCTGTTATTCATTTTCACAAATGCGTAGTGAAGAGGGATCCTGCTGTGAAAATCTAGTGCAACTGTGTTTGCTCCACATTTGATCAACAAATTCTCCACCTCGGTGATTGTCTCGAAGCCTCCTGTTGTACAATTTATGGAGTAATGAAGAGGAGTCCGTTGCTTCTTATCTGTACTGTTCATATCAGCACCACCCTCAAGTAATGCTGTGCACAGCTTCAGAGGGGTAGAATTGGTGTCTGGCATCGAAAATAAGAAAGAAGAGACAAACTTGACTTGATACTCAATGCAACTGAGGTACTAAAACTTTTATCTAAGGTCCTGTTCAGACACAGTACTTCACATGAGCCGAATCAAATTTAATAAATTGTGTGAAGTACGGCGTCTGAACTAGGCCTAAGACAGTTTTAACATTGCCTGAAGTTGATTTAGACCAAAGCCAAAATGAAATTACTGTACTTTACTTGCAAAAAAATTCGGACGTTAAAATTTCGGACACTCTTGATCAAATTTCGGACAATTTGGACAATTTGCTGTAATATACATGTAGCTTAAGTCAATTTACGGCTACGAAACAAACTAGACTGAAACAACATCAAGAGATGATGGTTTTAACGCACCCATGAGGCGTTTACGAACAAACCGACGAGCAAATAAGACATTCTATCAAGCCGTAACGAATGTCAAGAAGTGGCGCAAATAAAATTTGCCCCATAAATCCCGGCATAAAGGAAACTATGAGCACTGGAGCTACTTCAACGTTTTGTACTGTGCTTCAAATATTTCCGTGAGCGGGCAAGATGAACCGAATCTCGCGCTGTGATTGGCTACCCGAGAGGGCAAGATTGAGCCCGATCGGGATACGGGCTTTGTCCCGAAAGGAAAATATATCATGTTTTGGTGTTTTACTCCACATAATTTATCCTTTATTGACCAAGCTTGTTTGGTCAAGATGGATGAATATTGGCCTCGTTCTTTTTTGTGAGTTTATGGACCACGACTTCGTCTCGGTCCATAAACACGCAAATAAAGAACTTAGCCAATATCCAGCCATGTTGACCTCACGCTTGGTCAAAAACCCACATATATATAACAACAATTAATGTTAATTCAATAGCTGCATCTCCGTTACATCAGGTCACCAGGCACAAGGGAATTTGCAGAGTTAAAGACTCCCGATATTTGAACAATCACGGTAAAGTGTTAACTGACGAATAAAAAATTCAACCAAACTTCTAAGTTTTTGGACACTTAAAGTTTGGCCAATGACCAATCCAAAGGGTACCATACCCATCTCGTTTGTGACTGCCCACGATAGAGCAGTGCGTCCAACATTGTCAGCAATATTAGGATCTGCCTTCGCGTGTAATAAATCTTGCAGGGTACTGAGACATACATTGGCTGGCCTACAAAACAAAAACCAAAAATGTCATCACAGCTTTACACAAATCGTGCCTATGCATGCAACTTGACTACAATGAACTGCGACAAAATTGAAATTAAACTTTCTAATAAGAAATGTCTGTGTCAAAGGCATTCGGTTTGGGTTTTTTCCCCATCACATTTTATCGGCTTTTCACTTAATGCAAAACACTCTGTGAACATCATCAATCTCGTACTCAGAACAGGATTACTGAATACACAAGACATGTTTGCAAACTGACTGAAAGACTGAAAAACTACCTACGTACTGATTCCCCGTTCACATTACGCCAGCGAAATTTGAAAACAGCGTTTTCACTCTCAATTTGTAAACGGAACAATCAGCGGTCATTTTTGACAGGGAAAACACATGGCGTCATCGTTTTCGAAAATGTCTTCAATCCACATTAAAACGGATTAGTATGGACAGTAGGTCTAAACCGTAGAATTAATGCCGGCTGCGTTTCAAAATTTCTTGGGCTTATTGTTGACGTGGCCTCATAATTCATATGAACCTGTCCGGCACTGACTAATAATTAGCACAGCCATAAATTATCTTCTCACACCTTGCAGCTAGAATCAGGGGCGTAGCCAATCCCTCCTCCTTCTCATTTGAGGACCGGAGATTTACATCTGCACCACTATCGATCTAAAGTTACACAAAACATAAATTGGTATTACATCAACCCCCGCTTTTATAAGGCTGATCACCATTAATGAAATATGTATGAAGCCAGGGGTGGATCCAGGAAACAGGGTGAACCACTGTTTTACTTCAACATCAATAAATCACAGGGGTTTTTTTTCAGAATACGAATGATATTAGAAAGTCATCTCACGGGTGGGAATGGGGTGTGAACCCCTTGCAACCTTCCCCTAGATCGGCCCCTGATTAAGCTATAACCAAGACTTTTATTTTTGTCTTTTCAAAATGTCTTTCAGGAAAAGCAACTGAGAGAAGGCATCATCTGGTATGACTTTGAGTTGTAGAAACCATCGTTGTTTTTGTAGAATCTAGTCATCATTTATTGTCTTTTGAATCGTTTGATTCATAAGAATAGCGGTTGCCACCCCTACCCCCTACCTCCCCCACCCCCCCCCCAAAAAAAAAAAGGCTGGAAAGTTCTTGTTTTTCATTTTGTTTTTTTTTAAAGATTACTTTGACTTTAGAAATAACTTATTTTCCAAACCAGATGAAATTGTACCATAAGTTTAGCAGCTTTGGCATTTCTCCACTTGATTGCTAAATGAAGTGGTGTACGGCCATGACAGTCAAAGGAGTTTATAGTAGACTGATCATCTTTCACATATCCCAGCATCAGCTCCAAAAATGGATAAAAATTCCAGCTTTCATAAACAAGGAAGTGAAGGCAAGAGAACAGTCCTGGAAAAAAATGGAACCTTCAGTTAGTCTGTTACTTTGACTACAGAGTTCCTTGGTTACTCTGTACTTTGGTTGTACGGTTACCTTGGTAACTTAGTAGCACTCAATGTTCCACCCATTGCATCTTCGATTTTGAGAAAGAAAATGTTCATTTGTAATATTAGCACAATGCATTATTACATGACGTATATGAAACGTTTTTCAATTTCAGACACAGCTTACCAATGCTGAAATGAGATTGCAGTGTAGCGGGGCAATACACTGCAACACCGTATTGCCCGTACTGCAGGTTGCAATAACTTTGTAGCGATTTTTTCTCACAAACGACAACAGAATGAGAAGGAAATCCACCATACTTTTTCAACAAACCTAGACCATCATACATGTACTTTGGTACTTTTCAGTCATTCTTAAGATGTTGGCCCTTCAAAGAAAACATTTTTCTTTTACCAACCTGTGACACCATAATCATTTGCTGCGTCACTTGTTTCTGCGAAGAGTGTAATTAAAAAAAAGTCAAATGCCACACTTCACAAAACAAGGAAATCTCGGCGGCAGTGGATTAAATTTAAGCAAAATCTGTACATCTCAAATATTGATAGAAATTGCTTAGTGAAAAATTTGAACAAATCATAAAATCATAATTCCTGACATACATGTACATGAGAAGGGTTATAACATGACCACATGAAGTGTTTTCACAAGCCTGCTATGGGGCGGAACTAACTTGTAGTCAAGAACAATCTATTCATATTAATAAAGTAAATTAGTCAATTTTAAACGTTAATTGCCGCTACATTAAGCAAATGTTATGCACAACACACATATGGTGATAAGATTAAGTCACTGATTAGTAAAACGTCACTTTAATTTGGTAATTTTTTGCATTCTGCACACCACTGTTGGCTAGTGGAGGAAAAGGAAAAGAAAGTTGTTTTAGTTATTTCTTTCCATCAATTTTTAGTCAAAAAATGTTATTGTATCATAACAAGTTGTTATGTATACCATTAGAAATTTCCTCTTCCACATCCTTTACTGCATCGCTGTCATCATCATTATCGTCATCATCGTCATCATCATCATCATACTCATCATCGTCATCATCCTCATCGTCATCATCCTCACTGCCGCTATTCGACATGCCATGTTTCCGACGTTTATGGGTGATCAGTGTTTCTTTTCCTTTCTCCTTCTTTAAGCCAAAAGTTTCAGGACTTCTCAACACCACCTAACGAAATGAACAGGACTTCGAAGGTTGTCATGATTAATGAAATAATTACTTTATATGCTACGCGTACAAAAAAATATCCATTGACATTGCTTATTGATTTATAAGAGTGCTCCCCTTAAAATTTAAATTACATTTCTGCCAACGCTGACTTCAACTTAAACTGGAGGACCTTATCCCAGTGTCAACGTCTTCCCTCAACTGAAGCTTTGTAGCCAGTTTGCAGAAACGTTTTTAGGGTTTCTCTGGAAGTTTCACATATCATATACAGCGGTTTAAAACTTCAGTAGAAGATTGCTTTTCCCACGGGTGTTCCCAAATTCTTGTTAACCAATGACAGTGCACACACTCCATTGATCCCACACGGTACTGCACATGTCATCACATTGAGCGGAATTTATTGACCCAAGCATCATTGCAGCTCTTGTGAGAACTGTCAGAACTGAAAATGGCTGGGGTTATAGAGCCACCTGAGTAAAATGAATGCCATCCTTTAGACAAAAAAAACTATTTGCTTCTCTGTAAGATATTCTAGAAGTTATTGAGCCTCAAAAAGTCTGCCCTGCATGTAAATGGCACGAGTTGCCATGTACACCTTGTATGCCAAAAAATGTGAAGGAATGGACAGCTATAAGGTTAAGCAACAACTGAGAGAGAATTGTCCACTATCATGATCACATACATTTGGGGTTTTGTTGACTTTCCCAATTCTTGCTTTTACACTGCAACCAAACTTGTCAATCAGGGTCTGTGATAAAAACAAAGTACAACTGATCATAAGCCTAATCTTCACAATGTAAAGTCTTGACTGTTGTACCTCAATCATATTTTATTATCTATCAAAGCACAGTTAAAAATCAAGAACATGTTTAGTTTAAATAGGAAATTGTGGTTTACCTTGACAAATTCCTTGGCAAATTCAGTTATTTCCTATAAAGATCCAAGAAACACAGATTCATTTTAACTACAGTAACTTATAAATCTATTTCACCTTTTACAACCGATATGTGCTTGTTTTGCGAGTGCAATCAACAGCATCTGTATGCTGCAAAACCTCAAAATGTTTAACTGTTGTAAGTTATTTCTCGAGCTTTATTTGCGGATGGAATGTTCCAGTTACACTGACCATAGTTAGTAGAGGGAGTCTCCCTCTACTAACTATGCCGGCACTGACTAGAAAGGAAAACAAAGGAACATGTAATTCACAACAGATGGAATATTCACTGTTGAATTAAAGACTACAAGTTCAAGTCAGAATGGCAATGTCTGCTGGGATCTTGCATTAAAGAATGACAATCGACGTACCCCATTCCTGGAAAAGTTGTATTGGGCCAAGGGTGCTTGCAAGAGGATGGTTGAGTTTAAATAGGTCGCAGTGAGTCAGCAAAGCCCAGTCTAATACTGTTTTTTCTGGAGTGTGTTTCATGACCTGCATTGTACGTGAGTGGGCTGTTATTTGCAGTAAAACACAGGAAGCAGCAATAAGCATAATAAGATCATTGTTAAAAAAACAGTAACTGTGACCTTTCACGCGAAAACATGCACTTACGGCTTTCCGTTAAACGGGTGAAACGAACGGCCATCGAAAGGGTTACAAACGGGTCACAAACGGGTCACCAAGCCGTTTGAAACGGGTTTCAATGAGAGTTCGAACGGGTGATTATTAAAGTATTCCGAACGGGTAGCCTAGCCGTTCGAACGGCTCAGGAAAAATTGTAAACGGGTAGCTTAACCGTTCGAACGGCTCGTAAAACAGTACATTCCACATGGGTAACGAAACCGTTCGAACAGCTCATAAAAAATTTCGAACGGCTGATACAAGAATTTCGAACGGGTGATGTAAAAATTCGAACGAGTTGTACTATTGTGCGAGCCAGCGAGCCATGCGAGTCAGCGAGCCATGCGAGTCATGCGAGTCATGAAAAATGAAAAATAAAAAAAAATAGACTAGCAGTAACCAATGGTTAGGAAGTGCGGGCGGCCATGTTTGTTGCGAGATGGAATAGACATTGAGGATAGCGTAGGAGAAGCGAGGGAGACGCGCGGGGCTGCCGTTTTCTGTCATTGATTTATGCAGCATGTAGCTAGTGTGACTAGAATGTATATATTAAAATAAACCAAACATCTAGTAAGAGATTTAAATAAGTTTATCAATGAAAGAGGGAGAGTGTGACAGTTTTGTGTGCGCACGAAGGACTGTACCGCAAACAGGTTTTCTACTTTTCAAATAACTGTACAATATCGCTCTATATTTGTACTGTTATTTGGTCGGTAGTCGCTGCAGTTTAGTATAATAATATTCGTAATTTAATATTTTTTTCACGTTAAAACCGTGACTCGCATGACTCGCATGGCTCGCACATTAGGCAGACCCCGTTCGAACGGCTCATGAAATCTTCGCTACCTGAAAGGTAGGCCGAGTTTAGGTTTGGGTTTTCTATCTATCTATCTATCTATAGTCGTGTCACGATTATATATGCTGACGTAATGCATGTAATCGATACATTCGAAAACGCATGGTTTAAGCCACGGCCGCCTTCGTGGACAAATCCTCGCTTGATGTAAGCGAAAGAAATTCGATGGCTATTACCCTCAATATACATACAAAGTCACACACCGTTCGCGGTAGACCCAC
>OMLO01001680.1_pt1 | contig 17265 bp, 10 predicted proteins | sample 1674811 | NCBI WGS metagenome assembly OMLO01 (sample SAMN06265003, study PRJEB25207) | coral metagenome | isolation source: Coral host | place: Mexico:La Bocana,Puerto Morelos, Mexico | collected 2008-11-13 | reverse complement strand
AACCAACTCGCGCTACGCGCTCGTTGGTTATTTATCACTTCATATCCAACGCGGTTTCATGGAATAATTGTTAAATAAACCACTTGTGATGACGTGATGTTGGAAGCACACTCGAAGAATTCTCATGTTCTTCCAACATCCTGCGTGGTTTATCAACCTATAAACCATAGAAACTTGTGGTCTATTGCTTAAATAAAATATATATAAACTACAAGTTCATCCTTTAATCCTGTTTTGTGGCTGCCCACTCATCTGGGGATTTAAATATATAAAATATATATGTTATTATGTAATGGCAGTACTTTTAGCACCGTATAGGTTTCAACTTCTAACTTACCTGCAAAACAGCGTCACCATGAACTTAATACATTGATATGCTCTCTTCTGGTAATGATTCTTTGAACGCTGGATTGTGTCAAATAAACCATCCTTGTCATCAGGAATACCTGATGAAGCAAAGATAACAGTATTAACTAGCGAAAGACGGGCCCCATGGGTTCCTAAACTGGTTGTAACGCTCTTCTGAGTAAAATGACTACTTTGCCTGTAAGCATTCCGCCATTACATTAGGTGACCCAGTATATTACTTGACTGACACTTTTAAGAGCTTTTTCAGTCTTGTATACAGTACTTTAAGGTGCCCATAATGTCCAAAAATGTTTTTGGCTTATCTAATTCTGCATTTCAGCTCATGAACTTCTGCGAAAAAAATTTTCGATTTCGATAAAACGCAATTTTTTTTTATAATCTTTTGAAGACATTCAAATTTGCCGCCATTTTGTTCCACCATTCGCACCAGTCTTCCTCGGTTTGAAGTGAGTCGTGACGTAGATTCAGGAACACGTGATTTGGGTCGTGACTTACCTGACGTGAAAACAAGTGGGAATTTTGCTTCAGAGTAATAAAGCTTACAATATCGTAAGACTCGCACACGACCTATGTAGTTATATGCACTAAAGGTGAACTAAAGGTCAAGCGAGGTTCCTAAATCTACGTAATCTACGTGGTAATTTTGAGCACGTTACTCTTGTGATCAGCGGCAGGGGTCGACCGCAACAAAATAGAATTTCGAACTTAGCAAAGATTCGTAAAAAAATTGCGTTTTATCCAAAATGAAAATTTTTTTCGCAGAAGTTCTTTAGGTGAAATGTAGAATTAGATGAGCGAAAATTTTTTTTTGACATTATGGGCACTTTAAAACGTCAAATATAGTTGTTAACCATCAATCAAGTCCTATATAGACATAATAGTTCTTTTTCATTGCCACTTTTTATGGCAATATGATTTGTGAAGCCCTACGTGTAGCGGGCATAAGGGCAGTAACTAACTCCCACTAATGCACTCGTAGTTAAAAATTGTAGTTGTGCTGATGTTAAAAAAGTGCCTCGAATGATAACTTTGTGTTGTTACCTTTGAGAGTGTTGTGAATTCTGTGACTCTGCCAAGAGTCTGTTATAAGCATCATCTGCAGCAACAAGTCTAGATATGGTCGAAGTTCATAGGTGTATGAAAAGGCCACCTGAAAAAAAAAATGAAATTCAGAAACGTCTTTATGCTATTTGAGTTGGAGTCGATTACTTACTGATTAAAAAGAAAAACAAATATTTTAAGTGGAAGAATTACAGTCGAAGTTATTATAAACCGTGAGTAAGATTCTATGGTGTCTCATCATTTTTTTTGTTACGGAGCTATCAATCGCGCGTCCTTACTCTGTCATGCTCAGTCCCAGTCGTGTCTCATCTGCATGATCCAGCAAGCATATAAATATGTTACCTCGAGTTTGTGGCCTCGTTTTAATGTTCTTTTTTTGAACATATCGAAATTGAGTGGAGAGGGACTAGAATAGTGTGAGTTGCCATGGAAATATAATTTTTATAGCCATAGTTTCTCGTAGAAGGATTAACCTACAAAATTTCAATGGTCTGTCAAGATAGATCTATATTTAAATACTGGGTATAATTATGGGTTGAGTGTATGATCATCAGTTATTAGTTCGTATAGTGTGATCGTCCGGGTTAGAGTAGTTCTGAAAAGAACTGTTGTTGGTAACTTACGTCTCGGCAACCTGATAGGAAGTCATCATCAGAGTCAAGTGAATAGTGTTTGGCAGGCGATGACGTTATAAGTCTGGTCCGTTGAAACTGATTGGTCAGTTTAGCCATGATGGTATTGGCTGAAAGACTCGTGTTAAGCTAGTCATCAGGTCGTCAAAACCACCTGCAGACGTCTGGTCAAAGCACGGATAAACGACTATCACGGAAAACTCAACTAGTGCAACAGCAAACTACAACAACAACTTGAACAACTGCAACCGACTAACTTGCTTGACACTGCTGTTATGACAATCGCCGACAGGCGAGCAGCCAAAACTACAGTTCGCGTTCCTACTGAACAAGAACGAAAACTGACAATACTTCTATGCAATAAAGACAACTTAAGAGCAAAATACTTACGCTTAAGAAGACTGACGCTGTTTGCACCCAACGCTACTGCCGACTGAGGTGCTCAGTGCCACAACCATCTAAACTCTACGGACAACCAAAACTGCACAAAACTGGTATACTGGTATACCTAACTGTTTAAGTACTTGACGACTGTACTGCAACCCCTTACTGATCCTAATCACGACTACAATCTACGGAGAACTTTATGGACGTTATTAAGACAGTGCAGATACCTGACGATTATAAACTTGTGTCTTGTGATGTGAAATCACTGTTCACCAGTATTCCACTTCATTTGGCTTTACCGAAACCGTCAACGGACTTCTAACTGACAGACTTGATTTGACTAACAATGCACGGACCTCCAACCAACCACAACCCCGAAATGGACCTATGACTGATGACAAACTTAACACGAGTCTTCCAGTCAACACCATCATGGCTACACTGACCAATCTGTTTCAACGGTGCAGACTTATAACATCATCGCCCGACAAACACTATTCACTTGAATCTGAAAATGACCCACTCAGGTTGTCGAAACGCAGTCTCCATCAACAGTTCTTTCACATCTACCCTCCCCCGGACGATACATTATACGAATTACTGATACTCCTGGGTTCAAACCATTTACAATCATCAGTCATCTCATTTACATATTTTACACATTTTAAACTTAAATATCTCTGGAACTAATAAGACGTTTTTATTCTTTCATAGAATTCTATGTAACACACCTGAAAAAATTAAGGAGTAAATCACCGCTTTAAAATATTCGTTATAATTATTACTGGTGGTGATACCCGAGTGAAGGAAACGGGTATTCTAGTTGATAGGGTGAACTACGGGAACATGCCATTTTGGGGTTATTTGTAAGCACTTAGATGTTAAAATAGAGAAAAGTAGTGGAAAAAGCTCTTGTTAATGTTGTTTGCCATGCACTTGGAATCTCAACATCAAGGACGGAGAAAGACTCTAATTTTATTGACGAGGTGAAGGATATCCTCCTGTTCGAAGATACCTTTTATTACAGAGCTTCAGAAGCTTAAGACTGGAAGAAAAGCGTGCTATCCATCCTGCAGCTAATGCATGAGACGCTTGTAAAGTAATTTTTGATTGTGAAAAAGTACAACCTTTCGAGCTCTGGAAAGTAAGCATTGAGTGAAACAAATCTTAGTGGACTGTTTCTTTGCACCAGATATATGAACAAAATACTCACAATGAGGTGATTTATTTTTCAATATTTTTACCTGTGTCAACTATCAACGAAATTGAAGGAAACCATTGGTTTTGTCTTAAATGCTCCAACACGTTTAGGAATCTTTTTCAATTTAGTTGTATTTTTGGTAGGTTTTTGTAAAATTTCTATTATTGTCTTCAGCCAGAGTTTAAATAATAAACTTGTTACAGTTTGATCTGATATTTTAGTGTTTGTTCTTTAACACAATATCCTACTATGTGGGCCTTAAACGTTTTCAGATCCTGAAGAATATATAGCGTATATAGTGCTTGAGAAAGATACCAGCAAGCCTGTTTGTGCTTACTGCTCTTGCTATGTTGGGCAAGTAACCAATTCGTTTTTACTATTTGAAGTTCCAGGAAATATGCATACTCCCTCCACAGAAGGGATGGGAAATTCTGGAGTTGGGGTGGTGGTCCCAAGACCAAAATATTTAAAGAAATTTATGAAGCTTAATTAGAATTTCCTGAGGGATGAATTTATACCTCTCCCTTCGATGGGGGAGATATAGATAACTGATAAAAAAAAATTAGATAATATCTTTACTCAATTAAATCTTCATTTTGTTCAGTTTATGTCAGTGAAACAAGCTTCTACTGAACTTACATTCAAGCATTTTTTATTATCATTGCTATTTTCTGGAAAGAATGCAAATATATTATTCAGTTGGCTAGCTGTCCTGAAAAACACACCCACTCAATAGCAACTTCCCTTAACACAGCTTCCTAAAATTAGCCCCTGGCCAATGGCATTGACAATCTCTACGGTGGACTGGCAATTCTGGCTTGAAATGTGTCCACATCGTTACAATTGTCTCACGAATTGTGAGATCACCTTAACATGTAAAAGGCTTGGGTCATACTACCTAGTAGTGTTACACAGCATGTTACAGTTACTGTATGATTTTTGACACTGGTCGCCTTTCTCAAGCACTTTATTCTGCTGGTTGTGACTGAGTTGTTGTTATAAAATTACATGACATGACAGGTTTGGTATACTTGGTAAGAATAATAATACTCAGTGTGCCATTTTGGATATCAGTTGCTTGAGGTTTAAGTGGCTTCTAGCTTTTAAGTCACATGTGAACTCCCATTGTATGCAAATAGGGGTAGAACTGTAAATTTAGAAGAGACTTACCTGTAAGTTGAAGTTTGATTAAGATTCGACCGTAGCATTTGCAGTAATGAGGAGGTCCCATCCCTCTTATTATCCTATTGTACCTTCGTACATTTTGTCATGTTATTATATCATGCGTTACCGCGCACATGCACCGAAACGGACTCTAACGCTCGTTTGAGTAGATACTTTGACAAACTGTTCATAAACCTAGCGTGTTGACCTTCCAGGGAAACACCTCATAAAATTGGAGGAGATTTCAACAGCAATACTATATCTACTTAAAGCTTCGAGAAGTGAAAAGAAAGATGATACGGTCAAGATTGCCATATTGCTTAATTTTTCCGGTTCTCACCACATTTCAGTTTTCTGAAGGCGATGAGAAGAAGGTGGATAAGGCCATTGAGCAGTTTCAGGGGTACTGCAACCCGAGGAAGAACGTGGTCTTTGAGAGACATCAATTTTAGCAGATAATGCAGAAAGACTAAAATTGTGGACAAGTTCGTCGCACGATTGAAAAACAAGGTGAAATCACGCGAGTACTCGGCTGTCGACGACATGGTGAGAGATAAGTTCGTTTTCAGCACACGAAATCTATCAGTGAAGGAACGGCTATTGATAGAGGATAAGTTTACACTGGAAAAAGCGATTTCTATGGCAAGAGCATCCAAAGCTTCGAAGTAGCAGGTCAAAGGGATGGGAACAGAGGAGCCAAATGATGAAAGTCCGTCCGTGAATGAACTTGGAGCGGGCGTGAGAGTGAGTGGCGACAAACAAAAGCAAAATCCATCGCGTCGACCAAGACAAAGGAATAGGCTCAAAAAAAGGAAAGTGTTCTTCTCACTTGTGAGGTATCCTGCCAGAAAAAAGGTCATTTTACGAATGTTTGCTGAAAGAGAATGTGGGATTTTGGCATGAAAACTGTGCACACCGTGGGTGAATTAGAGGGCAGTGATAATGACGCCGATTTTTCGACCTGATCGAAAAAGAGATGTCGGGTATTGCTTTCGGTTGTGATTGCTTTCATGATTATTTGTATGGCCAGCATGAAATAACGTTGAAAGTGACCACCAACCGTTGGAAGCAATCTTGAAAAACCCCATCCATCAAGCACCCCTCCGTCTGCAAAAGATGATTCTCAGGATAAAGCCTTACGCAGTGAATATCGAGTACCTACCAGGCAGGCACTTGGTCTTAGCTGATGCACTCTCCAGAGCTTACTTACCTATCGAAAATTCACACCAATGTGATACGTTCGAAATTCATCTCCTTAGTCTGGAGAGTTGTCTGAGACCATGTTCACAATTGACAGATGAGACCAAGAGGGCCCCAGATCTCCAGCAGTAGGACAAAGTTGTCATGAATGGCTGGCCTCAAACCAAAGAAAAAACACCCGTAGAGACTAGGCCTTTCTGGAAGTACAGAGATGAGATAAGCTGCCATGAGGTGATCGCATAATTATTCTCCAAAGCCTGCGACCCGAAATCCTTTCCAAACCACTTTCCAAACTGTGTGAAGGTGAACCGGTGAGAATGAGGCGGGGGCGGGAATGGACACCCGGGTGGTTGTCAAGCAACACCAGAAAAGGAAGCACCTCCTGTCACAAGCCAAGCATGGGAGACAGCCAGCGATGCGCCCATCCACATTATGCCATCAAAGATGGACATGGATATCGAGGCAAAGGCTACAGAGCCACAGCCCTATATCCAGCAGCCAGCTATCCCACAAGCAGATCAACCTGTCAGAAGGAGCCAACGGATTTGACGAGCACCAGAACGCCTCATTGAAACAGTTTAGACATATTCAAGCCGGACTTAAGTTGAGGACATAGAGAACTTTTTAGTGAGCCCAAACCTTCTAGATTGTTTATTTCCCTGATAACTGTCGTACGAAGAGGAGATGTCACGTTATGATATTATATGTTACCGCGCACATGCGCCACAATTAGTTTTTTGGTACAGAAAATGAAGATGTGGCTTCTCAGCTTTACACACACTATCAAATTTAACATGGTTCCCCCGGAACTATTAAAGGTTTTTAATTGTGGGCTTGTAATTAATCCACAATTCCATGGCTGGGAGCTTCTCCAGAAAGGCCTGTTTATGATGCCAATGCTAGCCGATTAAATGGTGGTTTGGAAGTGAAATGTAATGAATCTGCTCAAAGAAAGTCACCATTGCAGCTGGATGAAAATCACAAATGCTTTTACCAGGTCTAAGGTCTAGAAGGAGTGTCAGGAATCGAATGGTTTGATTTTGCTTTGTTGACGGGTTCTCATCTTGACTTCAATGGATTGTTTGCACAAAGAATTACTTTGAAACAAAAAATGAGAATCGAAGGGCTTGCAGAAGCTTGCAAAGTTTTATTTACACCTGTTGTCATTAAAGAATGCTCTCGCCTGTTGTGATTATCATTTTTTTTTATCTTTTTCAGTATGTATAAAACATGGACTCATCTGAGAAATGTGAGGAGAGAAGTGGCTTCTGTCACTGACACTTAAGGCAGGCTTCCTTGATAACGCAAAAATGTTCCAGAACTTTCATAGAAGGAGTGTTTGGGGACACCACAAGGTACCTGCAAGCTGCCATGAAGTGGGGGAGTTGGAAAGCTTGGAACAACTCATCTTGGTCTTGAGCAGAAGTGAGGGTGTCGGATTATGATAATGCAAGAATGTTCTGGAACTGTCAAGCAAGGATATTTGGGGTCACCACAATCTTTACCGCAAGCAACAAGAAGGAAAAATGATAGTCCTTGAAATGCATTTTAGTCCTTGTTTTGTTCTCTTTTGTTTTGGGCCATGAAAGATGCACTGAGTTGGACATGAGCAATATTTATTTTGTTATACATGTACATTATATTTTTCAAATGACTATGGTAACTATAAAATGTAACATTACATCTTGGATGTTAGAGGCATAATTAAGAAATCGTGTCAAAAGAAAATCTATCTTTAGTTATTTGAAAGATCAAAATTACCAATTTCATCTCTTGCAAGAAACTTTATCAGAATCAAAAGAAAACTTGCATGGAAAAATGAATGGGGTGGTGACCTTTTCTTCTCGCATGGATCAAATCACAGCAAAGGTGTTTGTATTCTTGTGAACCCTTCTCTTGTTGTAAACATAGAGAACAGTTACAAAGATATCGATGGATGAATTATAGCTAAAATGTAATTTGAATGTTAGAAGCCGTGTCAAAAGAAGATCCATCTTTAGTTATTTGAAAGGTCAAAATAGCCATTTTTATTTCTTGGAAGAAACTTTCAAAAATCAAAAGACGAACTTGCATTGAAACTTGAATGGGGGGGGGGGGTGATATTGTATTCTTGTATGGATGAAATACAGCAAAGGTGTTTGTATTCTTGTGAACCCTTTTGTTGTTGTAAAAGTAGAGAATATCGACAGACATATCATTGCAACAGATGTACTTTGCAATGGAGCGAGTCTTTCTATCTGTAATGTGTATGCATGTACTAACCGTCAATCTCAAGGAAAATTCTGGCTGTGTTTAAATAGGAAGTGTTGTAGGATACACTGTCACTGTCTGTTTCATTGGATTTGTGACTTCCGGGGAAATGCTATTAGCAGAGCCGTGTGTTGTAAGTTGCCAAGGATTAATATCCTTTGGAATTTGATAAAACTGTAAATCTCTATTTTCTCCTGTTAGAACAACCAGGGATGCAACAGAAATTGTTTTTCCAATGTTGTCACGCAGCACTGTACAAGGAGCATTTGGAAATACTTCTGTTTACCCCCCCCCCTCCCCCAAGGCATGAACCATTGTGGGATGCAAGAAAAAAGAGAATTACAGCCTTGCAACTTTATTCTCATAGAGAAGTCGAATTATAGAGAAAAGCAGCTGACTCCGGACAGATGCAACCGATCACAAATCAGTATGTTACACACACAGTTTTGGAGAAAAAACACAACTACATACATAGCTTAAGTACCTATAAACATTTTGGCTAGAAATATTATTATTATTGTTATTATTATTATTATTATTAACATTTATATATAGAACTCCTATATAAATACTCGGTTGCACTTTACAATGAGCTAAAATTAAGAATGATCGCGAAAATAAAAATCACTTGAAAAAGCTATTTACACTCTTTAAAAACTATCAACACCATACTGTTCAAAAACTGATGATTTGAATGATTAAAACTGAATAAAAATCATTGATAGTACTTGGTATAAGATCTCACTATTCTTCAAAGTGAGACATCATATCAGACCAAGACCATGTGTGCCACAAAGCCAGTCCAAGATGGTGTCCACATCCTGAAATGGTTTTGTAATTATCATATCCCATGGCACTGGTACATGACAGGTTAAATTTGTTTGCATGTTCCGTTTGATATCTGCAGTTACAACTAGAAACATTAGGAGTCTTACTCTGTGACCTAGCCTCCTTCTGGCAATCCTTAACTAGGTGTCTATTGCCCAAGTAACAAACAAGCTATTGGAGAGTACGTGAGTGTGTGTGTGTTCACTGAATACTTTACCTGCCAAAGAAGTTCACACAGCACTGTTCTTGAAAAATGTGGGTTTTCCCAACAACAAAACTAAAACAAACATAAGAAATCAGCAAATGAGTGTAAGTTGCCTGCCTGTTTCTACAAATAACTTATGTTGTTTAGCAACCACATGCACCACTCAAAAAAAGCTACAATTGGAATGAACATCCGTATTGAACATCTGTATTGTACATAATTTTCAGAGCGCCACTAGTTTGTTAGTATTTTATATTATTTTAGGGCTACCCTCTTAAAAAAAGTCTTTACTTACTTACTATGCCTTTATCTGCACATAAAAAGCCAACTAGAAAACTAGTAATTTTAAAAAAGCACTTCACAACTTTTTTGCTCAGTATAACTAAGTTTTAAATAAACTATTTAAGTACTATGTGTTTACTTTTTTCTCTGCTATTTTTCTTTTAATCCTTAATTGTATATCTAATTAAAGGGCAAACAATAAGTTTACTAAATTTTGCTCTCTCCACTTCCCTGTGCCTGCACTCTATTTCAACACTACTGTATTCAAATCCTCAAGTGGAGAAATAAAAAATAGAAATACAATACAACAAATCATTATGATAACAAACAATGTTCTTTACATGAAAAAGCAGGTAGCTAAGGATACCCCTTAGCTTCAAACACACATGATCCTCCTTCTGCATTGATTGAACTGGCATACAAACCATTGATTGTTGCAAGAAAAAAGGCGAAACAAAATAGTCAAATTTGAAGCAGCATTTAGAGTGGATAGTACCTTGTGAAAAACAAAATCACCACATCACAAAATCATCACAATTGTTAGTCACTACTCTAACATAATTATAGACATAAACCTGTAGATCTGATGGAAGAAGGTCGAGTACTTACTCTTAACAGCTTTAGAGTATCTTCTGAACTAGTGCTTTCTTCAATAACTTTTTTTAAATACCTGCAGCAAACCAGTTAAAGATTAATTATGCCGAATAACAACATGTCAAGTTGGTTGACCTCGCTATTATGCTCTTAGTATGAGTATGCCCATCAGCACACATTTATCCACTACTGGATTATAAGCACAATTCCCACTCAAAATCTTTAATTAAAAGATCAAATAAAATGCACTCCGCAGATCGTACAGACTGAAAAGGAACACTGCAAATGACAAGTTTCTCATTCTCCAAGACTAAAGATGTCATAGTCTCATTTACCAACTCCCAGAGTACATTTGGCTTCCACAGAGGGATAAATTGTGCACATGATATTAAAAGCGGGAAGAAATAATTGAGGCATCACTTATTCAAAATAATGGTCCACGCCAGCTTATTGTTACAACACATTGTCGTTTAAAAAAGCATTATGTTACTAACAATACACATTTCTTCTTTTGTCAGTTTCAAATAATATAAATTCAGAACTGTAAACTCTTTCAAAGAACTTAAATACCTCACCGAAAATTCATTTGATGTTTTAACACTATACTCAGTGAAAGTTCGTATTGCTTTTCCACTGGCAAAACCATTATTGGTTGTTTAATCACAACCACTCTTTCATTGACAGAAAATATAAAATAGCACATTTGTAAAACTTTATAAAAAAAACTGAATACTACAAATGAATTGTACCCTAACTTCACTATCGCTATGTAAACTGTATATTTCAGTGCTACTACAATGTTCATACATCTGACCCTGTATAAAGTAAAATAGACCCCCAAATCTTAGTTTATAAGCTGAAATAAAAAGCACTCTGCTGATCCTACAAACATCAAAGGAAAAAGCAGCAAAGGAAAAGTTACTCTCTCTGAAACCAACACCTGTTTATCTTTAAAAATATTGGCAACACTAATTACTTCCCTGGAAATTAATTTGTTGTTTTTGAACTGTGTCCTTGTCATATTGATTAAAAGCACTCCGCTCATCCTTCAAACAGCAAAGGAAAGCCGCAAAGCCTTCACCTATTGCCTGTGTGACTTACTTGTCTATCTAAACTTGTATGATTGGAGGATATGTTCTTATTATGAGTTTGCCCATAAACACAAATTTATCTGATACCGTATCAACTAAAATCCAGCCTTGAATCTCTTTAAAAGCTTGAATTAAAAACACTCCTCTGAACATACAAACAACAACTCCCAGAGTGCATTTTGCTTCCACACATGAAGTGTGCGACATAAGTGCAACAAAATTACTATCCAAAGAAATTCAGCACGCCAGCATAAAGCGATGATGTCACATCCCTTAAAAATAAGGATACTAGTGATTTTTATTTCTTATAATAATTCAAAAAGTCCCTTATTTATAATAATACGACATGTTCCCCAGTGAAATCAAGACCAAACAATGGGACAATATGAGTCACAAGAGTTTCTGTGATACTATCAGTGGTGTTTACAATGAAATTGTTCATTTCAGGAGTTAACTTTCTGGATAAAGCAATTTAATTTGAATTCCGATCTAGACTCCATTGCTTTAAAAGCTTTTATGGTGCCTCCAACCTTAATCCTGCAAAAGCTGTCTGCTACCTCTAAAAGAAAGGAACACAGTGCAGTCCTGTACTGTACAAGCCACACCACTTTTATTACTGTATTCAAAGTTAATGGTCCGCGTAAGAACTAGGCAAAAGAACAATAGGCTAGTGCAAAAGCAGCAGTTACGTTTCAGATGCTAATTCCCCTAATAACATTAAATCTGAATGATCTGATTGGTCCATATATGCAAAAAGCGCGAATTTTGAATTTAGTATTTGATTTCAGATCCCTCCTAAATCATTCACATAACATTTCCTTCGGACTACGCGCTAGATACGTTAAAAATTGTAACATATCTTAAAGCTGGACAATTCCTATGCGCCAATATCGAGAAAATTAAACATAACATCGGGATCGGTTCCGTAAACCATCAATTCGTGACCCTGTTGAGGCCACTTCACTCAAATTTGACAAAAGAACTGTCAGTTTGTGATCCAAAGCAGTAACTTTTTCACGCGTGTTTGGGAGCGCGCCAAAGACACATGAAATAAATCCCTGGTTGCTATTCGTAAACGTTCTGTGAGTGTATTTCAAAACAAGTCTTCTAATACAGCAAAGTTTGATGTAATGTCCACCACATCAAAAATATTATAATAGCAATAATAATTATTGTTCGCCATATCACAAACCTAGAAGGAGTCCATTCTCGAGCTGTGGGAAGGCCTTTGATATTTATAAAGAACATCACTTGCATGTTATTCTGAACCACCATGATAGAACAAATCAACGCAAAAAAAATATTGGGCTTCTGATGCTTCAAACTCTTGTGGTGAAACTGATCAGAAAGTGCGAAATTGACTGGCTGATGGTGATTGCGTTTCCGCTTGCATCATATTTCTGGTCATTATTTTTTTGATCTGCAGAGTTAACTGCTGTTTCAATAGTTTCAATAGTTTCAATCGTTCAGGAGCTGGTTTTTATCCCGCCAAACATGGAAAAGAGGCAAGTCAAGCTTTGTTAGCATTCTGAGAAATTAGAAATTTCAAATCAGTGCCCTGTTTATTTGTTCTGACTTACTGGTTTGATTCCAGAAAGGGAGATACACAGCCACGTGGAGCGCGATGGACCCTCAGAACCAAAGCGAAAGAAGTTAGATTCTAGTGTGAGTACTACGTAGATTCATTCCTAAGCTTTCAGAAATAACTGTCTAAGGCAACTGAATTCGAACTTTTATTTTCTTTGTGTAGAAAAATTGAACTATGTAGCCTTTAAGGAAAAAACAATCTGTTGCCGAAGAAGATGCTGGTCATACAGGGCCTCAAGCTGGGAAAAAACTTTGCCACAATCTTGTCCGAGCTAAATGTTGCTGAGGCAACTGCCAAGATGTATGGCATCGATTGTCTTGCTGCTGGAGCTGATTTAGTCTGTGGCTAAATGCCTCAAAGTAAGGGTCATTTGATGTCACCAAAAGTGAAATAATGGCAAACGAGGAAAAGAAACTTTGCACCATATGGGGGACAACCGTGGTCAACTATTCTCCTATAATCAAATATGTTTTGTGTTAGCATGCCTCATTCATGATTATGAACTATAGTGGTATTCACCTTTTTGCAGCAAAGATAACAAGCAAAAAGGACTACAAGTTTGGTTTCAACTTTTTCTGGATAAAAAAACTCTCTTTGTTGAGACAAAAAATAAATGAGCATGGATGGCACAATAACAGTATCAGACTTCCATAACTGTCAGCATATCATTGGACCTATTCCTTAGGCTAGTTGTTGTTCTGAACAGTTATACTAGCATGAGGAAATAATGTAACAAGAACTATTCTACTTTTTTACCCGAGAGGAAAATCAGATCAACTGGTAAAGAACATATCACAAAGCCACCCCGACATGTCTGATCTTATAGCGAATATGACCAAACTATTGCATAGAACTTTGGATCGTCAAGAACAACTACAGTCAATAGAGAACGGTCTAAACAAACCATTAGGGCCAATTTAAATGACACATGACCGCATGTGAGAAACTTGCATGGCATGATTTTAGTCCTGTTGTGTCAGGTAACACTAGACAGTGCTATATGACCAAAGTTTTCATGCATTGTGCTTGATGTAAGTCAGATATCACTAGAAAAATTGCACATGACAAGGTTGTGTAATCTAAATCAGCCCTTATGCATATATAACTTCAGCTACAGACCCCAATGTGAGTGAGGTCTGCCAATTTAAGTTCATCATTTTGTCAATCCATTCAGTAAATTCTCATTGAGACTTGTTTGTAGTTTTATCCTTTCCCTACAAAAGGTACATATCTTTCGGTTGCGTTCCTCGTGCCCAGATGTACTCCATTTACCACCGCCACAAAACTTTTCTTCGCAGTTAGTCGCAGCAAGAACCTGTTTTATTCCAACATTTCCAAATCCCCACTCACTGTGTTGAGGACAACAGCAACCACTTTTGGAGGGCATTTCACCAATATTTTAGCATAACATACAGGTACTTTACAATCGGAGTAAATAACATAACCTTTGTATTTGATAACAATTGTGCCTCGAAAGACACCTTTAACAGACAAGAAAGCTTGATAAAGTCTCTGATAGCAAATCGCAAATCCAAGATGGCGTCTCCGGAGGTTGTTCGTGAAGCACGTTTTCTGCACTAACTTTTGATTGGCACATAGAACAAAGCTAATATTTGATCGTGAGGTAGACAGAAGGGACCTGGGGAAAACTAAGGAGAAAAATGCTGTTTATGTCGGGTTTTTCATTGTTTTTTTTGGCGATTTTTGGGCGTCGACCAATCAGACTCGTTGATTTAATTAATATTAATAATTAAGAGTTCACACTTTTTAATCAATTTTGCGTTTGGCCTTCCTAGTTCTTACACAGACCATTACTTGACACATCGCATCGCAAGGCTTATCAATGACACATGATACATGTAAATAATGATAACTGGAATGCTGACTTGGATGAAAGAGAATAAGTAACACCCCTTCCAATTCATTCTCTTTCAGGGGAGTCATCATTTCAATTGTCATCCTACCAACTTACGTAGCTTTATTGAAGAGGATATCTGCCACGACCGGCTGAATCTCCATGACTGGAGGACCCTCACCAAATGGGTTTGCTTTTGGTTGTGTACCCTGCCATTTCAAATAATTTATACTTCAGCAATATAATATAGACATCTAGGTAGTTTAAATACTACAAAGGTGACAGGCATGGTGGTTGGATGGGTATAATAGATAGATAGATGAATAGATAATCTTCATTTATTAAATGATGCTGTTAAATAATACTTAATAATACCTACATGTAATATAATTTAATTTAATAAAATCTGAATCTCAATGTACTTAAATAAAAAGTTGCTTTCTAATGGTGTGCCTTATTGTGCTCCATCGAATAAGGGACTCACATGGAAGACGGGTTGAAAGAACCATACCACTATGTATAGCTAAAAGTAATTCTTAAGCTAATGTATTGGGGTAAAAGATCAAGAAGAAGAGAGACCAGATTGAGGGAGACCAGGCTACAGGCTATCTGATCTCTGTGTCTATGTTCTTGGAAAGGCATTCTCCCAATTTTTCTCTCCATTTCCTCTTTCACCTTATTTCTTAATTCCCGGCCATTTTGATGGATAAGAAGTGTGAAATAACAAGGCTTATAAAGTGTCTATGATAGAAGGGGCATCTGGTGGGGTGAAGTGGTATCTTGTGGTGAAGTGGTGTCAAGATTCCAGTTTTCTTGATACAAAACAATGGGACTTTCAAACTTTGCTTCAAATCAGGTTAACCCCTAAAGTACAGTTGAAAGAAACTGCCAATTTTAGAATTTTAGACAAAACGTTAACCAAAGTAGTAACTTTTCTGGAATGAAAATGTTTTCCACTGCTTATGTTTTGCATAGTTGGAGATTCAGCCTAACACTATATGCAATGTAGGTAAAAATACAGTAATAGGAAACAACAGATATAAGCTTAGTAAGACTCTACTGACAATCTTACTAAAGAATATCTAACCAACAGAGCGTATGTTATCAACTCAAACGAAGGGTTGGGTGGGACCTGGGGCTCGAAATATTTGTCAGCAACGGCGGAGAGCTAAAAAGCAAGTGACCAACAACACTGAGCATGTGACTCAAAAAACAGCCCCTTGTACCCAGGCCCCAGCAATGTGAGAAAACGCTTTCCACTTATTTTGTTTCTCAGCCAGTTGAACCCGTGTCAATCACAGCTGCAAAGAGATTTCGATACAAACGCTAAAGAAATTGTTTTTTTCGACGACGTTAGTTTTCTTGTGTAGGATACCATCTTGAATTTGGACTTGTCTATATGGCTACAAAGATTAACTTGCATGCTTGATAATTCCAGGTTTTTTTTGAACTCGGAATGGAATAGAGTTCGTATGCCGAGAGTGTGAAGTAAGTGTTGACAATGACAAACTGCAAGGTCAAGTTCTTGATGTGTGATGATTGAGCAGGGTTTTAAGAGCAATCTAAACAACAAGATATGCTCTGTTAAACTCGCATCTAACACCTCTTGATCAATGCTTTAGAATCTAAATATCAATGCAGTTCATTCCCATATTTCAATCATACGAATAGAATTCAGGTGTTATGCTCATGATACACTGTTATGTTAAAGATTATTGCGAGGACTTTTGTGTTAAGTTACCTTCAATAGCCATAAATAATATTCAAAGACACTGTTGATATCATTAACGTAGAAATAACGTTAATTAATTGATTCTATGATCGATGTCTAATTTCCTTAGATTTCTCCCTTCTCTCTTTGTTAAAACTGGTCTTTTGTCACGTTGATTGAACAACCTTTGTGACCAAAACCTAACAGATGCCAAAAATTTTATTCATGATTTCATAAGGCTAAGAGTGGCTCTTAACCTTGGTAAAATTAGTTTTCAAAAAGAAAGTTGGACTTGAGCGATATTTGAGTCAGAATTCTAGCTAATTTGCCTCATTGCTAAATCTTGCGTGACACAGATATTCAATGACAACTCTTGATTGGCACCCGTCACTTCCAATCCCTTGAAAGTCGTGCTGTGAACTAAGAAAGGTCCAATCTTTATTTGCTTTAAATGGCAATAAAATTCATTGTATTCCATAACCAGGAGTGGAGTCTAAATTTCATGCTTATTTTAATGCAATTTTTGGGATTTGAGGCAAAAAACAAGGGGGGGGGGGAGTGGTCTAACTCCCAAGGGAAAAATTGCAGAGCCTGCCCACTTTGTCTTTTAGAGTTGTTTGATAGTCCCTTCAATCTGGCAAAGTTTCATTCAAATTGGAGAGATGGCATGTATCACCCCAGCCTGGTCCTCTGGCAAACTTAGTCTTAAGCACTAGGTTCTCTTTCAAACAATTCAAATAAGAAAATGCTAGCACCACATGCTGTTGATATAGCAGTAACTATCTCATCACTCATTGCTTCACTATGTTTCACATTTGCCGAACCATTCGACGACATTTTTCTCTT
>OMLO01001679.1_pt1 | contig 17266 bp, 8 predicted proteins | sample 1674811 | NCBI WGS metagenome assembly OMLO01 (sample SAMN06265003, study PRJEB25207) | coral metagenome | isolation source: Coral host | place: Mexico:La Bocana,Puerto Morelos, Mexico | collected 2008-11-13 | reverse complement strand
AACAAGGTAATTTGGTTATATCAACTAAGTTGAAAATGTAAATTGGCCACTGTAATGAGTTATAAAGCTGACGTTTCGAGCGTTAGCCCTTATCAGACCGATAATTTGGTTATATCAACTAATGTAAATTGGCCACCGTAACGAGTTATAAAGCTGACGTTTCGAGCGTTAGCCCTTCGTCATTCAACTTAGTTGATATAACCAAATTACCTTGTTACCCCCACCGATGCAGCATCACAGTTTCTTTAGAAACTTTCACCCTTTATTCATTTAGGCATAAACACTCTATTGTCTTTGTTGTTCATCAATAAATTTTCTTCCCCACAGCAGTTCAAAAATCATACTGAACTACTGGAACAAATGTATTTCCAACTTTTTAAGATGAAAGTTGTTAATGCAAATGTAAAATTTGAAAATGAAAACAGCCAAACATCCATTTAATGCAGTTTCAATTGTTTATTTTTGATATGCTTGCTTGTTAACAAAAAAATATTCACAGACGACTACTATCCATCTAGGTATTTTTGGCAGATGAACATTATGCGTAGGCTCGATCACCAGCCGCTGCTCGGGAAAGAGAGTGGCGGAAATCGAGCCTACATTATGCGCTGATAGTGTCTCTCTGTGGATGAACACTATCGCATCATGTGACAAACTTAAACCAATCAGAATCTGAGAAAATCTAGTGGCGAACTATAATTAAACAATGGAGTGTTTTTATCAAGGAACTATCGTCAGATATTTGTCCTGCAGCAACTATACTGTATTAAAACAATGTAAAACATGTATTGGGTGGATGGTTCCGAGACATAAACATTCTATTGTCTTTATTGTTCACCACTAAATTTTCTTCCTCGAGCCCATTCAAAAATCGTATTGAAACATTTTTAACTTTTTTAGATGAATCTTGAAAAAGCCAAATGTAAACTTTGAAAAATAAGACATATTTCAATTGTTTATTCTCTATAAGCCTGCTTGTTTTCAGAAAAAGTTTTAAGGAAGAGTACTGTCCATCCAGGTATTTCACGTCATGTGATTAATAACTATTTAAACCAATAAGAATCTGAGAAAATTTAGTGGTGAACTATAAAAATGTAATAGTGGAAGAGTGTATAGCCAGAGTCAACCATCACACATAGCTATAAATCAAGAGTGTATATAGATAAAATATTTTTACAGGGTAAGAGAGGAAATCACATCACCCTTAGCTGGTTTTCATGTGGGTCCTTTATATACTACTTAAAAGTGTGGTTTTCTGCCGGCGGAAAATGTTTTTCTCACACACAACTGGAAGTATAGACTCGAGTGCATGAGGGGTCTCAGGTCATGTGAGAAGTTCAGGGTTCACTTTACGTTTGCCATCCGACATTGCCTCCCACCCTCCCACCCACCCACTCATGCATGGAGTATTTCTAGGGTCGGTTTAAGTTTGTGTGTTTTTCTTTCGCTAGCCTACCAAAGTTTGAGTGTAACTTCTTTCGCTGGAATCAGTTGCTTATAATGTATTCGTTTTTGCTAGTCTTTCTTGATTCAGTTTCGTTGTCTTGGCCAGTTTTTGTGCTATTGTATTTGAGCTTTTGTGTTAATAAAGGTCAGGCTGTGTGTTTGGCTTGGCATGGCCCCCAGCTGTGTGTGAGAGATACTGGTTGAATTAGAATTTGGAGTGTTGGTTTTTGTGGAGGGAGGAAAACCGAGAACCTGAGACATATTGGTTGGAGGTGAGCACTCTGAACTCTGCGCCATCCCTGCTCCTCTATGGCCAATGGTTCAAAGAGGTTGATTATACAACAAACATTTGAAATATCCAGTACTGATTTGAAGTCTTTTGTAGGCTTGCAAAGGAGAAGCAGATGTATGAAAAAGAAGTTGTAGACCAAGGAGCAAAAGTTGACAAGATGAAGGCAGAGAATAAAGATGAATATGACATTAAAAAACAGGTTAATGAGTGATTGTAATGTTTAATACTAGAATGCATGATTGTTTCCTTATGGTACATGTTGACTGGGTTGCCACAGGTCAGGAAATGGTCAGGGGAAAAATTATGCTTCAAGGCCAGGGAATTATATTTTGAGTCAGGGAAAATTTATATTTTGAAGAAAAGTCAGGGAAAAGTGAAATAATTGAGCACAGCTGATTTAATACAATCGAAGGTTGGAAGAAGGTCACTGTGATCTCAATTATATTTTTGGAAGCTAAATGTGCTGAAAATTATCAGTCTTAATGAAGGAGCACTTAAGATGCCACTACTAGAACTGACATTTTGCATTTCTTTGGTCTGGGAAATTATGTTTTTATCAGGGTGTTTAAAGTGGCAATGAAATAAAAAAAATAATTGCTGCCTATTTGAAAAGCTTTTCCAAAAAAAATAAGAATGGCATTTTCCTTTTTGGAATATCTTTTTGACGTTTTTGTATTATGTAAATTAAGAATTCAAAGTGATGACATTATGAGGTTTACAACTTAAATGGTAAAATACCGAATATAGAATATCTCTGGAAATATAAAAGCAGTGTTCATCAAACTTAAGCATCAGAAATGTTCATCACAAAAGAAACCAAATAATACCCATAGTGTCATTGTCATGGACACTCTCTTGTCAATATCTCTAAATTGAAAAAAGGTATTCCAAAAAGGAAAACGCTATTCTTATTTTTCTTGAATAAGCAGCAATTATTTTTCATTTCATATGCACTTCAAGTCATGGGATTTTGAAATGTGATGTGTCTGGCAACCATGGTCAAGCTACTCAATTTTAAGTTGAATGAAACCATTAATCCAATGATGCTTCTGGTTTCCATGTCAGATTGAAGTCCTTGAAGAGTCCAAAATCATGATTCCAGACTGTAAAAGACGCCTCAAGACTGCTTATGAGGATTTGGCAAAACTTGTAGTAAGTGAATTAATAGGGATTACATTCTGTATTTAACCAAAGGAATAAAGAGGAAATATGTGTTCACAAAAGCACCTTCCCTAAATCTGCAACCTGGGCTTTAAAACTCTACTGCTTGGCAACCATTTCGGAAACAAAATTAAGTGGTCTTCAATGTTCTCTGTTGTACACTATTCTAACAGTACCAGATTTACTTGAATTTAAAATATCCCACAGATCTACACAAGGCTTCAAATTATTAGAGAGTCAGAACTTAAATAGGCATGCATTATATATAGTCAAATCAAGGTCAAAGTTTTCTGGGCAAGTCTAGTCACATGGCAACAACATTATAATGGCATCTTTATTGCATCCTTCAACATCACTGTCATTGGCTCTCAAGTTCTAGTGCCTTGGCCTCTGCGCATGTGGCCAATATGTGAAGCTGGCTTTAATCGTATCACAATATATGTGCATGTACTGTATTATCTTCATGAACTCAAACTATCAAAAATGTAATATCTGCGAGGTACGCATGCATTTTGTGGAGTTCTAGGGACTGCCCAGTAAACCCATTAGTAGAGAAGACAATATTGCTAATAGTTTTGATGCAAGTTTTATTGTCTTGTTTTAGGCCGAAACAGAAGAATTAAGTGGAACAGAGGAGCATAAAAATGCTGAGGAAATTCTGGAAACAACAGTTCTAGAAGATTAGGATTTTGATCGTAGTGTACAATTTTTACCTGATTACAGTGAGTGTTAAAAGATAAGTGTGAGTTACATATGTCAAAGACATTGTCATGAAATCACAGAAGTTAATATTTAATCTTATGTCAGAGTGTGTGATCAGATGCTTTCCTTTTCAAGTGATTATTATATTGTTACATTGTATTAAATTATTGTGTTTTATATGTTTTTTTAACCTGGATCCTGTACATGTATTAAATTGTCTTTTACTCTAGTTTATCCTTCAGTTTAAACACCTGCACTCCTTAGGTTATAATTTGTAGTGAAGCAGGATATGCAGGGAAGGTTGGCACCAGTGTCTCTCTTCTTTTTGTGGGGTGCCTGGAAGAGAGGCACTGGGAATGAGGTAGCTACTTAAAGCAATTAAACCTAAATTTAATTAAAATGAGACTGGTTTGTAACAAGAATAAAGTAAGCTTGCATCTCTCTCATATTATTGGTTTTGTTGTTTGTTATATGTTCCACCATCCTACTTTTCTTAACACAGTGTTCAGCAATTAAGTAATCATAACTTACAATGTAGCAGTGCAGAGAACAGTGTTAGGGTCTTTATGATAAATATCGGATTGGGGATTTGGCTTGCATTTATTCTCCACCAGAGCCACTTTTTGAGATGTCACACAACACCCTCCTAAAATAAGTGTCTTGTTACATCCTTATCACATTTCTTTGAGGGGAGCATTGCATGACAACCCAAAAAGTGACAAGAGACTAGCCTGCATAGCACGAGGGTTTAGGGATCACTACTTGTGAATATGTATGGGATCAGCAGTGTTGATTGAGTGTCCCCTTGGTTTTAGGACTATTACTTTCTGTAAAAGTGCAGTTATAGTCAGAAGATTTGGCTTTCTCCTTCAAAAAATGTTACACACTCTCTCTAGAATCTGGCCAGGAGTGCTGACTGGTCAACAATATAATAGTATGATTTTCAATTACCAATACTTTGATTATTGTTTTGGTTTTACTACAACAGTTTGAGATTGACTGAGTAGTCTAATAGGTAAGTAAGTGGTTTGGGGTTTTGGTTTCACAACACTTAACTGAAAACCGTTCTAATATATGCTATACGAAAAAATTATGGAAGTTTCAGCTATCAATACCGGTAGTCTTTTACAAAATGCCAAACCAGCTGGTAGTAAGGCAAGGAAGCTGTATTCACAGAGTACAAGTGACAGGACAATGAAATGAGCCCACTAAAGACTAAAGCGTAAACATTTACAGAAACAACAAAAACCTTAATTTTATTTTCTTTATTCCTTGATATAATTTTACAAAGTTGTGATCATATATTAACAAATATTTCTAGTATACTCATGAGAGAAAAGCTGAAAAGTTATTTTGCCATTGCGTCTGTGCAACAACTAAACATTCTTTCTTTTAGTCTTGAAATCCATAACCGTTCTGTTCAAATGCCCTTCTGTCTTTCAAAATGGAAAAGAACACTGCTATTGAACAATATAATCATGGATGGGCGTTGAAGTCGAGAGTATGTACATTTGCCAAAATCTTAAAAAAATACACAAATAAAGTTACCGTTGGAAATCTTAGCAAAATACATGTATCAATGGCCAAAAACACTCAAAATTAAATATTGGGGCCAGGAAATTTATAAATACAACACAACGAACACATTTATTTACGATGTCTCACATTTTACCTATTGGAAAGAGGTTCAATTTATGTGGTAAAATTTAGAAACACTACCAATAAAATAATTATTTCCCGCAAAGAGAACTAGTTTGCTGTCAAGATCCTAACAGAAAACGCCTTGCATCTTCCCACTTCGAAGACGGAAACCTGTTCACGAGAGCGAAACGTTGGGACACCTCACCATCTGCAATACAACAACAACAGACGCAATCATGACGACAAGTTTTCGTATTAAAGCAACGCTTTTCTACTTTAATGCTTCGTGAAAATCATTTTAGGCGAAACAAAGGTCAGGGCAGATTCCTAATGAAGTAGAAGATTTCAGAGCCTTTGGGGAAACTTACCGCGAAATGCAAAAAATAACGTGTGTGTGATTAAAGTTCTTAAGTATTCAAACTTATTAACTACATGTCGGTTCTAGAAAACGTGTAGTTGATTTTCGGTTACTATGTCTGCATCCCAAGTTAACTTCTGCTGGAAACTTCACACAGAAATGTATCGAAAACCGCCTGAAAACTTCACCATACGCTTACAGAATCCCGTCATCTCTTAAAATTGATCAGCAAAGTCTTTCACCAGCTATTGTTTGAAAACAGTACAAAGGAAAAAGATCTGTAAGTTCGAGTTTGACAAGGCACATTCTCATAAACCAACAGCTCACGCCAAGATGCTGCCTGACTTTCAAAAGTGAACTTGAGCTGTAGGTGCGTGAAAGCCTTACATGTACCGCGAGTAGGGACTTACCTGATCGTCTTCCGCTCTGAGAGGGTAACAACTGATCATGATGAAGATCTAATATTTGTTCCTGTAAGATGACAAATAAAGGTAAACAATGCGTTTATTGTTAACAACAGACGTCTATTTGCTGTTTCCAACTGTAACAGTTTCTGGTCAGTTTTTCAACGAACTGTTGGTACTAGGGACCTTACGCCTTTAGGACTCCGACGGCGAAAATGACGCCTATTAAAAAACTGTGTTTATATTTTATCAAAACTTGCCCCTGCTAAATATGCTACGAACGCGTCCAGTTCGAAATAGAAATACGAAAAATTAGCCGTGGTGGGTCTCGTTGTCCAAAAATTTAGAAATTGGTCATTTCACGTTGATTTGCAGAGGACGGCAAAGAAATGTGCCAAGAATTATAACGCACGTGCACAGCCATTGTTCTGCAAATTCAACTCTTTATTTGGTGACATTCTCGTTGCCGTTACCGCCGTGTATTGCGAAAGGCCAGTTGACCGACAGGGGTTACCGACAGCCGAAAATGGAGGCCATTGTTCATTATAACAACACACCAACAAGTTGACAGAGTTTCTGCAGTTTGAAGACCACTTCTCTGGCAAAGGACTATCATCATACAAGGTAACGCAAAAAGGTATTTTAATACAGTAGTATTTTGTCTGTAAATTGGAACCTGGGAGTTGATATAGCAACCCGACAAAAGAAAAAGGGAAGGAGCGGAACTTAACCTCAAGATTCACAACAAAACGAAAGTTTTCCTTCACGTACCTCGATATAGTTCTCAAGCAAGGCACAGCTCACTTCTTGTTCAATTATCTTCTTGTTTTCTTCGTTTTCAAAACACGCGGCAATGAGTGTTGGAAACAAGACATTCCGAAGTCTGGAACACAATTTAAAACAACACGTCACTACAAAGTTACATGGCACTTGTTAGGAGAAAAAGGTGGCCAGTTAGTTGTGTGTTGTAACGGCAAGTAAAAACGGGTGTGACTGAGTTTTGTAAGACTATTCTTGAGTTTGTAAATTCGACATTACAGATGGTGGAAAGCCGTTACAGTGATATATTCACCATATGTCGAGGATAAAGAAACCAAATTACAAATTCATCTTGATTTACAAGTACTTTTCAGTAAAAAAGCTGCACATTGCTCCAAATTGCGGTGTAAAAATACTAATTAGGGAGGTTAAGAAAACCACGACGGCAATGGGCACGGAAATGCCGCTAAACAAAAGGTTTAATGAGCAACAATGGCTGTGCGCGCCGTCGTGGCTGCTTAATTCCCTATTGCTTCAACCCGCCTAGGAGAGTCGAAAATACCGAGCCTATAACTAAGGCGGAGAGGCACATGGATATAGCACGTACTACGTATGGGCAATAGTTGCCTCGACCCCAAGAGTTGCACTGACGGGAAACGCATGCGCAAAAAAGGCAGAACCAGGAGAGTGGAGACTGAGCGAAGGGTGATGGATTTTCACTCAAGCAGCGGAAAGGCGGACCGATATATCTTACGACTGACTTACCTGGGATCACTGAAATACTGGAAAGGAAGAGAACACAGATGCTGCAGTAGTGTTGGAGGTCTCCCAGTCTGAACAAACACCTACAGCATAAAAATGGAGTAAGTTTTGACTTAAGAATTACTACAAAAACTGCTTTAACGAATTTCACAAATGGAAAAAAAATTGAAAGGTTCTCATTACTAACCTGGTTATCATTGTTTAAAACGGTGAAGTATCCAACGACTAATATCACTTCGTGTAGAAGATCTTCATTCTTTCCTTCGCTACAAACACTGAAACAAAACAACATTACGAAACGAAACATTTATTACAATTACAATCTTTGTGTTCATGAAGACTTCAGAGATAAAAGCGAACTAGAACGATAACTGCTCATAAACACGTTGACAGGGATACACTTATTTAGCTTGAAATACGAGTGCATGAACGGCCATTTCACTCTAATAATAAGCCATAAAGGAACAAGGATGGTTAAAGATGGCGGAGATTGATCCGGATTACAAACGACGAACTTGAAAGATTTCGTCTAAACCTTTTCAATTGTGGAAACCGTGACTTAGGTCTTTTAACACACTTTATATTAAATAATAGACATCTACAGCAGCGATAAAGTCACTGTAGCAAGCACAGACGTGCTAACATAGTTTTCTACCTAAGAAGTCTAAGAACGCTTTAAGAGCGAGCCACTTACCACAAAAGATGACTAATAATATGCCGGAACTCTAAAGAAACTCCTTCTGCTCCCAAACAAGCCTGCAAACAAACACAAAAAGAAAGCTTATAGGGCAACTGTCCGTTAAAACCACGCACTCTTTTAAAATTCTGTCAAGGTTTAATCCATGAAGTTTCTACTTGATAGTAGTATATGAACCACTTTTTTGGCCTCCACACAAAGTTCCCACTCTTTGGGATTCTACGGTAACATCATAAATTAATGTTATTAAATTCGACCATCTGCACAACGTTTACCTTAGCAAGGCAAGAAACGAGACTTGAAGTTTTTATCTACATCACTTACTTGCAACACCTTTAGATCTACAGTTCCCATGAAGTTCAACATACATAGCGCTTCAGTCACCAAGTTTATGGTTGTCTCTGGTAGTGTTGAACTTGACGAGGACTGTGCATTGCCAGCATTCATTAGAATAGCATACAGAAACGATACGATTTCTACAACATAAGAAAAAACTTCCATGAGGTTTGGTCAGGCACAATAAAAATAACCTACCACAGAGAAAGAAGACCGGGGGCCCATCCAGACTAAGCCGGAGAGATTTGAAAACGTAGCAATTACTGGTTATTTTGAATATGTATTTGAGGAAAACCCGGGCAAGGAAATCTCATGAATATCACGATGGCATCATTTTCGAAAAGGCCCGTTTTCAAAATGCGTTCCTTTACACGCCTTTAAGCGGGCATTTCCAAATCGTGACGAATTAGTGTGGACGTAGAAATAGAATTGGGTTTTCAAATTTCCCGAAGTAGTGTGGGCGGGCCCTACTTGCAACATGACACTATTGATAAGACGTGGAAAAACTCAGCTTGTGTATTCTTACTTACCCACAAGCTCGGTCTGTTGAAATGTCACAACAAATTGAGTGAGGTCTTCTTTCCTCGTTTCAAAAATATTACTTAACCTAAAACAAAGCAAGTTTCATATATGAAATTCAAATGTGAATAGTTTGCTTAGAGTTTACTATGCAAGCGTGACCATTCATATGAAAGATCTTCATGAATCACGCATTCCTGTCACACAGTGTGTGAATCTATAAGGCATGATCCTTGTGTATCTCCATTCGCGTTTAAATAAGAGTTTCAACTGTACGATTATGTGATTCGTGTTTTGCTATACCTAACTAATGAATTTGTGGGCATGCTAAAGACCTTTGACCTTTTTTAAGCTTTCTAGTCTCCATAAGGAGAAAGTCAATTGACAAATAAGGTATCCGCTTACCAGCATCACGTGAACAGATCGCGGGATCGCGGGCTCGATTGTTTTTGATTGGCTCACGGACGCAAAGCCAGGTTAACTTTTTGTGATCAGGAGCTTCACTTTTAATGCTAAATCTAAATATTTAAAGTTTACTCACCGTGAACCAAGATATTGAGCAGTTGCAGATAAAAGGGCCAAACAGGCCTGAGCGTAGTTCACTGCAGCGGGATCCTCATTTAGCGGACCGTGAATTGTAATAAAGAATCTTCGGATGTCATCGACCACTCCAGAACACACCACATAACTACGTCAGATGCAAAATGGAAAAGGCTGTTAGAGATCTCTTCTGCATTACTAACACTAAGCCAAGCAAAATCATCAGCTTAAGTCTTAATGCGCCATCGAACAGTCTTACAAAACAGGAAATGTATGGAATCATTATTGAGGGTTACTATTTCAGTCAGGGGAGCTTTACCCGATCAAATCCACCATTCTTTGTACAAGAGTCGCTACTTCCTTCTTTTCAGGCGAAGCTGTCGCAAAGCACTGAAGCACTGTGGCTAGCACCTTCAACAGCGCTGTTGCCAAAGGGTCTGGTGACGACTGGTTGTCAGCACTTCCCCCAGTCTCCTTTTCCGCTCCTTTCTTTGACGTTCCCTGGGACTGAGGAGCACCCTGTGTAGACAAACGCGACATATTGTCTTCAAACACCGACAAGTACACTGTAGCTCAAGGTATCCAAAGCTTTTCTATCTTTTTTTATGGTATGTCAAGATATAACTATACTATAATACTTGCTTTTATTGGTTTATTACCTTCCGGGGGAAATTATTATCAGTGTCGACGTTAAGTTAAACCTGCATACAAGGCAAGAGGGAGCTTATCCCGGTTTCCATAGCATGAAGCGACTAGGAGTATTTCTAGTCCCCCTCCCCCCCCCCCGCCAGGATGGGATGCTACTCCATCGCAGGGTTACCCCTAACATTACGATCGCTGGTATCCATTTATACTCTTGGGTGGAGAGAGGAACTGTGTCTTGCCCAAAAACACAACATAATGTCCCCAGCCAGGGCTTGGACCCAGACTGTTCGATCCGAAGACGAGCATGAGGCCACCGCGCCTCCAGCATCCACGCCGGTAAATTAAGGACTAGTAAAACGTAGAGGTGAGCACAAAATGCAAAATGGCGTGTACAGTACAGTTAAAAATGCAAGAAACAAACGATTTACTGTGGATAAATAAGTACAATGTATCTTAAGACCTTAGAGGTGTCAGGCGAAGATTTTCAGGTTTAATATTTACTCACCTTTATCTGGTAAACAAGAAGATCAACAACTGAGCTGAGTTTGTTTGTGCAGACCATGTAACGACAATTGTCCAAACAATCACCACAAGCAAGGGTCAGCACATTGGCGACACTACAAAGAGCTCTGATAAAACAAAACAACAGAAACAGCTCAAAGATTTAACGTCAGATAAGACATAAAAAAGAATATCTTTCAGATCTTATAACCGCGCTTGAAAAATTACATTTATATGGAACTGAAAGTGGTTATGAGCTACAAATCTGTGCATACAACATCTAGGGGACTAAGAAAAAAATTAAGCTCACGTTCGTTTGAATAAGATTGCTATTGACAAAACATATTTACGCCCGGTCCGACAAACTGTGCGTTAGATATATGTTTCTGATCATATATGTAGAGGGTCGTTGTTGAGTTTGATCATTTGCTACAAATGGCAGAATAGCCTGGCTGAGACTAAATATCAGAGATTATAAGCCATCAAATATTTTCGCTCGCGTGCGATTGGGCTAAATGCATCACGTGACTAAATATGTTCCAACTGGGGAAACTGGGATCTGAGTGAAAGCTCAGGATTTTCCGAGAGCGTAGCTTTGAACAACGAATTATGTCCTAGGACAAATGTTAGAGCATATTTTCGCGTAAAATGGAGGCTATTATAAATCCTATACGAAATTAAGAAACCGAATTCCAGTTATCAAACGCTCGCTACGAATCTTAGGTCAAATTGCCTATAGTTATTGCCCTGCTATAACTATTGTCAGAACGTACTTGCTTGGAATGATTGGTTTAACCGGAACCTTGTCACTGGCAATGTCAGGTACTAACAGTACCCTAGTCAGGGTTGTCAATCCTCCGAGATTACAAAATGTCACCTGGTCAGCAGTTACCTGTAGTAAATTGATTGAAAATGAAATATTTGACACCTACACACAGTACAGCACAGCACAGCACAGCACAGCACAGCACAACACAGCACAACACAGCACAACACAGCACAGCACAGCACAGCACAGCACAGCACAGCACAGCACAGCACAGCACAGCACAGCACAGCGCGGCGAGGCGCAGCGCAGCGCAGCACAGCGCAGCACAGCACAGCGCGAACAACGCACAGCGCACAGCACAGTACATTAGAGTACAGCACTGCACAACACAGCACAACAGAGTACAGATAATGCGACTATAGGAAAACTAAATGCACACAGAAATTTAAATTAGCGAGGAATGAACGCTAATTTTTATTATTTTTAATTAGTTATTTAATTATTTTAAAGGAATTTCTAATTCTCGTTTAGTAGAAAAAATATTAGAGAGCTCTTAGACCGTGTGTCTGCATTGTGCCACAGAAATATAAAACCGCAGGTTTTATTTCTATGGTTAGTCAGGAAAACGGAACTTTCCCAAACGCTTTTCAAACCGGAGAACTTGATAAACGTCGTCTTTGCGTTTTGGTGTGGACGGAATAAGATGACGACACAATAACCAGATAATTTCTATGTCTGAGTTTTCCTCAAACGCAAATTCAAATCCAAAATGTCCGGTGATTGTTCCGTTTTCAAATTCTCCGGGGTGGTATGGACGGGGCCTTCATGTCACGTGAGCTTGTCGTGATTATGACGACACACTAAGTGTACGCCTCCTTTGAATTCTGGGGGATATAATTCCGACCGAAAGTTCAGATATGGGAAGGAATTATATACTGACTAAGATTACGAGACTACTTTGAAACTAGCAAGTGCCAGGCCATTTCGGACCATGGAGAAATGTGCAAATCAGCTATGATATAACTTTCAAAATAACCAGCAACTTTTAACAAACATTGCACGTACCTTAGACTCCAAAATTCTGCTTAATTCTCCCAAAGATCTTTCAAGTGATCCAACACGATTCGCAGGCCAGGGTCCAGTCCCTTGCGACTGTAGCTGGCGATTGAGATCTTTAACAATTTTCTGAAGCCTAAGAAAATGCACAGGTGTAAACTAAAAGTTGAGCAGTAGTATACCTTTCTGTCATATTCAGGCAGTTGGAAAAATGATTAATCACTTTAAATCATGTTTTCTCGATTTCAATTGTGTTTAATGCCTTGTGATAAATAGCGCAACACTTCATCATATATACCTATGAACACACTCTTTGTAGACAATTCCCTATTTTTCTTATCTTTGTTTTATTTCCATGACTTACGTGTTTGATATTAACGTTGGAAGAACTGAGGAATCAATTGTTGTAAGTTAGGCTACTCTGCGACAACAGCAAGAGATTTGGAGATATCTGAGTAGGTTTTATCGCTCGCTTGTAACATCAGGGGGTCGGGGGTCGGGGGTCGGGTTCTTTAAAGCCCGATCAAGCTAACCCAGGATTAACGAGAATTTTGATTTAACTTTTGTTCGGTAAAGTTTTCGGTTTATATTGTTTGTCGTTCAATTTTGAGTATGTTTAATGCATAATCTTAAATTACAAAGCATTAGCGGTGAAAAACACTTTTATCCATAACAAGCAAAATTAATCGTTTGGTTAACGTTATACCCTGGGTAGCGTTAACAGGGTTTCGCACATCCCGACCCAGATCTTAACGTTTAGAATCAGTTCACCGAGAGTGAGGAATATCTTGTCTTGGAATGGCAGAGAGAATTAAGCTGATAGCGATTCAATCTTTCCTTACCTCGGCTTTTTGACAGATTCCTGTCTTTGTGATGATAAGCTGGACAAATTACTTTCATATTCTCGTCCTCTGTGAAGGGCAAAATAAATTTTAAAAAAATTGTTGCAAGGTACCAAAATCGCAAAATAATACAAACATACAATGAGTCGAGTGACGAGCAACTTCTTAGTTCTGTAATGGACTGGCAGCAAAATGCCTCAGGTTATATTCAAAGATTTGCGCGTGATAAACACGTGATTTACGAAGACTACAACTCACTTGGCCGCCATTCTAGTTCTTAGTTTTTTGGCTCTTTTTCTGAGAGCTTTCTGTCGTTCTTGATCCGCTTTCTCAGTCTGATCTGCCTTGTCTGACGGCATCTCCTTAATGTACTGGAGTGAAATCGTATCCTGTGAGAACAAGATAATTTTGCACTGATTATAACCATTGTTAAAATGAGTGACAAAAAGAATACACAAAAATAACAGGTGTAGGTTATAATACACTCCAAGGAACTAATCTGTTTTGACTGACTCAAATAAAAACGAAGAAAATGTGCGAGTGCGAAGTTGCAATAGGGGTACAAATTACATCGAAGATTTACAATGTTAGTTCGAAGAAACACGAAGAAGCCTTACTTCGTGTTTCTTCAAACTAACATTGCAAATCTTCGATGTGTCCAAGGTGTCCAAGGATTCCGATGATAATCGAAGATCACCCGAAGATTTCCGAAGATTAATGAATGCTCATGGTGATTGCTTGAGATGAGTTAAATATCTCGGAAAGATCACTTCATGACTTTCGAAGATTACCGAATATCACTGACGATCTCAAACCATACTGACCTTGTCTTCTACAGTTCCTTTCGCTGCTGGTATTTCAGACAGTGCTTGTTGATGTTTCTTTCCTCGCAAATGACTCAGCAAGTAAACTTCTGACACAATCTATGAAAAGTTTTATCAAGACTGTCAATACAAAAAGATACGAAATGAAACTGTCTCTAGTTGAACGCAGCTTTATTGCTATGCAAAGCAAATGTGTTTAGTACACTGAAGATTAGAGAGTTATTTATACACAGCTACGCGACTCACCTCAACGTTACACAAAGAGCACATCTTTTTCTTGTCGTATGGCGTGACAGCAGGGATCTCATCTTGGGTAGAATGGCGTGACACACCAGCAGCCTATTGGAGCAAGTAGAAGCGACGAGATGACTTATAGTATTGAATACCGTTAATCATAAATCAAAAAATAATCCCTTTTTCGCAGGTTAATACTTCATTTACCTTTTCCTTCACATGTTCCAACACTTGCTCATGTCGTCTTGTCGTTTCAGCTTGCTGGAGATTGTAAAACAAAGGAAACATTTTCCTTTAAAACAGTCGTGATTGCAAAACCCCACATTATTGAAAATCATCAATGCCCTAGTTTAGTTGCATAAATGCTTTTTTGCATTTAAATCCATCCATCAAAAACCTCTCCCCTCCTCTTCAAAACCAGACTGACCTATCCCGTAGCTTCCAGATTATACATGTGGGACAGCAGAATAAGCTTGTTTTACCTTCTGTTGGATTTTAAGTTGCAGCTGTTCTGTTGCTGTCTGCAGGGCTTCGTTACGAGCAGCAATTCGCATTTCCCTCTCTCTGTGAACAAAACAAAGCAAGATAAAATACTTGAACGGGCAAGCGTAAGGAAGTAGATTGGTTTTCTAGTGACTTTCAACATTGTGGTTGTTTACCATTTACTCCAAAATTCCAGAGGCTTTGGTCAGAGTGTAAATGGTGAGATAATTTTGGCTCGACAACCTGTGTGTCTGCTTCACTTACATGTATTGACCGGACTCATTCGAAAATAACAAATCTCTTGTATTTACATGTATTCCACGCCACCTTGTATGACGTCGCAGATGTGAAACAGTTAGTGTAGCAATCATGATATCCGAAGCAGGTCCAATCACTCGAGCTTTTATTTTTTTCTACTGCTGGTTTGATTTCACCGTCCATGCAGTTTGTAGGGTTTCCCGTGCATGTTATTCTAGATAGAAGCTCAAATTTATATGAAAACTTAAATTTATGTAACAGTAGACCGAAAGCTGAGTAACTGATAAATCACACAAACCTGGCTTTTTCTTTTGCAGCTTCTTCTCTGGCCTTCTCTCTTTCGTGTTTCTCCCTTTTGTATTTAGCTTCCTAAATTAGTGAATTAAAACCAAACACATTAGAGCCTGAATAGCTGAAGGCATCAGGGAAAAAGAAAACGAAAAAACGCAATGTTTGATGAATGATTGTTCTTTGTTGCTGTTTAAGCACAAAAAAGCACAAGGATACATGTATGTAGTTAGCTTTGATAACACTTACATGAAGTATGTCACGATTTGCGCGTCTTGAAAAGTTCAGCCTAAATTTTTCAAGTTCATCGTTTGTAATCCCTGTTAATCTTCTTAATCCTGAACCACCTTTGTGGTTTATTATTATCTCTTTAGTGTATTTTCCATCTTGGTAAACTATTATCTTCAGGTTTCCTTTAGCCAGTTAATTTGTATTTGGTAAAATAGTTCAAAATAACATGACTGAACTCGTTTAATGATATCCACGCTCACCTGTTCAAGCTTTTTAAGCTGCATCTCTTCAAGTCTCGCCAGTCTTTCAGCCTCTAACTGCCGACGTCTCTCCTACAGTGACACAACACAAATATTAAATAAAATTCGCAATAACATAAATTTCTCCAATCACAAGAAAGTGTATTATCATGATTAAATGAAAATATTTCCATGTACCTGTGCAGCGGCCTCTTTTGCTTGTTGCTCCTCTTTTTTTCTTTGCCTCTCTTCCTGAAACAAAAAAAATCATTGATCTTAAAACGGTAAAATGATGGATGTTGCAACAACAATAGACGACTTAATACGTCAATAGCTTCTTGCAGGGAGTGGATGATACACATTATTCAGTTCTTTTTTTGTACATTGAAACGAGAACTGCAGTTTAGTCGCTTAGTTATGCTTAAGTGTGCTATGTTCTGCTTGTTATACTATTGTTTCACTACGTTGCGCTATGTTGCGTTATGTTGTGCTAAGTTTTGCTATGTTGTGCTATGTTGCGCTAAGTTTTGCTATGTTGCGCTATGTTGCGCTCTGTTTTGCTATGTTGTGCTAAGTTTCGCGGTGTCGTGCAACGTTGTGCTACGTTGCGCTATGTTGCGCTAAAGCTGTGCTAAGTTTTGCTATATGGTGCTATGTTGTGCTATGTTGCGCTATGTTATGCTATGGTGCGCTATGATGTACTACGTTGTGTTACGTTGTGTCAAGTTTTGCTAGCACAACATAGCAGACCTTGGCATCACATGGCTCCCACAGAAGAAAACAATGATAATGCTAAATTAATTTACCAGAGTTCCACTTTACCTGGATGTCTTGTAGCCTTGCTTCGTGTCCCTAAAACAAAACAATTTAAACCACAAAAAATTTTAATGGATCGGTTCAGATTTGAGGGACATGGTTAGTTTCCAACTAGCATTACTCAGAAAATTACACTCCGATTAACATTCACAATCCTATTTTTTATCCTGAGGAAATAAATCAACATTCACCTGATGTCTTGTGAGAACTTCGATCTTCTTATTCTGTGCTTCCAATGTATTAATGAACGCTATTTCGTTAACCTACAAATGATGAAAAAAAGTCAGTTATAATAAATTTGCTTATCAGTTCACAAATTCAGTAACTAACGGTATATTACATCTAGGTGTGAACTGTGGCATTTCACCTTGAGTTGATTGTATTTAACAATTATTCACCGAAGTGGAGGTGAATAGTGGTGGATATTTACCAAGCCGCGAAGCGGCAAGGTAAATATCCACCA
>OMLO01001678.1_pt1 | contig 17268 bp, 15 predicted proteins | sample 1674811 | NCBI WGS metagenome assembly OMLO01 (sample SAMN06265003, study PRJEB25207) | coral metagenome | isolation source: Coral host | place: Mexico:La Bocana,Puerto Morelos, Mexico | collected 2008-11-13 | reverse complement strand
AGACCGAATTAATTTGACTAACAATAGACTACAGTTCAACAGACTACAATAGACGGATCGAAACCGACCTATGACTGGTTGTCGAAACGTCAGTCACCAACAACAGTTCTTTTCAGAACTACTTCACCCGGACGATCACACTATACGAACTACTGATACTCCTGGGTTCAAACCATTTACAAAATAAAATAATAACAGTTTACGAGAGCTGCTACACTTTTGATTGTGATCTGGTATCGAATCTGGTAGCTTTGGATTTCATAACCGGAATTACATATCAGTTGTTGTTAGGCGGGACCTTTTTCATTGTAGGCGTAAATACTAAACAGTTCCGCTTCCTGATCCAACCTTCCTGATCCAAGTTGCCTCGGTTTCGAAACGAGTTCCGATAAGAACAGTTTGATTTGCATGACAAAAAGGCTCTGAGAACGATTAACTCATTTGAAAGAGAAAATTCTTAGTAATTAGTCTCGAAATAAGACAGAAGTGAGTCTCGTATCCATGCAATTTATTTAAAACGTCGTACGTCCGGGCAAGCCATACACACAATGAACACCGCAACCACCGTTTTGGCTGAGCTAAAAAAAATCTGCATAAATTGTTATCATTTAGACTAAAATAGCTCCTGAAATTAGCTGTAACGTGGTTTGGAAACACGATCGTGTCGTTAAATCAGCTTAGTTTAAACAAAGAAAATCCTCAAGCACGCACAACATATGGAAATTTTAAAAATAGTTTTTTTCTCGGGACACTCGCCTTGTTTTGATTCAGATCAAGTTTCTCAAGAAACGTTTTTTAGTGTCGGACTGGATCAAATTAATAAACACAAAATTGAAAAAAAAATACGTAGTTTGCGTGTCGTTGTGAATTTGCTAAAAACAATATCTGACAATATCCAATAAACCAAAATCTCTCCTTTGGGAATATATTCTGAAAACAAATTTTACGAACAAAAGTCTCATATTGCTCCTGTATTCATAAAATAAATTTCAATTTAAAATCACACAATAAGAGATTCTGCTATTTCAACAGATGGCTACACCAAAGTCAACTGTCCTTCCTTTAGCGATGACAAAAGACGCTGAAAGACTTTTGTCTTTTTCCAGCATGTAACTTCTACCCAGGTAAAGAATTTTTCGCTTCAGTGACTGAAATGTATAAATTGTTTCTCTTCAAACAATAGCGATGTTGGCTTTTCTTAAAAGTTTTTATTTATTACACGTCAAATTTCTTTATCAAAGACGGAAAAAAAATTATTTCCCCTCCGGTGAAACTTTACTTGAGCCATATGTCATCAAGCAAACAAAATAAATAACATCACGTGACCAGCAATTCATAACCAAAAAAAAAAGTCCCGGCTTGAGAGCCGCGATGCGAACATGGAAGCCGACGAAGCTTGAGTGTTCGTGATGTTGTATGCAAAAGAGTGATTTCGAAGACCTATTAAACATCTGCAAGCATCGCCGTCCATTTATGTTGGTTTTAAGTTGACTTTAGCGGAGTTTCAGAACCGGAAAGGCAAGCAGTTCACATCACATAAGCACCATGCAAGCCGGACATTCGCGAAAGAAGAGTGATGACTTCTCCAAGCTTTTCCTTGGAGCCGATGGCGAGAACTTAGGACTTTGTGGTGATACTCTATCGGTGAACCCAGCTTTAACAGAACCACACTTGTCTTTTCACCAGCCGAAGTCAGGTTTCACGTCGTTTCGAGAGTTTTTCTATCGCAGCAGCAGAAGAATTCGACTTCAAGTCCCAAGACCGACAGATCTCTATGTCCACCCTTTGACATCTGTGGTGATTTTACTTGCTGCCATAATCATTCCTGCCGTACTTGGTTATTGTGTTTTTCATCGGGATTATGCAGACAGGGGTGAGTACTTGATTATAGACAAGTCGTTAGAATCTTTTGAGATCCCGGGGCACATCAGCTCTCAACGGGAAGACATGATTTCTGTTGCCTCGAAGCTCTCGAAGGAAGTTAAATTAACTCCATTAAGAAGGCCTAAACGATCTCCACACAAACCGACGAGTAAACCAGACCATTATCAAAGGAAAGCTACATCATTCAGCTTAGAGCTTGTTTACCTGGCCATTGGAGACGACGACTTGAACATATTCACGAAAGAGCGCCTCGAAAGTATTCATCAAATTGAGCAAAGCCTCATGAACGTAAAAGGTTTCACCGACTACTGCTGGAAATGGGAAGTTGCGGAGATCGATCCTTTTCTTAAAGATCACTGCACCCCTCCGATCTCCTTAGTAGACTTCTTTTTCCCTTCTGTCTTTCAAAACCAGCGAGTATATGACGGTCGAGGCATGAGTGATGGTGGCGGGAGATATAACCTCACGGAAGCGAGTATAAAGGAGAGTTTGCAACTTCTCCTCACTAAGCCTTTCACCTACTGGTTTGTGGACGGTTCTTTTTCTAAAGATAACCAGAGAAGTCGATTCTTACGCGCTGAAGTGAAATTTGGCTACCCTTTGAAGTCTGGAGGTAGTAAGCATACTCAAACTAGAGCATCCAAAAAATATTTGGTGGAGTTCGTCGAAGGTCTAAAGAAATTGTCAACAAAGTGAGTATATTATGTAATCAGACATGTTCTTCTGTACAACTATTTTCATCCCGCTCTTCTTCATCGGTCATTATTCGCAAAATCCCTTTGGTTGAGTATAAACAAAGGCTTTTGGCTTTTTATGTAGTTATTTTTGAGGTGTATGGCATAGAACGCAACACTTGATCTTGAAGCTTTTTAGATGTCAATTTAAACTTAGTGTCATCTCCGGTACGAGATTTTTTAGGAACATTTGGGCGGGCTGGTTGCAAAATTAAACCATCTAGATTAGGTCGATCGAGAGTTAGGGAAAACCAAACGATTTTTATCCCCAAACAAGTTAATGTTTCACGTCTCTTACTGTCGTCACTAAATAGATATTGGGAAAAAAAATGCCTCGTCACGGGCCAAACCTTTGAAGCATGAAACTCTTCTTACTTAGCTTGTTTTCGTGCAATATTTTTTAGTGTTTTTTCCCAAAATTTGAGCATCCATCAGTACAGGTGGCAAAAGTGAATGTAAATGTCACGAGAATGTATAATTCTGTGACTACACGCTGCTTTTGGCATCAAGTAAAACTTAATTTGGATGTAAATTTTTGCAAATCGTCAAGATGTTCCTAAGGTTAGACAATTATGTTTCCATTCCAACTAACACGCACAAAAGCAAAACTGAAAATACCCTGAAAGAACTAATTGCAGGTAAATATGCAAATTTTGACGAAAAACAAAAGCTGAATGCAGATGGGACATGCATACACGTATACGGTTGTTGATATTGTTTAGAGCTGTAGAGCTTCGAGCATTGACAGATAACCAGTTTATAAACACATTACCAATCTAACTGATTATCTGCTCCTGCTAGGCCATCTAGAGTGCTAAACATTTGGAAGTTTTATTTTCACAAAGTTTAGGGCTCTGCAGAAGCATGTTTTGGAAGCGAAGTGCACTTATTAAGCACAAAAACATTTTTGCTCCTTGAAGCAAGTTCTGTTTCTCATTTGGCATTACTCAGTGCTTTCTTGTTTCTGCGAAATTGTTTTCTCTGATTTGGCTATTAGACTGAGCTGTTTTTTATTCCACACATGCACAGAACCATGGGTTACCAACTGAGCGCCAACCATTCGAAGAGTCAACTGTTTTGCTTAAAATGAACTGTCTTAAAACTGACCTGTCTGTGAGTAAACTGTCTTGTCTGTTTTTATCAACAGCAAAGTGCGATTATTGTATGGTGGAAGCACAATCTTTGACTATGAAGTGAATAAAACATTGTGGGCAGACATCATACTATCAGTATTCACCATTGCTTTTGTTGGAGCATTTGTATTCATATTCACACGATTCTCCATTTTCCTGACTATTTTTGGTATCATCAGTATTGCAACACCCCTATGTTTGGCTTACTACCTATTCCGCATTGTATTCAAGGTAAAGAGTCTCGGGATTCTCAGCGGGATTTCGGTTTTCATCATTATTGGTATTGGGGTGGATGATGTGTTCGTCTTCATTAATACTTTTCGTCAAGCACACAGTGCTAGAAGTCTGGAAGCTCGCATGCTTCATTCCATCAGCACAGCTGGCAAAGCAACGTTCTTCACTTCATTTACTACATCTGTTGCATTTGCTGCAAACTGCCTTTCTCAGGTAAGATTGGTAATAAAGGTGTAAAATTAATAGTGTAGGTAAAATAATTACCAAAATAATTAACACAGAAGGTATGGTTAACCAAATTAACATTTTGTTATTCATTTGACACAGTTCAGAAAATTGGAAGTCTCATCTGTTGTCCTGATATTTTGCAATTTATCAACTCACTGACTTGATATGAACCAAGTTTTGGCCGAAGTACCTCCCCTCACCTATTTGGTATACTTCAGTGATAGCATATCAGGCTTGTTTGGCTTTGCCATGGGTACTTTGTGAACCCCAAATTTGTCAAAAGTATGAATCAAGGCTTGACTGAACTCGTGTGATGTTCTGCTGTGCTAGCGTACCCAAAAGGTACAGTGAGGTATAATGAACCCCCATCAAGGGAGAATAGTCATTTAATGTCACAGAAACCACTTACATGTATCCCAGATTGCCATGATTGTCAAGTCATTCGTTATTATTTTGTGTCATACAGATGCCTGCAATTCATGATTTTGGCCTGTTCATGGCACTCATAGTAGGCAGCTGTTGGTTGACTGTGTTCTGCACCATTCCTCCTGCCCTTAATTTGTGGCATCGTTACATTGAGAAGTGGGAGACACTAATATTTCAGTCTGTATGTGGGTGGATTAGTTGCAGTGGACGTTCTGGTTTGCCTGGTAAGCATAGACTTTCAAAAAATGTGCTTTTTGGCTACTGGATGAAGATAGAATTGTTAAAAGAAACAGGTTCACTAGCTTTTCTGGACTGTACACAGTCTGCCTTTCAGTTCTTTCTATTGGACTGTTAATACCTTCTCTTTCAGCTTGTGAAATTAATTTCTTGCATTGTGCATGTAGCTACATCTCTGGATGAATGATGTTCTGCACCTTGAGAAGGCATAAAGATGCTAGCATTACTGGTTCAGTTATATCTCATTTTCACCATGCCATACTTTCAACGAAAATAACTAAGACTCAGGACTCTATTTTAATTGCATGAAGAGTGAATCCTTGACACTCCTTACATGACAATAAGCTCAGGGTTTGGGAAAACTTACTATTTTCCTGCAAACCTAAGTGCTAGGCACCCCTGTTTTCATGTTTAGGAGCCCTATGTTCCTCTTAAGTTTTCTTACACCACAGGCTTCAAGGTATTGGAAACAAATTGTAGAATTTGTTTTTGCTTGTCTAGAGCTTGCAGTCATACTGTATATGATCCCATTTACTCAAATATCAGAACAAAACCCAGACCACTGATGATAGGGATGAATCCCGTGCTTCTTTGAAAAACAATATTGCAAGTTCTTTATGATGTTCTTTGTTATCTCACAACCAAGTGTGACCACATTTGGTCAAGTGCACCAAGAAAGACAACACTCAGTACCTGACATGGGCAACAAGTCCTATCCTCTTTTGGAAGAACTTTTTAGGTTCTTTAACAACCATACATTTATTATACTAAGGACTAGATGTTGAAAATTGTTGGAGACTAAGATTTAAGGACTAATGGTTAGCACACTGTTAAATTGTAACTTATTGTTTATGAAACTCTTTTTTACAGATGACATTGTCCAGTTTCTATCAGGGAACAACAGGAACCCTGCAGAGCAGTATTCCTCAACGTCATCCTCTTCTGAAGCAATGGAACTTTCATTAAGAAGACCAACCCATGGTGATGATGACTCGATGCTTGTTGAAATGGACAGCAGTCCGCGTACCTCACAAAACCCATCTCCGAGTTCCAGTGATACTGACTTGGCCATGTACGATGACCCAAACAGCATGTTTGATCAAGATGTGCCACTGATGCATAACAGAGCCTTACAGTCAAGATCAGCAGTTCCTCAGCGACACCAGCACAGCAGCTACCATTGCGGATGTGGACTACAGGGCTTTTTGTATCACTGGTTAGCTCTCCCAATACAGAAGTATCGTTTTGTTGTGTTGGTAGTGTTTATCATTGTCCTTGGAACATCCATAGCGTTCGATGTGCAAATCCAACCGTCTACCAAACCACCTGCCTTCTTCAAAGAAAGCACCAATTTGCAGCAGTTGCTGGATCTCAAGTACAACATGAGCAGTGATTCATTAAATTTGAATAATGTAGCTCCAGAACTGATTGGAAAGAACATTCAGTCCAATTTTATCGACAGTCCTATAACCCCCACAACTCCCACCACAAAAAAAGGCAAAGAATCCAATGGCCTTAAAACACCATCATCAACACCTACACCATCCCCTGCAACTGCAGAACAGTCAGGATCACACCAGAAGACAAACATACTGGGGCCAAAAACTCCAAAAGTTACACCTGCTCCTACTAAAAAACCAGTTACTCAACAGAAAAAGAAGTCATCTAGTGCAATAAAACCGTCTTTAAAGTAAGTCGTTTTCGTACTGTGATTACTGTCCACAGTGACTGTATATAACTTGTGGTTACTTTTTTCAGTAATAGGCAATGGGAACATTGCTAAACTAAAGGTTTAATGAATAATGTAATGGCTGTGGACATGCATTAGAATTCTTGGTACATTTCTATGCTGTCCTCTGTAAAACAACAATGTAAAATGACCAAGTTCTTAATATTTATATTTCAATTGAATTCTACATTGTGTCCCATATTCAGTTTTGAGATTGTTTTGGCAAAGAGAAACAAACTAAATGACTTAGAGTATCGCAGGATTTGTAAGTCAAATATTATTATTATTTTTAATTGACGCTGTTCATGGTGCTGCCTTTGTAGTTACTTTAACTTCCTTAGTACGTGACTGTACAACTTATGGTGACTGTTTATACTATGGTGAAAAATGTGTTTGTAATAAGGTGACTGACGATGTGTAGGTGGAGATGAATTCCTATCCGGTGCATACTTAAGAACGTGGTGTATGAAGTATTGAATAACCCCTTCATTAGTGTTTATTGCCAAAAGTACTCATTTACTCACTGATTTACTTTGCAGACCTCAGACAAAGAGCACAAAGAAACCAACTAAACTGGTTTCTCAAAATCCAAGTGAGTGTTATATTCTAAGACTGAAGAAGGATCTACCTTTATTTCTGGTGATGTTAAAATTCTTATTTTTGGGGGGTTAGTCTGTTTAGATTAGAAAAAGTCTCCCGCAGACAAGGGGATGCTGCAGTTCTGATGTACAGGCCACTGAAGCAACAATTTAAACAAATATTCCTGATATTATTAATGTTAGTTAATACCACCTGAGTTGTATTTGAGGGTGCATGATGGCCTCATAGTGAGCGTGTCTCCAGGTTGATAAGTCAGGGTTCTTGCTCTGGCTAGGGACATTGTGTTTTGCTCTTAAGCAAGACACTTAACTCTCACAGTGCTTCTCTCCAACCAGGTCTATAAATGGGTACTGCTGAATTTAATACTGCAAGGTAACCCTGCAATGGACTAGCATGCCATCCAGGGGGGGGGGGGGGGGGGGGGAGTGGAAATACTCGTAATTGCTTCATGCTACTTAAACTGAAGAGAAGGGCAGGAACTTGGGCTTGTATGCCTGTTTATTGATGAGCCCTATTGATAAGTTGTCTACTCGTAAAAGTGTTTTCTCTTACAGATTAATTTTTGTCATAGATCAACCCAAGACCCCCAGTAACATACCTGCGACACAAAAGCGCAAACCAGGTGTGCATCTCAGTCATTATATGTCTTGTGATAATGCTTGCATACATGCATGTTTGAATAGGGCTAGAAAAAAGTGTCATCCAGTTGTCCAGAACAAGTAGATTCTCCTGCTGAACAAGTTATTTTTCATTTGTACACATACTTGCTTTCAGGCAAGTAGTCCCAACTAAAAAAAGTTAACTAAGACATGCCCAGCAGGGCAAGAAAACTTTAACAGCAGCTAATACTTGTCTGAAAATATTGTTTGAAGGGAAAGCAGTTCTTTTCAAGTCCTGTTGGATGCACTCATGCAGGGCTCCAAGCTTAACTTTTTTTTTTTTGTAAAAAAAATTAAACCTTGGTTGGCATGTTGTGCTATTTCCTTACATGTATTTCAGACCAATCAGATTGAAGCTGCCATGAACAACCAATCCAATTGCCGCTTCTTCATCTTTTGAATGCGAGTTTCAATTAAGTTCACTGTTCACACAGTAATACTGTCTTCTTGTTGGAACATTCCTTGGAATCAAGGAACGTTGAGATACTCATCTGAAGTGGTTTTCTCTGTCAAAACCAAAGAAATTAAAGACAGCTAATTAGGAATAAGAACACTGCTGAATTTGGAAATTTGTTATTGTTGCAGGCAAATGTAACAAGATATTTTTATTTATTAGTTTCAAATGGTAACTAGACACTTTTGTGGCCTATAGGGCAGGCAGTTGTTTGTGTTGTGTCCACCATTTCTGAGTTTCCTGCCCACCCACCCAAAGGTTTTATACAATACCAGTTTAATATACAAGCCTTGAAGTTTGTGTTAGCTTTGATTTTGCAATAAAGGTCAGGCGCCAGCAGTCAGCTTGACATGTGCTTAATGGCTTGAAATGGAACAATTACTACCAGTAGTTTTCTGAAGTGCAACACAAGCATTAGATTAGATTACTATTTCTCAGTGGAGCACTCGCTATCTTACAGCTCTGGCATAAAATATCACTAATATTTATAAGTACTTGACTAACATACTGTTTTCTCATCTTTTGCACCAGATGATTCTGGAAATGATGATTCTCTATCAACTGCAACCTCAGCTCCTACTGATCCCTTGTGTCCTGATCCTTGCAATGCTGTCGCAAAACCCATCGTGGACTCATCATCAACTGTCTATGTAATACTTGGTTTAAAGAAGATTGATCGTAGCAAGATAACCAGAGAACATGTCCTTGAAGAAAAGGTACTACTGGCAATATAATCTATCAGAAAAGGCAACAATGCAAAATTTTTTTTATTTAAAATGCGTTACTGTCAATCAGAGGCATGGTAAAATGACGGGTGATTTTCACAAGTCACGCAGCAACATGGCTGATGAACTGTTTTTATCCTATCATCATTATTCTTTTGTTTTTATTCTATTTTATTCCGGAAATTCATTTCTTTAGGTTGCTTTATATACCACTCCTTGCGAATATCACACCCTTTGATGATGACCAGTTTACTGAACCTGTATTCAGGGTGTCCCAGATTTTGTTAAATAAACTTGATTGCTAGCAGCTCCCTCTATTATTTCTTGAATGTATAATTTGTCTCCTCCACTTAAGATAGTGGAGTTTCATTGGCCCGAGGGCTGCCAAGAGGAGCCCACTACCCATGTAGGAAAGTAAAGGAAACCCATGAGTTGAATTTCTCATGGTAAACATGGCTAGCAGTATTGCTTGTGGGCATGTATGTTATGGCCAATTGACACCAGTATCATATGACTCAAATTTGGGCTCAAATTTAGAGCTCTTCGAGATAACTTGTTTCTTTTTTTTTTTACATTGGACTGCTGACCAAGTACTAGTTTTTGATTGGATTGTGGGCTTGTGTCAGGTTTATTTGTTGCAAACAGGGCCAAATTGTTTGGAAGCCGTTAAATACTAACCTGGGATTACAAAAGTCAACCAAAGAATAAATTTTTCTTGTATACAAATGTTTTTCACTACTTTTGTTTTGTGTGTTTTGAGGGCATTGAGACTATTCAAAACTCAAAACAGAAGGCCAAACAATATTAACAGAAAACCTCACCGTAAATTTGCAAAACTTGAATTATCATTCACTTATCCTGGGTGACATGTACCTTAATCAAATTGGGCTTTGAACAGCCTGGCCCAGGAGAAATTATCAACAGGTTCAACTGGTTTGCTTGAAATAAAGTCCATATTTCTTTTTAAGCATTTTTTTCTTTTTTAGGGTGAAGTCATTCCAGACTACGCATTCACAGATATGTTGTTAAGTAGCTGGTCAAACTTCATCAAGTATGCTTGCCGACTATGCAAAGTTATAAGTGACAATCGGGAACTGGTTCAAGAGGGAGGAGCAGATTGCTTCCCTTCGTGGATTCTGGAGGACTACATTAAAGTGCATATAAACCAGAATCCTCATGATCCCTGGATTAAAGACTGTTTACATATACAGGCACCAACATTCAGTATGACAAAGAAATCACGTGCAAAGTTGATGAAAATGCCATCTAAAAACAAGCGCTATGGAAATTACACCTACTGGATGAAGATGGCATTTGAATCAGTAAGTTCAACATATTTAGGAAAACTGTTCATGAGTGAAGCACTCAATCAAAACAACTTAATGTCAAAAGTAAAGAAGTAATTTTCACACCATATTTTTGTTTGGTCACAGACAAATTTATTTCATATGAATTCAGTCATCTTCTGAAGTCACGCCCTTGTGATTGTACAAACTGTGCAAGATAGGTTAACACTATTGTAGAGTTTCCACTAATGCAGAGGTTCCACTTGAAATGTGCAACTGTAAGAACTGGAAACTACACTGTAGCCAGAGGTCTAACTGCAAGCTGGATTGATATTGGACTGAAAAATGTCTTTTTTTGAAAAATTGATATTGAATATTGGAAAACTTTCTTTAACTTTTCAAACTGGAAGTTTAAATTTAAGGTTAACGGTAATGTGACAGCATCCTCTGCAACAAAGCCTACATGCAAATAACAAGCAACTAACAACAACAAAACTAAATGTGATTTTTTAAAACTTCTTATTTTGGGTTTAGCGAAAATTCAAGCCATCTTCAAGATGGCTGAAATTTGGCATAATAAACTCACTTGAGTGAATGATTTTTCTGATCCCTCTTGCAGACCATTTTCATGGGCAAGTCTTCCAAGGAAAAAGTAAAGGATTTTGATAAATGGAACGACTTTCTGAAAAAGAAACTGAGCACAGACTCTTTCCCCGAGGGTTTTCAGTCAGCTTTCCAATCCAGCTCAGAGTGGGTTATTACATTCATTGAAGTCATTGCCGTCAACAGTGCCATCTATGGTATTGCATTCTCACTTGTGTTGTGTCTGGGCTCTGTCGCTGTCTTCACAGCCAACTTCTTCCTTACAATGATTGTAATGATCACTATACTAGGTATGTTGTCCATCGGCATGTTAATCTGTCATTCAGTCAATCAAATGCACACAGTAGTAAGCAAAACTACTGTTTCCTCTGAAGGCATCCCTTTTGAGTGATAACTTGTGGCCATATAAAGGTGCAAAGGAAACAATTTTTTTTTCCGGACACCTTTGGACAAGGTGTATCCTATTTTGTTGTACTAGTCTGGCAGTCATTCTCGCCACCAAGGAACCCTAAAGGTTTTTTGGTAGCATGATTTATTTATAATTTTAATTAATTTCAATTAAATTATTATACAAACTTGATTCCTTTAAGTTCTTCTCAGTAATTTGAATTTCCTCAAAATTGTTCCCTACAAACTACACTTGACTTATGCTATCAGACATGACTATCTTTGCATTCTGCATTTGCAGCCTAGATAAGTTTAGAACACAAGCAGAGAACTACATGTACATCTTGTAAAATTTCTTTCACTTTTCCTGAAGGTGTTTTGACATCAGTGGTAGCAATATTTTACCTGGCATCTTGGCAACTTGGAGCAGTGGAAGCCATTTCACTGTCAATTTTGGTTGGAACATCAGTGGATTACTGTGTCCATCTGGTAGAAGGCTACATTATGGCTGGAAATTCCATACCAGATCTGAACTCTTCTAAGGTTTGTTTGATATTTCAAAATAAAAAATTAATACACCTAGCTTACAAACATCTTTGTTCACTCAATTAACTATTTATCAATCACTTACAACAATAATATTTTGTGAATTTATAATTGATCATCCCAGTTACACAAACAACTTAAGGATGTTTGCGCTAATTGTTTCTGCGCATCCTTACTGCGCACGAAATTCACACGCCACATCATGCATCATGCATGCAAGAAGTAGTACTTAACAGTGAAAAATAACGGGGCCAATGGCCATTGCTATAACTTTGCGTGGATTTAATAATCTTAGTTGTTAGGGGACCCCTATTTTTCTTTCGATGGTTCATTTTCTCTACCGATTTTCTACGTTTTGCGAAAAATGAAAAAATCTATGGAGTGGAAGTTTGAATTTCTTGCAAAACGCTCCATCAAATTCCATTCATTTGACCTCTACATTTAGCTGTGCGGCAGTTTTAAATCCCTCTTTAAGGGTTAAGGTTTGTGAAAATGATGGCAATATTTGAAATTATTAACGTCACAGCATGTTATTAGGATTGTTTGCCTCTGTTGACTTATCTTTGATTTTTTAACCTAAAAACCCTGGAGACCATGCTGAATTACGTACACCAATTTATCAAAATCAGACTAGTTTTCCGCATGTGTTATCTCTGAAACGAAGCCGTGACCCCCAATTTTTATTTCATTTCTGAAACAAGTAAATCATTATCTGTCCACGGTAGAAGTTAAAAAAAAAATCTATAGCCTGAAAAAAAAAAATTCGGTCTGAAAAAAATTCGGTCTGAACTGAACAGTATTTGGACCCATGACCTCTGCGATACCAGTGCAGTACTCTACTGACTGAGCTATAAAGCCATCTGGGAGCTGATAACTGTGTGAGTTCATAATACACCTGTAGATTGTGAAGGATGCAAATGAACGTATGAAAGATCATATATTTGAACTGCGGAGAAACGCATTAGTTGTGTGTGCAACTGCAATGATCTATCATTAATTCATATCTTTCGGTGCAATTCAAATATGTGATCTTTCATATATTCATTTGCAATGATATTTTGTCTTTTAATTGTCAGGAAATCCGTGGCTGGAGAACATTGGCTGCTGTGTCCCACATTGGCACTGCCATTCTTAGCTCCGCACTTACAACAATTGTAGCATCAATACCTTTGTGCCTGGCAGTCATTCAGCTGTTTGCAAAGTTTGGTCAGATCCTGGCCATCAACACAGCTGTGTCCATTTTCTTCACACTGACAATATGCGTAGCTCTTCTGTGTATCATTGCTCCAGTTAGATTCCGTGCTTCTTGGAGATCATCGCTGATAGCCTTTGTAATTGTGGTAGTAGTGTATGGAATAGGAGCAACTATTCTGTACATCATAAGTACTAAGGTAGTTGCCATTCCAGGTCCTGCAGGGAAGCCCTTGTTTTCTTAACTGCATGTAGCTCTTAGAAAATTCAAGAGTGGTTGCTCGACTGTAGCTAATTAAGTAGGTAGTATGAGACTATAATCTTGTAAATAGAAACTTGTTTTATGTCTACAGATAAGATAATTATATACTTCTGAAAGTTATTATGCCCATTGCTTTCCCTAATCACCACCTTAGAGATGAGGAAAAATCTGGAGTGAATCTCACCTTGGGGTTGCTTGTTAGGAGTTTTGATACAAGATATCACAGGAGGGCATCAGGATATGACATCTAAGCAGAAAATCTGTAACATCCAAAGGCCCTTGTCATCCTAGTAGTATGATAATGGTTTGGCCCACAAAATTGACACTGCTCAGTGGTGCATGATTTCTAAGGGTAATCATGTCAAGTTCACATGCTTTTGGTTGCTTGCCATTCATTCATCCATCCTGACTACAGTCAGTAAATTTGCCTAGTGAGCAGCTGTTAATGAAACTCAATTTTGTGTCACTGGGGAGAATGTCACTTTTTGTCTTTAGTTCTGTCCTAAGTGATGGTCCCAGATCACACTTTCCCCAGTTTTCTTCTTGTTTCAAAAGTGATGAATTGATATTTTGCAATTTCTCTTACTATTGGTGCTGACTAGTTTAGGGCACTGCTAATATGTGGACCAATCACACTAATACACTTAAAACTGTATCAAGCAAACACCCTCAAGACATTCACCATGTGTGTTTGTACCCACTTCTAGAGAAGTCTTCTCAACACGGGCTCGTTTTATTGAAAATGTGACACTGAGGACATACTGAGGTTTATAGCTCCCCTTATTCAGGTTTTCCGCTTATGAGGTGATGGTACTGCTCAATACAGTCCTGATTGTGGGGTGGTGATACTTTCAGAAATATACATATATTGTAGCTGTTTTAAATTACATGCATCACGAGAATTCCATTCCATCAATACCTCTTTCAGTGTTTTACAGTTGCAAACTATATGCATACAGCCATTCTCATGGTCGAAGAATCTATTCTTTACTGCAAGATACCGTATAGTGGCATTAATTTTCTCTGGCATTTTGTGATGGATATCTTGTGATGCATGTTGCATTTATAATAAAGAATTTTTAAATTCATTGGTAAGCATCCGTGTTGCTGAATTAATGATGGTACATAATGTTTAACCTTGTTTTTGGGTAAATATTTGTTTTTACTACTACTTAGGATACTTAACAATTATTCACCAAAGTGGAGGTAAATATCCACCACTTTCACTGACACTGAGGTGAATAGTTATTGTTTTAGTATATACCACACAAGCTGAATAACTAGAGGACCAAAGAGTAACTTTACTTGTTTAAGAGTAACTTTATTTGAAAGGGGAAGCCATTTGTTTTTCTTCGGCTACTCAGAGGTGAATAGTACTTTGCTAATCACATCCAAGCTAGCCAATCAGCGTGTGCGAAAAGCACTATTCACTTGTGTGGTATATACTAATTGTGGATATAAAATAATATCCACTTAAACTGAATCAAATAGTTTAGTATAAGAAATCCAAGATGATATTTTTGTAATTTTTGAAGTAGCTTGATCTTTGTTGCCCTCTGTACTGTTCAGGTTGAGATCATTGTGATCACTGCTTGTGTCAAGGGGTAACTAGTATATTTAGATTTAAGGAACAAACATTGGTTTTGTCCCCAGTATGCCACTTTTTATCATGTGCTCAGTTAGAAATGCTTAGAAATGCAAGTAAGCTGCTGGAGGTGACCTTGCCTTGACAGAGACAAATAACTGTACATTTCTCATTTAAATGCCAACTAGTAGCAACTTGATTGATACAACAAAAGCATCAAAATGTATCAAAACGAGATCACCTCCAGCATAACTGTTATTCAAACACCAGGTCACTGAGCAGACAACTGTAAAATGGTCTATGGGATCTTTTAGATTTGACTCCAAGCTTAAGGGCTTGCTGTCAGGCCGGTTGCCAAGCAGTGTGAAAATCATGGTGACAAGGTGACTTGTCACACTAGTTTTTATTACGGCATGTACAGATGATAAAGAAAATGGAAATTTGTTCTTTGGGTAAATTACATGTAGCACTGCAATGATGTGCTGACGATTATATGTGTCAGTGTCAACCAAAAAGAAAGGTACCGCGCTGTAAATAGTTCTGTCAGTTATAAGCACACTTTTGGCACAACAAAAAAATTTTCTATAGTCATTAAATTTGTAAATGATCATTAGTCCTTTGTGTACAGTTTTTAGCCCATAGAGTGGTAAAACAATTAAATTTAACAGCTTTAAATTGCTTGTGCTTGTTAGGTATTATATACTTCTCGTTTTTCACAAACAAAAGAAAAAGTGTATATCTTAAGGTGTCCCTGAGGAACTTACTTTAAATTCCTTGAATTGCTTATGGGTCAATTCATGTCAGCTTATTTAATTAAGGCATTTAATCGTATCCAAATGACACAAGTGAATTTGATTTTACTCTTAATTGCTTCTGTGTGGGTTGTCATAAACACAGTTGCTTCTGTAGGCATTTTATTTATAATTCTGGGTACTGTAATGTTAATTGTTATAACTAGAATATAATGCATTTTATGTTAACTTAGGCTAAGTTGATTTCTGCCACGCTCTGGGGTCTGCCGGTAATCAAGCCTAGACGAGGTATTGGTCACTTTAATGCTTTCTGTTGTTAAATTATCTGACTGTTTTTTCCCTTGTAGTTGGGAATTAGTGTGCATAATTTGCGTTCCTCAATAAAATGGTGTTTTTAAAACAGGAAATGTAATGTGTGATCTTATGTGTACTGAAATCTGCATGTTGGAATTTAAAAATACAGTGTAACCAAAAAGTGTTTAAATTCTGGGCTGGGCACTACCTCCATTTCTTTCTTAGGTAGGAAACCTTTCTTTAAATGAACAACTTAATCATTTTAATTTATTGCTTTCCTTTTGGTTTCCATTGGTAGTTCCACATTTGTTAGTCTTAAAATGAGTGCCTATCCTATGAGCCAAAATTCAATATTTTAAATTAGTATATACCACACAAGTGAATAGTGCTTTTTGGGCATGCTGATATGCTAGCTTGGAGGTGATTAGCCAAGTACTATTCACCCCCGAGCAGCCGAAGAAAAAAAGAATGGCTTCCTGTTTCAAATAAAGTTACTTTAAACAAGTAAAGTTACTATTTGGTCCTCTAGTTATTCAGCTTGTGTCTGACTGCGCCGGAGCTTATCCCCGGTTTCTGTAGCATGAAGCGGCTTGGGGTATTTGTACTCCCCCTTGACGGGATGCTAGTCCATCGCAGGTCATTCCCCCTGCAATTTGTTAGGTTTCCCCAACAATTTGCTGGTACCCATTTATACTTGTGGATGGAGAGAGGCACTGTGAGAGTTAAGTGTCTCGCCCAAGAACACAACACAGTGTTCCCAGCCAGGGCTCGAACCCAGACCGCTCGCTCCAGGGACGAGCGCACTAACCATCAGGCCACCTTGCCTCCCTTGTGTGGTAAATACTATAACAATTATTCACCTCAGTGTCGGTGAAAGTGGTGGATATTTACCTCCATTTCGGTGAATAATTGTTAAATATGACCATGTTCACTGAACTACTCAACAGCACTAGAATGTGCAGTTCCAGAAAATAACCATACCCACCCCAAGGAAGGTTATCAGAAATTCCAATAGGGAGGGGGGCTTCAAAAACAGACTTTTTTAATGAAAAATATGTTAAACTGGGCTTTCTGGAGGAGTGGGGAAGTTCAAACTCCACATTCAGTTTGTGAACACATCCAGTATGGAAAAATAATGTGCAGTACTGTTAGCAAGTCTGAAGGATCAGCATTGTGTGTTCACTTGATACACAGCTTATGTTGTTTAGGCCCAAATGGTGTATTATAAAAGACATTCATTTGGTCTCCCCCCCCCCCCCCCCCCACAAAAAATTTTTTTTTTTTTTTTTTTCTATCTTTTTTTTTTTTTTTTTTTTTTT
>OMLO01001677.1_pt1 | contig 17269 bp, 15 predicted proteins | sample 1674811 | NCBI WGS metagenome assembly OMLO01 (sample SAMN06265003, study PRJEB25207) | coral metagenome | isolation source: Coral host | place: Mexico:La Bocana,Puerto Morelos, Mexico | collected 2008-11-13 | reverse complement strand
CACACCATTATGGGACGAAAGACTTAGCTTATGGCATGAAAGGATGCTTGGGACTGGGAATGAAGCAGGCGGTGTCCAATGCGGATCAATACATTTACTTCATCCAGCATGTCATGGCCAAGCACTATCCGGACAAGACCATGCGGAGCTACCGGGGAGGCGGCCAGGGGGATGGCCAAATTGACCTAAAGGCCTTCACCCAGAGATGAGAAAATAGAGTGTTTGAGCAAGCGAAAAGCGCTTGCTTGCTCTGGTCAAATATTCCGCCCAGCAACTGTTTCAATAAAGATCCTTTGCGGGCTTGCCAAAAACCACTGGTTCACAGCGGATACATACTCTGCAATTCATTCTTGTGAAGGGAACCGGGTTATTCACCTTCACGCACTTGACTTGCTCCCCAAGTCACAACAACCTTGTGATGATTTGGGACTTTTTTGATAGGACTGATCATTGTCAGATAGTTATATATAGCTATTATGATTCACATGACCTGGGCCCCCAAAAGATAGCTTTTTCGAAGTGAAACGGGACCCCTTATTTCAGGAAATTGCAGGTTGGTGAAATATTATGAAAAATTCTTCCATTTGGCCAAACATAAAGGTTGGATTCAACCATGAGATTTATCTTATGTTCTCGTTGTGAAACGGACTCCGGATACATTTTCCGAGGCCAATCTGACTGACTTCCAGTGGGTTGATTTGGATCTTGATCAAGGAAAGATAGGCGGAGAATTGATGGGAATCCGTTGGGGCCGGGGTTGAGGTAACCTCCAGGACATTTGCCAAAAGTGACCCAAGGAATTTAGTAATTTTGGAGCTTGAGGTGATGCATTTGGTAGGGGTGTTTATCAAAAAAAACTGTGTTCAGTGGATGTTTTCCAAAGTCTGGAAACACTAAGCGACGTTCCCGGCGCAAAAAAACCTTAGAGTGAGAATATGGACTTTTCGCGCAAAAACTCAAAATCTCAAAAAATTACCTTTCGCGCAAAACGTCAAAAAGTGAAAAAGTCACATATCACGCCAAAGGTCCATTCACTTTTCGCGCAAAACATCTAACCAATTACTTTTCAGACAAATGCATTAAAATCAAAAAAGATTGTTACTGGTCCAGCAGAAAGTCAAAACTCACTTTCAAAAAAAACATAAAGTCACTTTTTGGGCAAAAGTCAAAAAATCATGTTTCACCCCAAAGGTCGAAAAGTCACTGTTCAAAAAGAAAACGGCAAAAAGTCAATGAGTAGATTCACTAGATTGTTTTTCATGCAAAAGGACAACAAGGCACTGTTACCGCAAAATATCAAAAGATCACTTGGAAAAAAATCAAACATGCATACCAAGTTTTGTTTTTTCCTCCCTCTCTGCCATGTTTTTTTACTTTTTGTTTGCCGCATGTAAAAAAACAGTTTAACAAACGACACTTGGCATCTTCGAATTAAATTATTGTGGGTGCATGGCTCCATGTGTCAAGTACCACGTGTTTCGACGTGGTCATGAAAGTCCTTTGGCAGTGCGTGGTCCTTCGCAGGGTTCTATACGAACGTGCCGAATCTGAAATAAAACCATGTGTAACGATTTTTTCAGATTGGCCACAGATATGTTGTACCGTGCGACTGTGCCATTTACATATAATACGAGTACATCGATCTATATGTTAGATCATTTTTGTGATGAGTTTTAAACATTTTTTTGAATTTGTCCACATGCCAAATTCGCCCATATTATGAGTACAGATCCCATAATGATTGTGATCGAATCTCACTTACAATTTTCTCCCATGCACTTCAGTCATCTCCTTCCCCCTTCTCTGTCTTGAGCGGCGCCTTTCCGCCGGCAACTTCTTCTGCTACGACACCCGGAACGAGGTGCGCAGAGCAGAGTCGATTGATTCAAGAGTTTTGCATTCGAATTGCCACCTTGGGGGAGTGCGCAACAGCCTGTATTCATTGATATGAAGAACAATGTATATTGGGGCACCCCCGAGCTTTTACTGAAACCATCATCGAAGGAAGTTTAAATAGCAAACTTCCGACAATATGGAGAGTTGAAAAGCAGATGGGACAGGCAGTCAAGTCACAAGTAAAAAGATGCACTAGCGCGAAAGTCAGAAGAAAGAAGATACATCCGCGCCAAATGTTAGAGAAGTCGCGACATGCTGTGTTTTTTTTATGCTTCGTGTGTCGGGTCAGTGGAAAAGTAGGCCTTTTAAAGCGGCGGGTGCGGAGTCATGTGGTCAGAGGAGAAATCAAAAATTGCACGCCGCTGTGGCAAAAAGCACATTTTAAAGTGAAAATGTACAAAACACGTCAGGTTCGGAGCACTTTTTGAAGTTCTCATGTGGAAAAATTGCATGCCGCTGTGGCGAGAAGCATGTTTGGAAGTGAAACTGTACAAAACACGTCAGTTTCGGAGCACATTTTGAAGTTCCTCAATCAATCAATCAATCAATCAATCAATCAATCAGTCAATCAATCAATCAGTCAGTTACTCAGTTACTCAGTTAGCTAGTTAGTCAGCTAGTCAGTTCGTCAGTTTGTCAATCAGTCAGTGAGTCATTTGGTCAGTTAGCTAGTTAGTGAGTTAGTTAGTTAGTTAGTTAGGTAGATAGTCAGTTAGTCAAGTAGTCAATTAGCAGTTAGTCAGTTCGTCAGTCAGTCAGTAAGTCAATTAGTCAGTTCGTCAGTTAATCAATCTATCAATCAATCAGTTAGTCAGTTAGCTAGTTAGTCAATGAGTCAGTTCTTCAGTTAGTCAATCAGTCAGTTCGTTAGTTAGTCGGTTAGCTAGTTAATGAGTCAGTTAGTCAGTTAGTGACTTGGTCAGATCATCACTTGGTCAGTTAGTCAGGCAGTCAGCCAGTCAGTAAGTAAATTAGTCTGTTCATCAGTTAATCAACCAGTCAATCAATTAGTCAGTCAGTCAGTCAGTCAGTCAGTCAGTCAGTCACAGTCAGTCAGTCAGTCAGTCAGTCAGTCAATAGGTCAGTTCATCACTTACGCAATTATAGTCAGTTGGTCAATGTTTTTGCTCTGACATCCGTCACTCACAGCAATGAATCTCTCCTATACGTTTCCTATTCTTGAAACTTCCGCCACCGCCCTGTGCGGTACTACTGGTATTATACATATTTAGATTGCAAACCGTGGTTGGAACACCCGAGCATGTGGAACGAGGTCAGGAAATCCAAAGTTTGAACAGGAGGTGAGAAAGCCGATAATTCAGCCATTTTTTGAACAACTATCGCTACTCATATGGGTCTGTATTTTTGTGAAGGACAGAACAGCCTTCACGATGTCACGTTGGCCTCCAAAAATGAATTGCGTGCCTTCACTGAAGCCGTTTGACGCAATCCCCAGGTGGATGTGGGTTTCTGAGGTACACGTTTCTTGTTGCATGCCTGAAGCAATTGTTCCACGATGTGCGTTGCAGATATATATGTTTATTCCTTAACCTGCAAACATCCCAAGGTTCCATGACACAAATGCAGACTAATACACACGTGTGTGTTGCACTTCTGGGCGTCCTCATGTCATTGGTCAATAAGCACGCATACCTGCAACGTGTGACCTAGTCATTGCTGGACTTCCATGAATGATGTTGCAATGTTCCGTGTCCTGCTCTGGCATGCCGTGCTGGGCCCTCCCGACCCAGTCGTGCTTTGGCCAAAGGGAGGACTGGTGCTTTGAGGTGAGCAAAGCAGAGAAAAATTGGAAAAGAACTTTGACTATGCATGAAGAAATGCATGATAAGCATTGGCATCAGCGCGAAGCTTTGCGGGAGCAGGCTGCCAAGATGACCCGAGTAGACAGCTCCAGCAAGTGGAGATGCCGTTCTTGTGGCGCGCAGTGCGATCGTCTAGCCGCAGCTGTGCGTCATACATGTGATGTCGGAAAGACAAGTGGAAAGGGCAGGAAGCGTGCTGTTTGGCGCGGCAGTAGGCCCTTGAAGCGGCGACGAAGAAGTGCCAATCCTTCGACCACCTTGCCCCCTTCTCTTCCCCCCGATTTGCAATACACTTTGCTTTGCGACAGTTTCTCCAAGCAAAGAGAGAGGATCGACGAGTTGGCCGCAGTTTCCCCAGCTTCTACTTTGTTGTACGAACGGTCACTGGCATGCAGGGGCACGGTGGCAAACAAAGCTTGCCAGTGGCAAGTCGGTGATTTCTTTGCCTGGCCAACGAAAAAGCATTCATATGGATGTGTGTGGTCAGTCGACAAGTCTTCCCGTATCCATGCAATTGAGCTGCGAAGGCGGCCACAAAACATGAGTCGTGAATGTTCTCTACACAAGGATGGAGGAGGTTGCTGGCGAGTCCATGCTCCTTTGGCCAGTCAAGTTGTGGACCTTCCGCATGATTGCCAAAAGGTTTTCCTCATACCTCGTGCGCGCCAGTGCCACGGACAAAGTTCTTTGGTGGAAAGATGCTTTCAGCTTCATTGTGGAGAAGGCATGTTGGGAAACTGAGGGTTCTTCGAGGTTTTCTTGAATGTGTGAATTTCAACCAGGGGAAGCAGGGCTTGGCCGTTTTTGTTCCCGCAGTTTCAAGTTTTTGAAGGCAACACTTTCAAGTTTGGCACTGCAGGTACAAAGGCAGATAGAGCATGGGGAAGCAACTGTTTGAAAGAATTTGTGGAAAGTGTGACCAAGCACTTGCGCGTGGAGGAGTACTCTTCTCTTTTGACTCCAGCAGTTGTGCAAGTTTTGACTGATGCCACGTGTCGCAAACTCTTTGCCCTCAACGCTCCAGTGCAATGTCCGGCCTTCTGCGAGGATGGCAGTCTTTGTGTGATTCGCCGAACTCATGAAGAGTACCCCAGTGTTTTTGTCATCAATGCCGATGGATGTTTCAAGCTGCTTGCTGAAAGGTATGTGTGTCGGACACACGCTCGTACGTGGGTCCTCCCTGCAACAGAAAGTAGTGCTGGCTGCAACCTGGTTGGCGACCTGGTCGGTCGGTACCTCATCCAACCCAACTGGTGGCCGGATGCTATTCAGACTTTTTTGGAAACAGAAAGTTTTGTTGCAATTGAAAGGCGTTTGCGGCAGCGAACGGCTAGTTCTGTGGGAAATCAACTGATGCAGAATGCTTTGATGGCAACCTTGAGCGATTTGGAGGTGAAGCTGCTTCACCAGTCTTTGATGGCTCACTGCCAAGCATCGCCTGTCTATTCTACTATCAAGAAATGGCTTTGCGCGTGGACGCGCTCGATGGTGGCGCCCTCTGTCGCCTGTTAAATTCAAGACAAACTAGTGCGTTTTGACTTCGGGGTCAATTTGTGACAGCCCACCGGGGATAGATTTCAAGGGACATAAAATGCGCATGGGTTTTTTATTTCAATAATATCTGTATTTCTTGTATCCAAACAGAAATTATATATATATATATATATGTGTGCGCACTTTCCAAAGAGGTATAGTAAGAAAAAAAACGCGACACTTGAGTGCCGTTGCCATGCTTGTTCCTTTTTTTTACTAACGGGCCCCCATCCAAATGCAGTAGTACTGCGAGGTTTGCGCAAGGTTTTGATAGTGCAGCTAGGCAGGTGCCAGTCACGGGAGAGCAAATGATTTTGGCAAACCAGGGGCAAAATCGATGCAAGCTTCGTGCAAGCTAATTCGCAAGCTCGGCCTACCAGAACTACCGCGTGCCCATGCGCCGACTCTCAACACTATACTCTACCTCCTGCAGCTGAAAAGTGCACCGCACAAGCGACATTGATTGATTGGTTTTGAGATGTAAGAAGATTTGTTTATCATTTGTTTATCAACATCTCACTATTGCAAACATGTATATATATACTGTTGATGTTTATTCATTCTAATTATTTAGATCTTTATGCGAAAAATATTATCATTATATGTATACATATATCTTAGAGAGAATCCCCGGGTGACACATCTTAGGTGCCAAGTTTGTGCGAGAACATCGTTGCTTCCCACGGTGCTATCATTAACATCGATTTCAGCGCTTCTGATGCCAGACAGCTGACATGCAGACGTCGGAAGCAAGCCAATCCTCGAAGAACCTTGGGTTCTGTGACTGGGATCAGTGATGTACCTCTTCTGCCTCCGCTTTTTGCCCGGGGAGAGAAGCGTGAAACCGTGGAGCAACTCTGCTTCGCTGCTTTTCATTTGCTGAAGCGGCGTGGTCTTCGGCCTGTGGGCTTCAATTGCGATGACTTAAGGGCATGGTGTGATGTCGTTCTGGGGTGCGTGGAAGCCGTGTGGCCTGGACTGGTGCGACGAATACACCCATCAAGGGCCGAAGAGGTTGACGCGCATCTTGCATCTGGTGGCATTGTGTATCACGCTCCTGACAAACTTGTTCTGGGATTCGAGATGGGGCAGGATGCCTTGCACTGGTATCAGCGCTTGCTCTCGTCTGTCAACTTTTGTTCGCAGGCCAGGCTCTGAAAATCGGCAGTGCGGTTCAGCTGCTCCCACCAAACAGTTTCAAGTTACAGTTATATAGGGTTCAGTTGTTCCATCTTCAGCGCTGCAGGACGCAGTGTTGGCCATCCGGGCTTTGCGCAAGCTCTTGGGTTCCTTGAACCCTTCTGTGCGGGCTGGCAATGACAATGACCTTGATGCAGGTTGCCAAGAACAACTGGGTGCTGTATAGCGGTTGTGTTTGTTTGATTTTTGTTTCCTTATTTCTTTGTAGATAATTTCAGGAATGTGGAGTCAAGATTTGATTGAAACTACACGCACGTTTCAGCAGAAAACTGACCATGCTTGAATCTTGAATACTTGTGGGGCATGGGAAAACTGACTTCTTGGGACACCGTTTTTCACATTCATTTTGCATAGACCACCTGAAACAAATCATCTGGCAAAATAGGCAAAAGCACGTGTTTGACACTCGTTGGACATTCGACATGAAAATAAAGACTTCCAAGACTACAGTGTTGCGTTGCCAGGTTCCAAAGTCAGTAGCGAGCAGCTTGCCAGCGGACCTGATGCTGCTGACTTGCATGAGTGCTTGGAAATTTACTTCCGTGCAGGCACCTTGCCTAGCAACTTCTGGAGCCTGTGGAAGCGCAGCCAGGTGGAGGAAAGATGCCATCCAGCAAGCGGCATTCCATTGCCGAGACCTATGGTAGCAGTTGTTCTTGAGGACGCAATCCGTGCTAGCAAAGGGTACAAACGGCAAGATGCGGCAGCAGCTGCGTACAAGGAGGCTTATGGGCTTGAAGCCCATCCAGAGCCTGAATCGATCAAGTCAGATGTCATGGAACTGGTGGCTTTCTTTGGGAGCCCAGTGTCAACGGGCGGATCCTCTCCGGAATGGCACAGACGTCAGATGCTGTATTTGAAGCATGCACGCATCCGCCCAACATGCCCTCGGAAAGAACCTGCAGGCGGTGCTGCTGGCCACAAACCTCGGCGACTAATGTTGCCGAAGCTTCAAGCTGTTCCCGCTTGTGGGCCAGATTTCCAGAAAGAAGCCCACCGGCAATGTGATTCCTTGACGCTGCGTGGTCTTGTGGCGAGCTGCCGTGCCAAACTCTGGTGTTTAGCAAACGGGTGGGCAATTAGTTTAGGAACAGTTGGAGTAGAACGCCTTTGGCGGAACTACCAACGGCGTGCCCGAAACCGTGCGCGCAGCTGTGCTGCCCCCGACTCCGTCAATTTGCTGTTGCTCTTCAGATGGTTGGAAGAAGTTGCAGGACGAGTCTTTTCGGGTTTGCCTTCAGTGGATGGCAGCCCCAACTCTCATCAAGCAGCGCGACTGAAAAATTCTATGGCGCTAGCAGAGTTCCTTGGCACTGCTTGCCAGCGACAGGCAGGGCAAAGCCCGCCGTTGGCGCAAGCCCGCCTCTCTCACAAATTGGACAGTCACACGGTATGCTCCGAATGGCAAATCTCTGAGGTGTATGATCTGCTGGCTCGTGGATGCTTGTGAAAAAAGGGCTCGAGCCTGCACCCAAATTCTTGATGAGGATTTCAAGGATGTTGCAAGGCAGGTCGAGTTCCCGCGCATTGAACAAAAGGATAATCTTTTTGATTCAAGCGTTCGTGTCTATATTATATATAATACCTGTCTCACCAACTCCCCGCATTTCATTCCAGAAAACCACTCAGGAGACCCTCCAAAGTTTATACAAGAGTTGAATACAAGAACTCTGAAATGGTCGTGGGGCCTTCTTGTTGTTACCTTCAACTGACTTTGAATTTGACAGGGATGCTATCACCGTAGGCTTGCTTTGGCATCCCATGGGAGGTGGCCGAACTATGCGGGCCTAATATTTGGCACGGGTGGTGGGGTTTTGGGCTCACCACAGCTTAATTCGAACATGTTTTTCAGGCATCTCGAACTCGAAGTGGAAGGTTTTCAACTACGTTTTGTTTGAGTGTAGACTTGTTTTGACTTGCAATGTAGATGGTGGTCTTGCACACCTTGAATTTCCATCACCCAGCCGACACGCAATCGTGGCTAGCAGATTCCGTATTCTTTCAGGTTTTCGCAGCATTCCAGCATTACAAACATTCTTGAACCTATTCTTTTCAGAAGCATGGTGGTTCACATGATAGGAAATGTTTCCCTTCAGGCCTGCGTGGGCAGTGCTACGGAGCCATTTAGGTAAGGTGGCTGCAGTCCGCTGAGTTTGGGAAGCGCAAACTTTTGTGAAGGTGTCCATGAAGTCTTCTCCACATCGATTTTTTTGACCTGAGATTCCACAGTCACGGACGCATGTCTCTGTAGTAAACTGCATGTTTACCTTTGGAAGTAACCCATCAAAAAAACACATCACATACATATCTAGTAGTTGCGAATGTTGTGGTTGTTGTGTATAGCGTTGGCACACCTGCATATGTAAATGTTTGTAGATGCAGGTGCGTTTGCAGAAGGCACTCAGCAACGCACATGTATCAATACAGGTCGCTCCCCTGTCTTTACTGACCTCGTTTGAACCTCGTTTGGATCTCTTTGGAATTTCCTTCGTGGTGCTCCACGTTCGCGATAAATCTGTCCGGCAGTGTGTCATTGGGATGAGGTGAGTTCTGCCCCAGTGATGTGAGATCATTCGTACATCAGTGGTGTGCCACACAGTGTGCTTTTTCGTCATGTGGGCCCATCGGTGTGCCGAAAGGGTGCAAGCTGTCCGCCAAAAATCGCACATGTGGTCGATGAATTTTGACAGCGATGCAACTGACATCCATCAACGTTTAAGGTTCCTTATGTAATTTGCACGCTGTTTATGTTTACCAGACGGTAGTATCAACCGTTTCGTAATTTCAGCGCTGGTTTTGTTCCCCAAGGTGGCAGGTGGACGATGGATGGAAGCCAGCAGCACTTTGAGCGAGGCCGCTGCGCAAGATGTTTTTGACCATTGTTTCATTGACGTTCAAGATCTTGGATTGTTGAGCCCGGCCTTGAACAAATCGTTAACTTCTATACCAATCTAAAAACTACTGTGTTCAAATTCAGATTTTCTTTTCCTTTTGATCATGTCATTAACGCTGACGCGTTCTCGCTCCTGAAAGCTGATTGGTATAACGGCATGTGGTGGTATAACGGCACGCTAAGAAACATTTTGTCAACAGCATTGGGGTCATACACACATGTATAACACTAATGTGTATTTGTATTGGCGCCAGCCACCTTTGGCTCAAGGCAAAGACCATCCGGTACTCGAAAGGTCAGACATCAAAAAGGATCTGTGCGCCTAGGCGACTCTGCCGACTCACTTGCATATGGTGTGTATCACAAGACCTAGGCTTATATATCGGCGTCACTCCCGTTCCTAGCTTCTTTGGACACAGTCCCAATGATGTGCTGTCTTATTGTTACGCATCTTTACGCAAAGAGACTGTCATGCACACTGCAGATGACACCTCCTTCATATCGCATTGTATTTGGCGCGAGGTCACAACTATAGGAAAGGGGTCGCGGAGTCTGAGACTCTACGCAGCTAAACTCTGAACGCCCCTGATACGGCAAAAAAGTGCATTTTGCTCGCCTGCTGGCCACGCTCCCTTAGTATCCAAATCCCAGCGAGGCCAACTTCAACTCATACATATACAGGATCATACCAATGGGTATAAGGTCTTTACGATGTCTTTACGCCCATGATAGCGGGTGTAGAGCTGTTTGCACTGTAATTAGCGCGTGCACATGTCCGCACAAAGCATAAAGTTGCTTGCAGGGAACGCCAAACAATGGAAACAGATACTGCGAACTCCAAAAACTGATACCTTGCTTCCACATCATGCCTTTGTTCTCTTTACTTTTGCCGGCCGCACACGTTCTGATGTTCCAAATTGCATGAAGATCCCGTTTGAGGTAGACTTTGCTCGGGTAGTATATAGAATTCAGACATTCCTGTCATTTACGACTTTGAATTTGATAGGACGAAAGATATCCATGTGTCCCACTGTAGCGGCATTTTTGGCTTCGTTCCCACTGTGGATTCAATTTGCAACCATGCCGCGGACAAAGTTTTCCGCAGGCTCCCATGAAAAAAAGGCCCATACAATTCTGAAGAGGCCACGGGATGACAAAGCGAAGCGGATGTACCAACACATGAAAGATGCAAAACTAGAAAATTTGGACGCGTGTCACTTGTGGACTATGTTTTCTGCCCTAAAGGTTTCAGCCTGGGTTCGGAGACCTTCTGAGCAAGCTGTGGAGGATGTCCTGGTTCAATTTTTGCTGACTTATTTTATTGGTCGAGAAGCCATTCGACTATGTCGAGCCAGCCCACATCCGGACACTGACTGGTGCACTCGAGTAACTTTCCAGTCTGCAAGTTTCCAAACTTCGTTTTTACAATACTTACACGCGGAAAACCCAGCCAAGAAGCACCTGAACCAGGCTGTGACGATGTTGCAGGGCTTCTCTGTGCTGCAGCTGCACAACAATTTCATGCAGCAGGATCCCTACTTTATTGCCCTCTTCGACCTGTACTTGAAAATCTGTGAGGTTTTTGCAACAACTAACCGGATGTGCGTCCTGCGCACTATGTTCTTGTGCATTCAAGGACGGAGCATGGACGTCTTACACTACTGCGCTGAAAATCTCAACACATGTCTCTCGCCAGCCCATTTGCACGCATTTATCATGTGCTATGATGGCCCCTGTGGAGACGGTTCTACTCTGGACACGTTGAAGCTGCAACCTGTTGGAACCTGCAGCAACTGTTTGTTGGCCGCTCCGGTTCTAGCGTCTTGGAGGGAGCACAAAGAGAATTTCGAGCAAATTTTGGACACGACTTCGCCGAGTATTGCTTTGTCAAGTCTTCAATCCATGCCCGGCTGGCGAGGAACAGGATTCCGCGCAACTACCCTGCTTCGTTGTTTGTATTCATTGGATGTGGAACGCAGGAAGCATCTCCCAGGGAGCCAACTTGTATTTCCTGCAGCTAACAACTTGTCCACACTAGTCTCTGTGGGGCCCAACCCGCGATGCTTGCTCAATCTTTGGAAAGGGAATCCTTGGCGCTCCAATAAGAATTCTACTGATGCAGGGAATTATTTGACCTGGCTGGATGCACTGCGCGCAAAGTTCTTGTTGAAGCTCCCAGATACCGTTTTGATTGATGGTGTGCCTTCCCCGCTTCTGCGGCCTGACATTGGTGATTTTCAGTTTTCGATGTGCATGGCTACGCACATGGCCCGGTTCTGCCTAACAGGCAAATTGGGTCGCAGAGCACGCAAGACAAGCATTCATGTATTGGATTGCGATTCTGACGATGCTTGCGAATAGGCATAGTTTCGTCTTTGCTGCCTGCATAGTGTTGACGTGACCTGCACCTACTAGACACATTGGCTGAAAATAAGCAAGCAGCTTTCTGTGGTGCTATGAATTTTCCACTCCACTACCACCCGCAAAACAAGGTACCGGCGTTGTTAATGATATTGGTCAGTTTGCATGCTTGTCAACATGGGTCCTGAATAAACGACTGGTTAATACCATGATTTCCTTTCGAAACATTCGTCGGGAGCTACTTTGAAAATTCATGGTGTAAACTACGAAGCACCGGAAACAAAAACTTCGGCGTGTTTTCCAGCGGGCCTTGCATAGCTGTCCAAGGTCTTTCCACCAGTTTCGCCGGTTCAGGCGCCTAGTGTAGCTGTGCACATATTGTTCCACCCGTCAATTGAGGCGACTATCACGTTTGTCTCTGCTACCCAGGCTTCTTGAGATATACCATGGCTTAGTCCATCGCTTGAGTGCCAGTCTTTCTGGACTGGATTTCTTCCTTTTCTGTTCGTTGCATCTTATTATGAGAAGCTGGCAAGTTTGAATCTGAGACGTTTTGTCCGAATCGAAGAACGTGTGAAAGTTAAAACATATCTGATTTCCTTCAGCATTGTGGCTGCACGAAGCGTGCAAGTAACATCTTCTGACATCGCAATGAAATGCTCCAGCACATGCACAGCGCAGCGCGGTGGCATGGAAGCGAAGGTACCGAACATCACCAGCACATGCAGTAGTCAACCAGGCACGTGCCCTGAAGATCAGAGTAGACTAAAAAGGAAGGTGTAGACTATAGACTATTTTTAGACTACTAGGTAATTCAGGATAGTCTATTCTGTGTCCCACCCGCGTAGGCTATCCTGTTGTTTAACCTTTTTTGGTGTAGGCTATCCTGCTGTTTAACCTTTTTTTGGTGTAGGCTATTCTGCTGTCTAACCTTTTTTCCGGTTGAAAGCTTTAACGTTTTTCACTTGTTTTTCACCTAAAATGTGGTTTATTGTCCTGGGACCCTGCTTTCATTTTCAGCAAGAAAACTTCTTTTTAGTTTGTGGATTCACATCCTACCCTCAACTATCCCTCAAAAAACATGCTGAAAACATGCGTTGGAATGTATATGTGCCAGATGGTTTTTTATTTGGAAGAAGGTTCAACCACTAACTCTTGTCCAACTGGTCTTTCATGGACTTGCTTTTGCTTCCCTTCGTTTGCATCTGCAGCTGCTGGTTTTTTCATTCCTTTTCCTTTCTTCTTTGCTTTGTCGACTTTCTCCTTTTGTTTTTTCTGTCTTTTTCTTCCATGTCAACCTTGTCCTTCTTTGGAGTCTTGTTTGGAGTCTTCTTTGTAGGTCTTGGAGACTTCTTTGGAAACCTCCCTTTGCCCTTTGCCTTTGCTTTTGCTTTTCCTTTTGCCTTTGCTTTAGCCTTTGCAAAGGCTACACCAGCTGGCCTCTTCAAATTCGTATTTCTCCCATCTTGTTCTCCTGTGTCTGCTTCATCTTTTTCTGGTGCTGCTTCTTGTTCTCTTTCTTCTTCTGATGTTTCTGCTTCTTTCTCTGCATTCTTTGCAGCCTCTGCTTCCTTTGCTCCCTGTGCTTCCTTTGCCTTTTTGGCAGCCATGGCTTCCAAATATCTCGATCTGGGCGAACCAAGGAGATATCGCGCTGTGGTCCTTTTTGGGGTGACCAGCCCCTCACTCATCAAAAGTAAAGAAACTGCATGACAATTGCATATGTATACAGGAAGTCTCGTTTCTTTTGACAAACAACAAACAAAAGGGGCCTTTCCCCATGAAGAGAAATGCGTATATGTTGATCCCTTGGAAAATTGTGTGTTGTTTTTACGGACAGCGCCCTAGCTTGTGACCCTTAACTGCAGGGTCTTGGAGTAGCTGCCCGCCTGCCTGTCTAGGGCGACACCGGGAATTGAACCCGGTCCTCCCGCTTGGGGAGAGCGAGAAGCGCCACTAGACTACACCGGACCCCTGATCCCTTGGAAAATTTTGTTCAATATTGATTGTGAGATGAAATACAATTACTTCTTCTAGCATCCCCTGTTTTGCACATTGCTTGGGCCATCAATGCAAGATTTGTTCACATTTACTCCTCTTCATTTTCCAACTTTTGGAAGTCAGAGAACTGTTTTCTGGAATTTGGAGAAGTGTTGGGCATGGATTTCACAAAACTTTTCAAAAAGTCCGTACAATTTCAATTCAAAAAAAAGACTACCTTTGCAGTTTGCTTTGAAATTACGAAGCAAACTGCGAAGCACCCTTTGCAGTTTGTTTTGAAATTACGAAGCAAACTGCGAAGCACCCTTTGCAGTTTCAAAGCAAACTACAAAGCACACTTTGCAGTTTCAAACCTTCCTTTGTAGTTTTCATCAAAGTACAAAGAAGCTTTGTAGTTTGGATTGAAACTGCAAAGTGTGCTTTGCAGTTTGCTTTGAAAGTGCGAAGTGTGCTTTGCAGTTTGCTTTGAAAGTGCGAAGTGTGCTTTGCAGTTTGCTTTGAAATTTCAAAGCAAACTGCAAAGGTATTCTACATTTTGACTTGAAATTGTATTGCTTTTTGAAAAATTTTGTGAGATTCATGCCCAATACTTTTCAAAATGACATTCAAAAAACATCTGAATGAATAAAGTCTTTGTGGTGGACGTGAAAAAAGTGTTGCAACCCAGGACTCTCCAATAATTCTCCAGAAACACTCTAGCAAAACTCTCATACAGCTTTCCACTTTCAAAGATACAGCAGACCTTTTGTCATACACATCTGTCACAAGCTTCATGAAGTTTTTTGGGAAAGTTTCTTTCAAGTTTCTTTGCAAGGACTGTGGTATCACCTCCAGCTACTGAGCACTCCCATGCATTGTGTCTTGTCATTTTTTGACTTTTTGGTCAAACACTTCTTTGGCAGGTCAGCTTGTTAGATTTGTCTTTCTGAGGCGACCCAAGGGCGAATGCGGACCTCCATAAACCACCAAAAAATTAACTCCCTAATAACTCTCAAGGAACTCTCAAATAACATCCAACTACCCTTCAGATCTATCAAATATTTACCCAATCAACCAAGAGACGGAACAATAGTCTTGTTGCTTCCCCTGAAGCGTGAAGAAATAAGACACATCTTGGCGAATAAAACCAAAATACATTGATGGATGATGCGGTCTAGACACACAGAAGCTTCTGTATCGGAATCAAACACTGTTGGTGTCAGACCACTAGTCACTAGGCCTCAAAGAGGGAAGCCCAAGCAATTTGCCACCTTGACATTATTTCCTAGGAGGAAAAAATGTTTAAGCTAGTTGAGGCTCAAAGCCAAGCTGCTCTCCAACAGGTTCTGCTGGATTCTCAGGAGCATCTGCTGGGCTTGTTGGACTATCAGCCAGCTGGCTTAAATGCAGTGCTCCACTCAAGTTCACTCTCAACTATTTCCAATAACTCTCAACTAACTCTCCAATAACTGGTGTCTAACAACTGGTGTCTCTCACCTAACTCTCCAATAACTCCCAACTAGCAACTTGTGTGTTTGACTTTTTCACAACCTGGCCAGCCTGAATTGTTTGCATGTATGGTTTTTGGCTACATGAACCTTGTAAATTCTGACACCTTGCCTTTTGAAGATAACACATTCTCGACAGTAAATCCTTGGGAGAAGAAAGGTAATTCTTGGGAGTTGACTGTGAAAAAAAGGTAACTCTCAAGGGTTGCCTTTGGAAGAAAAGGTAACTCTTAAGACTTGCCTTTGCAAATAGCCCACGCGGATAGACTATATAGTTAACCCTTGTTTTATCTAAACCTACAAAACAAAAATAGTCTACACCTTCCTTTTTAGTCTACTCTGATCTTCAGGGATCGGACCTCGGACCTCGAACCTCGGACCTCAAACCTCGAACCTCGAACCTCGAACCTCGGACCTCGGACCTCAAACCTCGAACCTCGGACCTCGAACCTCGGACCTCGAACCTCGAACCTCGAACCTCGGACCTCGGACCTCGAACCTCGAACCTCGGACCTCGAACCTCGGACCTCGAACCTCGAACGACCTCGAACCATCTCGAACCTCGTTTCGGATGGTTGTGGGCGCGAGCAACTTTTGAAAAACAACGTCATCGCAGGTATGGACATGAGTTACACCACAGGTTTGGTCATGTGTGCAGTATGTACCGAAGCAGTCCATTCCGTAGCACTTTGAACACGAGTTACATCACAGGTTTGACATGTGTGAAGTATGTACCGAAGCAGTCCATTCTGTAGCACTTTGAACAGGAGTTACATCACAGGTTTGACATGTGTGAAGTATGCACCGAAGCAGCTGCATAGCACTTTGAACACAAGTTACATCGCGATTTGGTCATGTGTGAAGTGTGTATACCGAAGCAGTCCATTCCGTTGCACTTTTAACACGAGTTACATCACAGGTTTGGACATGTGTGCAGTATGTACCGAAGCAGTCCATTCTGTAGCACTTTGAACACGAGGTACATCACAAGTTTGGACATGTGTGCAGTATGTACCGAAGCAGTCCATTCCGTAGCACTTTGAACACGAGTTACATCACAGGTTTGGTCATGTGTGCAGTATGTACCGAAGCAGTCCATTCCATAGCACTTTGAACACGAGTTACATGACAGTGTGTGCAGTATGAACCGAAGCAGTCCATTCCGTAGCACTTGGAACATCACAGGTTTGACATGTGAAGTATGTACCGAAGCAGCCCATATAGCACTTTGTGAACACATGTTACATCACAATCTAGGCATGTGTAAAGTATGTACCAAAGCAGTCCATTCCGTAGCACTTTGAACACGAGGTATACATCACAGGTTTAAATGGACATAAGTAAAGTATGTACCGAAGCAGTCTATTCCGTAGCACTTGGAACAGGAGTTACACCACAAGTTTGGGCATGTGCAAAGTATGTACCGAAGAAGTCCATTCCGTAGCACTTTTGAACACGAGTTACATCACAGGTTTGGACATGTGTGAAGTATTTACCCGAAGCAGTCCATTTCGTAGCACTTTGAACACGAGATAAGTAAAGTATGTACCGAAGCAGTCCATTCCATAGCACTTTGAACACGAGTTACACCACAGGTTTGGTCATGTGTGAAGTATGTACCGAAGCAGTCCATTCCGTAGCACTTTGAACACGAGCTACATCACAGGTTTGACATGTGTGAAGTATGTACCGAAGCAGTCCATTCTGTAGCACTTTGAACACGAGTTACATCAAAGGTTTGGACATGCGTGCAGTATGTACCGAAGCAATCCATTCCGTATAGCGCTTTGAACACGAGTTACATCAAAGGTTTGGACATGTGTGCAGTATGTACCGAAGCAGTCCATTCCGTATAGCAGTTTGAACGCGAGTTACATCACAGGTTTGACATGTGTGAAGTATGTACCGAAGCTGTCCATTCTGTAGCACTTTGAACATGAGTTAAATCACAAGTCTGGGCATGTGTGAAGCTTGTACCGAAGCTGTCCATTCCGTAGCACTTTGAACACGAGATAAGTAAAGTATAACCAAAGCAGTCCATTCCTGAGCACTTTGAACACGCGAGTTACATCACA